>C._urophasianus_2_cecum__coassemble_66_pt1 | contig 29994 bp, 21 predicted proteins | sample C__urophasianus_2_cecum__metabat2_low_PE_008 | metagenome-assembled genome bin C
ACAAGAGACGAGCAGACAAGAGACGAGCAGACAAGAGACGAGCAGACAAGAGACGAGCAGACAAGAGACGGGCAGGCAAGAAACAAGTAGACAAGAGACAAGCAGACAAGAAACGGGCAGACAAGGATTATTTCAATGAGTAATTAGGCAAATCTCCTTGTCTGCCCGTTTCTTGTCTGCTCGTCAACTTAAATAAGTTTTTTCCCGAAATATTTTACCGGATACCACACAGAGACGAAGCCTACGGCGATAACCGTGAGGAACACTGTCACGATGTCTTCAGGGTGCACGCTTACGGGATAAGCGTCTACAACGAACGAGCCGCTGCTGCTTCCTAACGCCACGAGGCCGTATTCCTGTTGCAGCCAGCAGAGCAACAGACCGAGCGCAATGCCGGCCACTGCGCCGATAACCGAAATCATACGCCCTTCAAACAAGAATATCCGGGTTATCTGCCGGTTGCCTGCACCCATGTTGCGCAGCGTCGTTATGTCGTCTTTTTTGTCGATGATGAGCATAGACAGCGAGCCGATAATGTTGAAACACGCCACTACGAGAATAAACGTAAGAAATATGTAGGCCATAAACTTCTCTATTTTCATTATCTTGAACGTGTCTGCCTGCTGCTCCATGCGGTCCAAAACGCGGTATTTCCCGCCCGCAATCTCCTGCATTTCAGCCTTCACCGCGTCAAGGTCGCTGCCCGGTTTCAGCCTCAGTTCGAGCTGGGACAGCATACCCTGCCGGCCGAACAGGCGGCGCGCGAAGCCTATTGACGTCAGTATATAATTGCTGTCATAGCGGCCGTTCCTTACCGAGAACACCACTCCCGGCGATATCAGCGAGTCAACCACGAAGCCGTCCGTCGGGTTCATCATGTCTAACTGCCCCTCGCGGCGCGGCGCGTAAATCCTCATGAAGCCTTCCCAGGCCGCGCTCATGCCCATTTTGTCGGCTAAGCGTATGCCTGCCGTGCCGTATTCAAGATTAGCGGCGTGCAGCTCAAACTCACCGTCTCCGTACAGAATGTCGTTGATATGCGTCAGCCGGTCAAAGTTATCGTCAACGCCCTTGATCATCACCATGGCCTGCCTGCCGTCATATACGGCCATGGCCTGGTCCTCAACGCATTCCGTCGCCACGTCTACTTCGGGCAGCGTGCGTATCCTCGTCAGTATCGGGTCGTCTGCCGGAGCAGTCTTTCCTTTAGCCGGAACCACCTCTATCTGCGGGTCAAACGCCGTCAGGAACGACGCCACGAGGTCGCTGAAGCCGTTGAATACGCTCAGCGTCACCACCAGCGCCATTGTCGCCACGGCCACTCCCACGGCGCTTATGCCGCTTATCAGGTTGATCACGTGCGTGCTCTTCTTCGAGAAGAGGTAACGGCGGGCTATGTAAAACGGAAAGTTCATTTCTTCAGCAGCTCGTCGATGTGCGCTATGTAGTCTAAAGAGTCGTCTATGAAGAAGCGCAGCTCCGGTATAATCCGCAGCTGGTTGCGCACCCGTGTGCCCAGTTCGTAGCGTATTGTTTTCTCGTTGGCGTTGATGTTCGCTATCAGTTCCTGTCCCCTTTCCGAGGGGAAAATGCTCAGATACGCCGTGCAGATGCTCAGGTCGGGGCTTATCCGGCAGCGCGTCACGCTAACCATAACGCCGCGCATCGAGCGCGTCTGCGACTGGAATATCAGGCTCAGCTCCTTCTGCAGCAGCCTTGCTATGCGGTTTTGCCTTGTCTCTTGCATTGTCTTGTCCTGTTTTTATTGTTTCTTCTTATAGTTCTCCATGCCCTTGTTCATGAAGTCAGTGTAGTGGCTTATGTTCTCGTCGTAGCTGTACGGACCCGTCATCGGCATGCCCCCGTTGTCGAGTATTACGTAGAAGGGCTGCGCGTTTGCACCGAACTTGCTGCGCTGCAGATAGCTCCACTTGTCGCCTATGGTGCGCAGGGTGCGCTTCTTGCCGTTCTCCACTATCTCTACCGGACTGTCGAGCGGCTGCTTGTCGTCGACGTAGAGGGATATCAGCACGAAGTCATTGTTCAGCCTGTCGGCCACCTGCGGGTCGCTCCATACGGCGGCTTCCATTTTCCTGCAGTTCACGCATCCGAAGCCCGTAAAGTCTATCAGCACCGGCTTGCCCTCGGCCTTTGCCGCCGCCATGCCCTGCTCATAGTCGGTGAAGCGCGGTTTCACCTCGTTGTGGTAAAGGTTGAAGTCCTGCGTGTTCATCGGCGGGGCAAAGGCGCTTACCGCCTTGCACGGCGCGCCCCACAGCCCGGGTATCATGTAGACGGTGAACGCCAGCGAAATCATGCCTAACATGATGCACGGCACGGGCATGGCCTTGCGCCCGTCACCGTCGCTCCTGAACTTCAGCAGCCCTGTAAGGTAAAGGCCCAGCATGCCGAATATCACTATCCACAACGACAGGAACACCTCCCTGTCAAGCAGTCCCCAGCCGTAGGCAAGGTCGGCCACGGAGAAGAATTTCAGCGCGAAGGCCAGTTCGATAAAGCCTAATGTCACCTTTATTATGTTCATCCAGCTGCCCGACTTCGGCGCCTGCTTAAGCCATGTGGGGAACAGGGCGAAGAGCGTGAACGGCAGGGCCAGCGCAATGGCGAAGCCAAGCATGCCCACGGCGGGGCCGGCTATGCTGCCCGACGTGCTCACCTCTACCAGCAGGAAGCCTATTATCGGGCCCGTGCATGAGAACGACACTAACGTAAGCGTGAACGCCATGAGGAATATGCTCAGCAGTCCGCTCGTCGTTGAGGCCTTGTTGTCCACCCTGTTTGTCCATGAAGAGGGCAGGGTAAGCTCAAACCAGCCGAAGAACGACAGGGCGAACACCACCAGCAGCAGGAAGAAGAAGATGTTGAACACGGCGTTGGTGGCCAGCGCGTTGAGCGAGCTTGCGCCGAAGACGGCCGTTATGGCTAATCCCAATGCAAGGTAGATCACGATTATCGCCACGCCGTATGTTATGGCGTCGCGTATGCCCTTCTTCTTGTCCTTCGCGCGTTTCAGGAAGAAGCTCACCGTCATCGGTATTATCGGCCACACGCAGGGCGTGAACAGGGCTACCAGACCGCCCGCTAATCCCATGAGGAATATGTATATCCACGAGTGCCCCTCGCTGCCCCGGGTGCCGTTCAGCGTCTGCAGCTCCTCAATCACCGGCTTCCACAGCAGTCCCCGGTCAGTCTCGGTAACGTTGGCAATGGCCGCCGTGTCCGTAGCCGTAGTGTCAGCTATGGCCGTAGTGTCAGCCGTCGTTTTCTCCTCAGCTGCAGTCTCTGTTGCGGCAGCGGCACCGGCGCCGGCCGGGTCTTCGCCCGTGAAGTCAAACTCCACCTGCATCGGCGGCATGCACATCTCGTCGTTGCACGCCCCGTATTCAAGGTATCCCTTGATATGATACGTCTTGCCGGTTATTTTGTAACGCTGGTAGAACGTCACGCTGTTCTCGAAGAACCTCAGGTTCATGCCGAACATGTTGTCATACTTGTTAATCTCATCGCCCCTGTGTCCGGGCCCGCCTTCAGCCTTTGCGCCCTCGGCCTTCTCGGTGGTTACCGTGGCTGAGATAGGCCCGTCGGCCGGCAGTCCGGTAGAATATACGTGCCAGCCCGCGTCAATCTTGCCGCTGAAGCTCACTTCCACTATGTCCGCCGCCACCGTCTTCCGGCTTACGCTGAAGTGTACGGGGTCCTGCATCTGCGCGCTTGCCGCCGCGCTCAGCAGTGCCAGCAGCATGGTGATAAATATCTGTCTTTTCATTTTGAGGTTTTATGAGGTTATAGGGTTGGGAGGTGATTGAAGGTGAGAAGGTGAGAAAGTGAGAAGGTGAGAGCCGACAGACATTTGGCTTTAACTTCTCTAACTTCTTTAACTTCTCTAACTTCTTTAACTTCTCAAATTATTTCTTGTGCGTCATGATGTCCAATACGAATTTGTCAGTCTCGTCCATGCCGCGGCGGCCTATCTCCGTAAGGTTATGTATGCTTCGGTCAACGTCGTCGTCTATTATGCCCTCAACCGACGTGGCGTGCTTGTTCTGTATGGCCAGCATGGCGCTGAGTACGGCCGTGCTCACGCCCGATGTCAGTTTCAGGGCGCAGCTCGGTTTCGCCCCGTCGCATATCATGCCCGTAAGGTTGGCTATCATGTTCTTCACGGCGAAGGCTGTCTGCTCATAGCTGCCGCCCATCAGGTAGGTTATGCCGCAGCTGCTGCCCGTGCTCGCCACGACGCATCCGCACAGAGCCGAGAGCGCCCCTAAGTGCTGTTTTATGTAAATGGCCGTCAGGTTACTGATTATCAGCGCCCTTATCGTCTCCTCCTCGGTGTTGTGGTTCTCCTCGGCGAATACGGCCACGGGCATCGTAGCGCATATCCCCTGGTTGCCGCTGCCGCTGTTGCTCATCACCGGTATCATTGCCCCGGCCATGCGCGCGTCGCAGGCGCAGCTCGTCGCCGCCAGTATTTTTGAGAAGATGTTCTCGCCCATAATGCCGCGCCCCAGCGGGCTGCAGAGCGTCTTGCCCAGTGCGTGGCCGAAGTTCTCGCGCAGGCCGTCGGCCGCCGCCGCCTCGTTCATGCGTTTCGCCTCGAGTATGAAGCGCAGGTCCTCCACGTCGGTCTCTGTGGCGAAGTCGTACACCTTTCTCAGCGTCAGGTGCGTCTCGTCGTCCTCCCCGTCGTGTTCCGGGTCAACGGTTTTCTCCATTATCACGTCGCCGTCACGTCTCAGGTACACAAAGTCAGTGTGCCTCACGGCTATCCTCGCCTCGGCCTCGTGCCCGTCGGCGCATGCCGTAACGCCGATGTACAGCTTGTCGGGCGCGTCTTCTTTCAGGCTGATGTTTATCCTTCCCTCGGCCAGATACTGCCCGGCGTGCTCCACGGCGGCCTTGTCACAGTAGCGCAGCACCTCCAATCCTAATTCCGGCCGTCCCGCCAGAGCCCCTAAGGCCACTGCTATGGGCAGGCCCGTCATGCCCGTTCCCGGTATGCCTACGCCCATGGCGTTTTTCAGGATGTTGGCGCTCAGCTGTATGTCGATGCTCTCGGGCACACGCCCCAACAGCTCTTTGGCCCGTGCCACGCACAGCGCCACGGCGATAGGCTCGGTACATCCTATCGCCGGCACTACCTGCCTGTGCATCAGTGAGATAATGGCTTTTTTCTCTTCTGCTGTCAGCATGTCGGTATAATCTTTTCTTATCAGGCTGCGAAGTTACTAATAAAACGCCAAATAACCAAAGGGAAGTGGGTTTTTGTGGTTGTGCGGGTTTTACGGTTATAAGGTTTTGCGGGTTTACGGTTGTGCGGTTTTACGGTTGTGCGGTTGTGCGGTTAACCCGAAAACCTTATAACCGCAAACCCGCACAACCGCAAAAGACGGTCTTCCGGCTTCCGAAAGGTTACCTTTTGGCGTGTAAAAGGCCGTCTTTTGCGTTGCGGAAGATGACCTTTTGCAACGCAGGTGATTTTCAGGCAGAAAATTAAAAATGTGGCGCGCTTAACTTTTTTTAATACGGGGGGGGTAAAAATGTGCTGACGTATATGTACCTTTGCAACGCGAAATGATAAGTAAGACGGAAAGAGGCCTGTTAAAACCCGGTATCAGGCGGCGGCAGGCGGATCCAGGACAAAAAAAGTAAACTACAGACTACCGGATAATTAAAATATAAGGTACATATAATAAATAATGACAGGTGACTGTTCCGGCCGGTCAAGGATAGTGCGGCCGTACCAATGTAACACATTTTTATCAGATAAGATTATGATTAGGAAGATGGTAATCAGCGCGTTTGTGGCCTTAGCGGCCTTCACGGCATGCCGTGCCCAGAAGGTGGCGCTGAAGACTAACGCTTTGTATTGGGCCACAACGACCCCTAACCTCGGCGTTGAGGCGTCTGTGGGCCGTAAGCATACCGTCCAGCTGTTTTACGGCCTCAATCCGTGGAAGCAGTCCGGCGGCGACCAGTCAAGCCTGCGCCACTGGCTCCTCATGCCCGAGTACCGTTACTGGTTCTGCCAGAGTTTCAACGGCTGGTTTATCGGCGCCCACCTCATGGGCGGCCAGTTCAACATGGCCAGTGTGGACCTGCCCTTCGGCATCTTCAGCGGGCTTGAGGACCACCGCTACGAGGGCTGGTATGCCGGCGGCGGCGTAACGGCCGGTTATCAGTGGCCGCTCTCTAAGCACTGGAACATCGAGGCCTCTCTCGGCATCGGCTATGATTACATAAAGTACGACAAGTTCCGCTGCGGCGAATGCGGCGAGCGCATCAAGTCGGACCACACCAACTATGTCGGCCCTACTAAGCTCGCGCTCAGCGTAATGTATATATTTTAAAGTAATAAGTAATAAGGAGTAAAGTAGTAAGGAGTAAGGCTTCTCTCCTTCTCATCTTCCCACCTTAAAAAAAACAATAACTCATGAATACCAAACGATATATCCCGCTTTTCGCCCTTGCCGCGCTGACATGTCTGCCCTCATACTCGCAGACGCGCCTCGCCGGCCGGGCTATCGGCGTAGAGGACGTCAGCGTTACGCGCGGCGGCGGCTTCGTCGTGCTCGACATGAAGCTCTGCCTCGACTCGCTCGACCTCCCCGCCAACACGCGCCTTGTCTACACTCCCGTGATTAAGGCCAAGTCAGGCGGCACGGTTGCCATGCCCGAGATAGTCATCAACGGCCGCCGCCAGCAGATAATGTACGAGCGCGGCGACATGAAGGGCGACCTCGCCGACGGCGCCGTAGTGGTGCGCCGCCGCAACGGCAGGGCGCAGACCGTGGCCTACCGCGCCGCCGCGCCTGTCAGCGACGGCACTGTTGACTATGACGTGCAGATAGACGAGGACCTCTGCGGCTGCGGCGACAGCGTCGGCGGCAACAGCTATACGCTGAGACGTTTCCGCAAGCCCGTCATGGCCTTTGTGTGTCCCGCCGCCGAGGCGCGCAAGGAACGCCACGTGGCCAAGACGGCCTACATCGACTTCCCCGTGGACCGCACCGAGCTGCACCCCGACTACCGCCGCAACCCGGCACAGATAGACAGCATCGTCAACACCATAAACATGGTGAGGCAGGACAATAACCTCACCATTACAAACATCGACATACACGGCTACGCCTCGCCCGAGAGCCCTTACGCCCATAACGACTACCTCGCCCGCGAGCGCGCCAAGACGCTTAAGGACTATGTGCGCCGCCTCGTGGCTCTTGACGACTCGCTCTTCAGCGTGTCGCACACCGCCGAGAACTGGGACGGCCTCGTGGCCTTCCTGCGTGAGGGTAACCTCGCCAGCACCGCGGCCATACTTGACATCATATCCGACACAAGCCTTGACCCCGACGCCCGCGAGCAGAAAATCAGGAGCACTTATCCCGATGATTACCGCTTCATGCTCGCCACGTGGTATCCCGCCCTGCGCCGGTCAGACTACCGCGTAAGCTACACCGTGCGCCCCTTCAGCGTCGACGAGGCCCGCGAGCTTATCAAGACCAAGCCCCAGCAGCTGTCGCTCGAGGAGATGTTCCTCGTGGCGCAGACTTACGAGCCCGGCTCGGAGGAGTTCAACGAGGTGATGGATATTGCCGTGCGTATGTATCCCGATGACCCCACGGCCAACCTCAACGAGGCCTGCGCGCGCCTTGACGGCGGCGATGCCGACGGCGCAAGGCCTTATCTTGACAAGGCCGGCGACACGCCGCAGGCTGTCAACGCACGCGCCGCCTACGCCTCTCTGAAAGGTGACTATGCCGAAGCCGCCCGCCTCTACAGGCAGGCTGCTGACGCCGGAGTAGCCGAGGCCGCGGCAAACCTCAGGAACATTGAGTGAAACCAACAAAATAAAAGTGTATGAAAGCAAAAAAAACTAAAAGTAATTTAATTTTCACTGAAATGAAACGACACAAATTCTTGACAATGGTCTTTGCGGCATTTGCTTTCGCCGCATGTTCGAGTGACGATGTGGCTGACCTGAGCAACGGTCAGCCCGGGTGGAACGCTGACGGCACAGGTTACATCAATGTGACCATAGGCTTGCCTACACGCGCGGGCAGTGCCGTCCGTGCGGCTAACGACTCGTTTGACGACGGTGACCCTAATGAGTATAAGGTAAACGACGTTGCCCTTATATTATTTAAAGGTTCTGAGCCCAATACCGCAACATTCGCCGCTGCCTATGACATGGATATGACCGGGAACAATGTGGGTGACAACAACGACCAGGTTACTACCGAGCTCACAAAGGTTCAGAAGATCAACTCCATCACAACATCCGACGGCGAGAAGATATATGCCTTGGCCGTAGTCAACCGTAATAGCGTGTTCACTGTCGGTGACGATCATTCTTTGATGATTAGCGGCTCGGCCTTCAGCGGTTCTTTTGCTGACTTTACCGCCAAGACAGTTTTGAGCGAGGGAGACTTCACGTTTCAAGGCTTTTACATGACTAATGCGGTGCTTGTCGATAATCCGGGTTCATCTTCCGGCATGGCCGGCGCGAATACCACAATTCTTGTAGACGTCAGCGATAATATTCATCCCACCGCGCAGGAGGCCGAGAAGGATCCCGCTGCCGAGATCTATGTTGAGAGAGGCGTCGCAAAGGTTCAGCTGACACAAAATATGTTAAGCACAGAGTTTAACGTGAATTACGATGGCGGCGAGGCTGAGCTCGGTTATACTATTTCCGGCTGGGCTTTGGCCAACAAGAACACATCATCTTATCTCGTAAGAAACTGGAACCAGAGTGTATCCGGAATTGATGTTTCAGGCGATGCCTGGTATGAGTTGTCTTCAGGCGGAGACAACGTAAATCCAAGCCCAAGCGAGTTAAGCTCAAACCCCTACCGTTTTGCGGGTATTATTCCTGTTGACGCAGGCGCAACAGACAAGTTATACCGCACATACTGGGGCATTGACCCGAACTATAATTCTGATGGTAGCTTTAGCGCCATTTCAGATAATGACATTAATGACGATGAAATCAAATACTGCCTTGAGAACACCTTCGATGTTGGACGGCAGACGGTAAAGAACGCCACCTGCGTAATAGTCAAGGCTAAGCTCACTCTTCCTAAAGGCTGGGGCAGCGACAACTTCTACACTGTCAACGACAACAGGAACGTGATCTATAAAAAGGATGATGCCGCCAAGGCCGCAGCTGCCGCAGCTCTTGCAAATTATGAAGTTGAGGCGAAGGCTGCTTTAGAGGACAAGGCTTCTGAAGCCAGTCAGACCGGCACGATTACCATTACCGCCGAGGCAACGCTCGCAAAAACCGCCGGCGCTGATACAAAGCAGGTTAAGATAACAAGTGTTACATTTACCGGCACAATAGGCTCGAGTTGGAGCAGCACATATACCCTTACTGGCGAAAGTTTGGCTGACCTTAACAAAGCATTCGTCATAACAGAGTACACTGACGCTTACGCATATTATACTGTCCTTATCAAGCACTTCGGTGACGAGCTTACTCCCTGGAGCCGTGACAATAAGACAGATGCATCTTATCCTAATGATCAAAACCAGGCGGATAAGAACTGGCTCGGCCGTTATGGTGTGCTGCGTAACAACTGGTACGAGATTGAGGTTACCGGCATCACCGGCATTGGCAGCGCTACGATTCCTCATGTAGATACTGACGTCACACCTGCCGATGAGGTTTCCAACTACATCTCTTGCAAGATCAACGTGCTCTCTTGGGCTAAGCGTAAGCAGAGTGTTACGCTTCAGTAATTCCGGATCTGATGAGGTTTAAGATTTAAGAAATAATATGTTTTTTATTCCCGGCGGCGCCGCAATGCCGCCGCCGGGATTTCAGAAAAAAAAAGACTTTGCGGGCGGGGATGCCCGGATATCACCGCCGCCGGTATCGGCGGCATTGTTAAGACGGAAACAATCACCGGCGCGGCCGGGTATATATATAAGCGCGGTGACGGCTGACGTGCCGCGCCCTGAAAACTGAATAATGATAATCTGACTGAAATATGAAACGCTTGATGAAGAAATGTCTGTGCCCGGCTGTTATGCTGGCATGTGCGGGCCTGCTGGCCTCGTGCGACATGATGGAGCAGTCTTACGGGGACTGCCCCTACGGTCTGTATGTCGACTTTAAGTATGACTACAACCTGCAGCGTGCCGACATGTTCAATGACCACGTAGGCTCGGTTACCCTCTACATCTTCGACGAAGACGGACATCTCGTCAAGACGCAGGAGGAGAGTAACGCCGGCTCGTCGGCGCCTTTGGCCTCGCCCTCGTATGCCATGCACGTCACCGGCCTCGCCCCGGGCAGGTACCGCTTCCTGGCCCTGGCCGGACAGAAGTCTTACGGCGAGATGCTTGAGACCGGCCGTGCCAAGTTCATCCGCTCTGATATGCCCGCAGGCAGCAGCATGCAGAGCCTCGGCATACAGCTCGACCGCACGCCCGCGGATAAAGCCGACCCGATTTTTGACGTGTTAGACTCGTTGGGGATTAATACAGACGGCGGTTTCTATAATGTAGAGAACAACGGTCTGCCCCTCGACACGCTGTGGCACGGCATGCTTACAGAGCCTGTCGAGGTGTATCCCGAAAGCTCTGACCGCGCCGCTTACGCCACGGTACCACTCGTGCGCGACACCAAGCAGATAACCGTCAGCCTGCGTGAGATAGACGACCCTACGAAGATGACTATCGAAGATTACGACATGTTCATTATCGACCATAACCCGCACATCCTGTGGGACAACTCGCTCGACGAGACCGACGCCGTGATCTACAGGCCTTTCTTCACATGGAACACCGATGACATCACGCCGGCCGTTGGCCCTGACGGCAATCCGCTCGGCGAGCCGGGACATATCGGCCACGCCGACTTCATGACGTCGCGCCTGCTTTACCATGGCGACGAGCAGTCTGACGGCCGGCTCGTGATAGTAAATAAGAATACGGGCCTTGCCGTTGTCAACGTCAACCTGCCCGACCTTCTCAGCCGGCTCCGCACCAGTCAGGACCTTTACCGCTACGGTGAGCAGGAGTTTCTCGACCGCGGCTACGAGTTCCAGGTTGACGTGTTCCTGCACGGCGGCGAGCTCGCTTATATTAATATAAGTATCAGTGTATTGGGCTGGAGCAAGCGTGTGCAGTACGCGGAGCTGCAGTGATTATGAAAAGTTACCCGTTGTGCGGTAATAAACTGAATTCAGTGTTTAAAGCAAACATAAATCCTATGCGTCAATTTAAGAAATACATATCCGGTCAGGCGGTCAGTGTGGCCGCGGCCGTTCTGCTCGCAGGATGCGCTTCAGACGATCTTGCCGTCACTGACGCGGGAACGTCCGGCGGCGCGGACGCCAAGGCGTACGTGGCGCTTACCTTTGTGCCGTCATCAGGCAGCGGCACACGTGCCGGCTCCTCCGAGGACGATACCGAAGCCGGCCGTCAGGCGGGCGAAGACTATGAGAACGCGATAACCTCTGCCGTGGCGTTCTTCTATCAGGCAGACGGGGGCGTAAACGCCGCCGCTGAAACGGCTATTACGGCCGCCGTGCGGTTTGACAATATCACAAAAGACAATACAGGCACCGGCGTTTATGCCACCGAGACAAAAGAAGTGGGCATGCCTGCGGGCACGTATCACGTGATAGTAGTGGCCAACCCCGGCACAGACTGGTGGACGGCTCAGAGTACTCTGACGCTCGGTGGCGTGCGTGACCATATCTATGAAACGGCATGGACGGAAAGCGGGGGCAGCTATTCATCCTTCCTTATGTCTTCGGCATGCGACACGACGGTAGACTTACAGTCATCTTCTTCTTACGGCAGTCCCGCCGTTGTCAACGCTACCGTTGAGCGCGTGGCGGCCCGCCTCGATTATAAGGCATGTGGCAGCTTTACCTGCACCGACAATCAAGGCTATAACAGCGGTGCGACGGTTGAGATAACCGGCGCGGCTCTTGTGAACAATCTCACCGCCGGCTCGTATCTGCTGAAGAGAGTTGCCTGTGCATCTGACACAAATAATGTAACATACCTCGGTGAGGAGGTGCCCGGCGGAAACTACGTGCTTGACCCGTGGACGTTGCGGAAAGGGGATACTGGTTCTACAGATAATATTTACGGTGTATCTTACACCGGCGGGAGCGGTGACCCGAACTGGTGGGACGGTTATGTAAAGGAAGGCGACGCCATGAGCGACGGCTTTAAGCGCATAGGCTACACCCTTGAGAACACCACACTTGCAGAGAACACGAGCAAGGCGTATAACACGGGAGTTGTGTTTAAGGCGAAGTTCACGCCCGCATGCGGCACTGTAAGAGGAACTTACACCGACGGCGCGACTTTCTTTGCGTGGGGCAACTCCCTTTATGCGTCAATGGAAGATGTGATGAGCACATTCTACGGGAGCGCGTTTGCCGAATTTGATAACGGCATCTGCAGCTGTAGCAGCTGGTGTGATGTAAACACGTTTATCACCACGGTGCTGAAAGAGAACGACCCCAGCGGTTATTACGATTACCTTTCAAAGCAGTACGAAGCGAATAACAGCAAGAATAATTTCAGTGCTGTAAAGGACAGCCTTTACTGGAAGGCTTACATGACGAACGTCTGCGGATATTCATACGAGAGCGGAACGGTTACGCTCGACCAGGCTGAAGGCACTTCCACCCGCGAGGCACTTAAGCAGTACGGCGTAAGCACATACGAGGACGCTACGTGTTATTACACGTGGTGGGTGCGCCACAGCGGCAGTGACCAGTCTTCCGACAAGGGCTCTCAGACGGACGGTGCGGCCGATGGTGACGGCATCGGTGACGGCGGCAACAGCGTAATGGAGTATGCCGTTGTGCGCAACAACATTTATCAGCTTGAGGTTGAGAGCGTCTACGGCTTAGGCGGCGACGTGCCGGGCGACAACCCTCTCAGCGTGAACGTTTACGTCAACGACTGGCTGCTGCTGCCGGCAGAGGAGCTGCCGATGTGATTATGAACAGAAAGAAGATACGGATATGAGTACAAGAATAAAGGAAACGTTCATGAAGGCGTTGCGCCTGCTGCCGCTGCTCGGCGTGGCGCTGCTTTGCTCGTGCTATGATGACGAGGCCGGCGGGTGCCCCGACGGCGGGGCTCCCGTTACGGTGCAGTTCAAGATAACCGCCGAGAACGCCGGCGACCTGAACGGCACACGCGCGGACGAGCCTGCTTACGAGGCCGGCGCGGACCATGAGTATATCAGCAACCTCTGCGTGCTGATAGTGAAGGACGGTGTCCTGAAAGAAAAGCTTTTGCTTCAAACGTCAGACTTCGATGTATGTGCCGGGAGTGATACGGCACAGGCCGGCAATATCAAGAGCTGCACATCCCGCGCGCTTACGCTTGCTCCGGGGACATACGTTATTTACGCTTTCGCTAACCTCAATACGGCTTATAGTACCGAATGGTCATCGCTGACGGGATTGACTGTCGGCTGCGCCATACCCGGATGTGTCGACATAGACAACATGGTGCTTTGCGACCCGGCAGGGAAGATATGTTTCAGTAGCTGTCAGTTTATCCCCATGAGCGCGAAAGAGACGGTGACGGTAAACTCGTCCACGAGCCTTATATCCATCGGTCTCGACCGCCTCGTCAGCAAGGTGCGCATGAGAGTGTCCGGCCCTGCCGGCAAAACAATCACAAGTCTGACGTTCAAAGGCGCGGCCGATAAGGTGGCGTTGTTTGAGGATCATACGTTCACTTGCAGCGATGACTGCACTTTTGACAAGGAATACACGCCTGAAACAGACTGCGGCACTTTTAAATGTGATGAGAATTCAAAGCAGTCTGAAGTAATTTACAAAGACTTCTACGTCAACGCCACGCCTGAGCGGAGCGACGGCTTCACCGTAACGCTGACAACCAACGAGGACGGCGGCACGACATACATCAGCACTACCGCACGCAAGGCACTGCCGCGCAACTCTATTTATCCGCTTGACCTTACGCTCAACCCTTACGGGCTTTGTCTTACGGGCTGGTACAGCGTGGCGGCGATAGGCTCTCTGCCCGTTTACTTCAATGCCGATTTTGAACATAAAGACACTTACAGCGTGACGATAGCCGAGGGCTCAAAGTTCGCCTTCAAGATATGCGGCGTGACGCTTGACGGCAGCGGGTGCACAGCGGCCACTTCATATAACTGGGCGATAGACCCCGCCGCGCCGGGCTTCGAGTTCACCTCATGCCTTAACCAGCAGACCGTTGAGGGGCACGTCACGGCAAGCGCGGGTAAGACCTTCCCCTTCACCGCGGAAGTGCACTGGACCGCTTACAGCCACGCCTACACCCGGATATACACGGTGAACGTGACGACAAGCAGCCTTGCCGATATTAATTGGAACGCCGCCTCAACTGACGAGCCGACTCTTACCCGCTCCGCCGTATGGGGCGACATACCTGCGCCTGAGGTGCTGAATGTTTTTAGAAAGAAAAATTAAGGAGGAATAAAAAATATGAAGACCGGAAACTTTATATATAAGATATTTTCACTTCTCGTGCTGCTCTGCGGCTTCAGCTCCGCCGCGGCAGGGGCGAAGACTCAGAGCAACTACACGGAGAGTTATGAAGATTCGACTATCCGGCACAAGCCGGCCAAGTGGTTTGACCTTAAGCATAGTTTATCGCTGTCAAATCAGTCAGTCGGCTCTTTCAGCGATGACACGCCTTGGTTCGCAGCCCCGACCGGTGACAGTGTTCAGGCGGCGCATACATACGTCGACACTATCTATATGTACAAGGGTGATGAAGTCACCTTGACTTTGCCGACGCAGCGCACCAACTCGTCGAGCAATCAGACATATCAGCGCTGGTACAACTGGCTTACCGACGGAACGTTCGAAGACGACATCCTTACTCCGGCTAATGACAGTACCGTCTACAAGCTTAGAAACGGATATGTCGGCAGTCCGCTCGGCGTCATCGCTTACCAGATGAAATTCAATTATCCTTCGACTGGCGGCTGTGACCATTATGTCGTTGCCTGTGATGTCTCCGGATATACAGACTTTACCGAAAGTTTCTCCTCACGAGACAGTACGAATACAACTCTTGATTCTTGTAAAACTCTATTCACTACCGGCGGATTTTATGAGCCTACCATTGCCGTACGTGTGCTGTTCTATATTTTTGGAGTAGACAAGTCCTCATCATCTAACGGCACGGGCGGCGGTCTTAACAGACTGCAGAGCAAAGACTATCAGGGCGGTTGCGCGGACGGTAAGTATCTTGAGGAATACGACATAACCTTCCCGTCGGAGCGTCTGTCAGACCATACAGCCGAGCTGGTCGCCTTGTCGAAAGACGCGCGCAGCTACATAGTGCCGGGTACGTATGATAACGAGACACTCTCTGTCAGTATTACAAGCGACAGTATTGAGCTTATTACCACGTCATTGAAGGGCGACAGCCGTATTATACACTTCAAGAAAAAAGGAGCTGCCGATTCCGCTGTATGGAAAGTGCCCGACGGCATGACTGCCACCATACTCGTGACAAAAACTGTAAGCAGCACGACTTACAATATAGCGAAATACAATCTTACTTTCAAGGAAAACTCCGTGCCTTTGACCCAGACGCAGATTGCCCAACTTCAGAAAGGCGACGTAAGTTCAGACAGCGCGTGGGCAAAATATGTTTACCGTACTCCTGACTGGATGAACGGTAATCTTCAGAAGCTGACCGAGCTGACCTTTGATTATGATCAAACCGTTGCCAAAAAGTACGGTCAGACGGAGTATTTCCCGTTCCCGTTGGCATGGGACAACAGCAGCTACGCCTTCTTCGACGGTTCGCCGAAGGGAGACTATATAGGAAACGGCAAATATAGCGACGGTGACAGTTATCCCGAATTCAGCTATTACGCCTTGGTGAACGACTACATGGGGTATAACGACCAAAAATCCGAAGCGAGCATTCGCCCCCAAAAATGTAGCGGCAAGCCGGATGACGGATACTTTATATATGTAGACGCTTCTGACCGTCCCGGAATATTGGCGCGCCTGCCTTTCGACGAGAAGCTGTGCCCGGGCTCAGAGCTGTTTGTCTCCGCGTGGATGAAGAGTGCCGGAGCCGATGGCTCTGATGACGCGGCCGTGCTGTTCACCGTCTTCGGTGTTGACGAGGAAGGCAACGAGACGCCTATCTACCGCCATTCGAGCAGCCAGATACGTACCACCACATATCTGTCCGCAGGTGTTCCCGGCACCGGCGAAAACACCAACGACTGGTATCAGCTGTACTTCTCGTTCATGAACACCGACGAGAAGGCGTCAGAATACGCCTCGTATATCCTTCAGGTAGAGAACAACTGCGCCTCGACCAAGGGCGGCGACTTTTACCTTGACGACATAAAGGTGTACATCGCTCAGCCCAGCGCCAAGGTTACCCAGAAGGAATATACCTGTACCGGCGAGCGCACCCACATGAGCATTGAGCTTGACTGGGACCGCCTGATGTCGCGCCTCGGCTCCGAGAATGCCGGAAGTAGTAGCGGCGGAGACGGCGACTACGACGCGATAGACTTCTGCTTTATCGACGAGACGAAGTACAACAAGGCCTACGCCGAGGCGTTAAGTGAGAGTATGGACTGTGATAGCGCCAAGATATACGCGGTAGAACAGTCTGTCGTGAAGATATACAAGGGAGTGAGCGAGGCAGACAGTGCAACGTATATGACGATGTACTTCAAAACAAACTTTTGCGGCAACACGGAGTATGGAACAGTTTGTAACGGGGACACGCTTACTTTCATAAACCAGAATCCGGTTTGTACCGACGGTGACAAATATGCGTTCTACAGAACAGGTTCCGAGAACGACCCGGCCGGGCGGCGCCTTGTCACCGACTTCTATTCCACCATGTCGCCCAACCGTCCGTATAAGATGCTTATACTGATTCATGAGAACAACAAGACGCCGGATGCGGCAGACTTCGCCACCCAGATAGGCGACGCGTGCAATATCGAGACACGCTTCTATGTCACCTCAGAGGCTCTGCTGAGGGTGAACGGCGAGGTTATCGACCCCTCCACCGACTTCTGTCAGGGCCAGATATTCAACTTCAGCGTGAACATGCGCGTGCCCACCGGAGTAGATGAGGAGGGCAACGACACTTACGCCGTGCTGACCGACGGCGTTTACTTCGACTGGTTCTTCGGAACGGAAGAGGAGTTTACCGAAACGAAAACTTGTGGAGACCAGAGTTATACGCTTGAGAGCGCGCTGCTTTCCTTCCGCTCGATTTATCCTGACGCTACAGAGCTGGCAGACAGCATGATCGGTTGTCATACAGTAGACGGGAACACGCTGACGTTCACGCGGGCGGAGTACTGTATAATAAAAAAATATTTGGACGCGGACAGTTTAGTGCTGCACAGAGAGAACCTTGACATCACCCTGCCCGAGGGCGGTCTTAATATGGTTATACAGCCGATACCGACGGATCTTGATGAGGATAAGGCACGCGAGATAGGCATTACCTGCGACCAGTGGGCGCGGATATGCTGGCGCTATATCCCGCTGATGCTTACCGTAAACGGTGACGCGCCTCAGCTGCACGCCGGATTCAACAGCGTGACGTATCCCTCTGACGACTTCGCGCCGGCGCTGCGCATAGGCTTAGACCAGATACAGCAGGCCGCATGCGAGGACAATGCCCTGCTCGTAGACCTCCGCGGAGCGACGACAGTTACCGAAGGCGCGACACATCTCGGCCCAATCACCTCGAACAGCCTGAACCATATATACCTTGTAGGCTCTGACGACCCGGATTATCAGCAGATCTTGGCAGACAACGATCTTATGCGCACATCCCTGCCCGTGGGCGACATCAAGGAGCTTTACGCAAAGCCGAAAGATAAAGATAATGGAAGCAACGCTAACTCAACCGATACCGATGACAGCGACTACATGAAGATAACCTTCGACCTTACAAGCTCCTCAACGGTAAACGGAAAGAATTTCAAGTTCACCCCGAAGGAGGGCTACACCTACACGCTGGCCGTGTACTTCGAGGAGCAGACTGAGAGTAACGATATTCCCAACACGTGCTACGGCTCGTTCACGCTGCCGATGAAGGTTGTGCCCAAGTACGTTATGTGGCAAGGCGACGGGAACGCCGACTGGAACAACGACGCCAACTGGAGGCGCGTAAGCAGCACTGACCTGCACTTCACGGCCGGCGATGTAACCGGCAAAGAGGCATATCTGACCGACGGCACGGAAGAAAACGATACTGTAAACGACAACCCGAATGCGTTTGTGCCGATGCTGTTCACCAACGTTGTGATGCCGGAGAACAGCCGCGCGCGGCTCTACATGGCCGGATACAATAGCGCAGGAACGGCTTGGTGCGCCGGCACCCGCCCCGAAGGCATGGGCACCCCGACCGAGAACATACAGTATGACCTGATGGTATATGACGGCAAGGCAAGCAGCAGCACCAAAGGCAACGCCGGCGGACTGTCTACCAAGCGTTACCGTGTGAACATCTGCGACAGCATCCACTTCGCCAAGGGCGCGCAGATACTCAACGCCGAGCGGCTGATATACAGCAAGGCTTCGATGGACATAGCCGTTCCGAAGGACACGTGGGCACTTGTAAGCACTCCGCTGAAAGACGTTGTCGCAGGCGACTGGTATGCCGGCAACAGCAGCCCGCAGGCAGACGAGCCTTACTTCAAGAACATCACTTTCAGTGAGGATAAGAACTGCAGACTGAGCCCGGCAGTGTTCCAGCGCAGCTGGGACAGCAACGCGACGATATACTCAAGCGCTATATCAAGCGGCACGGCAGGCTTCACCGCCGCCGAGGCGGTATGGAGCTCGGTCTACAACGACACCTACGTGCCTTACACGGCCGGCGGAGGCTTCTCTATTCAGGTGACCAACGCGTGCAGTGACAGTGTGATGTTCCGTCTGCCGAAGGCCGATACTTGCTATGGGCAGCATGCCAGTGAAGCGACACTTGACCGCACGGATGCAGGCAGACTGCTGATAAGCGGTATGGCTGACAGAAGCTGTCCGCTTGGTGACTCTTCTAATAATACGAGTGAAACAATAAAGGTTCAGGGACTTACAACGTCGCAGGACGGCAAGTACATGATTGTGGGTAACCCGTACATGGCTCAGCTTAACTTGCAGAAGTTCTTTGCAGGCAATACCAATCTTGAGTCTTACTGTACGGAAACCGCCGGCGGCACCGCTGCGGCGGGAGGCATGAACGGTGACAATGAATGGCTCTCGACAGACGGAGACGCTGTGATAGAGCCTTACGGCGCGTTCATGGTCAAGCTGAACGACTGCGCAATAGAAAGCGGCGATACTACAGTGAAGTTCACCGCCTGTATGCAGCAGCTGCCCGCTGACGCCGGCGGCGGCGATGAGGAAGAGACAGCACAGGGCCTGACGATAACCGCCGTGAACGAGAGCGGCCGCAGCGGCGCCGTATTGGCTTACGGCGACAATGCCGTGAACGGCTATAAGGAGGGCGAGGACGTGCGCTTAGTGCGTAACCTGCCGGGCAACAACGCCGACGGGCTGTCGGTATATACCGTGGCAGGCGACGTGGCGGCGAGCATCAACCGCGTGAAGAACCTGCGGCAGGTGCCTCTCGGCGTATTCGCGGCCGACGGCGACGTTACCACCCTGACGTTCACGGGCACAGGCTCGCTGACAGAGCCGTCGCTCTACGATGCCGGGCTTGACACCGACACCCCGCTCACCGAGGGCTTCACGCTGACCGTAAGCGGACAGTCACACGGCCGCTACTTCATACGCTCCAAGGGCGCCGGCCTGAGCACAGGCATCACTGACGCCGGGACGGCCGGAGGCGACGGCGTAAGCGTCTACTCGGTTGTGCCGCGCCGGCTTACCGTATCGTCATCATCGCCCCTGCGCAGCGTAAGCGTGTACTCAGTGGGCGGTGCCCTCACGGCACATGAGGACGTGGCCGACGGCCGGTGCGCCGTAACCATTGACGGCGTTGACAGCGGCGTCGCCGTGGTCCGCGTGGCAACGGAAAACGGAACGGTGACGTGGAAAGGAACAGTGAAATAGGAGTTAAGAAAAAGCAGTAAGTAGTAAGAGTAGTAAGTAGTAAAAGTAGTAAGTAGTAAAAGTAGTAAGTATAAAACAAGAGGTGGCCTTTTGCGGGACAAAAGGTCACCTCTTGGCGTATAAAAGGGCACGTTCCGGAGACTGAAAGGTGCCCTTTTACAATGCAGAAGACGGCAAACGGTGTTACGGTTCGTGCAGTTCCTTCAGCTTGGCGGCCACCTTCTCTATCATTACCGTTGACAGAACGATGCGCCCCCGGGGGTCGATGACATACATTGAGGGTATCCACTGTATGTTGTACAGACGTGACACCTCCGTGGTTTTCCACTTTTTCAGCTCGCTCAGGTGCAGCCAGTCCATGCCGTTGGTCTCTATGCAGCGTGTCCAGCTGTCCTTATTGTCGTCAAAAGAGACGCTTATGAACCTGACGTTTTTGCCGTATTCGCCGTGCAGACGCTTCATCTCGGGTATGTCCTTGCGGCAGTCGGGACACCACGAAGCCCAGAAGTCAAGCACAACGTAGCTGCCCCTGAAGTCTGACAGGCTGTGGCCCGTGCCGTCGGGAGCGGTCAGGTTAAACTCAGGAGCTTCGGCCCCCGGCTGCAGCAGGCCTTCGGCATATTTCGCGTCGGCGTCCTGTGCCGCTACGTTTGCGGCAAAGGCCAAGGCCGCTGCCGCGATGATGGTTTTCAGTTTAAGCATAATTACAGTTACTGTTTATTGTTGATTTAAGTGAATATACGCGTTGACCGGCAGCCGGTATGAATGTTCCCGGCGTGCCGGCAGCCTCAGCTCTTGTTCCTGCCGTCGGCTCCCCACATCATCTTCTCGCGCAGAGTGGCGAAGTAACGCCGGCTGCAGCGCTTCACGATGTTTATCGCGTAAGGCGCCTTGTGTATGGTCAGGCGCGTGCCCTCGGCGCATTTCTCCGACTGCCCGTCGGCGGCTATCAGGAAGTTATGGCTGCGGCTCTCCACAGTCAGTGTTACTGCCGCGTCGTCAGGTATCACTATCGGACGTATGTTGAGGCTGTGCGGAGCTACCGGAGTGAGGCACAGCGTGCCCGTGCGCGGCACCATTATCGGGCCGCCGTTGGACAGAGAGTAGGCCGTTGAGCCGGTAGGCGTGCACACGATGAGGCCGTCAGCCTGATAAGTCACGAGGTATTCGCCGTTCACTTCGGCATGTATCGTTATCATCGAGGCGTTGTCACGCTTCAGCACGGCTATGTCGTTAAGTGCCGTGCTTGCGCCCGTGAGCGGCTGTCCGTCGGCCTCGGCCTGTATCACGGTGTGCCTCTCTATGGCGTAGTCGCCGTCATACAGCGAGCCGATCGCCTCCTCAATCTCGCACGGCACTATGTCGGCGAGGAAACCTAAGCGCCCCATGTTCACCCCGAGTATGGGTATGCCCTTTCCGCCCACGTGCCCGGCGGCGCGCAGCAGAGTGCCGTCGCCGCCCATGGAGATTACGAAGTCGGCCGTGAAGCCGCCGTCTTCAAACACCCCTACGCTGCCCGGCTCAATCCTGCCGGAGGCTGTCAGGTAGTCATAAAACCGCTGCTCAACTATAATGTCGGCATCTCTCTCTCTGAGACAGGCCATTATTTTATTGATGTTTGCCGACTTGCGGCTCTGGTATATGTTGCCGAAAAGAGCAAACTTCATCTTGCGCGGTGCCATAATTTTCAGCTTTTAATTTTCTTTTTTATGTATGTAATGCTTGAAAATGCCAAACATTTTGTAATTTTGCCGATGAATAAAGACATCTGCAAAAATACATATTTTGCTGAATAACGGATATTACAAAATCCATAAAATTGTAAAAAATGACGAAATTAAGCGTAAACATCAACAAAGTGGCCACTATCAGAAACTCGCGCGGAGGCAACAATCCCGATGTGCTGCAGGTGGCTCTTGACTGTGAGAGGTTTGGCGCGCAAGGCATTACCGTACACCCACGCCCCGACGAGAGGCACATCAGATACAGCGACGTAAGGGACTTACGCCCGCGCGTCACGACCGAGCTTAATATCGAGGGCAACCCTATCGACAGGTATGTTGACCTTGTGCTCGAGGTCAGGCCGACGCAGGTTACGCTCGTGCCGGACGCCGAGGACCAGCTTACGAGCAACCACGGATGGGACACTAAGGCCAACCGCGCCTTCCTCACCGACGTCATCGGGCGCTTCAGGGAGGCAGGCATCAGAACATCGGTATTCGTAGATGCCGACCCCGGAATGGTGGCTGCGGCCAAAGACTGCGGCACTGACCGCGTGGAGCTCTACACCGAGCCTTACGCCGCCGGTTACCACACGTGCCGCGAGGAGGCCATACGCCCGTTCGTAGATGCCGCCGTAGCAGCACGTGAGGCAGGCCTCGGGCTCAACGCAGGGCACGACCTCAGCCTTGTGAACCTGCACTATTTCCACAAGAACATACCTTGGTTAGATGAGGTCAGCATAGGCCACGCCCTCATCTGCGACGCCCTTTACATGGGGCTTCACGACACGATACAGGCTTATCTCAAATGTCTCAGGGACTGAGAGGGCAGCTGCCGGTTAACCTGAAAAACCATTTAAAATCTTAAATAACCATGGCAAAAGTTTATGAATTTCTGGCAACGGGCTTTGAAGAGATTGAGGCCCTCATACCTTTAGACATAATGCGCCGCGCCGGCGTAGACTTCAGGACCGTCAGCGTGACGGGCTCGCTGCCCGTAGAGACGGCTCACGGAGTGAAGATTCAGGCCGATATGCTGATCGAGGACGCTGACCTGAGCGACGCTGACCTGCTGATGTTGCCCGGCGGACTGCCCGGAGCTACCAACCTTAACGGTCATGCAGGCGTGAAGAAGGCCGTTGTTGAGCAGAACGCGCGCGGCAAAATGATTGCCGCGATATGCGCCGGCCCGATGGTGTTAGGCGGTCTCGGTCTGCTGAAAGGCAAACGCGCGACGTGTTATCCGGGCTTCGAGAAATATCTTGAGGGCGCGGAATATACCCACGAGCTGTGCACCGTAGACGGCAACATAACCACGGGCGAGGGGCCGGCGGCCGCGCTTCCTTACGCTTACACACTTCTCGCGGCTCTCACCGACGGGCAGACGGCCGGCCGGGTGGCCGAAGACATGATGTACAAACACCTCATGCTGAAGTGACGGCAGTCTTATATCAGATAAGAGCACATGGATTACGCAGTGATTGTGGCAGGAGGCAAGGGTGAGAGAATGGGCGCCGGCGTGCCGAAACAGTTCTTGCCGGTAAACGGACTGCCCATACTGATGCAGACAATAAATAGGTTCAGAGAGTACGATGCTTATATGTCGATAATCATTGTGCTGCCTAAGGAACAGCACGGATACTGGCATGAGCTGTGCTCAAAGCACCGTTACACCTCGGCATACACCGTGGCCGAGGGCGGCCCTACACGCTTCCACTCGGTAAAGAACGGGCTTGCCATGATACCTGACGATGCCGAAGGCGTGGTGGGCATTCATGACGGCGTGAGGCCTTTCCCCTCGGTGGATGTCATTCGCAGATGTTACGGGGCGGCACGCACGGCCGGGGCGGTGATACCTGTCATCCCGGTGTTCGAGACGTTGAGGCGTGTCGCCGCAGACGGGACTACCGAGACCGTGCCGCGCGACGAATACCGGCTGGTCCAGACACCGCAGACGTTTGACATACAGCTGATAAAACAAGCCTACGGACAGCCTTACCGCGAAAGCTTTACCGACGACGCGTCGGTTGTTGAGAGCTTCGGCGAGAACATCACTCTCGTTGAAGGAAACCGTGAGAACATAAAGATTACCACACCGTTTGATCTTCGTTTAGCGCGCATTCTCGGCTGACGCTGTTCTGACGGCTGATCATCATCTTGTTTTCTTATTACCTGAAAGGATTTAAATGCTCGACATCCTCAATCAAGACATACAGTTCTTACCCGGCGTAGGGCCTCGCCGCAAGGCGTTGCTCGAGAAGGAACTGGGAATAAAAACGTATGGAGACCTGCTCGAGTATTATCCTTATAAATATGTAGACCGCAGCCGTGTCTACCGCATCAGTGAGCTTTCGGGCGATGCTGCGTTTGTGCAGATAAGGGCTGAGATACTCAGTTTTGAGACGTTTGACATGGGGCTGCACCGCACGAGGCTTGTAGCCCACGTGTCTGACGGCACGGGTGTGGCCGACATAGTGTGGTTCTCGGGCGCAAAATACATGATGACGCACCTTAAGGTGGGCGTGCCTTACATTATATTCGGCCGCCCCACGGTGTTCAACGGGCGCTGTCAGTTCGCTCATCCGGACATCGACCCCGCCTCAGAACTGCAGCTCTCGCAGATGGGCCTGCAGCCTTATTACGTCACTACGGAACGGATGAAGAAGGCCGGAATGACCTCGCGGACCGTCGGGAAACTTATCAAGACCATGCTTGAGGGCATGAAAGAGCCTTTGCCTGAGACTCTTCTGCCGTTTATTACAGGCCCGCTGAAGATGTTGTCGAGGGACGAAGCCTTCAGAAAAAAACACTCTCCGAAGTGTAACGATGACATCCGACAGGCTGACTACAGGCTTAAGTTCGAGGAGCTTTTTTACGTTCAGCTCAACATCCTGCGCTATGCCAGCGACCGCAGGCGCAAATACCGTGGCTATGTGTTTGCCAGCGTAGGCAAGAATTTCAACGATTTTTATTACAACAACCTCCCTTTTGAACTTACAAATGCCCAGAAACGCGTAATTAAGGAGATACGCAGGGACATGGGCTCGGGGCGGCAGATGAACCGTCTGCTGCAGGGCGATGTGGGCAGCGGCAAGACCCTCGTGGCTCTTATGACAATGCTGATAGCCCTTGACAACGGCTATCAGGCGTGCATCATGGCTCCGACGGAAATCCTCGCGGAGCAACATCTGGCCACGATAACGTCGTTTCTGCACGGCATGGACATCCGTGTGGAGCTGCTTACGGGCATAGTGAAGGGCAGGCGGCGCCGTGAGGTGCTCGCGGGGCTGGCCGACGGCAGCGTGGACATACTCGTAGGCACGCATGCCGTGATAGAGGACAGCGTGCAGTTTGCCCGCCTCGGCTTTGTCGTTATTGACGAGCAGCACCGCTTCGGGGTAGTACAGAGGGCAAAGCTGTGGCGCAAGAGCGACATGCCGCCTCACGTTCTCGTGATGACGGCAACGCCTATTCCGCGCACGCTTGGCATGACTATCTACGGCGACCTTGACGTAAGCGTTATCGACGAGCTGCCGCCGGGGCGCAAACCGGTGGTCACGCTGCATAAGTATGACGACCAGATGACAAGTCTTTACGCCGGCATCAGGCGGCAGATTAACGGGGGACGCCAGGCTTACGTGGTGTTCCCGCTGATTAAGGAGAGCGAGAAGATTGACCTGAAAAACCTTGAGGAGGGCTACGGACAGCTTTGTGAGGCGTTCCCTGAGTTCAGGCTCGGCAAGGTGCACGGCCGCATGAAACCGGCCGAGAAGGAGGAGGAGATGCAGCGCTTTGTCAGGGGCGAGACCCAGATACTTGTCTCGACAACGGTTATCGAGGTGGGGGTCAACGTGCCAAACGCCACGATAATGGTGATACTTAATGCCGAACGCTTCGGTCTGTCGCAGCTTCATCAGCTGCGCGGAAGGGTGGGGCGCGGGGCCGACCAGTCTTTCTGTATCCTTGTAAGCAAGCGCAAACTGAGCGACGACACGCGCAAACGCCTCGACATAATGTGCGACACTAATGACGGTTTCCGTATCGCCGAGGCCGACCTCAAGCAGCGCGGACCGGGCGATTTCGACGGAACGCAGCAGAGCGGAATGGCTTTCAGCTTTAAGATTGCCGACATCACCACTGACGGTCAGCTGATGCAGACAGCGCGTGAAGTGGCCGGCAGGATAGTGGCCGATGACCCTATGTGCCGTAAAAGCGAATACTCTGTATTATGGCGCCGTCTTGATGCTCTTCGCGACAGTGACGGTTATTTCGGCGCAATATCATAATCAGCAACCCGTTTGATTGGCATTTATATTTTCACTTTTTCTTAATTCCTAATTCTTAACTCTTAATTAACAAAGCCACTGGCTTTAACTCCTAACGGGCGAAGCGGGTGATAACTTCTATAACTACTCTGACTACTCTCCAAAATGTGGCCTTTTAGGCTGCAAAAGGCCGTCTGTTGGTTTGTATGAGGCAACCTTTTGGAGGCTGAAGGATGACCTTTTGCAATGCGTTGTAAATCAGGCCGTTACATAGGCGGATACCTTTCAGCTTTGTTAAAAGGTCAATAAAGTTGTTAACAAACAAAGCAAATCCGGACTTTTTTTATTATATTTGCAGCGTTTTTATGACATTTCGGGCGTTTACATCTTGAAAAAACTCCGACCGTAAGATGCCGGCGTTTGTCGGTGTCGTTATTTTATCAATTATTAATGACCATGTTTTTAAAGAGAAAAATAAATACATTAACAAAGACATTAACATTTACGGCCTTGCTGACCATGACGGCCGCAACGGCCTCAGCCCAAGATCTTTTGGCCAGACAGGCTCCTGTTGACAAGAAAATGAAAGCAGTGGACACACTCACGCTGCGTAACCTCATACACAAGGAACAGGCAGGCTCACCCTCGGCACAGCTTTACAAGGAGTGGAGCAACAAGTACGCTCACCGTGCCACGGAACTGCCGGACTCGTTCCTTATCCACCTTAAGAACTTCTGCATGCCTACAACGAGCAAGGTTATCACCTCTAACTTCGGCCGCCGTTGGGGACGTATGCACAAAGGAATCGACGTTAAGGTGTACATCGGCGACACAATACGTGCCGCTTTCAGCGGGAAAGTAAGAATTGTAAGATACGAGGCGAGGGGATACGGCAACTATGTTGTTATCCGCCACTACAACGGGTTGGAGACAATATACGGCCATATGTCCAAGCATCTCGTTGAAGAAAACCAGGAAGTAAAGGCCGGCGACCCGATAGGTCTCGGCGGAAACACGGGCCGGAGCACCGGCTCTCACCTTCATTTCGAGACCCGTCTGTGCGGAGTGGCGCTCAATCCGGCTCTGATGTTCGACTTCAGGAATCAGGACGTTACCGGCGATACGTATATGTTCCACAAGGATACGTATGAGGAAGAGTCGGTATTGGCTAACAATGCGCGCGGCAAGGATGCCGACAACATTGCCGGGTCTGATGCTGACGGCAGCGTAAGCAAGAGCTCGAAGCCATCTTCACGCAACTCGGGCGATGTGCGTTACCACAAAGTTAAGCGCGGCGAAACGCTCAGCTCAATCGCCAAGAAGCGCGGTACTACGGTTGACAAGCTCTGCAAGCTCAACCGCATTTCCAAGCGTATGCGCATACGTCCCGGACAAATCCTAAGGTACTCATAATTGTTAAAGTCAATAAATTGTCAAGGCGGCTGTCAGCGTGAGCTGACAGCCGCCTGCTTGTTATATATCGGTCTGTGGCGGAATGATGAGGTAATGACAGTAAAGCACCGGATAAATCCTTATAAGCGGCCGTTTCGTGGACGTTTATCTCTCAGGTCTGAGCACGGCTCTTATCACGAACCAGGCGTGCATCAGCAGCGTTGCAGGCAGTCCGTAGTGGTGCCGCATCACATCGAAGCGCTCTTTTAGTGAGGCCTTATGATTGGCCGTTGACTGCCCCTCGCGCTGATAGTCGGCTATGGTGGCGTGAACGTTGACCAGCGGCAGGCGCAGCCTTGCGGCCTCTTTCATCACACGTATGCACCAGTCAACGTCGGCGGAGAAGCGGTAACGCAGGTCGTAAGGCGTTCTGCGGGCGATGTCTGTGCGGGCGTAGAAGGCCTGATGACACACTAACATGCCGCTCATAAACGAACGCCACGTCAGCCGTTCGGGCGGAGCGAGGCGTCGCCGGCTGATGTACCGGCCGTCATTGTCAACCCAGTCAGTGTCTCCGTAGAGCACTGCAGGCAGCTGTCTGCCGCTCTTCTCATATCCGGCAAGCCCGGCATTGGCGTAAATAAGGTCAACGGTTGAGCCGTCGGGCAGAAAGTCTCCCGCGTTGAGAAAGCATATATAGTCGCCAGTTGCGAGGCTCAGCCCCTTGTTCATGGCATCGTACAGCCCCTTGTCAGGCTCTGATATAACGCGCACCTCATGACCGTTTGCCGCGTTGTCAGACTCCTTTTTATACTGTAAGGCAAGGCCGGCGGTGCCGTCTTCAGACGCTCCGTCAACGATGATATGCTCAATGTTGCGGTACGTCTGGCGCATCACGCTCGCCGTGGTGCGTTCCAATACGGCCGCGGCGTTGTATGTTATGGTGATAATGGTGAATTTAATCATAATCTGTAATGCCTGTAGGCGAGAGCCTGACTGTACACTTCGATGTATTTAAGAGCCACGCTCTGCTGTGAGTAAGTCGTCGTAACCTTGCTTATCGCGTTGGCGGAGAGAGCCGGATAGTCAGCTTCGTTGAGCACCCACGACATCCCGCGCGCCAGGTCATCGGCGTCTCTGTATGCCGCCACATAGCCGTTCTTGCGGTGGTCTATCATCTCCGGTATGCCGCCTACGTTGAAACCTACGCACGGCACGCCGCAGGCCATGGCCTCCATTATCGTGTTTGGCAGGTTCTCAGACAGCGACGAGGTGACAAAAAGGTCAGCGGCGCGGTAGGCTGCGATAATCTTTTCTTCGTCTGAACAGTAACCTAACGGATAAGCAGGTATGCTGAAATCTCCTACCAGTTCGGCTCCGCTGCCGCCTAACATAACTACTCCGATGCTCTTGGCGAGCACCGGATTTTTCTCTGTAAGTATGCGGCACGCCTCGATAAGGTAAGCGATGCCCTTGTTGACGTTAGACACACGCTGAGCCACGAACAGTATCAGGCGGCGCCCTTCAGGCAGTCCGAGCAGGCGGCGCGCCTCCTCCTTGTCGCCGGGGCAGAATGTCTTTATGTCTATCGGGTTAGGGATGCTTGTAACTTTCTTGCCCTCAAGCAGTTTACTGCGCTTGGCGTCAGCGGCCAGCCAACGGCTGCACGCCACGAAGATAATGCTGCTGTGGCTGCGCATCAGGCGCATCTTGCGCCGCCAGATCTTGCGCGCAAGGTCACCGAAGATGCTGTGGCGCGGCATCAGAGGGCAGTGTGAGCATCTGTCAGAATATTTACGGCAGTCTAAAGTAAGATGACATATAGCCGTGGCGGGCCACATGTCGTGCATTGTCCACACTACAGGCTTGCCCGAATCGAGTATCTTGCGTATGCCGTGCAGCGAGAGCATGCCCTGGTTAATCCAGTGCAGATGTATAACGTCGGCCTCCTTGAATTCTCTAAGGTGAGTGATGTCAGAGCCGGCGTTGGCTATATCTACCTCGAAAAGATGTTCCCGTGAGAAGTGCAGGCTGCAGAATATACACCAGCGTTCCCACAGAAAGTGCCATTTAGGCATCAGTCCGCCGCCCACATCGGCCACGGTAAGGTCGTCGCCCGTCTTGTCGCGCACTAACATCTTAGCCTTTACACCGTTGTTGTTGAGAGCCTCCATAAGGCGGTTGGCCGCCACCGCGGCTCCTCCCGTCCGTTCACTCGTGTTTACAATAAGCACCCGCATCGTTTGTTTTCTGTTTATATTATGTAAACACAAAAGTAAAACAATTTACGCATTTAGCCAAATAAAGGGGCATTTTAAATGCTGTTTGCGCACACAAATTATTGATTTGCATCAAGAAAAGTGCCTTTACTGTCAAAAACACACTCAAAAGTATTGCGCGGATTGCGGTTTCGTTGTATCTTTGCAGTGTCAAAAGGTTAATAAATTGTTTAGGTTAGTAAATAGTATTAGTTTAAGGTAAAGTTTTCATGATTATTTAGGATGACAAAGG
>C._urophasianus_2_cecum__coassemble_74_pt1 | contig 28735 bp, 21 predicted proteins | sample C__urophasianus_2_cecum__metabat2_low_PE_008 | metagenome-assembled genome bin C
TTATGGGCTAACCCCTGTTTTGAAAACGTTGCGTTTCTATTTGGACTTTTCAGGTTGTTTCATGCGGATTTTAGAATATGAAGGAACGTAACAGAACAAATATTCAATCTATAAGGGCGGATGAAAACTGTAAGATTTTACGGTGATGTTACTTACTGTTTAAACAATAAACAGATAAATAATAGAAAACCTTTAAGCAAACAGGGTACGTTTTCTTACAATGCAAAAGGCCGTCTTTTGGCTCGCGTTTGAGCGTCTTTTAGAACGCGATTGACGGCCTTTTACTACACGGGAGGCAGCCTGTTGCAGGGCCGGTGAGGGTTAACAGGCAAGAGGCCGGCGGGCTATGGCTGTTTACGAGGCCGCTACACTTGCGCCTTAAGATTGCGATGTTTTACATCTTATTATATAGTTAAATAATGCTTTTTATGGTTGTCCGTAAGTTTAAATTTTGTAACTTTGCAGAAATATTTTATTTACAGATGAGACTGTTTCTAATTCTTGTGGCCGGCCTTCTGCCGTTGGCCGCCATGGCGCAAGGCGCATGGGAGAAGCCCGATGCCGGTAACAGCCAGACTGAAGAGAAGAAAGTGGAGAAGCCGAACCCCGATGCCAAATACCTTGAGGGCGCCGTGCCTGAGGTTGACGGCAAGGTGGAATGGCAGCTCGATGTGGACGTTCCGGGCAGGACGGCCGACCAGATATACGACATAATGCTGAAATGCTTTACCGACCTGACCAAGACCGAGAACCAGATTGAGGGCAGTCAGGTTGCCTTGGTGAACAGGGATGAGCACATCGTTGTTGCCAATATAAGGGAATGGCTGGTGTTTACAGACAAGTTCTTCATGCTTGACAGAACCAAATTTTTTTATACGCTGATAGCCTATTGTAAGGACAGCCATCTCACGGTGACGATGAACCGCATAACTTATAGATATGAGGAGGAGCGCACGCGAAACGGCGGATACTTCTATAAGGCAGAGGAATGGATTAACGATGAGAACGCCCTGAACCGCAAGAAGACCAGGCTCGTGGCAGGTTCGGCCAAGTTCCGCCGCAAGACCGTTGACCGCAAGGATTATCTTTTCAGCGTAATTAAAAACGCCGTGACCGGGTGACAGCTCTCATGAATTTACTAACAACAGAACTTAATGCTTACAAACCAAGACCATAACGCGGCGGACGGTATGCCGAGACGGCCGCGCGGCGAAGGCGCTGACCGCTATCTGAGGCTGCGCAACATACTGAACGTGATATTCATGCTCGGTGCTTTGATAGGTGTATTAGTATATTTCCAGTGGGATAAGAATACCGGCACGATAATAATACTCGTGTCGATGATGTTTAAGATTGTAGAATGCGTATTCCGTTTCATGAAATGACAACGAGGCTTGCCGTGGTGCTGTCGCTGCTGCTTATGCTCACGTGTCTGCCCGCAGGCGCGCAAGGCTTTAACCAGCTGACAGACAGCGGCGAGTTTACTGACTCGAGCAGCAGCCGTGACCGCAACCGCGACCGTGACTCTCTGTCGTCACGCAACAAGGAAATACCCATGGGACTGAAGGTGTGGACTGTTGACGAGCGCTTCGGTGAGCGGTTTGCCGCCGAGCCTGACACCATGCCACACATGTACATGAACTCGATATTCGACACCGGAATGCGTGGCGAGTACAACACGTTGGGCAATCTCGGCACGCCGCGTCTTAACCGGATATTCATTGACCGGGGCGAGAACGAGCAGTTTATGTTCACCCAGCCGTACGATTATTTTATCACTCCGGTTGACAAGTTCCATTTTACCAATACGCTGTCGCCCATTACCAACATTTCTTATAATGAGTGCGGTAACCGCGAGAACGGCGAGAACCACTTTAAAGCACTCTTCGGCGTTAACGCCGGAAAGAAGCTCGGCGTGGGCTTTAAGTTCGACTATATCTATGGTCGGGGCTACTTTCAGAACCAGAGTACGTCACACTTCAACTACTCGATGTATGCCTCTTACATAGGCGAACGTTACCAGGCTCACCTCCTTGTGTCGACAAACCACGAGAAAGTGACCGAGAACGGCGGTATCACCGATGACCAGTATATCACGCATCCCGAGACTTTTGAGGATAATTTCCGCAACAACGAAATTCCGACAGTGCTCTCGGCGAACTGGAACCGCAACGATAACCAGCACGTATTCCTGTCTCACAGATACAGCTTCGGCTTCCGCCGCAAGGTTAGAATGACCGAGGACGAGATAAAGGCGAAGAAGTTTGCCATGGAGTCGGCCACGCAAAACGCCGCGCGCAAGGCCAAGGAAGATGCCCGCAAGAAAGCTGAGAAAGAGGGACGAGACTTCGATGAGGACGAGTTTGAGGAACAACGTACTTACGCCGGACGTCCTGACGATGCCGTGATAGCCGGCAACGAGCCTGCCGACACCGTAAAGACGGGCAGCGGCCGCATATCTGTTGACAAGGCTGCGGCCGACAGTCTCATTGCCGCAGGCGGTAACCAGTCCGCCACTGAACAGGTGGACACAACGTGGATGAAGGACGAATACGTGCCGGTAACCAGCTTCATTCACACCCTTAAGTTCGATAACTATACGCGAATATACCAGGCTTACGAGACGCCTGAGGGCTATTACGCGAATAATTACCCCGTGTTTGAGAAATATTCAGGCGACTCAATATATGACCGCACTACCCATTATTCTCTTAAAAACACGTTTGCCGTCGCGCTTCTTGAGGGCTTCAACAAGTGGGCTAAGGCCGGACTGAGAGCCTTTGTCACGTCAGACCTGCGCCATTTCACGCTACCTGATTCAGTCGGAGGACGCACGTCATACAACGAGCACAACCTAAGCGTAGGCGGACAGCTCATCAAGACGCAAGGCTCAACGTTGCATTACAACGTCACGGTGGAGGCCTGGCTTCTCGGAGAAGATGCCGGACAGCTGAAGATTGACGGTCAGGCAGACCTGAACTTCCGCCTGTTCAAAGACACGGTGACGCTTGCCGCCAAGGCATATTTCCACCGCGTGAACCCTACTTTCTACTACCGTCATTACCATTCAAGGCATTTCTGGTGGGACAACGACGGTCTTGACCAGGAGATGCGCACACATATCGAGGGCACGTTCTCGCTTAAGCGCACACGTACAAGGCTGCGCGTGGCATACGACAACTTGCAGAACTACACGTATTTTGCCCAGAGCTACAACGTAACCGACGACTTCGGACGCGCTGCAAACAACGTTTCCGTAAGGCAACATTCAGGCAACATCAGCCTGATAACTGCCCAGTTGTCGCAGGATTTCAAGCTCGGACCGCTGCGTTGGGAAAACCGGATAACCTATCAGAAGTCAAGTAACGAGAACGTGTTGCCCGTGCCCGTGCTCAACGTTTACACCAATCTGTTCTTCCATTTCAAGCTGGCAAAGGTGCTGACGGTTGACATCGGTGGCGATGCGCGTTACTTCACAGAGTACGAGGCTCCGGACTACAGCCCGGCACTGGGCCAGTTTACCGTGCAGGACAATGGCGCGGCGAACGTCAAGATAGGCAATTTCCCGGTAGTGAACGTCTACGCCAACATGCACCTTAAGCACACGCGCTTCTTCGTTATGATGAGTAACATCAACGGAGCGGGCGGCAAAGGTTTCCTAGCTCCGCATTACCCAATCAACGGCAGCACGTTCCGTTTCGGCGTATCGTGGAACTTCTTTAATTAAACAACGCATTTTATAACTCAGGAAAGGATATAAGTCATGCCCCAAATATCAGTTCGCGGCTTAGAGATGCCAGAGTCCCCAATCAGGAAATTAGCGCCTCTTGCAGCCAAGGCAAAGCAGAACGGAATAAAGGTTTACCACCTAAACATCGGTCAGCCGGACCTGCCCACACCGCAGGTGGCACTCGACGCCATAAGAAACATCGACCGCAAGGTGCTTGAGTACTCGCCCTCGCAGGGATATCTGAGCTACCGCACCAAGCTGGTTGATTATTACAAGAAGTATGACATCAACGTAACCCCCGATGATATCATCATTACCTGCGGCGGCAGTGAGGCCGTGCTGTTCGCCTTCATGTCGTGTCTTAACCCGGGTGACGAGATTATCGTGCCCGAGCCTGCTTACGCAAACTACATGGCTTTCGCCGTTTCGGCGGGCGCGAAGATACGTACCATTGCCACAACAATAGAGGAAGGGTTCTCTCTGCCGAAGGTTGAGAAGTTTGAAGAGCTTATCAACGAGCGCACGAGAGCAATCCTTATATGCAACCCTAACAACCCTACCGGCTATCTGTACACACGCCGTGAGATGCACCAGATACGTGACTTGGTGAAGAAGTACGACCTTTACCTGTTCTCAGACGAGGTCTATCGCGAGTACATATATACCGGTTCGCCGTACATCAGCGCCTGCCACCTTGAGGGAATAGAGCAGAACGTGGTGCTGATAGACTCTGTCAGCAAACGTTACAGCGAGTGCGGAATACGTATCGGAGCGTTGATAACGAAGAACGCCGAGGTGCGCCGTGCCGTGATGAAGCTCTGCCAGGCGCGTCTGTCGCCACCTCTGATAGGTCAGATTGCCGCCGAAGCCTCGTTAGACGCGCCCGAAGAATATTACCGCAACGTGTATGAAGAGTACGTTGAGAGACGTAAATGCCTGATTGACGGCCTTAACCGCATACCGGGAGTTTACTCGCCTATACCTATGGGCGCGTTTTATACCGTGGCCAAGCTGCCCGTTGACGACAGTGAGAAGTTCTGCCGCTGGTGCCTTGAGGAGTTTAATTATGAGGGCGAGACGGTCATGATGGCTCCTGCCTCAGGCTTTTACACCACGCCCGGAGCAGGATATAACCAGGTGCGCATAGCATATGTATTGAAGAAAGAAGACCTTACGCGCGCGCTTTTCGTACTGCGTAAGGCGTTGGAGGCTTATCCGGGAAGGGTCGACGAAGAATGAATCTGCCGTTTTTCATAGCGAAACGCCTTTACGTGGCTAATGACACGAGCCGCAAGGTGAGCCGTCCGGCCATACGCATAGCTACTGCCGGTGTGGCGATAGGTCTTGCCGTGATGCTTGTTTCGATAGGTGTGTGCTTTGGATTCAAGCACACCATACGCGACAAGGTGATAGGTTTCGGCAGCCACATCACCGTTGCCGACTTCATGAGTCTGCACGGACGCGAGCTTAGGCCGGTGTGCATGGACGACAGCATGATGTGCGTGTTGCGCTCGCTTGACGGCGTGGAGCACGTTCAGCGGTATGCCCTGAAGCAGGGAATACTGAAGACCGACGACGATTTTCTCGGCGTAGCGTTCAAGGGTGTGGCGCAGGAATATGACACAACCTTTATCCACAACAATCTTGTTGAAGGCTCAATACCCGCCTTCAGCGACTCTGCAAGCTCCGGCAAGATACTCATCTCAAAGATAATGGCCGACCGCCTGAGGCTGAAGGCCGGTGACCGCGTGTTTGCATACTTTATTGACAACGGCTCGGTGCGTGTCCGCAGGTTCACCGTATCGGGTGTTTACAGCACCGACTTGTCGCAGTTTGACAACACGCTCTGCTTCGCCGACCTCTACACGGCAGTGAAGCTGAACGGCTGGGAGGCTGATCAGGCGAGTGGGGCGGAGCTTACAGTGAGCGATTTCAGCCGTTTGGACACCGTTGAAGACGTAGTTGTAAAGCGGGTGAACCGTACCGCTGACCGTTACGGTGAGACTTACTCATCAGAGACAATACTTGACGCTAACCCGCAGATATTCACGTGGTTAGGCCTGATAGACCTCAACGTGTGGATTATTTTGGCACTGATGTTGTGCGTGGCGGGCTTCACCATGATTTCAGGTCTGCTCATAATAATACTCGAGCGCACCTCTATGATAGGCGTGCTGAAGGCTCTCGGCGCGCGCAACGGCATGATACGCAAGACGTTCCTGTGGTTTGCGGTGTTCATTATAGGGCGCGGCCTGCTGATAGGCAACATCGTAGGGCTCGGGCTTATGGCGTTGCAGAGGTTTACGGGAGTAATCAAGCTCGACCCGACAAAGTATTATGTTGATGTTGTTCCGATAGAGTTCAGCCTCCCGGCGATAGTCCTTCTCAACGCCGCGACGTTGCTCGTGAGCGTGCTTGTACTCATCGGGCCGAGCTGTCTCGCCTCGATGATACATCCGGCAAAGTCTATGAAATACGAGTAAAACCATAATTCTGCAAACCGTTGATAATCAGCTGGTTGCAGACTAATGACCGGTCATGCTGCAAAAGGTTGCCTTTTAGAGCATAAACGATGACCTTTTACAACTTAAAAGGGCACCTTTCAGGATGCGAAAGGTGGCCTTTTGTATTTCAGTTAAAATCCGCTTGTTTTTCCGGCAGTCGTATCAGTAGCCTACAGGCATGTACACAAGAGGTTTCATCTCAGGCTTCACGCCTAAGAAATTCTGCACGTCTTCCGGCTTTTCGCCTGCATAGCAGCATACTGTTGACAGTCCGTTGGCCGCGCAGTATAGGTAAACGTTCTGCATTACGGCGCCTGCATCAAGACCGCTAATGGCCATATTGCCTTTTGTAAGGTTTGTGTCAGAGGCTATGACGAGCACTATCGGGGCAGTCGCAATGAACTTGTTGCGCTCTGCTGCCGCCTTACGCAGGTCGCCGCTGCCTATCTTCACCAGTTTATTTGCCTGCGCGTCGTAGCGGTAAGTGCCGTCGTCCTTGCCCACGTAGATGGTCACGTCCTGTCTGTTCATGGCCGAGGGTGCCGTGCGTTTGCCGTCAGGGCGGTTAACGCCGTCGGCTGCCCATAGCAGGTCTGACAGTGTCTGGTCGCTCACGCTGCGGTCATTGAATGTGCGTGTAGACTTCCTGTCTTGCAACGCTTTGGTCAGACTGCCTGCCGTTTCGTTCTTTGTAGGGGTGGGTAAAGCCGTCTCCTGTGCACTTGCTGTTGTGCTGAAAGATGCTAAACCGATTGTCGCCGCAATGGCGGCGATGATGATTTTGTTTGTTTTCATGTTCATTCGGATTTTGGTTTATGTGCAAATTTATCACATTATCGCCATAAATGGTTATGAAGAGGTACGTTTTTTAGTTTTGTTATGACAATTTCCGACTTTCTTACCTTCTGCCGTTCACTGTCTTCTACCTTTCATAATGACATAGATAATGACAGGCGCGCCCATTACGGGGGTAACGGCGTTAAGCGGAATTATGCCTCCGTTGCGCGGCAGTACGCATATTATGTTGCAGGCAAGGGCCGCAACGGCACCGGCGGTAATGGTGCAGGGTATCAGTTGGCGGTGGTCGTCGGTGCCGAGCAAGAGGCGCGCTATGTGCGGCACGGCAAGCCCTATGAACGCTATCGGGCCGCAGAACGCCGTGGCTGAGGCCGTCAGCAGACCGGTAATGACGAGCAGACGGTTGCGCAGATGAAGCGTGTCTACGCCTAAGTTCTCGGCATATTGCTCGCCGAGCAGCAGGGCGTTGAGCGGCTTTATCAGCAGAACGGAGCACACAAGACCCGTCAGCGTGATAGCGGCGAAAGCCGGAATCTGCCGCATCGGCACACCTCCGAAGTTGCCGAGACCCCACACCATGTATGAATGTACACCCTCTTCGGTGGCGAAGAAGTTAAGAAGCGAGATTGCCGACGAGGCAATGTAGCCCACCATTATACCTATGATGAGCAGCATCACGTTGTTTTTCACCCTTACGGCGAACACCAGCAGCAGTGCCATTACAGCCCCCGCGCCAATGAAGGCGGCAACGAGTACCGCCACGAAGCCCGTGAACGACACCGCCCCCACTGTTAGCCCGCCGCCGAAGGCAAGCATTACCAGCGCCACTCCGAGGCTCGCTCCGCTGTTGACACCGAATATTGAAGGCCCTGCCAGAGGGTTGCGGAACGCCGTCTGCAGCAGCAGTCCGCTCACCGCCAACGAGCTTCCGCACAGCACGGCGGTGACAGCCTGGGGCAGGCGGGTCTGCATCACGATGTATTCCCATGACGCCTTATCGTTTCCGTTGCCGCAGAGTATGCTGAAAACATCGGCTATCGGGATGTCAACCGAACCAATGATGAGGTTCAGGAGAAACAGCGGGACAATGGCCGCGCCCGTCACTATGTTGATACGTGTGCCCTTTACCATGTCTTGCAGGTATGTTATCGTTCTACTTTCTTGAAATATCTTGGTTCTCCGAGCTGCCGTATGTCTGGGTGAGTGATGATTATGAAGTCGCGCAGCAGCAGGTCGGGGCGGAACGGAGTGTCCTCGTAGAATGTACTGTTGGCCGTGCTGCAGCCGTACACCTGCCTGTCTCTGAACGCCTTAAACTGTGAATAACCGTGATTTTCAGACAAAAGTGCTGCATAAGTCAGCGGCTCCTTGCCGCCGTATCTCAACATCCAGATGTCAGCCTCGCCGGCTTTCGTCAGCACGGTTTCGAACGTCAGTTGCAGGCTTCCGCTGTTCTTGTCAGCCGAAAAGGGATAATCGGCGCAGGCATCGGCAATCACTCTGCCTAATGTACTTTGTCCTCCGGGCACATACCACACCGGACCGGCCATTTTGTCGATGATTACCGACTTGCGTGTTTTTGATGACTTGGCCGTCACGGTAAGGCTGTTATAGCTGCGCTCGATGTCGTTGAACATGCTGTCGGCCTTTTCCTCTACGCCGAACAGCATGCCGTAGAACTTCATCCACTCGGCTCTGCCCAGCGGTGAGGTCTCCATATAGTCGGCGGTTTCTATTATCGGGTTGCCCCATTCGTCAAGCCGGCCGTAGCCGCCGCTGTTCTGGAACGGAGAGATGAGTATCGCGTCAGCGCCAATATCGATAATCTTCTCAAGCGTGGGAGTGCCCGCGTCGCCGCAGTCGGCTATCCTCCCGAGGCGGCACTGCTCCTTAATCCACGGCTGGTTGATATATTTCAGGTCGCATACTCCGCGTATGGCATTGCCCTTTCCGAGCGAGATGAGCAGCCCGCAGTACACTGATGATGCCACCACAGCACGCTTCAGAGGCGTGTGCACGACTGTAACGGGTGCGCCGCTGTTTGCCTCAAAGCTCTCTTTCAGTGCGTCCTCGTCAGTGTGCCCGCTGCCTTTCTCCGCGCCGGGTATGAGGATATACGTGTGCAGAGTACGCCCCTTGTTCCACGGGTCGGCAAGAGCCGCCACGGTGTAGCCGTCATATCTGACGATGGTAAGCCGTTCGGCATACTTCAGCCTTACTGTGTCACCGCCCGAAACGGCAGCCGTGGTGCTGCCTCTCCGGCATGAGCTGAGAAGCGCGAGCACCACGGCTGTGAGCAAAATAAATCCGGATGGTTTATTCATCGGTCATCTTATGATTTCTATTTGTTGTTGAACGCAAAGGCAACGGGGTCAACACCTACGGGATACTTAGCGACGAACTTTCCGTCAGAGGTGTACTCCACTACGTATCCGTCTGAGTTGTAGTCAGCATATCCGGTATCGGCATCCAATGAATAAGAGCCGATGTAAACGTTGCCCGTGCCCTGATCAACGGCTATCGCGGTAGGACTTACGATGTCTTCTCCGCTGATAAAGGGCATTCTATCGCCCGTCCTCGTGTTATAAACGTAGAAAGTTGGCACGGTTGCAGGCGTTGTGTAGGGCGCGTTTATTATATAGATAAGTCCTGCTGTGGGGTTGGCTGCCATCAGCGTGGCGTCAGCCACCGCCTCTACTGTGCCTTTCTCCAGTTTGCGTATGCCTGCATCGTACTGGTTTGAGTAGTCGTCGGTGTACAGTCCGGAGTCAAGGAAGTAAATCTCTCCGTCAATTTCAGCGAACGACTGTGGGTTGGTTATCAACTGATCAGTAATCTTCTGCACCTCACCGGTGTTGAGATTAATGGCTGAAATGGAAGGATTTTCGCCGTTGCCATAGCTTGAGTCGGCAGAGTAAAGGTAACCGTTGCTGACAATCATTCCCTCGGGATAATCTCCTACCTGATAGACGTTGGCCGCAGTGAGACTCGTCGTATCGATAGCAGCCACGTAGCCGGCGTAGGTGGAGACGTAGACGTACTGCCCGGATGCCGTGAGGTGGCGCGGCTGAGTGCCTTTGTCTTCGCCCATAAGCTCAATGGTGCTTATCTGCTTTACAGATGTCAGCATGTTCTTGTCTATCACCTCAACTGTGTTCTCGTCTGTCGCAACGATGTAAACCTTGCTTCCGTAGATTACGATGTCGTTGGGCGTGCCGCCGAGCGAGCGTCCGTTGGTATTGTAAAAAGCTTTCTGTTCGATGCTCCCGTCTTTTCCGATGTAGGTCAGGGTGCCGTCAATGCCATTGTAATAGCTGCCGGCGTTGACTACGAACATGCCCGGTGGAACAGGTCTGTTTGCCGGTACTGAAGCCGGAGCGTCATCGTCATCACATGAGGTGAGTGCCATTCCGCATATCGCGGCAATGGCAAGGATTGATAAATACTTTTTCATTTTGTTGTTTTAGAATTTATAATTAACAGATATTTGATAACTTCTGCCCGGCATGGGATACTTCGCCACAATCTCATATTGCCTGTCGAGAATGTTCTTCGCATCGGCTCTTATCTCGAAAGTGCCTGTCCCTATGCGTATGTCGCGGTACGCCGTTACGCCTATTTCGGCAAATCCGTCGATGTCGGTGCCTTCATAGTGGTTGTTGTTGGCGTACCGTTTGCTGACCGCATAGCCGTGAACAGAGATGTTGACCCACGGGTTCTCAAAGCTGGCGGCCGCGCTTCCCTGATGCACCGGCGTGTATGCTAACTGGTAACCGTAGTACTCCGACTCGGGGTTAGTGCGGTTCTCGGAGCGCTGCCAGGTGTAGTTTGCCGTCAGCATGAGGGCATAGCGGTCAGTGAAACGATGACTCCACGTGCCCTCAAGCTCAACTCCGTGGCCTCTTACCTTGCCAACGTTGATGTTAGTCCATACGAACATATTGTAAGGCACGGCAACAATCTTGTCTTTCACCTTATTTATATATCCGTCGGCAGACAGGCGGAAGTAAGAACCGTGGCCGTAGCCGTGTCTCCAGGTAAGGCCTAAGTTGAGCTGGTCTGTCGTCTCGGGAATAAGATCCGTGCTGCCGTAATGCTTGTAATATGACTCGTTGAACGTAGGCACACGGAAGATATTTTTGTATGAAAGGCGGACATACAGCTCCTCATCTCTCAACAGCCGGTAAGATAAAGATACCGACGGTGACAGCCGGCGGGCATCGCGTGCCGACGGGCCGTCCTTCGCCGCGTTGAAATAAAGCGAGTAGAGCAGGCGCGCCATGATCGTAAGCCGTGCGCTGCTGTAGCGTGCCGTGACCGACTGCAGCACCGTGTGGCGGTACGGGCGCGTGTCAGTGGCAAGGCTGCTGCTGAGGTTGTTGAAGATGTAGTCGGCCGAATAGTCGATCGCCCACGCCTTTGCCGGGGTGTAAAGCAGGCACGCCGAGGCGTAAGCCTCACGCTGCCGGTAGCTTGCATCGTTAATTCCGCCGGGATAAAGGGCGTTGGTATATATAGATGAAGCCCAGTTGAATTTGGCGTTGAGCTTGAAAGAAAGGTTGCGGCTGTTCCACGTGCGGTACTGCATCTGTGCGAAGAAGTTGCGGTCATGCAGCCTTTCCAGGCTTATGTCGGTGTAATATCTCACCTGGCCCGGCAGCTCACGGTCGTTGTCATAATAATAAATCTTGCCGTCAAGACGGCTGTTACGGTTGATACTCCATATAAAGCCGGCCTCGCCGTGGGCAGAGTTCATCAGACTGTTGGTGCGCTTTTCAGTTGTAACAATGTTCCCGTTGTGCAGCCTGAAAGGGTAATCGTTCTCGGCATAGGTATATTCTCCCGATACGTTAAGCGCAAACTTATCAGACAGATTGTGGCTGTAACGTATGAACGGACTGACGTATCCGAACGAGCCGAGCTTCACCTGTGCCGTAAGGTGAGGCCGTGTGTCGGCCGTGGGCGGTGCCATGGTGGCAATGTTAAGCATCGCCGCATAGGCGGCGTTACGTGCCGGGATGAATATATCATCATTATCACCTACTACGAGAGTTATCCGTTCAACGTTGTCTAACGAGTATCGCGACACATCGATCTCGCCCGTCTGACAGTCGCTCAGGGCTATTCCGTCATAGCTTACGCCTGTGTGACGCGCTCCGAAGCCGCGTACTGATACTGTCTTCATGCCTCCCGCGCCGCCATAGTCGCGCAGGGTGACGCCCGGCATACGGTGAAGCGCATCGGCAATGTCGGTCACTCCGAGGCGCAGCATGGCCTCGCTGTCAATAATACGCAGCGGGGCTGTAGTGGCGGCGGTAGTGTGCCGAGCCTTGTCGGTAACGGTAACGCCGTTGAGCACGTGGCCTCCGGATATGCTGTCAGTGTCTTGTGCTGACGACGGCAGACATGACAGCACGGCGCAGGCAGCACCAACTGATAATCGTCTGAAATTTACCAATGTATTGAATATAATGCACCGCCCTCCTCGAGGCAGTGAATTAAACATAACTGACGGCAGGTCTTCTGACTTCGCTGTCGTACAAAACCGGCGGCCTTCCCGGCGTATCACAATGTGCCAGTGGCGTGTTGTCGGTCTCAATAATGGCAGCTCACAGCAGCGGGACTGTACAGGACTCTCACCTGTTTCCCTTTTAATCACGTCTGTGTGAACCAATCAGTGTGTGCAAAGATAAGCATAAATATCATAAACGCAAAGCAAAAGCGGAGATAATTTTTCTTTTCGCCATGCCGCTCTGTTTCTTTTTGCATTCTAAAAGACCGTCGAACGTTTTCTCAAAGGTCACCTTTTGCGCTCTAAGAGGTGACCTTTTGAACGCTAAAAGGCACCCTTTCAGAATGTAATCAGATGCGTGCGATTCGCTTAAAGATTAAATGTCCAAAGCTGATATATTTGCTTTGTTATAAGCAAAAACGTATGTTTTGCTTACGGTTTTTACCACCTTTCAATGCGAAGGAATGTCATGACGGTCGTTATGTCTTGCAGTAAGCCGTTTAAGAGGTGTCCTGGCAGTGGGCACTTTGCAGCATTTCAGGTCGGAAATCAGGCGTTGCCGGGCACTGATGTCACGGCGCAGCCCGTGCAGCCGGTAATCATCCTTGTTTTATGTCATTCATCTTTGTTTTTTGTCATACCATTTTTATAGTTGGAAAAAAATGTTTAATTTTGGCTTCAGGAAAGCGGCAGACACTTTGGCCGCGTTCCATAATCACCGGGTTTGAAGGTTATGAGGTTGTCGGGTTTGAAGGTTATGAGGTAAACCGCAAAACATAAGAACCTGAAAACCGTAAAACCTAAGAACCTGAAAACCGCAAAACCTAAGAACCTAAGAACCTTAGATAGAATTTATTAACGATTACTAACTTGATAATATGGACAACAAAATGAGCATCGCCGAGCTCACATTGGCGAGCGAGGAAATCAGAAAACGTTTGTTGGAAGTGGTATATAAGGCCGGGGCAGGACACATAGGTGGCGACCTGTCGTCGCTCAACGTGCTCACGGCGCTTTATCTGCGCATTATGAACGTTGACCCGAAAAATCCTAAAATGCCCGGACGCGACCGCTTCATCATGAGCAAGGGCCACTGTGTAGAGGCTCTTTACTGCGTTCTTGAGGCCAAAGGCTTTATCTCGAAAGAGCTTGTAGACACTTACGGAGATTTTCTCTCTGTGCTGGCCGGTCACCCCACGGTTGAGGTTCCGGGCATCGAGTTCAACAGCGGAGCACTCGGTCACGGTCTCTCTATCGGCGTAGGCTGCGCCATTGCGGCAAAGATGGACGGCGCATCGTACAAGACTTACGTGCTCATGGGTGACGGTGAGCAGGGCGAAGGCTCTATATACGAGGCGGCAATGGCCGGCAGCAACTACAGGCTGGACAACCTCGTGGCCTTCATCGACCGCAACGGCCTGCAGATAAGCGATGCTACTGAGAACGTGATGCGTCTCGAGTCGCTCGACGAGCGCTGGCGTGCTTTCGGCTGGGATGTCATAGATATTGACGGCAACGACATGGAGGCGATAGTCAACTGCCTTGAAAACATCGACTGCACCAACGGCAAACCCCACATGGTGATACTGCATACCACCAAGGGCTTCCACGTATCTTATATGGAGAACGTGCTGAAATGGCATCATGGAGTGCCCACAGCCGAGGAGTATGCAGAGGCAATGGACGAGATAACCAAGAGGATTGAGGATTTGAAGCAGGTTATATAAGGTTGCCGGTTCTTACGGTTTTAAGGTTATAAGGTTTTAAGGTTATAAGGTAAACCGTAAAATCTAAGAACCGCAAAACCGTAAACTAACCTTCAAACCATCAAACCGTCAAACCTGATAACCGCAAAATAAAATTTAAAATATGGGAACAAAACCGATAGCTTGCCGTAAAAGTTTCACAGACACACTGCTGGAACTCGGCAAAAAAGATAAAAACATCGTAGCCGTTACTACTGACGCACGCGGTTCGGTTACGCTAACAGACTTTGCAAAGCAACTGCCCGGGCAGTTTGTTGAGTGCGGGATAGCCGAGCAGGACGCCGTAGGCATCGGCGCCGGGCTGGCTTCGTGCGGTAAAAAGGTGTTCGTCTGCGGTCCTGCATGCTTTTATGTAGCCCGCAGTCTTGAGCAGGTAAAGGTAGATGTGGCCTATTCAGGTCAGCCCGTTAAGATTCTCGGTGTCAGCGGAGGAGTGGCTTACGGCGCTCTCGGAGCGACCCACCACAGCCTGCACGACATCGCCGTGCTGCGCACTTTCCCCGGAATGCAGGTTGTTCTGCCGTGTGATGCGCGCCAGACGCGCAAGCTCGTTGAGCGGCTTGTTGACTATCCTCACCCCGTTTACGTCCGTGTAGGCCGTAACGCCGTGCCTGATGTTTACGAGAATGACGACTTCGACTACGAAATCGGAAAGTCAATACAGCTCCTTGACGGTAATGACCTTACTATAATAGGTACGGGCGAGACCGTTTATCATGCACTCAACGCCGGTCGCAAGCTCGCCGCTGAGGGTATCAGCACCCGTGTTATAGACATGCACACACTGAAGCCGGCCGACACTGACGCCATTATCCGTGCCGCACGCGAGACCGGACGCATCATTACTGTTGAAGAACACAGCATGTATGGAGGCCTCGGCGGCATTGTAGCAGAGACCGTCGCGCAGAATTGTCCTGTGCCTATGCGCATACTCGGCATACCCGATGAGAATGCCGTTCACGGCAAACCGCTCGAGATTTTCCACTATTACAAGCTCGATGCCGACGGCATTTACGAAACCGCTAAAGAGTTCTTGAATAATTAAGAGTGAAGAGTTAAGAATTAAGAAAAATCTTCAGCAGACAAGGGACAAGCAGATCAGCAAACAAGAAGGACACTCTTTATTCCATACAGCCTTGCTCCTTTACTACTCTTTCTTAATTCTTAACTCTTAATTCTTAACTCAGATATGACATCATGAATTACATAATATCGATAGACCAGAGTACATCGGCGACAAAGGCGGTCGTCTTCGATGAGAATTGCAGACTGATTTGCCGCAGGAATGTGGTACATCATCAGTATTATCCGAAGCCCGGATGGGTGGAGCATGATGCTGAGGAAATCTACCGTAACACCGTCGAGGCTATCCGTGAGGTGGTCAGTGAGACCATGGCAGACGGTGTTACATACTCCATTGCGATAACAAACCAGCGCGAGACAGCCGTCGTTTGGAACAAGAATACCGGCAAGCCGGTGTACAACGCCGTCGTTTGGCAGTGCCAAAGAGGTGAAGCCATCTGCGAAGACCTGAAGAAACGTGGCTTCACTGAGTTCATACGTGAGCGCAGCGGACTGCTTATCGACCCGTATTTTGCTGCCAGCGGCGTTAAATGGATACTCGACAACGTTGACGGGGCGCGGCGGTCAGCAGAGCATGGTGACCTGCTCATGGGCACTATTGACACCTGGCTGATATGGAAACTGACGTCAGGCAAGAGCTTTGTGACCGACTATACCAACGCTTCACGTACCCTTCTGTTCAACATCCACACGCTCGGCTGGGATGATGAGCTGCTCTCCATGTTCACCATTCCGCGGTCAATGATGGCTCGGCCGATGCCCTGTGACTCAGTGTTCGGTGAAACAACTGTTGACGGTTTGTTCTCTGAGCCTGTGCAGATTGCCGGTGTTCTCGGTGACTCTCACGGCGCATTGGCTGGCCAGATGTGCTTCGAGGCCGGAACGGGTAAGGCCACTTACGGTACAGGCTCATCTGTAATGGTCAATATCGGCACGTCTCCCGTCCGGGCACCTGAAGGCCTTGTAACATCAGTAGGTTTCGCCGCGGCGGGTAAAGTGTTCTATGCTTTTGAGGGAAACATACACTGCACCGGGGCAACGATCAAGTGGATGACGGACAACCTGAAGCTGATTGACAGTCCGGCGGCAATAGAACAGTTCGCGACGGCCGTGCCTGACAACGGCGGAGTTTACCTCGTGCCGGCTTTTGCGGGGCTTGGCGCACCGTGGTGGCATCCCCATGCCAGGGCAATGATTTGCGGAATGACGCTCGCCACAGAGAAAGGCCACGTGTGCCGGGCGGCACTTGAGGCCATTGCATACCAGATAAAAGACCTCGTTGACCTGATGACGGGCCGTGCCGGGATAGCTCTGAAGGAACTGCGCGTTGACGGAGGCCCTACCGGGAACCGTTTTCTGATGCAGTTCCAGGCGGACATGCTCAATGCCTGCATCAACCGTTCAGACGTTGAGGATGCTTCGGCAATGGGCGCGGTGGTGATGAACGGACTGGCACGAGGCGTGTGGTCAGGGCTTGACGAGGTAGCCGCGCTGCGCACATCAGACAACCGCATAATGCCCGCAATGGACGAAACGGAGCGCGAACGGTTGTATGACGGCTGGAAAAAGGCAGTGAAGGCCGTGCTGGCTTGCTGAGAAACATCGGTCAATGCATGGCCGTAAACTGGGAGAACAGACAAAAAGAATAACTTACAGCAACAAGATAAATCTATGAAAAAACAAGCACAAGCAGGCAAAGAGACCTTTGGCCTGATTATCGGAACACGCGCGTATTTCAACTCAGAGCTTGCAGTTGACGTGCGTAAGACCCTCCTTGAGGAACTTGAAAAGGCCGGATACGGCTATGTGATACTTGATGAGTGCGACACTCCGACCGGAGGTTCAATGGAAACGGTGGAGGACGGCAAGAAGTGTGCCAACCTCTTCCGTGCCAGCCGTGAGGAAATCGACGGGATAATAGTGTCGTTGCCCAACTTCGGTTTTGAGGTTGGAATAATCAATGCGATAAGCCGCGCAGAGCTGCATGTGCCCGTTTTGGTGCAGGCATGTGACGACCGGAACGACAAGGTAGACCTTGACAGCCGCCGCGACGCCTTCTGCGGCAAGATTTCCGTATGCAATAACCTTTATCAGTACGGCATTCCGTTTACGGATACGACGTTACATACTTACTCAATACACAGCGACTTGCTGATGAAAGACATCAACAAGTTTGCTGCGATATGCCGCGTTGTGCGTAAGCTGACGCATGCACGTATAGGCCAGATAGGCACACGTCCGCTCGGCTTCAACACCTGCCGTTACAGCGAGAAGCTGCTCCAGGCAAGCGGAATAACCGTCGTCCCCGTTGATATGAGCGAGATTATATTCAACGCCCGCAAGATAGACAACGACGCCGCGGCACTGAAGACCAGAATGGAGGAAATCAGTGACTACGCCAAAGTGCCCGAGTCGTACCGCGAGAAGCTGGCTCTGCAGGCCAAGTTCGGCCTTGCTGTAGAGCAATGGATAGAGGCCAACGAGGTAGACGCCGCCGCAATACAGTGCTGGGACTCGTTAGAGCAGAACTATGGATGCGCTGCCTGCGTGACAATGAGTATGTTAGGCGAGAAGCTGATACCATGTGCATGCGAGACTGACGTGGCCGGTGCCGTGTCGATGTATGCCCTGAGTCTCGCCGCCGGCAAGCCCGCAGCCCTGTCAGACTGGAACAACAACTTTGCCGATGACCGCGACAAGTGTGTCTGCACACACTGCGGAAACTTCCCCAAGAGTTTCGTTAAGAACGACATCAAGCTCGGTCCGCTCGGCGTTCTCGGCCGTACGCTCGGTAAGGTAAACACCTTCGGCGCCGTTTACGGCAAGTGTACAGAGGGAGACTTCACATACTTCCGCATCTCGACAGACGATACCCTTGGCTGTATAAAGTGCTATCTCGGCAAGGGCAAGATAACCAACGACCCCTACGGAATGGACGGCTGCATAGCCGTTACGCAGGTGGACAACCTGCAGAAGCTGATGAAGTTTATTTGCAAGAACGGTTTTGAGCATCATGTTGCGATGGTACGTACCGACGTTGTTGACATCCTTCGCGAGGCTGTCGACAACTATCTTGGCTGGGATCTGTATGTTCATGAATAAATAAACCTGCCGGACGCGATGGCCGCTTCTGTTTAAGAGGCGGCCTTTTTTATCTTCATGAAAGACAGTTGAATATGTTCAGCGGCGCAGTATCAGATTTTCGGGTTCGCGAAAGGCCATGAATTACGCTGTAAAAGGTCACGTTTTAGCGTTTAACAGATGACCTTTTGCAGTGCAGAAAGCCACGTTTTGTGGACCGGAACGTAACGTGCTGATTATTAGACGCTTACGGACATATCAAAAATCAAGGTTTTTTGCACCGTTTGCCTGTAAACCGATGACGTTACGGTCTGTAAGCGCGTATTTGCATGATTATGCTGACTTATTGTAAAATAATTAGCTGCATAAGTGTAAATGTGTCAGCATTAGTTTGTTCAATCGGAATTTTCTATTAACTTTGCAAGTCGGAACTGAGGCGCGGGCAACTGCTTGCAGACTGCCGCGCATATAACATAAGGCTGCCGCGCCGTCAATACACGTATATCAATAAATTAAAAAAACTAAATAATATGTTTGAAGGACAACCAAAAGGTTTGTATGCGTTAGCCCTTGCCAATACGGGCGAACGCTTCGGTTACTACACCATGCTGGCCGTCTTCGTACTGTATCTACAGTCTAATTTCGGGCTGTCTGCAGACGCGGCCGGGCAGATTTACTCAACGTTCCTCGCCCTTGTTTACTTCCTGCCGTTCGTGGGAGGTATCATGGCAGACAAGTTCGGTTTCGGCAGAATGGTTACGGTGGGCGTCATCATCATGTTCCTCGGTTATCTGTTCCTGTCTGTTCCGCTCGGCGACGGAGGTCTGGCTATGGTCGGAATGTACGGCGCACTGCTGCTGATTTCATGCGGTACAGGACTCTTCAAGGGCAATCTGCAGGTAATGGTAGGCAATCTGTACGATGACCCTAAGCTTGAGTCAAAGCGCGACTCGGCGTTCTCTATTTTCTATATGGCAATCAACATCGGTGCGCTGTTCGCTCCGTCGGCTGCCGTAGGCATCAAGAACTGGGGAATGCGGCGCTTCGGACTTGACGAGGGCACGGCCTATCATTTCGCCTTTGCCGTGGCCTGCGTCTCTCTGATTGTGTCGATAGCAGTCTACTATGCGTTCCGCCGCACATTCCGTCACGTTGAAGGCAATACCAAGAAAGAGGAGACTGAGGCTGAGAAACAGCCCGTAGAGCAACTGTCGAAGCAGGAGACAAAGTCGCGTATCATCGCCCTTTGCCTTGTGTTCGCTGTCGTTATATTCTTCTGGATGGCGTTCCACCAGAACGGACTTACGCTTACGTTCTTCGCCAATGAGTACACAGCAAAGAGCAGTACAGGTGTTGAGAGCATGATGTTCGATGTATGGAATCTCGTGCTTGTTATCTTCATTGTCTACGCTTTGTTCTCTCTGTTCCAGAGCAAGACGAGTCGCGGCAAGCTGATTTCAGGTATAGTGATAATAGCAGCAGTGGCAGGACTTATCGCAAAGTACGCAAGTCTGCCCGAAAGCACTAAGGTTGACGCCGAGATTTTCCAGCAGTTCAACCCCTTCTTCGTCGTAGCACTTACCCCCGTTTCAATCGCTCTGTTCGGCCGGCTGGCACGTAAGGGCAAGGAACCGTCGGCGCCACGCAAGATAGGTCTCGGTATGCTCGTTGCCGCAATAGGCTATATCATAATGACGGTAGGCTCGCTTAATCTGCTCTGTCCTACTGACCAGATACAGGGAATGTCGACAGGCACGGCAACGTTCGTGTCGCCAAACTGGCTTATATCTACTTACCTTGTGCTCACTTTCGGTGAGCTGCTGCTTTCACCTATGGGAATTTCATTCGTGTCAAAGGTCGCTCCTCCCAAGTATAAAGGCATGATGATGGGCGGCTGGTTCGTTGCCACAGCGGTAGGAAACAAGCTGACGAGCGTCTGCTCGTCGCTGTGGGGCGACCTGCCATTAGTTGTAGTGTGGGGCATTCTTGTAGCTCTCTGCGTCATCTCGGCAATATTTATCTTCTCGATAATGAAGAAGCTCGAGAAAGTCTGCAAATAAAGCTGTTGCAGGTTATGAGGTCTTAAGATTGTTAAGGCCTCATAACTTTATTTGATTAGATCTTAACTGAAGCATAATCTTTTACCTTTATGAAAACCATTTTAGCCGCTTTGCTTGCCGTATTGTGTGCCGGCGAGGCATTTCCGGGGATTGACATGACAAAGATTGAGCAGGAACGGGTGGGCGGACGCGACTCCATACTGGCGCAAATCACGGGCGCAAATATGCCGGATGACAGTATGATGATAACCGATTTCGGTGCAAAGGGTGACGGTGTGGAAGACTGTAAGCATGCCTTCGACCGCGCTATGAAAGCCGCCGCACGTAAGGGCGGGGCACGGATAATAGTGGCCGAGGGCACATATCTTGTCAAAGGCCCTATCCATTTCGTAAGCAATGTGTGCCTTGACATACGCAGGGGCGCAACGATAAAGTTCTCGCCGGAGCCTGAACTGTATCTGCCCGTGGTGAAAACGAGCTGGGAGGGCACGTTCCTTTATAACTACAGTCCGTTTATTTACGGTAGTAATCTGCACGATGTGTCGATAATCGGCGAGGGCACTATTGACGGTAACGCCTCTACAACGTTTGCAACGTGGAAGAAAAACCAGAAAGCCGGACAGGCTCTGAGCCGTGAGATGAACCATAACGGCACGCCGATAATGGAAAGGAAGTTCGGCGATGGCTACCGGCTTAGGCCTCAGTTAATCCAGTTTTACGGATGCAGGAACATCACTCTACAGGGCGTATTCATTACCAACGCCCCGTTCTGGTGTGTACATCTGCTTAAAAGCGAGAACATAATCTGCCGCGGACTGCGCTATGACGCTAAGTTAGTGAACAATGACGGCATTGACCCTGAGTGCTCGCGTAACATCCTGATTGAGGATATTGAGTTCAACAACGGTGACGACAACGTGGCAATAAAGAGCGGACGCGACAATGACGGGTGGACATACGGCACGCCGTCAGAGAACATCGTGATACGTAACTGCCGTTTCAAGGGGCTTCATGCCGTTGTGATAGGCAGCGAGATGTCTGCCGGAGTGAGCAATGTGTTTGTAGAAAACTGCACCTACGGCGGTTACTGCAAGCGCGGAATATACATCAAGACCAATCCCGACAGAGGCGGATTTGTAAATAATCTGTACGTAAAAAACTGCGAGTTTGACGAGGTTGAGGATCTTTTCTACGTCACATCGATGTATGCCGGCGAGGGGCTTGATAACAATAAGTTCACCCGTGTAGGGCATATCTACGTTGACGGATTGTGTTGCCGCAAGGCTGCTGCCGCCGGATTAGTGCTTCAAGGCACTGAGGCTGAGCCTATACGCGACATCGTTTTCAACAATGTTGAGATAGGAACGGCCGGGAACGCCGTAAGTTTTGAGAATACGGAAGGCGTGGAAATGCGTGACTGCCACATCGGAGGGCGTGCAGGAGTGCCGTCTCAGGCTAAGTAAATTCCCGTTTTATAACAGCACTAATGCGGGGCGCGTGTTATCTGTTCAACGTGCCCGGCAATAGTGCTTGTTCTTATCTGCCTCGTATTATATGTCGTTGATGTTGACATATCCACGTGTGACGGCATAAATAGTCAGTGCCGACACACTTTTAAGTCCGAGTTTATCCATGATGTTACGGCGATGGGTGACGACTGTGGATAGTCCGATGTTGAGCCGGTCGGCTATCTCCTTGTTGATAAGCCCTTTAACTATAAGGCACATAACCTCGATTTCACGGGGCGACAGATGCTTTCCTGTAAATTTGTTTGCAACGTCCGGCAGGTTGCGTCCTGCGGAGTGTGCTGTCTGTTCGAGTGCAAGCAATGATTTGATAAGCTGCTTTTCGGGCCGTGCTGTGCAGAGAACATGAAAATCTGACAACGCCTCCGGGATGTCTTCTGAGGGGTTGAGAACTATTGTCTTACGTCTGTTTTTCTCGAAAAACTCTTTATCATCCGCTATCGTTCTTGTCTCGGCAAAATAATGGAAATAACCGTTTACATCGTCAACAGCCTTCAATTCGTTTACGGAAAGGAAAGAGTCGACAATGACAACAGGCATAACGTCGTGTAAAATCTGCTTAAGGCCGATGGCCGCAAGCGTGTCAGAGTGGATAATAGCAATTTTGGGGAACACTTTCTTTTGGATATGTTGATGATATTACAGCGTTGAGAATTATACGGGACGGCTGTCTGTAATGTGTAAATACGTCTTGTCTGATTCTTAGCTCTTTATCGTGTATGCGGTTTAAGACATAAATCCGAGCAATGCTCCGGCAGCCACGGCCGAGCCGATAACGCCGGCAACGTTTGGCCCCATTGCGTGCATGAGCAGGAAGTTGTGGCGGTCGTATTCCAGGCCGAGGTTGTTTGATATGCGCGCACTCATAGGAACTGCGCTTACTCCGGCGTTACCTATAAGCGGATTCATCTTCTTTGATTTTGGCAGGAACAGGTTCATGAACTTAACGAAAAGCACTCCTGATGCCGTGGCGATAGCAAATGCCATGAAGCCGAGGAAGAAAATGTAGATAGTCTTCATCGTAAGGAACTCGCTGGCCTGGGTTGAACAGCCTACGGTAAGGCCGAGCAGCATTACCACAATGTCGTTAAGCGCACTGCCGGCGGTCTTGGCTAAACGTGTGGTCTTGCCGGATTCTTTTAGCAGGTTGCCGAAGAACAGCATGCCGAGCAGGGGCAGTCCGGAAGGAACAATGAACGTTGTGAGCAGCAAGCCGATAATGGGGAACAGTATGCGCTCGGTCTGGCTCACCTGGCGTGCGGGCTTCATGCGGATAAGGCGTTCGTTCTTTGTAGTGAGCAGGCGCATCAACGGCGGCTGGATAATAGGAACGAGTGCCATATAAGAGTAAGCGCAGACAGCGATAGCACCCATAAGGTTGGGGCTGAGCTTTGAAGAAAGGAATATCGCCGTAGGACCGTCTGCGCCGCCGATAATGGCAATTCCCGCAGCCTGATTTGGCTCGAAACCGAGCGCAAGGGCTATCATATATGCGCCGAATATGCCGAACTGGGCGGCTGCTCCGATAAGAATCAGCTTAGGATTGCTGATGAGTGCCGAAAAGTCTGTCATCGCGCCGATGCCGAGGAACACGAGAGGAGGATACCAGCCCTGACGAACGCCCTTATAGAAGATGTTGAGCACGGAGTTGTCTTCATAAAGACCGATCTCAAGACCTGCATCTGCACGGAACGGAATGTTACCGAGAATGATGCCGAGGCCGATAGGTACAAGCAGCAAAGGCTCGAAGTCTTTTTTTATAGCAAGCCAGATAAAGAAGGCACCTGCTATAATCATTATGATGTTACCTGTCGTGGCATTGGCAAAACCGGTGTATGTCAGGAACTCGGTGAAATTGCTTGAAATGAAATCTGTGAATCCCATGATTGTTATTTTTAATGTTGGCAAGTAAAAGGTCAGCCTATAGTGATGAGTGCGTCACCCTCCATTACGGTGTCGCCTTTGTTGACGAGTATGGCGGTTACAGTGCCGTTGCCTTCAGCCTCGATGTTGTTCTGCATCTTCATTGCCTCGAGCACGACAACAGTGTCGCCGTCTTTTACAGTATCGCCGACTTTTACATTGATCTCAGTAATAGTTCCTGGTAACGGGGCTGTTATCTTTGTGCCTGTTACAGGAGTGTTGCCGGCAGACTTTTCTGCTTCCGGCTCAGCTATGGTTGCTGTCGGTGCAGGCTGAGGGGGAGTAACAACCGGTTTGTGAGGAGCCGTCGCGGGATTGATAGGCTGTTTCATCTCAACCTCAAACTCTATGCCGTTAACACTGACTTTTGCCACGTTCCCTTCAACGTTGATTATTTCAACGTCATAATCTATGCCCTGTACTTTATATTGATATTTGTTCATTGTTTCTGTATTTAATGGTTATGTAATAGTGCGGTTAAGTTATATGAAGCCGTATAGTTGGCTGTCAGCCGTTACGGAATAATTGTTTCTTCAGGATAAAGATTCCAGTTTGTATGGTGAGGTCTGATTGTTATGATGTTACTCTCAATGTCATGGACATTGTCTTCATACTGTTTCAGTGCCATTGCGATAACTGCAATGTAAATCTCTTTGTCAATACCGCCTGACAGAAAGCCGTCTTTAAGTATCACTTTAGTCTTGTGGCCGGTTTCGGCGAGCTTCTCACCGGTCTTTACGGCAGCCTTTATCGGCTGTATCTTGCCGGCTTTCTTCAGAGCCTGCTTGTGTGACATGAACAGCCCGAGCACGCGAAAGAACACGTAAAGCAACGCAAGACAGAAGAATACAATACCCATGGACAGCACAGTTATACCTATGCCGTAAGGGTCCTCACGTTTGATTTTGGCTATCTTACTTTCACTGGCATGTATCTGATTTTCTATGCCGGGAGTGACGTTGTCCGTCTGCTCCACAGTCCATTGCGACGCACCGTCAGACACTCTTGCGTACGAACAGTCTGCGTCAAGGGCAGGTACAGATATGGAGTCAATAAGGTCGATGCCGTTACCGTCGTAAAGGGCAATCCATAAAGGCTCGCCCGGAGTTGCCTTGGCATCAAGATGCAATATCCCTTGTGAGGGGGTGCTGTTCAAGAAGAGCACGAGATGTTCACGTGCTCCCATTGATGTGCGCCGGTCTCCGTTAGGAATACTGCTCATCATGGCTGTGCGTTCAGGTACGGTAAGGCTATTGTCAAGTACGCGCCGGTCAGTGGTGATATACATTCCACGCACGTTGTAAGTGGTGAACGAGATGTTTGCAAGTTCCACCCATGCGCCTCTGTTGCCGTATTCGTCTTGCAGATTTGTCTTGTTGTTTGTCAGCACTTCGTTTATCTTGATGTTTCTGGCTCCCTGGCCGGACATCGAGACACTGCCGACAAACATGGCGACAAGTAGAATAAATACTTTTTTCATGTAAAATTATTGTTTTAAGGTTATTGGCCTGATTGTTCAGGTATTTATTATATCTTCTGAAACATTAAAGGTTATGAGGTCTTAAGATTGCCCGGTGACGTTTTGTAAGTCTGCCGGAACCGTCTTGTTCCCTCATAACCTTTACGTGTGGAATTATGCTCCACAGAAGAAAAGCACAATGATCTGTGCTGTGAATATTCTTAAAAACATACTCAGAGGATAGACCGTTGAGTATCCGACAGCCGGCGCATCCTTGGAACATGCTGAATTGGCATAGGCCAATGCAGGTGGGTCAGTGTACGTTCCGGCAATCATGCCCATAATCGTGAAATAGTTAAACTTGTATTTCAGTCTTGCGATGAGGCCTATGATGAATATGGGTATGATTGTTATCAGGAATCCGGTGTAGACATATTTAATACCGTCTCCCTGTACAATGGTTTCCCAGAAGCCGTTACCGGCCTTGATACCGACACTCGCGAGGAACAGCACCAGTCCGATTTCACGCAGCATCATGTTGGCACTCGTTGTGGTATAGGTTACAAGATGTACCTTGTAACCGAAGCGTCCGATAAGAATTGCTATAATAAGCGGCCCGCCGGCAAGTCCTAACTTGATTGGAACGGGAATGCCAGGAACGGCGATTGGGATGCTTCCGAAGATAATTCCGACCAGAATGCCTATGAAAATGGTTGCGATGTTTGGAGCGTTGAGGCGCTTTACAGAATTTCCTAACACACTGACAACACGATTGACGGAGCCCTCGGGACCAACAACCATTAAGCGGTCACCGACCTGAAGCGCGAGATTTGAGCTTGCGAAAAGATCCATTCCGTGGCGTGTGATACGCGTTACGTTCACTCCGAAAGCACTCGAGAAATGCATCTGCCATAAGGTCTTGCCGTTAATCTGCGGCCGTGTGACAACTATTCGTTTGCTGACCATAGGCTCATCCTGCTTTTTCCAGTCAACGTCAACGGTCGGGCCTATGAAGGCTATGATTGCCTCGGCATCATTCTCGGCACAGACAATGAACAGGCGGTCGCCAATATGGAATATCGTGCTGCTTGAAGGTGTCTCGACATGGCCGTTGTGTAACAGTCGGGAACATACGAAGTCGCGGTTTAAGAAGTTATGAACCTGGGCGATAGTCTTTCCTTCAAGGTAAGAATTGGTTACCTCAAGGCTCATGAAATGCGGCTTTACGGCACCGTTTTCATTCTCATCTTCATCAAGCTGTTTCTCCTCGCCGTCAGTGCTTATGTGGCAGATATATTTCAGTGCGATTGTAGCACCGATGATGCCAAGCACACCAAGCGGGTAGGCGCAGGCATATCCGGAGGCTATCTGAGGTACTTCTCCGTTCTTGAATACTGACATCAAGGCCTCGTTTGCAGCACCGAGACCGGGAGTATTGGTTACGGCACCATAAAGAGAGCCTACCATCATAGGAAGATTTTTCGGGTCTGATGTATCGAAAAAGATGTAATAACAAGCGAACATCACACCGATGTTGAGTAAAATCAGAACTGTTGACAAGGCATTGAGGGTGATGCCGCCATGCTTGAAACTTTCGAAGAAACCGGGACCGACCTGAAGTCCGATCATGAATACAAATAAAATAAGTCCGAATTCTTGTAAAAAGCCCAGTACGGTTGGTGTGGCGGTAAAGCCGATATGTCCGGCTGCGATGCCGGCAAACAAAACAAATGTGACACCGAGGGAAATTCCACAAATCTTTATTTTCCCGAGATAGACTCCTAACGCTATGACAATCGCATAAAGTACGACTATATGAGCCACGGAGTCTGTAGTCGTAAATAAATTAATTAGCCAATCCATAACATATTTTTTGTCGTGCTACAAAAGTAGCTAAAATATTACTCATTTTATAATTTTTGTGCAATTATTTTACGGCTCATATTCATGTTTTTGTATTTTTCGCGGTTAAATATTAATTTCTGTTCAGTTTTTTTAAGCGTGTCGGAAAAATGCTTTATATTTGCACATTATATCTTTAGGTAACTTATATAATAATAAAAGATTATGTCAAACTGTAACGAAAAACTCTTTACAGAGTTCAAGGCACCGACAAAACAGGAGTGGCTTGATAAAATCATGGTTGACCTGAAAGGTGCTGACTTCAACAAACGCTTGGTATGGCGGACAGATGAGGGTTTTGACGTACCTCCGTTTTATCGCAGAGAGGATGTTCTTCAGTTACAGACTCCAGATTCTCTGCCCGGTGAATTTCCTTACGTCCGCGGCAATAAGAAAAGTTGTAATTGCTGGTACATACGTCAAGACATTGACGCTTCAGACGCTACGGCTGCAAATGAGAAGGCCCTTGACATCTTAAACCGTGGCGTTGATTCGTTAGGTTTTAACATTCCCGGTGGCAGCGTTGATGCCGAGTTCGTTGACACATTGCTCAACGGAATTGACTGTGAGGCTGTAGAGCTCAATTTCAATACTTGCAAGCGCCACACTCTTGAGCTTGCGCAAATTCTTATATCTTATTTTGAAAAGAAAGGATACGACAAAGCTAAAATCGTAGGTTCGCTTGACTGGGATCCGATGGAAAAGATTGTCATGAAAGGTCATGACGTGACTCAGATCCTTTCATTAGCTCCGCGTATTGTTGAAGCACTGAAGGATTATCCTCATTTCCGTTGTATTTCTGTAAATGCCGTATCGCTGAATAACGCCGGGGCATACATTGTTCAGGAACTCGGCTATGCAATGGCATGGGGAAATGAATATCTTAATATGTTGACAGAGGCCGGAATTGATGCTGACCTTGCCGCAAGTAAGATTTCATTTAACATGGGTATCTCTGAGAACTTCTTCATGGAGATAGCGAAATTCCGTGCTGCACGTCTGCTTTGGGCAGAGATTGTAAAGCAGTACGCACCGAAGTCAGACGCTTCATGTATGATGTGTGTCAATGCAGTCACTTCAAAATATAACATGACTTTGTTTGACAGCTATGTCAATCTGCTCAGGTCTCAGACTGAAAGTATGAGTGCTGCGCTTGCCGGTGTGCATTCAATCGTTGTCACTCCGTTTGACGCGGTATATGAGAAACCCAATGATTTCTCTGAGCGTCTTGCCCGTAACCAGCAGTTGCTGCTCAAGGAAGAAAGCCACTTCGATAAAGTTGTTGACCCTTCTGCGGGCAGCTATTTTGTTGAGGAGCTTACAACTTCACTTGCAAACGAAGGTTGGAAGATATTTATTAATGTGGAAAATAACGGCGGATTCATTGAGGC
>C._urophasianus_2_cecum__coassemble_76_pt1 | contig 28298 bp, 25 predicted proteins | sample C__urophasianus_2_cecum__metabat2_low_PE_008 | metagenome-assembled genome bin C
CAGCGGTCAGCTTAACCCAGTTGTCCCAGTCGTTCTCGTCGAGTCCGTCCTCGATAGAGTCGATAGGATATTTGGTGATGAGCTCTTCAAGATACTTGATCTGCTCGTCAGCGGTGAGCTTCTTGCCGTTAGGATCCTTCTTCTTGCCGTCCTTCAGCTGGCGGTAGTCATAATACCACTGGCCGTTCTCGCATACAGCGAACTCGCTGGCTGCGCAGTCCATTGCAATCTTAACGTCCTTGCCCGGCTCGTAGCCTGCGTCCTTGATAGCCTGGCAGATGCTCTCGAGAGCGTCCTCGATGCCGTCGAGTGCGGGAGCGAAACCGCCCTCATCGCCTACTGCGGTAGAGAGTCCGCGCTTCTTCAGCAGCTTGGCGAGAGCGTGGAACACCTCAGCGCCCATGCGGATAGCCTCCTTCTCATTGGGAGCGCCTACGGGGCGGATCATGAACTCCTGGAATGCGATAGGCGCGTCAGAGTGAGCGCCGCCGTTGATGATGTTCATCATCGGGACGGGCATTGTGTAAGAGTTGCAGCCGCCGATGTAGCGGTAAAGGGGCATGCCGAGAGCCTTGGCGGCAGCATGTGCTGTAGCCAGAGACACGCCGAGGATGGCGTTGGCGCCGAGCTTGCTCTTGGTGGGAGTCCCGTCGAGAGCCAGCATCTTATAGTCAATAGCGCGCTGGTTGAAAACGCAGTCGCCCTTCAGTGCCGGCGCGATGATAGTGTTTACGTTATTTACAGCCTTGAGCACACCCTTGCCGAGGTAGCGGTTCTTGTCACCGTCACGGAGCTCGAGAGCCTCGTTCTCACCGGTAGACGCTCCTGACGGAACGGCTGCACGGCCCATGATACCGTTTTCGAGGGTTACTTCAACTTCAACTGTAGGATTGCCTCTTGAGTCGAGGATTTCTCTTGCATGAACTTTTTCAATCTTCATAATTACCTTTAAGTTTAAAAGAGTCGTAATTTATATCCTTTTATTTTGACCGCAAAGTTACATTAAATTCGGGAAAAACGGAAACTTTAGCGCGCCTTATTTCGGGCTGTTTAATTTTTATTAATATATAAATAAAGGTTACAGCGGCACGCGTCCACGCCATGCCGGCAGCCCCTCTGCGTGCCGGCCGGGGCCGGCACGGCAACTGCCTGACTGTCAGGGCCGTTGCGACAGGTCACCTTTCACCGTGTAAAAGGCCGTGTTTTATAATGCAAGAAGCGGCCTTTTGCGATGCAAAAGGTGGCATACTGATTTTTGGGGACCGCACAGCTTGTCAAATTAAAAAATCATAAAAAGATAAACCATACATTATATTTTACGTCTAAATATAAGTAATTTTGCGCGGGAAAGCCGTATGCCGGTGCCGCGCGCAAGACACAACAGCTAAAAAACATCTACGAAATGAGCATCAGGACCATAATTGCCGCAACGGCCGTAGCTTTAGGGTTAGGCGCAGCCGCACACGCGCAGGCACAGACAAAGGCCGGCGGCATGAAGAAAGTAAAGTGGACAAGCATGGCGCAGAAGCTCAGCGACAGCTTCTTCACCACGGCCGAGGCCGCCCGCATCGGCGACAACCTGATCTTCTATCAGCACCCCTCGGGCGGCTGGCCGAAGAACATGCAGCTGAACGAAGAACTTACTGACGGCGTGCGCCGGCGCGTGGACAAGCTGAAGGCCGGCAAACGCTACGCCACGATAGACAACCGCGCCACCACTACCGAGATAATTTACTTAGCACGGCTGTACCGCGCCACGCATGAAAAGAAGTACGGCGACGCCCTCATGAGGGGCTTTGACTATCTCTTTGAGGCGCAATATGACAACGGCGGCTGGCCTCAGTTCTACCCTCTGTCGGAAGGATATTACACGCACATCACATATAACGACGACGCGATGGTGAACGTTCTCAAGATAATGCGCGACGCGGCCAAGGGCAAGGCTCCCTTCGACATACTGCCCGGCAGCGTGAGAGAGCGCGCGCAGGCCTCGCTCGACAAGGGCGTGGAGTGCATATTGAGCACTCAGGTGGTGCAGAACGGCGTTAAGACCGTATGGTGCGCGCAGCACGACGAGCACACGCTGAGGCCCGCCGACGCGCGAGCCTTTGAGCTGGCGTCGCTCAGCGGACAGGAGAGTGACGGCATAGTGCTCTTCCTGATGTCGCTGTCAAAGCCCTCGCAGGCCATGAAGGACTGTATCGAGAGTGCCGTGGCGTGGTTCAGGAGAAGCATGATAACGGGCAAGCGCATAGAGCGGTTCACCAACGCCGGCGGCAAGCGTGACTACCGCCTGGCCGACTGCCCGCAGGACGATGCCGGCTGCAGCCCGCTGTGGGCACGCTTCTACACGCTCGACGGCAACCGCCCGTTCTTCTGCGACCGCGACGGCGTGATGCGTTTCGACGTCTCCGAGATAGGCTACGAGCGCCGCAACGGCTACAGCTGGTTCAACGGCGACGGGCTGAAGGTACTGAAAGAATACGATGAATGGAAGGCCACTAAAGGTAAAGACTGATCCCCCGGCCTGTTAATACAGATACATGGAATATTTTATTTATAAGGACAAACGGCAGCAAGGGCCGCTCACCGTTGAGCAGTTGGCCGCAATGGGGCTCACGTCAGACACGCTTGTGTGGAGTGAGGGCATGGGCCGGTGGACGCCGGCATGGCAGGTAGACGAGCTTAAAGCGGTTATCGGCGGCCGCACGTCGGGCGCGGCCGCGCCGCCCCCGCCGCCAGTTGACAGTGACGCTGACCGCCCGCGGCAGACAGAAGAGCCTGCAGACAGACCTCAGCCGGACACCGAAACGCATGAGAAGCGGCGCCACAGCCGCGCCGTGAAGTGGCTGGCCGCGGCGGCAGTGGTGTTCTTCATCCTGCTGATGAGCTGCCCCAATGCCGGTGACCATTATGAGGCCGTGACACGTGAGGTCACCGAGGCGCTTACCGGCTCTGACTCTACGCTGTCAACAGGCATCGGGGCGTTCGATGTTATAGGCGGAGCGCTCGGCCGCGAGATAGTGACCCAGTTTGTCGGAGCGGTTGCCATGCAGGCCGTCAAGGTAGACAACTACATCATCCTGTCTGTGGGCAGGGTTGAGCACGGCGGCCGCTCGCACATAGTGTCGTTAGGCATCCTCGGCCACGTGTTCACCTTCAGCAGCGCAGACCTGCGCAAGGCGGTAAAAGACACCTCTCCCCTGCCCGACACGATGGCGCTCTGACGCAGCGCCGGAGAGCACAAGTAAAGAGATTTTTCAGGACAGACGATAATGAAGAAAAGTTTAGTAGCACTCGCTTTCGGCACGCTCGCTCTGGGCATTGCCGAGTTTGTAATGATGGGAATACTGCCCGACGTGGCCCGGAGCCTCGGCGTAAGCATCCCCGACGCAGGTCACCTTATCTCAGCCTACGCCCTCGGCGTATGCTGCGGAGCTCCCCTGCTGGTTGTAGTCCATAAGTATCCGCTGAAGAACATCCTGCTCTTCCTGGCTTGCATCATCCTGCTCGGCTCCACGCTGGCCGCCCTGTCGGTAAACTACTGGATGCTGCTGGCCTCGCGCTTCATCTCAGGTCTGCCCCACGGAGCTTACTTCGGAGTGGCCTCGATAGTGGCCGTACGCTTAGCCGACGAGCGTCATAAGACGGGTGCCGTGTCGATAATGGTGGCCGGCATGACCGTGGCCAACCTCTTCGGAGTACCCCTTGCTACGGGGCTCAGCTCGCAGGTGTCGTGGCGTTTCCCGTTCATCTTAGTTATCTTCGTCAGCTTAATCGTGCTGTATTATATATGGAAATGGGTGCCCGGAGTAGGCGCGCTGCCCGACAACGGCTTCCGTCATCAGTTCGCGTTCCTTAAGACCGGAGCCCCCTGGCTGATACTTCTGGCAACGATGTTTGCCAACGGCGGTATATTCTGCTGGTACAGTTATATCAGCCCGCTGCTTGCCGGGGAGGGCGGTTTCAGCGTCGACGCGCTGCCCGCCCTGATGATAGCGGCAGGTTTCGGCATGGTGGCCGGCAACCTTATCAGCGGCCGCCTGTGTGACCGCCACCGGCCCGGCCACGTCGTGGCGTGGACCCAGTGCATAGCCATGGTGTCGCTTCTGCTGATATTCTTGCTTGCAGACTTCGGCTGGCTGTCGGCCGCGCTGATGATAATCTGCACCGGATGCCTCTTCGCCGTAAGCAGTCCGCAGCAGTTTCTCATCCTGAAATACGCTCCCGGCGGTGAGCTGCTGGGCGGCGCGAGCATACAGATGGCCTTCAATATGGGCAACGCTCTCGGCGCCTTCTGCGGCGGACTGCCTATCGCCGCAGGCCTTCCGCCCCGCTATGCGGCCCTCGCCGGCGTGCCATTCGAGCTGCTGGGACTGGCCGCCTGCATGCTTTTCTGCCGGAAATACGAGAGGAAGTAAGCGTTACCTTTGTGCCGTGGACAAATATTCATCATCACCCGTTCAGTATTTAAGGCAGCTGCGGTTGCTGCTCGAAATGGAATACAGCTGCGAGAAAGAGGAATTCCGCCGCCAGGCTGAAGCCATGGGGCTGCAGCGCAAGGTGAAGCGAGGCGACGCGTGGTTTCCCGTCAGCGTAGGCAAGACTTATTACAACTCGCTGAACCAGAAAGTAGTAGAGGTTATGCGCACCCAGGACAACGGGATAGAGCATAACTTCGAGTCAGGCCGCCCGGTGGCGTTCTTTATACAGAAGCCCCTCCCAACCACCCCCGTGGGGAGGAAGCAGGGAGGGGCTTCTTTCCTATTTACGGGCACTGTAAGTTACGTTGACGGCGACCGCATGGTAGTCGCCGTGGCCGACAACGCGCCGCTTGACAGGCTGCAGACGGCGGCAGACGTGGGCGTGCAGACGTTCTTCGACGAGACTACTTACCGGCTTATGTTCGAGGCGCTCGACCGTGTCATCAACGCCAAGGGCAACCGCCTGGCCTATCTGCGCGACCTGTTCGCCTCACGGCAGAAGGCCGAGACATTCTCGTTTGATCAGATACGCTTCCCCTGGCTCAACGCCGCGCAGGAGCAGGCCGTCAACAGCGTGCTGCGCGCCAAGGACGTGGCGATAGTCCACGGACCGCCGGGCACGGGCAAGACGACTACTCTCGTTGAGGCGATATACGAGACTTTGCGCCGCGAGAACCAGGTATTGGTGTGCGCGCAGAGCAACATGGCCGTAGACTGGATCAGCGAGCGGCTGGTTGACCGCGGCGTGAACGTGCTGCGCATAGGCAACCCAACGAAGGTTAACGACAAGATGCTGTCGTTCACTTACGAACGGCGGTTTGCCGACCACCCTGATTATCCGCAGCTCTGGAGCATCCGCGAGGCCATACGCAAGCTGCGCCGGAACCGCAACAGGCGGCGCGACGAGAGCTTTCACCAGAAGATTGAGCGGCTGAAAAGCCGCGCCACCGGGCTTGAGATACGCATAAACGCCGAGCTGTTCGGCGAGGCACGCGTCATAGCATCTACCCTTACGGGCAGCGCCAACCGTCTGCTGTCGGGCCAGAAGTTCGGAACGCTGTTCATCGACGAGGCCGCGCAGGCTCTCGAAGCCGCCTGCTGGATAGCCATACGCAGGGCATCGAGGGTGATACTGGCCGGCGACCACTGCCAGCTGCCGCCCACGGTGAAGAGCATCGCGGCGCTGCGCGGCGGACTGGGCACCACGCTCATGGAGCGCATCGTCAGGCAGAAGCCCGAGGTGGTGACGCTGCTGAAGACGCAGTACCGCATGAACGAGCAGATAATGCGCTTCTCGAGCGACTGGTTCTACGGCGGAATGGTTGAGGCCGCGCCGCAAATCAAGTACCGCGGAATACTCGACTTCGACAACCCCATGATGTGGATTGACACGTCTGAAGTGGAGGGCAAGGAGGAGTTTGCCGGCGAGAGCTTCGGCCGCATCAACCGCGCCGAGGCCGGCCTCACGCTCAGCGTGCTTGAGGAATACTTCACAAAGATAGGCAGGCAGCGCATCCTTGACGAGCGCATCGACGTAGGCATCATCTCGCCTTACCGCGCTCAGGTGCAGCTCTTACGCAAACTGATACGCAAGAAGGAGTTCTTCAAGCCCTACCGCGGCCTCATCTCGGTCAACACGGTGGACGGTTTTCAGGGGCAGGAGCGCGACATCATCGTCATCTCTCTTGTCCGCGCCAACGCCGACGGGCAGATAGGCTTCCTCTCAGACCTGCGCCGCATGAATGTGGCAATCACCCGTGCACGCATGAAACTGATAATTCTCGGCGACGTGCCCACCATGACCCGCCACCCGTTTTACAGGAAGCTGTATGAGTATGTAGCTCAAGCGGGAGCTTGAGCTACAAGGAGTTAGAGAAGTTAAAGAAGTTATCACGCCCTGCGGGCGATAACTTCTTTAACTTCAGCAGACAAGAGACAAGCAGACGAGCAGACAAGAAAAATAGCATTGTTTCTTAATTGTCTTACGCCGAACGTTGTTTCTTAACTCTTAATTACTTAAGCAAATCTCCTTGTCCGCTCGTCTGCTTGTATCTTGTCTGCTAAAAAAGCAAATGGCTTTAACTTCTAACGAGCGAAGCGAGTGATAACTTCTTTAACTTCTATAACTTCTTAGAAATAACTTCTTTAACTTCTTAAATTTGACCATCCATGCTCCAACGAGACTACATCCAGCGGCTTATCCGCGAGTTCACGGCCGCCCTCCGGCGCATTTTAGAAAAGAAAGAAACCGGCGAAAGACAGCAGGAGATGCGCCGGCTGTTCACCGTTTACATGGGCGACTACGAGTTTTTCCACACCGCAACGCTTGACGACATCATGCGCTGGGCTGAGAAATACCCCGAGGAAGAGCGCCTCTGGCGCATCAGCATGCTTGCCGAGCTGTATAACGCCGAGGCCGACCTGCTGAGCGAACCCATGCGCACGGCACAGCTCGGCATGGCATATATGCTGTTCGACTTCACCGACCGCCACAGCGGCATCTATTCGCCCGACAGACTGAGGAAGATGAACAGGATAAAGAAAATGACAAGCAACAACAATGGCTGTAAATAAATCTGTAACACGTTGATTGCCAGACAGTTAATAAAAGGCCGTCTTTTGCAGCACAAAAGACGGCCTTTTATGTTCAGTTTTGTGGTCTGCTGTCTTGTAAAAGGACACGCTTTGCATAATCGCCAAAGTTACTTTACGGTGGCTTTGACGAATGACTTTCCGGCAGGCTGCTTCTGGTCCTTGCCGTAATTGTCTGCATCATACTTACCGGCCGGCATGTCGCTCAACACATATGCAGTGCAGCGTCTGCCGGCTATCACCTTGTCTGTGGCGGCCGTATTGATAGCTGTACCTACAATGTTGACAAGCGCGCCGAACAGACCGCCGCCTCCACCGCTTATGCTTGTGTCAACCTTTATGTCGCCCTCACGCTTGTATAGAGTCTCGCCGGTCTTGGTAGAGCGCAGAATATATTCCACATCCACTGTAAGCTTACCTCCGATATTGTTCCTTTTCCATGATTTTATTACGGTGAACATGGCCGCATCAGCTCCAAGCACGTTGCGGAACTGTGTCAGGTCGCCTTCGATGAACTGCTCGGCGTCATACGCACTTTCCGACTGGAACAGCTCCATTGTAAGCAGCGGTGAGAACACGTAATAACCTTTCTCGCACAACGGTGCATACATTGTGGTGTAAAAGTAGTCCTTGGCCTCGACGTGCTGTGTCTGGTTAATAGGCGGCATTATGACGATTGATACCGGTTTCTCCGCATACATTTTCGGATATTGTGCGTCACGGGTGACCGTCTGTGAGCATGATGCCAGCAGCAGAGACACTAAGGCCGGCAATATATACTTTCTCATGGCTTTTCTATTTGTTTGATTATTCGTGAAACATATTTTTCTGACTCGGGATACATCTCGATTTCTTTCTTCAGATACTTCAGTCCTTCATCCGTCTTGCCCTCCTTGCAGAGCTGGTAGCCGTACTCGGCGTTAAGTCCCGGCGGTACTGCCTGCCGTGTGCCTTTCTGTTTTGTACCAACTTTTACATACTCATTCATCATTCTCGTGTAAAGCTCCGGTGTGGCTTTCTTGCTGTACTGGTAAGTGGCGTCCTCGTAGTCGTACCACGAGTAGAGAGACTTTGACGTCGTGCATGAAGCCAGCGCGCATACGGCAATGGCCGCCAGTGCGCCTTTTAAGATTTTCTTTCTCATGGGAGTGTTATTTTTTTGGTTTCCTGTGGTGACAAGAATACTGTTCTGTCGTATAGCGTGTTACCCTCGTATGTCACTTTTACATGACGCTTACCCGGCTGCACTGAGTAACGTGTGCCGCGGCGGTTGGCCTTACGGCCTTTAACTGTCCGCGCCGTAAAGGCTGTCTTGCCGTCTACCGTCACATTTACGTCCTTGTTTCTTGCGTCACTCGTACTTACGAACAGAAGATAAGCCATGTCGTCTTCGCCGCTTTGCTGGGCAACGGGATAATTAGCCTTGCATCCGCAAAACATGGCTGCGGCTACGCATACTATAATAAATAATGTCTTTCTCATCATTGCTGTACTATATAATAATTTGACAGATTATTGGTGTCTATCGGTGTAGAACCCGAATAAGTTACAAATGAATACTCTGTTTCAGGTGTGTCGCCGCCGGTCTGTACTACGCTGACTGTACCTATTTCCTTGCCGGGGAGTTCAATTTCCATACCTGTCTGCGGGTTTTTCACCTTTTTGCCTTTCGTCATTACGGCAAACGTATCGCCGGCTGCCAGCCCCTGGCTTGCGCCTCCGCCTATCAGTATGGCATCGTTATCGTATGAAAGGAAGTAAGTGCGCCACGGCTTGTCGGTACATTTATTGATTATGTTTTCAACTAACTGACCGATAGCTTCAGATATTGCCTTGTCACTTAAAGTAGCGTCATAGTCAGCCTTTCCGCCGACGCCCATGGTGGTCTTTGTGGTGAGCTCGGCAGAGCCTTTCGCCTCGTCAGAATAAATAATGAGCCCTGACGACACGTCAACTATGCGTATTGATACGGCAGCTTCTACGGTTTGCGTCTTCGTTGTCGAGAAAACGCCGCTCTTGCCGGTGTTTTTACGCCCGAACTGAGTTATCGAGCCGATAATAAGATAGTCTGCTCCGACTGTCGAAAGACTTGTCCCGCCGTTTTTACTTTCTTCGAGCAGAGCTGACAAATCGCCACGCTCAAGCAGTATAAACTTACCTGACGCCGCTAACTTTGATGAAAGAATGTCAAGTGCCTGCTTGCCCATAGGGTCGTTTTCCCTGTCGTAAAATATGCCTTTGGCATACTGGGTCTCGTTAGAAAAGCGGCCGATGGCGACTTTCCTCTTAATAGTTTTCTTTCCCGGCGCAACGGTCTCCTGCTTCGGAGTCTCCACCGTTTCGGTTTTTCTTTGTGCCCCCGCCGTGCCGGACATAAGTAAGACGAAGGCCAAGATGATTAGTTTTTGCATAAAGATAAAATTTTTCTTCCATGAGCCTCCGGCTCCTAAAGGCTCGTTTACATACGGAAGAAGCGTGGAACCGGTATACATCACTTCTTCGATAGGAGGTCCTGAGAATAACCTTTGAGCACGAAAATGTGTACGAATAGCGGCCCACGCCATAGCGTGAGAACCACTATGCCTTTACTTGTGCTCATTAGAAAATTTCTCAGGTTTCCTATCGCAAGTCAAGCATAACGCTTCTTTATTTACTGATATGTCGGGGACAGACTTTTGGTCCGTCCTTGCTGCAAAGATACTAAAAATTGTGAGACAGCGTATTTAAAAGCCTTATTTTTTGCCCGCATATGTTCGTGCGGGTATCGGTGCAGCCTGTAAAGTAAGTGAAAATTTGCGTTTTCACAGCCATGACAATCTGTCTTACGGCTTTTTTCGGTATATTTGCATTTAAATAAGAAAAAAACTTACCGTCATGATGACACACCCCTTATGGACCGATGAATACTGGCTGCCGCTGATGAAGCTCTATCTGCGCCGCCCCGAGGGGCTCAAGCCCATGTACTCGCGCGGCATGGTTGAACTCAGCCTCGAGCTGCACATACCCCCGCAATACCTTTACGGGCAGATGTTCCGCCTGCGCCGGCCCGACACGCCGGCACTGACGCGGCTCGTGGAGAGATACTCCGCCGACCCCAAACGCCTCAACCGCGACGTCAGGCGGCTGCAGCACATGCGGGGCTTCAGCACCGGCGGCACCTTCTACGACGGCGTGGCCGTAAACGAAACGTTCGAGAAAGACTTCCGCCCGATACCCGGTGCCGGCGGCATAATGCCCGTAACGCTCATCATCGTGCTCGACCTGTACTTCCGCCTGACGCCGGCAACAATGGTGGCGGAGACGCCCGAGGTGGCCGCCCTTGCCCGCATGCTGCACCTGAAAGCTGCCGCCGTGGTGACGGTTCTCAACCTTTTCCAGGTCTGCGACCCTTATCTAAAGCGCCCTACGCCGCCCGCCGGCCCGCTGTATGCCGCCTGCCGCAACGTATGGCAGCGCTACGGCAACGGCAGTCCGCAGGAGCTCGCCGCCTTAGCGGCGCAGCTCCGCGCCTACTTCTGACGCCGGCAGCCCTGTACTGATATATCATAAAGCCGTTAAAAGGCCGTGTCCCGAAATGCAGAGCACGGCCTTTTAACGTTCCGCTGAAAAGATTTACAGAAGCGACATGCCACCTTTTGCAGAGTGAGAGGCGGCATATTGAGCGATAAAAGGTCACCTGTTACACGGTGAAAGGTGACCTGACGTGCCGTAAACGAGTGATAACTTCTTTAACTCCCTAAAAGGGGCGCGTACGCCACGGCAAAATGCCTTATATGCAACAGGTGAGAACCGCCGAAATTTTATTACCGGTATTCTTGGCGGCCTCATGATATTTTATTATCTTTGCGGTTTGCTAACAATAAGGAAAACGATGACATGACGGAAGCACAAAAGAACGAGATTATAGAAAGCGGAAAGGAGTACTTCCGCACAATCATAATTCCAAATCACCTGAACAATCTGAGCAAGCTCAGGCTTAGCAGCTTCAATATCAACCCGTTTCTCGTCAACTATCTCGCGGCTTTCCTGTGCGGTGACACAAGCCCGCAGTCATTGGCAAAGGCACTCGTATATCCGAGAATACTCGGCACAAGCCTGAACACGAGCTTCGGACAGAACATCCAGGTGTTCATCTCGCGTCTGAGGCAGGTCACAGGCGGAGCATCGGCCATCGACGGCATAGACATAGAGTTCGCCGATGCCATGGACGGGCGCAGGAAGTACTGCCAGTGCAAGGCCGGGCCGCAGACCATCAACAAGGATGATATAGCCACGATACTCGGCCACTTCAAGCACGTAATCAACAAGGCGCGCCTCGACAGGCTGCCCGTACAGATTGACGACCTGATAGTAGGCGTGCTGTACGGGGAGGACGAGGATCTGTCAGGCAATTACAAAGTCATAAAATCATCATATCCCGTATATTGCGGAGCCGGCTTCTGGGAGCACCTTACCGGCGACCATGACTTCTACAGCCGCCTGGCGCGTGCCTTCGGCGAGGTGGTAGACGAGGACGGCATAGACGGAAGCGCGCTGATACGCGGCAAAATATCTGAAATAGCCGGTGAGATAAAAGAAAGGGGAGGACTTTAAAATGCCGACATTCTTATCAGTAAACAATCTGGCCGACATCATGGGCGTATCGGTGGCCACAGCCCAAAGATGGTATGAGGGCGGCACATTCCCGCCTCACAGGGACGCAGGCGGCCGCCCCGGCTTCCACATGGAGGAGCTGACGGCCGTCGAGCTTGTCAAATCAATGTTAGACACGCATTGGGACGAGGAGACGCACGTCAAGCCCGCACGCGACTTCACGTCGGTAGAGTTGTTCGCAGGCGCGGGCGGCCTGGCCTTAGGCATGAGCATGGCCGGCTTCAGGCACGTGCTGCTGAACGAGATGGACAAGTCCGCATGCGACACGCTACGCGCCAACCGCCCTGAATGGAACGTGCTCGAGGGAGACATCCACGGCGTAGACTTCACACCGCTGCGCGGCATGGTTGACTTCGTCTCGGGAGGATTCCCCTGCCAGGCGTTCTCGTACGCAGGCAAGAAAGGCGGACTCAACGACACACGGGGCACACTCTTCTTCGAGCTTGCGCGCGCCGTTGACGAGATGCGTCCCAAGGTATTCATGGGCGAGAACGTAAAGGGGCTGCTCTCTCACGACAAGGGACACACGCTGACAGTAATAAAGCGCGCCATAGCCGAACTGGGATATACCCTCGTAGAGCCGCGTGTGCTCAAGGCCATAATGTACAAAGTGCCGCAGAAACGCGAACGGCTCATACTCATAGCCATACGCAACGACTTGGCCGGCCGGGTAAATTTCAGGTGGCCGTCACCATACAGGCGCGTCATGACACTGCGCGACGCGTTCTTCAAAGGCGAGCTCTACCCTGCCGACGTGCCCCCCTCAGCCGGACAGACATATCCCGAGAAGAAGCGCAGGGTGCTAAGCATGGTGCCCGAGGGCGGCGACTGGCGCGACCTGCCGGTGGAGGAACAGAAGGCATACATGGGCAGAAGCTATTACCTCGGAGGAGGCAGGACGGGCATGGCGCGCCGCCTCGCCATGGACGAGCCGTCACTTACGCTGACATGCGCACCGGCACAGAAGCAGACCGAGAGATGCCACCCTACGGAGACACGCCCGCTCACCGTGCGCGAATACGCCCGCATACAGACCTTCCCCGACGAGTGGACTTTCGCAGGAACGCTGCAGGCGCAATACAAACAGATAGGCAACGCCGTACCCGTAAATCTGGCACATGCGATAGGGTGCTCTCTTATACGCCTTATGAACGACATAGACAAGACTGAACACGAGGACAGCAGACTTGACGATGCGTTACATACAGGACAGGACATCGTAAGAGAACATACAGACAGAGCCAACAACATTTTTTCCTGATATTCCGTAATACGAGCACAATATCATCCGGTTCAGGACAAGCCGGTCAACATTGACGGCGCCATAACGAGAATCAGCCCCGTGACCCGACAACCTTAAAAACCTCACAGCCTGACAACTCCATAACCGTTAAATACATACATTTATTTTGCCGTTAACTATAAATGGCGTAACTTTGCACTCTGTTTATAAATAATAAAAGAGAAATGTCATATTTGTTTTCTTCAGAATCAGTGTCTGAAGGGCATCCCGATAAGGTTGCCGACCAGATTTCAGACGCCATACTTGACCAGTTCCTGGCGTATGACGCCAACGCACGCGTGGCCGTAGAGACGCTTGTAACCACGGGCCAGGTGGTGATTGCCGGCGAGGTGCGCAGCAGCGTGTACATCGACCTGCAGGCCATAGCGCGCAACACGATAAAGAAAATCGGCTATACCAAGTCAGAATACCAGTTTGACGGCGACTCGTGCGGCATACTGAACGCCATTCACGAGCAGAGCGACGACATCAACCGCGGCGTTGACAACGGCACGGCCGATGACCAGGGCGCCGGCGACCAGGGCATGATGTTCGGCTACGCCTGCAACGAGACTGAGAACTATATGCCCGTAACGCTCGACTTAGCGCAGCTTATCATGAAGACCCTGGCCGACATACGAAAGGAGGGAAAGCAGATGACATACCTGCGCCCCGACTCGAAAAGCCAGGTTACCGTTGAGTATTCTGACGAAGGCGTGCCGCAGCGCATAACGACCATCGTTGTGTCGACGCAGCACGACGAGTTTGACACTGACGAGAAACGGATGCAGGAGAAGATAAAGAGCGACGTGGAAAACATACTGATGCCGCGTGTCAAGGAGCAGATTCACTCAGAGAAGGTGCTCGCGCTGTTCAACGACGATATAGATTATCTGGTCAATCCTACGGGCAAGTTCGTTATCGGCGGGCCTAACGGCGACACCGGACTGACGGGCCGCAAGATAATCGTTGACACCTACGGAGGCCGCGGTGCCCACGGCGGCGGCGCGTTCTCGGGCAAAGACTCGAGCAAGGTGGACCGCTCGGCAGCCTACGCCGCACGCCACATAGCCAAGAACATGGTGGCCGCCGGCGTGGCCGACGAGATGCTGGTGCAGATAAGCTACGCCATAGGCAAGGCTGAGCCTGTAAGCATCTACGTAAACACTTACGGCAAGAGCCACGTAAGCATGACCGACGGCGAGATAGCACGTAAGATCAGCCGTATGTTCGACCTTAAGCCCAAGGCCATTGAGCGCACGCTGAAGCTGCGCCAGCCGATGTATCTCGAGACGGCTGCCTACGGACACATGGGCCGCAAGAACGAGATGGTAAGCAAGACATTCACCAGCCGCTACCACGAGAAGAAGACCATAGACGTTGAACTGTTTACCTGGGAGAAGCTCGACCTTACCGGCAAGATACGCAGAGAGTTCTTCGGAATTAAGAATTAAGAGTTAAGAATTAAGAAAGGGAGAGAAGGAGTAAAGTAGTAAGGAGTAAGAGTAGTAAGTAATAAGAGGTAAGGGTTAATAAATTTGGCTAATGGCAGTGAATGAGGCTGATTCTATTTCGGCGCCTGTGGCCGCTGAACCGGAGATTAAGGCATCCGCACCGCAGCACGCGGGCAGTACGCTCACACCGCGAGAGGTGATTGAGAGCCTGCCGGAAGACGCTACGCCTTGGCAACAGGACTCAGCCGTACAGGCCAACTTCCGCGTGGTGAACACTAATCTGAGCACCCGCCCCGACACGCTATGCCTGCCCGGACAAGAGCGGTGGACACGCCCCGGCAGGATAAAGCAGCCCGAGGAGTATATCAAGACTTACTTCATGAACGACACCACGTTCCGCCCCGAGACGGGAGTAAACCGCCCCGGCATAGCCGGCGACCCCGTGCCCTACACCGTCCGCGACGACAACACGCTGTCGGCTCTGCTCGTAGTATGCTTCGTGATAGCCATGCTGGCCTTTGCCGGCACGCGCCGCTTCATAATGATGCAGGCCCGGCTGTTCATACGCGGCTCAAAGAACGGCGGCGATGACTACTCTGAGACCTCTGCCGAGATGCGCGCCCAGGTGTACTTCGTGCTGCTGACGTGCCTGCTGTTCGCCGTGCTCTCGTTCGTCTACACCCTCGACAACATCGCCGACACGTTCATCCTATCGTCCCAATACCAGCTGATAGGCATATTCTTCGCCGTCTACGCAGGCTGTTTCGCGCTTAAGATGTTTGCCTACTGGGCTGTCAACACCGTGTTCTTCGGCAGCCGCAAGAGCGTGCGTTGGCTCAAGACGCTGCTCTTCGTCACGTCGGCAGAGGGCGCGGCGCTGTTCCCCATAGTGCTGCTCGTGTCGTTTTTTGACCTTTCAATGCAAAAGGCGGCGGCCTATGTTGCATTTGTTATCATTTTAGTTAAAATGTCGCTGCTCATCAAGAGTTTTGTAGTGTTTTTCAAACATAAATCATTTTATTTGCAGATTATTTTGTACTTTTGTGCCCTTGAAATAATACCCCTGCTCGGATTGTGGGGAGTTTTGGCAAACGTAGTAGACTATTTGAAAATAAACTTTTAGTAAATCAACAGATGGTAAGAAAGATTTTAGTGTCACAACCTAAGCCAAGCAGTGACAAGTCACCGTATTTCGAGATGGAAAAAGAATATGGCGTAGAATTGGTCTTCCGTCCGTTTATAAAAGTAGAAGGGTTGTCGTCAAAAGAGTTCAGACAGCAGAAGATCAGTATTCTCAACTATACCGCAGTGGTGTTCACATCGCGTCACGCCATAGACAACTACTTCAAGCTGGCCAAGGAGATGAGGCTTGAGATACCTGAGACGATGAAGTATTTCTGTGTCACCGAGACAATAGCCCTCTATATCCAGAAATACGTGCAGTACAGGAAGCGTAAGGTGTTCTTCGGAAAGACCGGCAAGATAGACGACCTGCTGCCCACGATGCTGAAACACAAGAACGAGAAATACCTCATACCCATGAGCGACGTTCACGACGACAAGGTAAAGGCTCTGCTTGACGCAAAGAAACTTAACCATACCGAGTGCGTTATGTACCGCACGGTGAGCAACGACTTCACTGAAGACGAGGTAAAGAAGTTTGACTATGACATGTGCATATTCTTCAGCCCGTCAGGTATCAGCGCGTTCAAGAACACCTTCGGCGACACGAAGAACGGCGACGTAGTGGTAGGTACATTCGGCCCGGCCACGGCAAAGGCAGCCCACGACGCCGGTCTCGACGTGAAAGTCGAAGCTCCGACGAAGCAATATCCATCGATGACAAGCGCCCTCAACGAGTTCCTTAAGCAGAACAAGTAATCCTTAATATATGCCTGAAGCCGGCGTTATGACATTACGCAAGGACGAACGGCTGTGCAGAAAGAAAGATATTGACAGTCTGTTCACAAGAGGCGGCAGCCGCTCCATGGCGGCTTTCCCCCTCCGGCTTGTCTATGCCGGGACTCAGGCAGAGCCCGGGCAGCCTGCAGCAAAGATGCTGGTGAGCGTACCCAAGCGGTGCTTTAAGCGCGCCGTGAAGCGCAACAGGGTAAAACGCCAGGTGCGCGAGGCCTACCGCAAGCATAAGACTGTGCTCACAACGGTTCTTGACACACTTGACAACACGGGGCTTCACATGGCTTTCATCTGGCTTGACGACAAGCTGTGGCCTACGGAGAAAGTGGAAGAAAGGGTGAGAAACCTGCTGCAGCGGGTGGCGGAAAAGCTGGCAAGGCAATGAAAAGACTGATTAAGGCCGCGTCAAAGGCCATTGTATGGCTGCTGTGTCTGCCCATATTGTTTTACAGAAAGTGCATCTCGCCGTTCACTCCGCCCTCATGCCGCTTCACGCCCACATGCTCTGAATATGCCCTTCAGGCACTGAAAAAGCACGGACCGGTAAAAGGCCTGGCCCTCGCCATTTGGCGCATACTGCGCTGTAACCCGTGGGGAGGCAGCGGGTATGACCCCGTGCCGTAATCAAACAATAATAAATTAAAGAATATCATCCGATGAACAAAAACTTTGTTGAAGAACTTAAATGGCGCGGAATGCTGAGCCAAATCATGCCCGGGACCGAAGAACTGCTCATGAAAGAACAGGTTACGGCTTACCTCGGCACCGATCCCACGGCTGACTCGCTGCACATCGGCCACCTCTGCGGCGTTATGATGCTGCGTCATCTGCAGCGTTGCGGCCACAAACCGCTGGCCCTCATCGGCGGCGCCACCGGCATGATAGGCGACCCCTCGGGCAAAAGCCTTGAGCGTAACCTGCTCGACGAGGACACGCTCCGCCACAACCAGGAGTGCATCAAGCGGCAGCTGGCCAAGTTCCTCGACTTCGAGAGCGACGCGCCTAACCGCGCCGAGCTTGTCAACAACTACGACTGGATGAAGGATATGGGCTTCCTTCAGTTCGCACGTGAGGTGGGCAAGCACATCACCGTGAACTATATGATGGCCAAGGAGAGCGTGCAGCAGCGCCTCAACGGCGAGGCCCGCGACGGCCTTTCGTTCACGGAGTTCACCTATCAGCTGCTCCAGGGCTACGACTTCCTTTACCTCTATCAGCACAAAGGGTGCAAACTGCAGATGGGAGGTAACGACCAATGGGGCAACATGACTACCGGGACAGAGCTCATCCGCCGCACTCTCGGCTCAGAGGCAGAGGCCTTCGCGCTGACATGCCCGCTAATAACAAAGGCCGACGGAAAGAAGTTCGGCAAGACGGAGACGGGCAACATCTGGCTCGACCCGAAGCGCACGTCGCCCTACAAGTTCTATCAGTTCTGGCTGAACGTCAGCGATGACGACGCCGAACGCTACATAAAGATATTCACAAGCCTTGACAAGGAGACTATCTACGCCCTCACAGAGGAGCACCGCCAGGACCTCGGACGCCGCATCCTGCAGCGGCGGCTGGCCGAAGAGGTCACCGTAATGGTACACTCCCGCGAGGCTCTTGACGCCGCCGTCGAGGCTTCAAACATACTGTTCGGCAAGTCTACGAAGGACAGCCTGCTGAAACTTGACGGGCAGACGCTGCTCGACATCTTTGAAGGCGTGCCCCAATATGAAATAGGCAACGACCGGCTCGGCCGGCCTGCGGTAGAGATATTCACCACGGCCGCCCCTGTTTTCGTCAGCAAAGGCGAGATGCGCAAGCTCGTTCAGGGCGGAGGCGTGTCGCTGAACAAGGAAAAGCTCACGGCGTCTGACCGCGTAATAACGGCCGATGACCTTATAGACGGCAAGTATCTGCTCGTACAGAGGGGTAAGAAGAACTATTATTTAGTAATCGTAAAAGGCTAAAAAACAACTTATTTTTTTGGTAGTGGCGTAAAAAACCACTACCTTTGCAGCCGTGATTGTCCAATGGTGTAATGGTAGCACAACAGGTTTTGGTTCTGTTTGTAGTGGTTCGAATCCGCTTTGGACAACATTTTTTACGTATAATTAATCCTTAATCGTACCTTTACATATTAAAGGTGCGGTTTTTTTTAGTACCTTTGCAAAGGGTAAAGGCGGCCTTTTGCAGCCCCCAAGGCATGGATTTTATACACTTGATGAACATAATCTTAAGACAAACCGATTAAAACATACATTATGAAAACAAATTACGAAATCCGTTATGCAGCGCATCCCGAGGATGCGAAGAGCTACGACACCAAGCGTATCCGCCGTGACTTCCTCATAGAGAAAGTGTTCGCGGCCGACGAGGTAAACATGGTTTACTCAATGTACGACCGCATGATAGTAGGCGGCGCGATGCCCGTCAACGAGGAGCTGAAGCTCGAGGCCATAGACCCTCTCAAGGCAGAGCACTTCACCACGCGCCGTGAGGTAGGCGTGTTCAACGTCGGCAAGGGCGAAGGCGTCGTAAAAGTAGGCGGCGAGACATACACTCTCGGCTACAAAGAGGCTCTCTATATCGGCCGCGGAGACCGCGACGTAGTGTTCAGCAGCAAGAATGCCGCCACCCCGGCGAAGTTCTATTTCAACAGCGTTACCGCCCACAAGGAGTATCCCTGCAAGAAGGTTACCAAGGCAGGCGCCGTAATAATGCACATGGGCTCGCTCGAGATGAGCAACGAGCGCGACATCAACCGCATGATAGTAACCCAGACAGCAGACACCTGTCAGCTGCAGATGGGCATGACTGAGCTGGCTCCCGGCAGCGTATGGAACACCATGCCGGCACACGTTCACAGCCGCCGCATGGAGGCATACTTCTACTTCGAGCTGCCCGAAGAGCAGGCCGTATGCCACTTCATGGGCGAAATCGACGAGACACGCCACATCTGGATGCAGAATGAGCAGGCCGTTCTTTCACCTGAATGGAGTATTCACAGCGCAGCCGCGACCCACAACTACACCTTCATCTGGGGCATGGGAGGCGAGAACCAGGACTACGGCGACCAGGACTTCTCTAAGATTACTGATTTGAAGTAAATTCTTTTAGTAGTTAGAAGTAGTCAGAGTAGTTATCGCCCGCAAGCTCGCTAAGTAGTTAAAGTCAAATGCTTATTTTATCAGAGTTGTTTGTTTACACAGCCTTTTATATCTGACAAGGCATTTGACTTTAACTACTCTAACTACATCTGACTACTTTAACTACTTACAAAAACACATAATAACGAACAACAATGGACACATTTTCACAGAAATTCTCGCTCGAGGGCAAGGTAGCCCTTGTTACGGGAGCGGCTTACGGCATAGGTTTCGCCATTGCCGAGGCATACGCCAAGGCCGGCGCAAAGATTGCTTTCAACTGCCGTTCGCAGAAACACATGGACCAGGCGCTGGCCGACTATAAGGCCAAAGGTATCGACGCGAAGGGCTACATCTGCGACGTTACCAAGGAAGAAGAGGTAAAAGCCATGGTTGCCGACATCGAGAAAGAGCTCGGAACTATTGACATCCTCGTCAACAATGCAGGTATCATCAAGCGCATCCCCATGACCGAGATGTCGGTTGACGAGTTCCGCCAGGTTGTAGACATCGACCTTAACGCGCCGTTCATCGTCTCAAAGGCCGTAATACCCGGCATGATAAAGAAGGGTCACGGCAAGATTATCAACGTATGCTCAATGATGAGCGAGCTGGGACGCGAGACGGTGTCGGCATACGCTGCAGCCAAGGGCGGCCTGAAGATGCTCACACGCAACATCTGTTCAGAGTACGGCGAGTACAACATCCAGTGCAACGGCATCGGTCCGGGCTACATCGCCACGCCGCAGACAGCTCCGCTGCGCGAGCGTCAGGCAGACGGCAGCCGTCATCCGTTCGACAGCTTCATCGTGTCAAAGACTCCGGCGGCACGCTGGGGCACGCCTGAGGATCTCATGGGACCGGCCGTGTTCCTCGCTTCAGACGCTTCAGACTTCGTCAACGGACACATCCTTTACGTAGACGGAGGTATCCTCGCCTACATCGGGAAGCAGCCCTGACGGCTTGCTTCACGGCAGGTGAAAATTCAAAAGACAGCCTTTCATCTTGCAAAAGGCCATATACAATACGCCAAAAGGCCGCCTTCCGCAGTCCGGAAGGCGGCCTTTTAATTCATCGGACATCGGAACTGACAATTAAGATTTGCAAATACCAAGAGAATAATGAACCAAATCCGCATGAACGGGTGATATTTTTATCGGTGCTATAAATCTTATTTGCCTCATTTGTCCTGACAACCTCATAACCTTAAAACCGTAAAACCTCAATCCCTTAAGCCGCAAAACCTCATAACCCGACAACCGCAAAACCCCATAACCCGGCAACCGCAATATAAAATATTTTCAGCCTACCGGCGTTTATATCATGATGAGCGACACCGCGAGAGACAGCAACAGTTACGGCCATGTGCTTAAATACACGGGCATATTCGGCGGCGTGCAGGGTCTGAGCATACTTATCAGCCTTGTGCGCAACAAGCTCGTGGCCGTAATTCTCGGGCCGGCGGGCATGGGTCTGGCGTCACTTTTCAACACGGCGGCCAACTTTCTGACCCAGGCCACCAGTCTCGGCATATCGTTCAGTGCCGTCAGAAACCTTTCTGAGATTATCGGCAGCGGCGACAACGGACGCATTCTCCGCCTCGTTAAGACCGTACGCGCATGGAGTCTTGTGGCCTCACTGCTGGGCGTATTGGTGTGCCTTGCCGCCTCGCCGCTGCTCAGCCGCTATATGTTCGACGGCGAGAGCCATGCCCTCGAGATAATGATGCTCGCCCCGGTGGTGGCGATGACGACGTTCGCGGGGGGCGAGACAGCCCTGTTGAAGGGTGCCAGGCAGTTGCGCGGCCTGGCCTCCGTACAGGTAATGATGGTCGTTGTTTCGCTCATAACGTCAGTTCCGCTATATCTTCTTTTCGGCGTCAGGGGCATAATACCCGTGCTGCAGCTTACCGCCCTGGCCAATCTGCTGCTCACGATGCGCTGCTCGTGCCGTCTGTTTCCGCTCCGCTTGCGTGGCGGAATGTCGCTGCCCGGCGAAAGCACGGGCATGGTACGTCTCGGCATTGCGTTCGTAGTGTCAGGCATTTTCGGCAGCGGAGCCGAGATGATAGTGCGCTCGTTCCTCAACAACGCGGCCGACCTCGGCACCGTGGGACTGTATAACGCCGGCTACATGATTACCGTAACCTATGCCGGCATGGTGTTCTCGGCCATGGAGACCGACTATTTTCCGCGCCTCTCGGCCGTCAATCATGATACGGCGGCCGTCAATCTCGCAGCCAACAGACAGATAGAAGTGTCGCTGCTGGTTGTCGCTCCCATGCTGGCTTTCCTCATGACGGCCCTGCCTCTGCTCGTTCCGCTGCTCTTCAGCGGACGTTTCGCCCCGGTAGTGGCCATGGCCCAGGCGGCGGTGTTGGGTATGTACGCCCGCGCGATGATGCTGCCCGTAGCTTATATCACGCTGGCCAAGGGCCACTCTTCGGCCTTCGTCGTGCTCGAGGGACTGTCCGCCGCCGGACTTATCGTGGCCATCATGGCGTGCTTCAGCCGTTGGGGGTTGTGGGGCGCGGGGCTTGCCGTAACGCTGTCAAACGTGTTCGACCTCCTTACAATCCTCGTTTATGCCCGCGTGCGTTACCGTTTCCGCCTGTCGCGGCAGGTTGTCAAGAGCCTTGTCACGCTGCTTCCTACCGGTATAGTGGCTTATACCGCCACGCTGCTTCACTCCGTGTGGCTCGGCACAACCGTAGGGCTGGCCGCCACGGCGGTGTGCACGGCACTGTCACTGCGCACTATCTCAAGGGAGACACATCTCGTAAGCAAACTCAAAAACCTGTTAACGCGCCGCAGTCGGTGAGCCTCCGCCACGCCGCCTGATGCCGGTTAAAGAGTGGTTTTGCCGCGTATGTTTCCCTTTTATCACGTCTTTTCGTACCTTTGCAGTATGCTTACAAAGTTTCATCCGCTGCATACAGACATGGCTGAACCGGCCAAGTTCACCAATCCCTTTCACTATGAGCCTCATCCTCTGTGCCTTCTTGCGGCCGCTGAGGTGCAGGCCTACATTGCTGCCGACGCCGCCCTGCGTGCCGATGCCGGCCGCGGCAAGATGTTCGGCGTGCTCGTCGTGCGGACGGCTGACGGCCGTTTGGGCTATCTCGCGGCATATTCAGGACTGCTGGCCGGCAGCAACAGTCATGAGTTCTTTGTCCCGCCGGTGTTCGACGCCACGTCTCCCGGCGGTTATTTCAAGACCCATGAGACCGAGATAACGGCCATAAACCACGAGATTGACCGCCTGGCGCACTCTGACGGCTATGCCGCCGCGCTGGCCGCGAGAGACCGCTGCCGCCGCGGCTGTGAGGAGCGCGAGGCCGCTTTCAGGCAGACCATGCGCGAGGCCAAGGCCGTCCGCGACGCACGCCGTGCCTCGCCTGAAGGCATTACGGCTGAAGAGGAGGCCTCGCTGACGCGTGAAAGCCGGTTCATGAAGGCCGGGCTGCGCCGCCTTAAGAAGCGTTCGGCCGAGCTTATGGCCGCCGCCGAGGCCGCCGTAAGCGCCATAGAGACTGACATAAACAGCCTGAAGACACGCCGCCGAGCCATGTCAGACAGTCTGCAGCGCTGGCTCTTCTCCCGATATTCCATGCTCAACGCCCGCGGAGAGCGCCGCGACCTCTGCTCGATATTTGCCGGTACGCCGCAGGGCACGCCGCCGTCAGGAGCGGGAGACTGCTGCGCCCCCAAGCTGCTGCAGCACGCTTACCTCAACGGCCTGCGCCCCGTGTGCATGGCAGAGTTCTGGTGGGGGCGGTCGCCGGCGGCCGAAGTGCGTCATCATCTGCACTATTACCCCGCCTGCAGGGGCAAGTGCCTGCCCATACTGAGCCACATGCTGCAAGGACTCGACGTAGAGGAGGGCAGTGCCGAGAGAGCCGTCACCGAGCCGTTGGAGATAGTTTACGAGGACAGTAGTATAGCCGTTGTGAACAAGCCGGCCGGAATGAAGTCGGTGCCGGGCCGCGGCGGCGCGCCGTCCCTTGTCGAGGAGATGCGCCTGCGCTATCCCGGCCGCAAGGAGATAATGCCCGTCCACCGCCTCGACATGGACACATCGGGGCTGCTCCTCATAGCTTTCGATGCTGAAGCATATAAAGATTTGCAGGCGCAGTTTGCCCGCCGTGAGGTCAGCAAGCGGTATGTGGCCCTGCTCGACGGTGTAACCACGGCACCGGCCGCAGGCCGCATAAGCCTGCCGCTGGCTCCCGACCCGCTCGACAGGCCGTACCAGAAGGTTGACACAGCGAACGGCAAGACCGCCGTTACCGACTATCGGATAATCTCAACCTGCGGAAACATTACGCGCGTGGCTCTAAGTCCGCTCACGGGGCGCACCCACCAGCTGCGCATTCACTGCGCCCATGCCGCCGGATTGGGCACGCCTATCCTCGGCGACCGCCTCTACGGCCACGGCGGAGCGCGCCTCTGCCTGCACGCCGAGGCGATAACGTTCACTCATCCCGCCACCGGCCGCCGCATGACCTTTGAGCGCAAAGCGCCCTTTTAGCATGCCCGTTACGGGGCGAAAGGTCAGCCTCGGCCGCGCGTCATGCGCATGTTGAGCTGGTAAATGGCGGGCAGAAGAATGAACATAGAGAACACTACGGAGAGTATCTCGCTGGTATGGTTGCCGCCGAAGAGCCGGCTCAGCGTCATGTCTGACGACATCGGGAATGCTGTCGTGACGATGTAGGCCACGGTGTTGTTCACCCAGTGGACGGCCACTCCGGGCAGAATGCTGCCCGTGCGGCTGTAAAGCCAGCCGAGGAGCAGGCCCATAAGCAGGGCATGAGGCATCTGTACGGGGTTCATGTGGACTATGGCGAAGAGCACGGCGGAGATGAGTATGGCCACCCAACGGTTGCCGAACGTGCCCAAGAGGGAGCGCAGTATGGCTCCGCGGAACACCATCTCTTCAACAAACGGCACGAGCAGACACAGCACTACGTAGCCGAAATCGGTGTGCATGACAGCCTCGAACGAGGCCCCGGTGCTGTCCGGCATGGCCGGCATCAGCTCTTGCAGCCACACGGAGGGTATGATTGTGCCCAACGCCGCTATGGCGCACCAGAAGAAAACGTCCCAGCGGCGACGGCGGAGATACTCCGGCGACATCACGGCCCAGCGCCTCCACACGAACAGGGCGATGGTGGCCGCGCCCGCAACGGTCGAGGCAAGTATCATCATGGGGGCTGTTATGCCGCCCACATTGCCGCCGACGAACATACGTAACACCTCATCGGCACGGCTGCCCGTGGCTATAAGCCACGCCGCATAGACAATCCACGACAGGAAAAACTGCACGAGCACGAAGCTCAGTATGTATAAAATGGCTTTCTTCATGTTTTCTTTGATTTTGTGATAAGTGAGATATAGTGTGACTATCAGTTGCTTGTTCCGCCGCAACGCCGGGCCGGCAGTGGTGCCGCGTCATGGCTCTCCGGCTCCGGCAAGCACGCTCCCGGCCTCTGAGCGGTCGTGACCGAGCTGTTCAATGAGCCTTGCCGCCGATGCGAACTTATGCTCGCCGCGCAGCCTCCGGTAAAAGGCCACCTCTATGCCGTGCCCGTAAATGTCGCCGCTGAAGCCGAAGATGTTGGCCTCGAGAGATGTCTCCGTGCCGTCGAAAGTCGGCCGCGTGCCTATGTTCATCATGCCGTCGAGCCACGCCGCCGAGTCGTCAAGGCGTATCTTTACGGCGTAGACGCCGCCCTCGGGCACAAGCTTCAGGGGGTCTGAGGGCTTGATGTTGGCCGTGGGGAAGCCTAACTTGCGCCCCTCGCGGTAACCGCCCACCACGTTGCCGCTAAGGCGATAGCGGTAACCGAGGCACATCGCGGCCATGTCAGTCTCACCTGCTGAGAGGAACGAGCGTATCACCGACGAGCTTACCTGCACGCCGTTGAGGCGGAACGGGCCGGCCTTCACTACGTCTATGCCTAACTCGCGGCCGTAGCGCACGTAGTCTTCAAAGCCCTCGGAGCGGTTGTGGCCGAAGCGGTTGTCGTATCCCGTGATGAGCACAGACACATTAAGGCGGCCTCGCAGCACGTCTTTCATAAAGTCGTAAGCCGAGAGCGAGGCCATCTGCTCATCGAAGTGGAGCATCACGCAGCGGCCGATGCCGGTGTCCTCGAGCCGCCTGCGCTTCTCGTCGGCCGTGGTCAGCAGCCGCGGGCGGTACTCCTTATGGAGCACGAGGCGCGGATGCGCGTCGAAAGTGACTACCATCGACTGCATGTCTTTGCGCAGCGCGGTGTCAATGACGCTGTCTATGAGGTAACGGTGGCCTCTGTGTACGCCGTCAAAAAAACCTATCGTAGCTACTGATTGGGGGGTCATGATTCTATTTTTAGTAGTTAAAGAAGTTCCTTCTAAAGAAGTTATAGAAGTTATAGAAGTTATCACTCGCTTCGCTCGTTAGAAGTTATAGCCAAATGTTTTGTTGCTTGCAGGGCAAATCTCCTTGTCTGCTCGTTTGCTTGTCCCTTGTCAACTAAAACACATTCAACGTGCTGATTCCTTCTTTTTCGGCGGCTAAACAGTTAGCCATTGAGTCGTCGATGAAGAGCGTCTCGGAGGGATTGAAGCCGGTCTCAGCGAGCACGCGGCGGAAGATTGCGCCGTCAGGCTTGAGCAAGTGCATCTCATAAGACAGGAAGGTGCGCTCGAAATACCAGTCCACTGTCTTGCCGGAAATGGTGAAATAGTCGTCAACGGCCTTCCGCCAGTGTATCTGATTGGTATTGCTGAGCAGCACAAGACGGTGGTTCTCCTTCAGACGGGCGAGCATCGAGAGCCGCTCCGGCGGTATTCCGGTGAGCAGGGCGTTCCATGCGTCGCATATCCCGGCGTCGGTGGCGGTGCAGTCGGGGCATGCCCGGCGCACCTCGCTGCAGAACTCCGCAACGCCGATAGCACCCACCTCAAGCTCGTGGAACAGGTCTTCCTGCCGGCATTCGTCTACATATCCGGCAATGGCGCCGGCCCCTATCCGGGTGAAAGCACTGATGCACCGCTGCCGGTCGAGGCCTACGAGGACAGCACCGAAATCGAATATCAGGTTCTTTATCATCTGTTCTTAAGCCTTTTTACGGCGCGCCATATCTCGCCGATCCACAAAACGAGCGATGTTGAGGCGATTATCACGAGCCACTCTTGCAGCGACAGCGGAACGGTACGGAACATCTTGCCGCCGAAAGTCACGATGAGCCACTGGCCGCCGAGGATAATCAGCAGCACGAGCAGCAGCCCGTTGTCGTGCATGAAGGCATGGAAGGCTGAATGATTGGAGCCGAACGCCTTCGCGTTGAACAGGTTCCAAAACTGCAGCATTACGAACGTCGTGAAGAACAGCGACAGCTCGTGAACGTGTATGTCACCGGCTGACCGGCTGCAGCGGATGAGGAAAGCGAAGAGCACCGCGAAGAATACGAGGCCTATGCCGACGATGCCTTTGGCCATGCCTTTGGTTATTATGAAGTCTGACTGCTTGCGGGGCTTGTCCTTCATTACCTCGCGCGACGGCGGCAGGGATGCCAGCGCCAGTGCGGCGAAGGTGTCCATGATGAGGTTTACCCACAAGATCTGCGTCACGGTAAGCGGCAGTTCGGTGCCGATTACGGCTCCGCCGAGCACGAGCAGCAGGGCGGTGACGTTGACAACGAGCTGGAAGAAGAGGAAACGCTGGATGTTCCTGTAGAGCGAGCGGCCCCACATCACGGCGTTGACTATGCTGCGGAACGAGTCGTCGAGCAGCGTCATGTCGCTGGCCTCCTTGGCAACAGACGTGCCCGAGCCGAGCGACAGACCCACGTGGGCATGGTTGAGGGCTGGCGCGTCGTTGGTTCCGTCGCCCGTAACGGCCACCACCTCGTCGTGCTTCTGCAACAGATTGACGAGACGCTGCTTGTCGGTAGGCCTTGCACGGCTCATCACGCGCAGCGTAACCACGCGCCTGAAGGCCTCCTCGTCGCTCAGTGCGGCGAAGTCAGGACCGGTAATCTGCGCCTCGGCAGGCGTGTCTTTGTCCCATATTCCGATTTGGCGTGCTATCTCTATTGCCGTGGCCGATGTGTCGCCGGTAACGATTTTCACCTTGATGCCTGCGCTTACGCACTGCTTTACGGCGTCGGGCACGTCCTTACGTATTGGGTCGCTGATAGCCGTGACGGCCTGGAACGTAAGGCGTTTGCCGCCGGCCGGAGCCGCCATGTCGGGCTGCTCGCCGTCGGCCAGCTCGCGGTAAGCGAAGGCCAAGGTGCGCATGGCCTGGTTCTGGTAGCCCGTAAGGCGTGCGGAAATCTCCTTGCGGGCATCGTCGGTAAGATCGCAGAACGAGGCGACAATCTCGGGCGCGCCCTTAACCATAAGGTAACGCCTGCCCCCTACACGGCCTATCGTGGCCATATACTTGCGCTCTGTGGAGAAGGGCAGCTGCGCCTCGATGTCTTCTTCTTTTCTCAATGTCTTATAATCTATGCCGTTCTTCTCAAGCCACAGCAGCAGGGCAATCTCCGTAGGGTTGCCTATGCCCTTGCCGTCCTCCTCGTCAAGGTGGGCGGTAGAGTTGAGAGCAATGGACGAGCGGAACAGGGCGTCGTCGGCATCATACTGCTTCATGTCGGCCACCTGCATCTTGTTCCGGGTCAGGGTGCCCGTCTTGTCGGTGCAGATAACGGTCACGGCGCCCATCGTCTCGCAGGCGTGCAGCTTGCGCACGAGGTTGTTGTTCTTCAGCATGCGGCGCATGTTGA
>C._urophasianus_2_cecum__coassemble_80_pt1 | contig 28010 bp, 20 predicted proteins | sample C__urophasianus_2_cecum__metabat2_low_PE_008 | metagenome-assembled genome bin C
GATTATCTCGTCACTCTTGACAGGCTTGAATGTGCCGGCACCGACGTGCAGAGTAAGCTCCTCACGCTCTATTCCGTGTGCATCGATTGATTTCAGAACATTGTCTGTAAAGTGAAGTCCTGCTGTGGGAGCAGCTACACTCCCCTTTATTTTTGAATAAACCGTCTGATACGTAACCTTATCACTTTCCTGAGTCTTACGGTTGAGATATGGCGGTATAGGTAACTCTCCGGCACTTTCAAGAATGTCGGCAAAAGTCACGTTATCATCGTCCCATGTAAAATCTACCCACTGGCTGACGCCTTGGTCTTGACTGCGAATGGCTGAAAGAGTGACATCATGACCCTTAACCTCAAATGTTCGGCATAGAGGACCTTCCTTCCACTTCTTGAGATTGCCAACCATGCAAAGCCATGAACACTTACCCGTGGTCTGAAACATTTGCTCATAGTCTGAAGGTTCAGCCGGCTCTAACAAAAACACCTCTATCAATGCGCCTGTCTCTTTCCTGAAATGTATTCGGGCCTGAATTACCTTTGTATTATTGAATATCATCAACGAACCTGCAGGGAGGTAATCAGCAATGTTATAAAACATATCTTCTGACACAGTGCCTTTATTGTAAATAAGCAACTTGCTGTGGTCACGCTGTGCCACAGGGAACTTTGCAATCCTTTCATCAGGAAGGTCGTAATTATAATCTTTTATGCGAATATGTTTTGTATCCATAACGTCTTTAATTGTCAAAAAATCAAAGCCTTTATGATTGCGTATAACAACGTAACCGTCAGCACAATCAAGGTAATATCAGTGTCAATGCGATTATAGCCCGTTGATGTATATTGTGATGATATATAGTTGAAATCCGGATGAATACGGAGATATGCCTTTATATAAATGTAATATACTAAAGAACCGACAAAGCCGCCCCATAACAATCCGACAAGGATGTCACTTGGATAATGTAGACCAAGATACATCCGAGTCCAACAGTTAGCTAAAGACCAAACGGCCATGCCTATAACAAATGTTCTGTTACGGATCAACAACGAAAAAAAAACTGCGATGCAACATGTGTTGGCCGCATGGGCTGAGAAGAAACCATAATATGTACCTCGTATGCCGTTTACGACATCTACGGCATACTTTATTAACGGCTCATGTGACGGTCTATAACGGGCAACCAAGGGCTTAACAACAAAATCAGCAACTCCATCAGAAATCACAATACAAAGAAAGACACAGCCAATGATAAGCATTATCTGCTTCATTGTCTCATTATTTTTTATTACAACATAAAGCAAAGACAGATACAACGGTATCCATGTCAACCCGGAAGTAAGCGTCACAACCAGATTGTCCATGAACAGTGATGAGCTCCCGTTGAAAAAGGCTAATACACTACGGTCAATATCTGTTAATGTATCATACATCTTCTGACTAAGTAATAAAAAAGTCGTAAATTAAGAACAAAGGGCTTCAATGCAGAAACTGAACTTAGTTATATCCGCTCCATTTGCGTAGTCTGTATCCAGCCCTCACGTCCGTCTTCAAGCTGTACAAGCTTCCAGTCTTTCATCGTGTCATCAATTATCTCCACACGGCTGCCTTCATGAATAATTGTATTCGATTCAGCTGCAGGCACTGGAGTTTTCTTTAACTGCACTGACGTGGCCGTTATTATTGCTCCTGTCCTATTAGTCAGCGTCATCTTCTGCTGATAAGCAAAGACATTTGACAAGACAAACAGAACGATAAAAAACACTCCTCCGTAAAAGCCGAGCTTACGCCAAAGCATTCTCTTGCCGAAAAGATAACACAAAACTAAAGTCAAAGCCGCAGCAAAACTTATTATCGCCGTCCTACCCCAGCCGTCTACACTCGTAATGTTGATAAGAGTCTTGTACCAAGTGACAAAGAACATTTCTGACTTTGGCGTTATCTTATCAATTGTTTTTGAACGTGCCATTTGCAGATTGAACTTGATGTCGCCATCACCTGGAGACAGCAACAACGCACGCTCATAATTGAGCACGGCAAGAGTGATGTTATCCGTCCTGTAATATGAGTTGCCGAGATTGTAATATAACTCAGCACTCGGTCCTTGCTTCAACAGTTCTTCATAATCTCTTATTGCCTGCTGGTAATTGCCTTTTTTGTATTCGTCATCTGCATTTTTCTTTGTTATTGCATTAGCCTGCATCGGCAGAACTATCAATATTGCTAACAAAAGAGCAGGATGCACGGCTGTTATTTTCTTTTTTTTCATTCCGCTTAGTACATCTTCAATCTTTATAATTGCAGTCATTGCGGCCTCAAATGTCTGGTTCATATTTCCTTGCTTGTCACCGGGTGCATACCGTTTGTATTCGCATTCGTCAATAGCCCTTATAAACAAGGCAACGGTTTCATTGCCAACGCCGAGTTTTGACAACTGCCCTGATATGTTGTCACGTGACAGCTTTTCAACCGGCATATTCAATTTATCACCGACATATCCCCATAATGCTCTTAAAACCTCATCATAGAACTTTTCATGTTCATTACTTAGCATCAGTTTATTGGCATATTTCAGACGTTTCGTAGCTATGCGGTTGGCCTTTTTTATCCTAAGTTGAGTAAGGTCCGCATTCTCAATAGCACGTTTGCGGAACACAATCAGAACAACGACAAAGGCTATAAACATTATGGACAGAACTATCCAATATGCAGTTGACGCATAAAAGATATTTTCTGTACTTTGAATACTATAATCTCCTTCTTTTATGGAATGGATATCTTTGTCCCTCGTGTCACTGTAATCAACAGAAGAACCGGTTGCACTTCCTTTTGAAACTTCAAGACTGAAAGACTGGGTCTTTATTGTCTTATATGTATTTGTTCCGGTATCGTAATAAACAAACTCGATTGCCGGTATTTCATAATGGCCTTGATTGCGAGGAACGGCTAAGAAATCATATATCATGTTTCCTTCCACTCCATTCTGTGTCAATTTCGTTTTGTCTGTTACTTTGGCATCATATTTGTCAAAGTCTTTCGGGAAGTTGACAACCGGTTGTTTTATCAGCTTCAGGTTTCCTATTCCGCCGATAACGACGCGAATGGATATTGGGTCATTTGCCCTGACTTCCGTCTTGTTAATCTGCGCACTAATATTGAATTTCCCGACACCACCAGAGAAATTGGCAGGTCGAGTCGGTAACGGGTCTACCTGAATTGTCATTCCCGGAGCTTTGATTGAGCGCTTTACTTCAATATAACCGGAACCGCCGTTAAGAAACGCTTCAAAAGGATCAACATTCCGGTTTTGTTGTATTACGGTGCCTTTAAAAGTTATGCTTGGTATCTCCAGCTTACCCGTCATCTGCGGATACATAACATACTGGCTCCACGTAACGCAACGGTAAGGCCGTCCGTTAACGCGCTCAACATGAAATGATTTCTGCTGCGGCAAAGGTATTTCCTGAGTATGGAAGCCTGTCAAGTCTGGCATTTTACCTTCAAGCTGAGTCAAATCTACCAATGTATAAACCTTATACGTCAAGAGGACAGGCTCTTGTTCATGCACCCTGCGCTTGTTGGCACTTACTTTTATGAACAAATCACTTTCTGAAATATGGGTACCTGCATCACGAAGATGCGGCTGATCATCGTCATCGGGCATTTGTGGTGCTCCGTTACTGCTTTGTGCCTCTCCTGAAACTTTTACACGTGCCTGAGCTGACGACACTCTCTTTCCATTCGCTGTAATATGTGCCGGAGGTATAGTAAAAGCCCCATTCTTGGTCGCACACAATATGAAAGTAAACGTAATTGACGATGTGCCGGTAGTATGTCCGTTTACCATTCTGAAACTTGCCTGCTTCGACATGTACGGGCCTGTGATAATTTCCAGTGCATCGGGTATATCTCCAACGCTAAAATCCTTAGCGTTCTGCGTATTAACAGTATATGTAAGTCTGAAATTTTCGCCTACAGCCACATACGACGGTACGTTCACAACAAGCTGTTGGGCGCTTACAGAAACCGCCCATGATAATATCAGATGAAGAAAGAAAAAAAATCTTTTCATATCAGTTTTACCTCATAAGAGTTTTACAAAGCCTGCATTACCAGTTCTTTTCACTACTTTTACGCCTGCCGGGTTTTTGCATGGCCTTCTTCAGGCGTTGCTGTGTAGCCTTCTCGTTTTGGATTGCAGCATTTAAAAGCTGTTCAGCGTTGTCTTTGCTAATTTGCTCTTTAGACTGTTGCTGTTTGTTTTCTCCTTTATTCTTATCGTTGTTTTTATCTTTTTTCTCCTGAGATTTATTATTCTCGTTTTGCTTGTTTTGTTTCTTCTTGTCTTCGTTTTTCTTGTTGTTTTTCTGCATTTTCTTGCAAAGAGCGAGATTATAACGCGTCTCGTTATCTTTCGGGTTATTCCTTAACGATTGCTCATAGGCCTTTATTGCCTCACCATACATTTTATGGTTCTGGCATATTACACCGATGTTGTGAAACACACTTGCAAGACGTAACTTATTCTTCTCTATCTTGCTCGCCTTTTCATACTGAACAACAGCGGCTGAATCTTTATTCTGCATCATCAGTGCACACCCTAAATTATAGATTGCCTGAGGATTAGACGGGTTCTTAGACACAGCCTTACGGTATTGAATTTCAGCCTTGTCATACTGCTGTTTAACGAAAAGGCGGTTACCCTCTCTAATCAACCGGCGGTCTGTCTGTGCGTTAACGGTCAAAGCAAAAACCGATAATATAATGAAAAATACGCGTCTTGCCATTTCTGATTTCGTTCAAATTACCTGAAAAGTTTTATCCTTTTGAGCAACGGATTCTTGCTTTCAAGAACAAGTGTCTCGATTATCAAAATAAGAAGCAACAATATACCTACAGCCTGAAACTGCTCGCCGTATTCACTGTAAACGACATTCATGATGTCGCCTTGCTGCAACTTAGATATCTCATTGTCCAACTGCCTCTGTGCAAAATTGTTATTGTCTATATGTATATATGCTCCGCCACCGGCTTGGGCGACCTGTTTACACATATCCTCGTTTAGCGCAGACATTACGACTTGTCCAGTGTTGTCTTTCATATAGCCGCCATTTTCGTCCGGTATCGGAGTCCCTTTAGTTGAACCGACGCCAAGCACAAACACGTTCATGCCGTTCTTTTTTGCTTTCTTGGCAGCCTCAACGGCACCGCCTTCATGGTCTTCTCCGTCAGTTATAATGATTATGGCACGCCCCACATTGTCTTGCTTAGTAAAGCTGCGTGAGCACAGATCAATGGCTTCAGCCAAGTCAGTACCCTGCATATCGATAAGTGAAGGGTCAATATTCTGAAGAAACATCTTTGCCGATACATAGTCACTCGTTATGGGCAGCTGAATAAAAGCGTCACCAGCGAACACTACAAGCCCGACTTTATCATCCGTAAAATTGTCTACAAGGTTCTCAATCATCATCTTACTTTTATCCAACCTTGAAGGAGCAACATCCTCGGCTTTCATCGAGTTACTTATATCAACGCCTATCATCACTTCAATGCCCTTCCGCTTATCCTGGCTTATCTTTGTTCCCATTTGCGGACGAGCCAACATCACGATAAGCAGAGCTATGGCCGACATCATCAGCCAGAATTTAAGTTCACGCCTCCGGCGTGATACGCCCGGCATCAGATTTTCAAGAAGGTCTGGGTCACCAAACTTTCTTAACTGTCTCTTCCGCTTTGCAAGGCCGTACATTCTGACCAAGACAAGCAACGGTATCAATATCAGCAAGTAAAGATATGCAGGGTCTTCAAATCTGAACATAATCTTAAAATTTAACTATATTACGGAATGCGACGGAAGACGATTAGTCTCAACAATACCTCCAGCAACATGGAGATGAAAGCAGCTAAGGCAAACGGCTGATACGCGTCATAACGTTTGGTAAACGTCTTGACATCCATCTTCGTCTTTTCCAACCTGTCAATATCCGCATAAATCTTTTTAAGCTCCGCAGTATTCGTCGCACGGTAGAAATGGCCTCCTGCCGTTGAAGCGATTTCGTTCAAAGTCTCGACATCCACGTCCGCACGCATGTTCACATACTGCACCGTTCCGCCTACCGGTACGGGATAAGGAGCCATTGTCTTGCTCCCGATTGCTATTGTGTAGACACGTATTCCGAAACTTTTAGCAATATTGGCAGCCGTCAACGGAGAAATGTCACCCATGTTGTTGCTGCCGTCAGTCAGCAGTATTACCACCTTACTCTTTGTCTTACTGTCTTTCAGACGGGCTACAGCGTTGGCTAATCCCATACCGATTGCCGTACCGTCCTCAATCAATCCACGTGCTGCAATGTCTGTACGGACATTCTGCAAAAGGTTAATCAGCGACGTATGGTCAGTTGTCATGGGGCATTGGGTAAACGCCTCACCAGCAAAAATCGTCAGGCCAATATTGTCATCAGGACGTCCGGATATAAACTCTGCAGCTACGCTCTTGGCAGCCTCTATACGGTTAGGCTTCAGATCCTCGGCAAGCATACTTGTCGACACGTCCATCGCCAGCATTATATCTATACCTTCAACGGTGCGACTTCCCCAGTCGTTACGCGTCTGAGGCCTTGCCAACACCAATACAACAAGCACAAAAGTGACAACACGCAAGAAAGTAGGAAGCCACATGATGCGTACCCGCCAGCTTTTAGGGGCATAACGGTAAGCAAATGTGTCGCTCATCCGCATGGTTGGCTCGCTTTTTTTTCTGTACAACAGATACCAAAGTACGTAAGGTATCAGCAGTAACAGCAGCAGGAAATATTCTTTATTGACAAATTCCATAATAACAAATCACTTTCTATATCAGCATATAAACTTGATATATCACGTAGACGAGAAGTGCCACTCCGACAACCGCAAGCACAATGACAGATGTCTTAAGAGCCTTACGCGACCGCATATTACGTTTGTCAGTCTCTGTCAGCTTAGGCTCAACGCGTTCTACGGCAGGCTGGTTCTCAATCTTTGTAGTATTGATGAACTCTACCGCGCTGACAAGGTTGGCGTCATTCTCATTAATTAAAGTAGAATATTTTGCGAACTTCACGAGGTCTGCCGTCATAAACAGCTCTTTCAGCTCGTCAATCATTTTTCTGTCGTTCTCCTGCTGTAGGCGGGCAATGATTTCTGAGCTTGTCATTTCCATCGCGTTAAAGCCGAAACGTTCTTTTATATAAGTTCTAAGCACATCTGTAAGACGTGTGTAATATGTCTTCTGGTCTTCCGAGACTGACATCTTTTCAGCCTTGATACTGTCAATGGCGTCAAGTGCCTTCTGGTGGGGCGGCACTTTCTTGATAATATGAACACGCGCTATTACAGGCTTGTTCTCTTTCAGTCGGGTCCACAGATAATATGTAAGGACACAAACAAGCACGAATATTACGCTCAGCCAGAATGTCGGTTCAAACTCGCTCCACATGAAAGGATTGTCCTGCGCGCCCTTCGGTGGATAGAATTTCTCAGGATGCAAAGTGTCAACAGGCACTGTAAGAACCTTCAGGGCAAGGTTTTTACTTTTATATTTCTTGCCGTCTACGGTCACCGTCATCGGCGGCAGATAATATAATTTCTCGTCAAACGACGTGAGCGTATATTTCTTTGTAATCTTAACAAGTCCGTTGTCGAGCTGAGAAGTGTCTGCGTCTGAATGAGAAAGGACTTCTACTCCGGGCGTTATATACTGCGACGGTTCGTAAACCGGCATTTTCACATTGGCACCTTTACGTGCAGTTACGCTCAGAGTGAGGTCTGTCTGTTCGCCTATCAGTATCTCCATCGAATCAATCTTTGATTCAACAAACACCTGAGCCGAGAGGCTTAACACGCAGACAGCCAGTAATATTACACAAATTATACGTTTCATTATTCTTTAATGGTTTTGAGACTGCCTGTCAATATATTTCCGGCACGGCAACGTCAGTCCGCCTCTTCCGCATCATTTGATGCCTTTGACTACTGACGGCGGCCGTCACCCCCACACAGCCTCAGAGGTTTTCAGCTACGCATAGCGAACAGCTGCATCAGAGCTTTGACGTAATCCTGATTAGTCGCAATCGACACATTGTCGACATTACTCTTGTTGAATGTGTCTCTGAGCATCATCTGACGGCTTTGCCAATACGTATGATGAGCATTGCGCAGCCGCTTGTCGCTTGTGTCAATGTACATCTCGTGACCGGTCTCGGCATCAACAACTCTCATCAGTCCGACGTCTGGCAGCGACTCCGCACGCGGGTCATACACCTGAACAGCAACTACATCATGCTTGCGGTTGCATATTGTCAAGGCGTTAGTAAACTCGCTCTTGACGTAGAAGTCGCTCATAATGAACGCCGTACAGCGGCGTTTCAGAACGCCCGTAAGGAATTCTACGGCCATCTTCACGTTGGTCCTGCGGCTTTCAGGATGAAAATCGAGCATCTCGCGTATGATGAAAAGTATGTGCCTGCGTCCCTTTTTAGGCGGTATGTACTTTTCTATTTTGTCTGAAAAGAATATTACTCCTATCTTATCGTTATTCTGAATTGCACTGAAAGCGAGAGTTGCCGCTATCTCGGTAACCACCTCGCGCTTTGTGGCATACTGCGTGCCTACGTCAAGAGAGCCGCTGACATCAATCAGAAGCATCACCGTAAGCTCGCGTTCCTCCTCATATACCTTGACGTAAGGCTTATGAAAACGGGCAGACACGTTCCAGTCAATGTCACGGATGTCGTCACCATACTGATACTCACGCACCTCGCTGAACGCCATACCACGCCCTTTAAAGGCTGAATGGTACTGTCCGGCAAAGATGTTGTTGCTCAGTCCGCGGGCCTTAATCTCTATCTTTCTTACCTTTTTCAGTATGTCTTGGGTATCCATTAAGGAACCTCCACCTTATTTATAATGTCACTGATTATCTCTTCACTGGTAACGTTTGTGGCCTCAGCCTCATACGACAGACCTATCCTGTGGCGCAAAACATCGTGAGCCACGGCACGGACATCCTCGGGTATTACATATCCACGGTGCTTGATAAACGCGTAAGCGCGCGATGCCTTCGCAAGATTTATACTTGCACGGGGACTCCCGCCGAAGGTTATCAGGTCTTTCAGCTGCGGCAGCCCATACCGGTCAGGATAACGCGTGGCAAAAACTATGTCGGCAATGTATTGCTCTATCTTCTCGTCAATATATACCTGACGTACAACATCGCGGGCGTTGAGTATCTCTTCGGCTGTTATCACCGGCTTAATCTCGGGCAGCGAGCCTTGCAGGTTTTCGCGTATGATGAGCTTCTCCTCGTCAAGCGTAGGATAATCTATCACCACTTTCAGCATAAAACGGTCTACCTGAGCCTCAGGCAACGGATACGTTCCCTCCTGCTCTATCGGGTTCTGCGTAGCCATGACGAGGAACGGCGTAGGCAGGTCAAACGTAGTGCTGCCTATCGTTACCTGATGCTCCTGCATTGCTTCAAGCAGCGCGCTCTGCACCTTAGCCGGCGCACGGTTGATTTCATCAGCCAAAACGAAGTTGGCAAATACCGGTCCTTGCTTTACGTGGAACTTCTCGTCTTTCTGCGAATATATCATTGTTCCGACGACATCGGCCGGCAACAGGTCAGGCGTAAACTGTATACGGCTGTACTCTGAGTCGATAAGCTGTGACAATGTCTTGATCGCCAACGTCTTAGCCAGTCCCGGCACACCCTCAAGCAGTATGTGTCCGTCGCTGAGCAGCCCTATAAGCAAGGTCTCAACCAAATGTTTCTGTCCTACTATCACACGGTTCATCCCGGCCGTGAGACTTGACACGAATGAGCTCTTTTGTTCTATCAAGATATTCAGCTCGCGGATATCTATGGATTCTGCCATATTTCTTAGTTTTATGATTGCACTTTAAAATTTAGCGCAAAAATACTACATTATGAATTTATGAGCTAAATTTTGAGACTAAATAATATTAAAAAAGTTTCTTAATGCTTACATTTAACGTGAGTTCAGCGAATTTTATAAACGATAAAACTGATACATCGACAAAAGCATCTTTGCTTGCTGACACTTTTGTCTGTGAAATGATGCTGAGCCGCACGCTTCCACACATCTTGCAACAAGACACATATCAGAATGTAAAACGTGGCCTTTCAGCCTGTAAAAGGCCACTAAACGCAAGGTAAAAGGTCATCGTTTATATCTGTAAGCATAACCTGCCGATTTGCTTACGGTTACATTCCGAAAACGCACGGATAATCAAAAGCCGCAACATTAATCAGTGTTACGGTTACATTTTGTATTCGTCCGTATGATAATTGATTTGGCTCAACGAAACAAAAGGCCGGAAAAACAGCTGTTTACAACTGCGAAAGCTACTGCTTCAGGTATATAATCTTAAGTGCGGTTGCCGTTGACGAGGTTATGCGGCAGCGGTTATCAGGGCGCATATTGACAAGCCATATAATTTTACCTGACGCGTCTGTAACAGCAAGCTGTCGCCGCTTGTCAAACAGATTGAGTTTTCTGTCAGTAAGGAAATCGCTTACCAACCTTGAGCCTTCCATGCCGAAAGGGACAAAACGGTCTCCTGCGGCAACGGGTCTGACGGTAAGCGGGAATGACACCTTCGACGCATCCGCATAGCAGCAACACGGGTCTTTGGACAAACTGAAGTCTTTACCGCAATCAACAAGCTCAACCTTGAACTTAAACGCCTCGCTATATACGTAAACACCTGTCTCAGGAATGACCATATTCTTTCGCACAGATTTCTCCAAAGGCTCGATTATCAGGCAGTTACGGTCGATAAGCAACTGATGTGTAGGTGAGCTGAATATCCGTCCGGGCTCAGACTTTAACGCCGCGTAAACCTGCTCTGTCTGTGCAGGAGTAAATCCACGCTCTTTCAATAAACTGAACAATACATATTCAGGAGCCGGCTCTGCCAGCAGTTTATCGGTAAATATCCTGACCGTTCCGTTACTTTCAACAACACGGCTAACAGCCTGAACCGTAAGTTTATCCATTACATCAACAACTTCTTCCACTCGTACGGCTGTCTTTGCGATACTGTCGCTGACAGATGGATTAATCTCCCGCATCAGCGGAAGGATGTCAAGCCTAATCTTGTTTCTTACCACATCATCAACAAGATTTGTGCTGTCTGTAACATAAGGTTGCCCAGTCTCGTCAAGAACATTCTCAATCTCCTTACGCGTAACGCACAGCAACGGACGTATAATGTCACCGCTTCGGGGCTTGATGCCCGTAAGCCCGTGGATGCCAGTACCGCGTATAAGGTTCATTATTACTGTTTCAACTGAGTCATCCTGATGATGCGCCACGCAGATTGCATACGCACCGATGCTGGTTTTCAGATCATTGAAATAGGCATAACGTAAATGTCGGGCAGCCATCTCAATGCTCATCTTGCGCATTTTGGCAAATCCTAAAGTGTCAAAATGAGTTATATGCAGCGGAATACCGTTCGTTTCGCAAAAGCGTGAACAGAAAGTTTCGTCACGGTCAGACTCCTCGCCGCGTAAATGGAAGTTGCAATGAGCTGCCTCGACATCATATCCTAACTCACGCAACGTCAGGGCTAAGCATACGCTATCAGCACCTCCGGACAGCGCAACAATATATTTGCTGCCCTGAGGCATTAAATTCCGTCCGGCAATATATCCTGAGACTTTATGTAAAAAAGCCTTATTCAACATATAAGACAAGTCCTTTCAGATATTCTCCTTCGGGGTGATAAATATTAATCGGATGGTCTGCGGGCTGATGCAGCTGGTGTAATATCCTAACATTCCTCTTTGCCAAAGCTGCCGCAGTGAACACTGCGTTGCGGAAATTGTCTTTCGTAACAACCTGACTACAGCTGAACGTAAACAATATTCCACCCTTCTTGATGCGCTCAAAAGCCTTGACATTCAGGCGGGTATAGCCTTTCAAGGCATTGTGAAGCGCCGCGCGGTGCTTAGCAAAGGCAGGCGGGTCAAGTATAATCAAATCATATTTGTCATCAGCCGCATCGAGAAACTTGAAAGCATCCTCACAAAAAGCCTGATGACGGGCATCTCCCGGAAAGTTAAGGGCTACGTTTGCCTCTGTCAGTTCGATAGCCTTGGCACTGCTGTCAACCGAATGTACAAGTCTTGCCAGCCCTCTCATAGCATAAAAAGAAAAGCCTCCGGTGTAGCAGAACATGTTAAGCACAGTACGGTTTTTTGAGTAACGCTCAAGAAGACTGCGGTTTTCGCGCTGATCAACAAAGAACCCTGTCTTCTGTCCCTTTAACCAGTCAACATGGAACTTGAGGCCATTCTCTACAGCGATGTTGTCATTACATCCGCCAACAAGAAATCCATTCTCCTGCCCCAGGCCAGCCTTGAACGGCAAAGTGGTCTCGCTTTTGTAAAAAACATTCTCTATTCTACGACCCATTACCTCAACAAGGACGCGAGCGATAGCTTCACGGCATACGTGCATACCTACGCTGTGAGCCTGCATTACGGCTGTTTTGCCGTAACAGTCGATAACCAGTCCTGGCAGATTGTCGCCCTCACCATGCACTAATCTGTATGTGTTGTTATCAGGATTGTCTGCTATACCGATGCTCCGGCGCATTGTTAAAGCAGAAGAGAGACGGCCGCGCCAGTAGTCATCGTCTATCTCTATATCACTGAACGACAACACCCTGACGGCTATGCTGCCTATCTGAAAATGACCTACAGCGATAAATTCGCCTGCAGACGTAATCACCCGGACGATGTCTCCCTCGTTTATTCCATCGTCAATAAGGCTTATCGCACCGGAGAACACCCACGGATGAAATCTTTTCAGACTTTCTTCCTTTCCTTTTTTTAAATATATGCTTTTATACATCAGTAATCAATTTTCTTCTTCGTTGGTTTTAACTAACTCATAATCTCCCGTCCGCTCAAGCCTGATAAGTTCTTCATAAATGTTTATACAGGCCCATGCGTCAGTGGCAGCATACAGTTTCTGACTGTCACTTAATACGTCTGCCTCCCAGTTACTGAGGCGCACACTCTTACTGATTTTCTGTCGGAAGAAGTTTGCATAGAGTTTTTGCAGGCTGAGATCTTCAACACCCAATTCGCCAACATGCTTCTGAATATCAATAAAATTACCCGGAGTGAAGTCGGCACGCTTGTGCAGAGATGATATATCGTCACGCAATGAAAGGCCTACTTTGGGCACAGCTGTGTCCTCAAGCAGACGTATAAGCGGCTGCGTCATGCCTATTATGTTCAGCCGAAAAAGAAAACAAGTGTCATGAGTGGATACCTGCAACAGTGAAACATTGAACGAGCGGCCTTTTTTAAACGACGGCCTTGTCTCTGTATCGATGCCAAGAATATTCTGCGGCAGCAAGTATCCAACGGCTTTCTCAGCCTCTGCCGCAGTATTTATAACAATTATCCGGCCGTCAAAAACAACCCTTGGGAGAGCCGGTATATCGCGTTTGTCGAATTTGCTGTATATAACTTTACTCATTTACAAATATCAAAACGAAAGCATTATGGCTTAATCAAGCAGTCTGCAAAATTATAAAAAAAAGGCGACTTCATAGCTTATTCTGACAATTTTCAATTACTTTTGCAAATAAAACTTCCACAAAACGATGGCAAAGAAAAAAAACACACGCTCCGACAAGTCTTTCATTGAGGTTGTCGGGCTAAAAAATATATTGCAAAACGATATTCTTAACTTCATTCTCGGCATTATTTTGATAATTTTAGCAATATATACGATTATCTCATTCATATCTTATTTCTCTACCGGACAGTTTGACCAAAGCCTCATCCTTGACCATGCTCCGCAGGAAATACTCAACAAGAACAAGGAGTTCAAAAACAGTTGCGGTTCAATGGGCGCCTTTGTGTCGTATTTCTTTATATCGAGATGCTTTGGACTTTCAGCCTTTATCATACCGGTTTTCATGTGCATGGCTGGTCTCAAACTCGTAAGGGTTTATAAAATCAACCTCTTAAAGTGGTTCTTCTGTCTCATGATAGCGATGCTGTGGTTCTCCGTTATGGCGGCAAAGATACTTACTCCCATTATAGGCAGTTCTATTTTCAATCCGGGTGGTGACCACGGGCTGTACTGTTGTCAATGGCTTGAGAATGTTGTCGGCGTATATGGCCTTATGGCTATACTCATTCTTACTGCTATTATTTTCCTCACGTACTTAAGTAAAGAGACAATCAACGTTGTACGTAAGATACTAAATCCTATCGGCATGCTTACAAACAAAGTGAAGTTCGGGATAAAGAACATGCCTGAAAAAGATGCAAAGCAACCTGAACAGATAGTTACGCTTGACGACCCGACCGTATTTGACAACCCTGAGACAGAGCAGGTTATATTTAACGACAACGGCTCTGAAAAAGTATCGTCTGCTTCAAAACACGATGAGCATGAAGATAATGACCGGGGTAAAGAGACTGATAATCATGAGATAATAATCAACCGGACTGACGAGGAGGCTGTTGCTGACTCTAAAGATGTATCAGGACAGAAAGATCTTTCTGTCCCGATTGACCCCCGTGAGCCATGGACAAAATATAAATATCCTACACTTGACCTGTTAAAAAAATACGAGAACGATGGAAAGCCGTATATCGACATGAAAGAACAGACGGCTAACAAGAACCGCATCGTTGAGGTTCTTAACAGCTTCGGCGTACAGATAAAAACTATTATGGCCACCGTCGGACCTACCATAACTCTTTATGAGATAACCCCGGCAGAAGGCGTGAAGATATCAAAGATTAGAAACCTTGAAGATGATATCGCCCTCAGTCTTGCCGCGCTCGGCATACGCATCATCGCACCGATACCCGGTAAAGGCACGATTGGCATTGAAGTGCCAAATAAAAAGAAGAATATCGTGTCTATGGAGAGCATTCTTAACTCCAAGAAATTTCAGGAAGCAACTATGGAACTGCCAATAGCGATAGGTAAAACTATCACTAATGAGATTTTCATTGTTGATTTAGCTAAACTGCCCCACTTGCTTGTAGCCGGCGCAACAGGCCAAGGTAAGTCTGTAGGGCTTAACGCTATCATTACTTCACTGCTGTACAAGAAACATCCAAACGAGCTGAAATTAGTACTGATTGACCCTAAAAAAGTGGAGTTCAGCATCTATGCCCCAATTGCCGAACACTTTATGGCCAAAGTGCCTGACGACAACGAGGAGCCGATAATTACCGATGTAACGAAGGTTATACGCACTCTCAACAGTCTGTGTAAGCTGATGGACACAAGATACGACATGCTGAAAATGGCCGGAGCAAGGAATATTAAGGAATATAACCGGAAATACGTCAATCATCAACTTAAACTCACTGACGGTCACGAGTATATGCCGTACATTGTAGTTGTCATTGATGAGTTCGGCGACCTTATAATGACAGCCGGCAAGGAGATTGAGATGCCGATAGCACGAATAGCCCAACTCGCTCGTGCAGTGGGCATACATATGATTATCGCGACACAACGTCCTACCACATCTATCATCACCGGAAATATCAAAGCAAACTTCCCTGGCCGTATGGCATTCAGAGTCAGTGCGACGATTGACTCGCGAACAATTCTTGACAGACCGGGAGCCAACCAGCTTATCGGGCGTGGAGATATGCTTTTCCTTAACGGGAACGAACCTGTCCGAGTACAATGTGCCTTTGTTGATACGCCTGAAATTGAGCGCATCTGCCAATACATTGCAGCTCAACCTGGGCCGGTTGAACCTATGGAACTGCCCGAACCGACGACCGATGAGGGCGGAAATGCCGGCGGAAATGTTGAGATGCACAATATAGACCCGCTCTTCCGTGAAGCTGCTGAAGCTATTGTACTGAGCCAGCAAGGTTCTACCAGCATGATACAACGCCGTTTCTCTATCGGTTACAACAGAGCCGGCCGGCTTATGGACCAGCTCGAGAAGGCGGGTATCGTGGGCATAGCGCAAGGCAGTAAACCACGAGAAGTACTTATACAAGACAAGTCAAGCCTTGAAGCCTTGCTCTCACAACTTAAGAAATAACATACAATCATAGTTTAAATTGCTTCGCAACATGACAAGAATTATGTTGAAAACATTGATGACAGCCGTCATATCGCTGACTCTGACGATAAGTTCATACGCGCAAAACGCGACCAAGGCACGCCAGATACTCGACAAAACCGCTGCCGTAATAGGCAGTAAAGGCGGTGCCACGGCAAACTTCAGTATAAGCGGTAAAGACATTTCAACATCAGGAACTATTGCCGTCAAAGGCAACAAGTTCAGTGCCTCAACCCCTCAAGCTAAAGTATGGTATGACGGGAAGACGCAATGGACATACATGAAAAGCAGCGGTGAAGTTAACATCAGTACGCCCACTGAAGCTCAACAGCAGTCTATGAACCCATATAAGTTCATCAACATATACAAAAACGGCTTCAAATTAGCCATGAAAACAGTGGCAGGCGGCTGGCAGATACATCTGTATGCCACTAATCAAAAACGCACAATAAAAGAAATGTACATCACTGTAAACAAGAATTATCGGCCCACAACAATAAAAATGCGCCAGGCCTCAGGCTGGACAACTATAAAGGTGTCAGGCTTTAAGCAGACAGAGCTCAGCGACGCAACATTCCGCTTCAACGCCAAGGACTATCCAAATGCCGAAATAATTGACCTTAGATAACAATCCCTCATGAACAGTTCTGCCATGACATCAAACACGTCTGACGGCCACAGGCCAAGCCGTTTACAGTTGTTCCGTATGCTGCGCCGTCACATCAGCCTTTCCGCAAAACGCAGTGCGGCATACAGTCAGAACCGCGTAGCCAAGATGATAATCTACCTTATGGGGGGATTTGCGGTTGTGTATATCATCTTTATTGCTGTTTTAATGGCTCTAATTGCCAACGAGACAACTACAGTCACGCCATACGAGTTTTTCTTCGGACTATCCCCTTTTATACTTTTTTTTGATTTTCTGTTGAGATTTACTGTCCAACAGACCCCTGCACAGCTTACAAAACCATACTCTTTATTGCCCATACCTAAGCATACGTGCGTTGAACTCTTCATCATTCTAAGCATTGTCAAGCCTGTAAATCTCGTCTGGCTTGCCCTCTCTGTGCCATATGCTGTCATGACTTTACTTTTCGCATACGGTCCTATGGCTGCGCTCGGACTTATTTTTGCGTTCCAAATCATGGTTACAATAAACAGCCAGTGGTATATGCTTGTCAGAACCCTCATAAACAAAAGCCTGCTTTGGTGGCTGTTCCCGACAGCTGTTTATGCCGCAATATTCTCTCCGGCATACCTCGACAGCATTGAATTACTGACCGACTTTTTCGCTTCAGCCGGGGCAATGCTCACCTTCTGGCATCCCTTAGGCTATCTCTGCCTGTTCGTTCTGTTAGCGATCTTCGTGCTGATTAACCGCCGCGTGCAATATATCTTCACTTATCTTGAAAACGCAGGCAGCGACCATGCCGGCATGAAAAGCGTCAGCAAGTTAAGCCTGTTTGACCGTTATGGGCAAATTGGCGAATACATAAAGCTCGAAACAAAGAGCCTGATGCGCAATATGAACCTGCGGAAACCATTTGCAGTTGCCACTCTCGGCATTACGGTAATAAGCCTGATCATATCTTACACTGACATTTACGACTCCTCATTTTACCGCTCTTTCTGGATTGTATATACCTACGTCATCTTCGGTCTGATTACTCTTGCAAAGATAATGAGCGCCGAAGGCAACTATATTGACTGCTTAGCGGTGCACAAGGAGAATATACTTCAGCTGCTCACGGCTAAATACTACTTCTATGCAAGCATGCTGCTATTGCCTTTCCTGCTGATGTTGCCTACCGTCTTCACCGGCAAGAATACGCTTCTCTCGCTGTTGTCAATGCTGTGTTTCACCGCAGGGCCTGTCTATTGCCTGCTGATGCAAATGGCCGTTTACAACAAACAGACCATACCACTCAACACGAAATTTATCAATAAGGGAGGCATAGAGACTAATTATTTCCAGACAGTTGCAGATTTAGCGGCCCTGTTTCTTCCCACTGTATTCATTTCAATGTTGCGGGCAGCCTTCAGCGAAACCGTCGCTTACATTGTTTTATTAACTGTGGGGATAGCTTTCATATCAGCTCATAAAATTTGGATAGCCAACATTTACCACCGCTTTATGAAGCGCAGATACATTAATATGGAAAGCTTTAGAGCAACAAGGTGACAGCCATATCTCATCCGTTATAAATCCCAAATCAGGCAATAGTTTTATCACGAGAAATCAAAAGGCCACAAAACGCATTATAAGAGGTCACATTTTGCAATGTGTTTTGTGGCCTTTTACATGATAAACGATGACCTTTTACAACTCAACTGTAATGCAAATATAACTATAACTGGCGGGCTGAACAAAATAAATGCGGCATGTAAACCAATGATGTTTACATGCCGCGAATGTTTAAATATAATGTTCAGGGAGCTTCATAAACGCCCCGGACAGCTACACCCAAAGTCAATTAAATCCACTTAACGTAGCAGAAGTCCTGACGATGGGGCAGATTCTCGTTCTTTGGATACATTCTGATAGCAGTCTTGTAAGTACCGGCCTCAGAAGCCTCGACTACAGCTTCAAACGTATAAAGGTTGCCTTCATTGCCAATGAGCTTGAAGGGGAACACGTTAGAGATTCTCTCCTCACCGTTCTTGTCTGTCGATACAGAAACGAACTCAAGACCGATAGCGTCGTTGAGACCCTGCTCGTCTACAACAATCTTTATCTTATACTCAACTCCCGTTTCCATTCCTGAAGAAGGCATTGTCGTCTCCTTAGATACAACTGCTATCGAGTCCCAACGCTCTGCGACAGCTTCCTTCCACTGAGCAATCTCTTTAGCCAGTCTGTTATCGTTTGCAGAGAGCTTCTTGAAACGGAGAGCTTCCTTAGTGTAGAACTTGCTGTAATAGTCGTCAAGCTGACGTTTCATTGTATAATGGGGAGCAATCTTGGCAATAGAATTCTTGATTACCTGAATCCATCCCTCGCTGTATCCCTTAGCGTTCTTATTATAATATAAAGGTATAATCTCGTTCTCAAGAAGTCCGTAGATAGTAGCTGCGTCCAACTGGTCCTGATATCCTTGGTTCTTATATGTACGTTTCTCGGTCAAAGCCCAGCCTGCGCCCTCACGATAACCTTCAAGCCACCAGCCGTCAAGCACAGACAGGTTGACAACACCGTTCATTTCAGCCTTTTCACCAGATGTACCTGATGCCTCGAGAGGACGTGTCGGGGTGTTCATCCAGATATCAACGCCTGAGACAAGACGGCGTGCGAGCTGCATGTCATAGTCCTCAAGGAAGATAATCTTGCCAAGGAACTCAGGACGCTGGCTTATCTCAAAAACCTTCTTGATAAGTCCCTGACCTGCTCCGTCAGCAGGGTGAGCCTTACCGGCGAACAGGAACTGTACGGGACGCTCAGGGTCATTGACGATTTTTGCAAGACGGTTAAGGTCTGTAAAGAGCAGGTGCGCACGCTTGTAAGTAGCGAAACGACGGCAGAAGCCAATCATAAGCGCGTTGGGGTTAATCTTCTCCAAGAGGGAGACAACACGTGCCGGGTCACCCTGATTTTTCAGCCACGTCTCACGGAACTTCACGCGGATATAGTCAGTCAGCTTCTTCTTCAGCCCCATTCTGGTATCCCAGATAACGTCATCAGGCACGTTATAAATTGCATGCCAGATGCTTTCGTTGCTCTGGTCGCTCATGAACGACTCATCGAAATACTGTGTATAGAGCTTAATCCACTCTGTAGCTGCCCATGTGGGGAAGTGCACACCGTTGGTAACATATCCCACATGGTTCTCCTCAGGGTAATAACCCTTCCAGATACCAGAGAACATCTTCTGGCTAACCCAGCCGTGCAGCTTGCTCACGCCGTTAACTTCCTGGCATGTGTTGCAGGCAAAGGTAGACATACAGAACTTCTCATTGTGGTCTTCGGGATTAGTGCGGCCCATACCGATGAACTCGTCCCATGTTATGCCGAGGATTGAAGGATAACCTCCCATATACTTACCAAAGAGACCTTCATCGAAATAGTCGTGCCCTGCGGGTACCGGAGTGTGTACCGTATAGAGAGAAGATGCGCGCACAAGCTCGAGAGCCTGATTAAACGTCAGACCACTCTGAACATAGTCGCAGAGACGCTGAAGGTTGCAGAGAGCGGCATGTCCCTCGTTGCAGTGATATATATCTTTCTTTATTCCAAGCTTCTTAAGAGTAAGTATACCGCCGATACCGAGGAGGATTTCCTGCTTCAGACGGTTCTCCCAGTCACCACCATAAAGTGAGTGGGTAATCGGCTTGTCGAAGTCAGAGTTCATTTCGTTGTCAGTATCGAGCAGATACAGTGATATACGGCCTACATTCACACGCCATACATACGCGTGGACAAGATAGTTAACGTAAGGAACATCAACAACGAGGGGGTTGCCTTCAGCGTCAAGCTGGCGCTCGATGGGCAGCGAGTTGAAGTTCTGGGCCTCGTAGTTGGCTATCTGCTGGCCGTCCATGCTGAGCGACTGCTTGAAGTATCCGTACCTGTAAAGGAAACCTACGGCGCACATATCGACGTTGCTGTCTGACGCTTCTTTGAGGTAGTCGCCTGCAAGCATACCCAGACCGCCTGAATATATCTTCAGAACCTGGTTAAGACCATACTCCATACTGAAGTAAGCTACTGACGGGCGCTTGTTGTCCGGCTTAACGTCCATATATTTACGGAACATACCGTAAACATCTTTCACTCTCCTCATTATAGCCTTGTCGTGAATAATCTCTTCATTGCGGTCGTAGCTGAGACGCTCAAGCAACAAAACGGGATTGTGTCCTACTTCCTCGTAGAGTTGCTCGTCAAGGCTTCTCCATAAATCTTTTGCCTCGTAGTTCCAAGCCCACCACATATTGTGTGCAAGCTCGTCCAGACATTTCAGTTGTTCCGGCAATCTTGATTTCACGGTCAGCTCCTTCCATTGAGGGGTATTGACATAATCAGCTTTAATCTTCATAATATATATTAAGTTCGATAAATATACCTTATTTAATAAAGGATTAAGAGTTAAGAACTAAGTTGTCTTATCCGTTTTCTGTATCTACGGCTGCCGGCTTAATTCCTGACTCTAAATCTTACATCGGCTTCTTTCTCTCCTCAGCCTTTCTCAGAGCTAAATCGTAAGCCTGATAATAATACTTTATAAAATTGCTCCAAAGAGCCTTGCAAGACAGTCTGTCAGCATTGTCGCGCGCCTTCTTCACCTCGGCAAGAGCATAATTGGAGAATTCTGCCACTGTATCCTTAATTTTGTCGGCCACTTCAGAGTAATTATAGTCTGTGCGGTGGATTACCTTTACGCCATCACTTATCTCGCCGTAGCGTCCGAGTTCAGAGTTTACCCACAACCCGAAGCCGGCCAGGTCTGACGTGATGCAGGGCACCTTGAAGGCGATTGCCTCAAGCGGAGTGTATCCCCAAGGCTCATAATATGAAGGATATATGCAGAGGTCGTTGCCGAGCACAAGGTCATAATACTTCATGTTGAGCACTCCGTCCTCACCGTTCAGGTAGCAAGGCAGGAATATCAGCTTAACCTTGTCGTCCTTACGGTTCTGCATATCGAGATATTTCATCATGTCGAGCACGTTGTCGTGGCTCATGTTGTGCAGCCAATGGGTTATCATTGGTACGTGCAGCGGCGTGTCATACTTCTGTCCCGAGTTCAGGCGGTCAATCAAATCCTGACGCGGCTCGCCTACCCAGCCCGGCACTTCAATAAACGCAAGTACAGTCTTGTTGAGCCTGTTGTCGCGCAGCAGACGGTTCATTGCCTCGATATATACGTCAACGCCCTTGTTGCGGAACTCGTAACGGCCGCTGGTTGACACGATAAGAGTGTTCTCATCGTCCATTTCAACACCGAGCAGAGCGTTTGCCACATCGAAGATACGCTTGCGGGCGGCCTTACGTTTACGTGTAAACTGCGCGCCCTTAGGCACAAAGTCGTTCTCAAAACCGTTGGGAAGAACAAAGTCAACTGGCTTGTCGAGCAGTTCCTTACACTCGTTTGCCGTTATCTCGCTTACCGTAGTGAAGCAGTCAACATACTTTGCCGTCTGCTTTTCTATCGAATGTTTGCTCTGCATGTTAAGTTCGCCGGCCATCTGGTCGCCGTTGTAAGCGAAGAGATAGTCATACAGCGGTTTGTTGTTTCCGGCAATACTGCGGCCTATACTCGTAGCATGCGTGGTGAAAAGCGTGGCTATCTGCGGCAGCTTGTGGTTGATGTAGAGAAGGCCGAGACCGGTCATCCACTCGTTACCATGGTATATTACTTTTTTTGTATCGTCAAGATAGAAGCTGTAAAAGCTCTCCACCACCTTTGCGGCACCATATGAGAACATCGAAGCCTCGTCATAGTCGCCATAAGCATGGAGACTGTCCACACCGTAAAGCTCCCACAGGCGGGTGTAAATTTCGTTCTTCTTCTCATAGTAGCTGTTGAAGTCAACGATGACTGCTATCGGCTCGCCCGGCACTGACCAACGGCCTATCTTTATCTTCAGGCCTTCTTCCTTAGCCTTTACAGTCCAGTCAGTAAACAGCTTTTTGTCTTCCTTAAAATATGGATTGTCGCCTTTGAAAACGTCCGGACCTATAAAAATTATTTTGTCTTTCAATACAGTTTGCAAAGTCTTAGCCCTTGTTGAAAGAACCGTGTATATACCTCCTACCTTATTGCAAACCTCCCAACTTGATTCAAAAATATAGTCGGGCGATAAAAATCCTGTTGCCATCGTATCATCTCTTAAATAAATGCATACAAAGATACGCATTTTTCTTACAAGACAAAAAGTGCCTTATAAAAATTTTATAAAACACCCCGTTTTCTTGATATATGTAAAGGTGAGAATCAGAGCATTGCCAACAATTGAAAACCGTGCCGCTACACCGTGATTTTGTCACAATGCGTTAATATCTGCAATAATGCTTTCTTTCTGATTTCCGATGACGCTTCACAGCTGCGATATTCACAAACAGACTGCCTTGGGACGCAAATAAGTAATTTTTCGGTGTGCAAACGTAAGCACTTATTACACAGGCAGATACACAGCAAACGACAAATGTGTGCATATAAAACCAGGCAAAACGGGGCAAGAAAACGGCCTTTAAGCTCCTCAAATGATGCCTTTAAGACTGGCAAAGGACATCATTACTACCAACAAAGACGGCCTTTGGGAATGCAAAAAGCGGCCAAAATCCGCTTAATTTGAAGTTGAACAGAACATTATCTGCCATTAACGGCGACAAAAAGAACAGCGGAATACATACCGTTTGCTCTATTTCAAGAATTTAAACGCACAGAACACAAATGGCAGAATGACAGCTGAAAAACCGTTTTACATATCACAGTGTCAATCATGTCAACGTACAGCCCGGCAACGGCCATCGTCTGACATTATACGGAAGGTACTAATGAAGACTAAAAATAGTCAATAAAAACGATTGGCACAATATTTGTATAAAATAAAATGCGTATCTTTGCACCCGAAGAAGATGCTGTATGCAGAGCGCTTAACTACCGCGCAGCCGGCCATCGGCACTTCCAAACTGCACGATACACAGTAAAAAGAAAAAAACAGGAGAGTTACATGACCAGTCAATTTTCACCGAAAGTATCACAAATACTGGCTTTCAGCCGCGAAGAGGCAGTACGGCTTGCCAGCAGGTCGGTAGGTCCGGAGCATCTGTTGCTTGGAATCCTGCGCGACAAGACAGGCTCTGTGCATGAACTATTCGTTAAATCAGACATCAATCTACAATCAATAAAAGGCGAACTTGAGCAGAAAGTACGCGAGGAGGACGTGTCGCAGCCGCTGAACACGCACGAGCTCGTGCTCAACGAGAAGGCGAGCAACATACTCAAATTGGCCGTCCTCGAGGCGCGCATCCAGGCAAGACAGATGGTAGACGAACAGCACCTGCTGCTCGCAATACTGCACGACCAGGTTGATAACGGTGCCAAGGAAGTGCTTGAATTTAACAACATGAGCTACGAATACGCCCTGACGTTCTTCCGCCAAATGGCCGGACAGGCAAGCGACGGCATAAACATGCCTGACAAGGAGGATGATGAAGACGACGGAATGCTGAGCATCAACGGCGACAACTCCCAGAAGGCACGCCAACAAGGCACAGCCACGAGCGTTCACCGCCCTACGGGCAAGACGCCCGTTCTTGACAACTTCGGCACTGACCTGACCAAGGCCGCCGCTGAAGGCAAGCTTGACCCAGTTGTCGGACGTGAACGCGAGATACAGCGTGTGACCGAAATTCTTTGCCGAAGGAAGAAGAATAATCCCGTGCTCATAGGAGAGCCGGGCGTCGGCAAGAGTGCCATCGTTGAGGGATTGGCCCAGCTTATCTGCGCACACCGCACGTCTCCGGTGCTGTTCAACAAGAGAATAATCAACCTCGATATGGCTGCCATTGTGGCAGGAACAAAATACCGCGGACAGTTTGAGGAGCGCATACGTGCCCTGATAAAAGAGATTGAGCAAAATCCCGACGTAATAATCTTTATCGATGAGATACATACACTCATCGGCGCAGGCTCAACGCCCGGCTCAATGGACGCCGCAAACATGCTGAAACCGGCCTTGGCACGTGGCACGATACAGTGCATAGGCGCAACGACACTTGACGAATACCGAAATTCAATAGAGAAAGACGGAGCATTAGAACGTCGCTTCCAGAAGGTAATGGTTGAGCCTACCACGGCAGAGGAGACACTGACGATACTCAACAACATCAAAGACAGATACGAGCAACATCACCATGTGTCTTATTCAGACGATGCCATTTTGGCGTGTGTCAAACTGACAGACCGCTACGTTACTGACCGTGCGTTCCCTGACAAGGCAATCGACGCGCTCGATGAGGTCGGCTCTCGCGTACATCTGCAACACGCGCAGATGCCTCCGGAGATTAGCGAGAAGGAAAAAGAGATAAGCTACGTAAAGAGCAAAAAACAGACGGCCGTAAAGAACCAGAACTTTGAGCTGGCGGCAAGCTACCGAGACAAGCAGGTTGAATTAGAGGCTGAGCTTGAGGAATTGCAGAACAAATGGACGAACAACGAAATCGGTAACCGTGACATTATTACTGAAAGTGACGTTGCCGATGTGGTTTCGATGATAACGGGCGTGCCCGTGCAGCGCATTGCTGAAGCTGAGGGCACACGTCTGAAAAACATGGGTGAGGAGCTGAAAAGTGCCGTGATAGCGCAGGATAAAGCCATTGAGAAAATGGTGAAGGCTATCCAGCGTAATCGTGTAGGCCTGAAAGAGGCCAACCACCCGATAGGAGCGTTCATGTTCCTCGGTCCTACCGGTGTTGGTAAGACGTATCTTGCCAAGAAGCTGGCAGAGTGTATGTTCGGCAGCAGCGATGCCCTTATCCGTATAGACATGAGCGAATACAGTGAGAGCTTCAACACCTCGCGTCTTGTAGGGGCACCTCCGGGATACGTGGGTTATGAGGAAGGCGGACAGCTGACGGAAAAAGTGCGCCGTCACCCCTACTCTATCGTGCTGCTCGATGAAATAGAGAAAGCTCACGGCAATGTGTTCAATATGCTGTTACAGGTGCTCGACGAGGGACGGCTCACTGACGGCAACGGCCGACTGATAGACTTCCGTAACACGGTAATTATAATGACCAGTAATGCCGGCACACGTCAGTTAAAGGAGTTCGGGCGTGGCGTTGGCTTCACGGCAGGACGCGGCGTTGGCCCGAGTCTCAACGAAAGCGACAAGGAATATGCCCGCAGCATAATACAAAAGAGCCTTAGCAAGCAGTTCAGCCCCGAGTTCCTGAACCGTTTAGACGAGATAATAACCTTCGACCAGCTTGACCTTAGCGCGATAAAGAAAATCATCGACATCGAGCTTAAGGGGCTTAAGAAGCGCGTTGAGGAATTAGGATATAGTCTTGACATAACCGACAAGGCCAAGGAATTTGTCGCAATGAAGGGCTATGACGTACAATTCGGCGCCCGACCGCTTAAGCGTGCCATTCAGAACTATATCGAGGACGGTGTATGCGAGCTTCTGCTCGACGGCAAACTTCACGCCGGCGATGCAATAAAGATTGACAAAAATCCTGAAAAGGAAGAACTGGTATTTAATTGAATTAAGAGCTAAGAATTAAGAGTTAAGAAATCTGCCATTGTCGTTTGCATATTTTCTGAACTTTTAATTCTTAGCTCTTGACTATTATTGTCTGACTGTAATGTGGAAACAGCCCTGCTTCACTTCATATTTTATGTAACAACGTTTGTTCTCACGCATATCACGCAAAACCTCGCTGAGTACCCATTTCAGTGTGTCGTTACGCACAGCACGGCGCGGTTCATCGGCTGAAGGACTTACAGTCTTGTAGCGGTTGTAGCAAATGTCAAACGTCGTGCCGTACATGTGGCAGGAGTTCTCAGTGGCGTTGCCGTTATGCTGCCTCAGCTTTTTCACGTCAGCACGCGAACGCAGCACGCTTGTTACGATTATCTGATGCAGTGGTATGCCCTTGATTTGCAGGCTGTCGTAATACGCACGGCCTATATCGTTAAGCAATATGGCCGCACACGGCACAAGATAAGGAATGCTGCTATGCAACGGGTCGACATGATAATATGGGTTTGCGCCGACAAACACCAGCTCTTTCTTGCGGTTCTCGGCGTCTTTACGGTCGTCAACAGGCTTTACACCGTTCTGGTTTGCCGCAACAAGTTGAACGTCGTTATTGTCTGGGAAAGTACGGCTGAAGCCCGGAACGCTGTTAATCCGGTGTTTAACCGCGCTGCCCTTATCATCAAAAAAAGAAGGATGCGGGAAGCCGGAAACTGCTACAACCGGCTTCATTGCCAACATACCACGTGACGGCAATGTGTCAGAAGTGCTGTCAGTGACAGGCTTGACTTCTGTTTCAGCAACGCGAAAAGACTTGTAGTCCGCAACTGAAGGACATATCAGGCGGACGAGCGCTAATACGATAACAATTGCAGTAAAAACAGCTAAGAACTTATTCTTAGCTCCACGTATCCGATATGACGAAAGACGTGCTTTCCACCACAACAAATCATTATAATTAAACATCATTTACTGAATTTGCTCGAACCAATTAATGATTTTATACGTTCGATTATTCCGGGATTTGGCAATTCTTTGTCTGTTCCATATACAGCCAAGGAAAAATTATCGGCAAGGCATTCCTCAGGGTTTATACATAACCAGTGTTACGGCCTACCTTTTCATAGAAGTCGGTTACTTTTTCTATAGGCACAATAACAGTTTTGCCATTACGTACAACAGGATTGAAATTGTCATCGAGCGGAATGAAGCCTGTTTTTATATAATCAAAGAAAGAACCGCCGGTATAGTCACGGTCTGAATATATCACCATGGTATAACAGTCTTTCTTACCATCAACAGTCAGCCTGGCGTAGCTGTCATAACGGCCGACATCCGGATTAGAAATGCGTATATCAATTACATCCTGAGCAAAACTGATTTCCCGGTCAAGCAGTTCATCGGCCGTACTTACAAATGACAAGCCCCATAGCACATATGTTACAATTAAAAATCGTAATCTCAACATACTTGAACTAATATTTCAAAAATAGAAAAACTATATAAAAAACCATGCAAAAATAATGTAAACAAGCGGAATATCAAAAGAAAAAACGCCTTTTGTCAAAATGAGGAGAAGAATTTAATGTGATTTAATAGAATGGAGAAGAGATGAAAAGTCCAAATAGAAACGCAACGTTTTCAAAACAGGGGTTAGCCCATAA
>C._urophasianus_2_cecum__coassemble_85_pt1 | contig 26090 bp, 20 predicted proteins | sample C__urophasianus_2_cecum__metabat2_low_PE_008 | metagenome-assembled genome bin C
GAACTCCTCTTTAGAGAATGAAAATCTCTCGTCCTAACCGATAGACGAAGGGACCATCGTTGCGATTTTGTGGTGCAAAGGTAGGGGTTTTATTCCATTTCACCAAACATTTTTCAATATTTTTCCAGTTATCGCCTGAAAATATGTATTTTTGCATCATGCTTGTAAAAACAAAGGCCATTGTAATTCATTCTTTTAAGTATGGAGAATCGAAACTTATCATCGAGTTGCTAACCGCCGGATACGGCCGCCAGAGCTGTATAGCCACTCCCGGAAAGTCGCCGGGAAGTAAGCTGAAGAAGCAGTATTTCCAGCCTTTGACAATTCTCGAGGCTATCATCGACATACGCCGGCGTGTCCGTCTGCAACGGCTGAAGGAGGCACGGGTGGCCGTTCCGTTCACGTCAATACCCTTCAACCCGTTTAAATTGTCAATATCTTTATTCGCGGCTGAGTTTCTCAGATATGCCACAAGGCATGAACAGACCGACGGGCTGACATATGCCTACGTTGAGAACAGCATAATGTGGCTTGACGGATGCGGCGGGCATTTCGCCAATTTCCACCTTGTCTTCATGATGCGCCTTACCCGTTTTTTAGGCTTTTACCCTAACATTGAGGATTATACGCCGAGAAGCCGCTTCGATTTGCGGGCCAGTTGTTTCCGCACGGACATACCTCTGCACAATGACTGCCTGTCTCCGGGCGAGTCAGAGAAGATGGGTCTGCTGCTCAGAATGAACTATCCTACGATGCACCTGTACAAGATGACGCGCACCGAACGCAACCGCATGACCGACGTAATCCTGCGTTATTACCAGATACATATTCCTGATTTTCCTGAGCTTAAGTCGCTGCCGGTGCTCAAAGAGCTGTTCGATGGCGACTGAACAGGCTGCACATTAATATTTATAGGCAGCCTTTCCGCACTTACGGTAAGGCTGCCTGCTGCTTATTTTCTATCCTCAGCGAGCGAGAAGTCAAGCCGGCGCTTCTCCATGTCTGCTTTGGCTACGACTATCCTTACGGGGTCTCCCAACTGGTATTTATACCTGTGGCGGCGGCCTATGAGGCAATAGTTACGCTCGTCGAAGTCGTAATAATCATCATCAAGGTCGTGCATGGGTACCATTCCCTCACAGTGGTTCTCGTCAATCTCGCAATATATACCGTAAGACGTTATTCCGCTGATGTGGGCATCATACGTGTTGCCTATTTTGTCGGCCATGAATTCCACCATTTTATATTTTATTGAGTCGCGCTCGGCGTTCTGTGCGATAATCTCCATATCGCTCGAATGCTCGCACAGTTCCTCGTAGTATTCCTTGTTCGCGCTGCGTCCGCCGTTCTGATAGCGGGTCAGCAGGCGGTGCACCATTGTGTCGGGATAGCGGCGGATAGGACTGGTGAAGTGGGTGTAATATTCGAACGCCAGGCCGTAATGCCCTATGTTGTGTACGCTGTACTTGGCCTTCATCATTGCCCTCAGCGCCACGTTTTCGATGAGTTTCTGCTCCTTCTTGCCGTTGCAGTCGGCAAGCAGTTTGTTGAGACTCCGCGAAATCTCGCCCTTGGTGCCGGCCGTCTTGAGACGATAGCCGAACTTCACGATAAACTCGCGCAGCGTCTCGAGCTTCGTCGGGTCAGGAGCATCGTGTATTCGGTAAGGCAGCGTCTTGGCCTTCTGTCCCTTTTTCACCTTGCCCACGCTCTCGGCCACGCTGCGGTTGGCCAGCAGCATGAACTCCTCAACCAGCTTGTTGGCATCCTGCGACTTCTTGAAGTAGCAGCGTTTCGGCTTGCCTTGGCCGTCAACTTCAAAGCGAAGCTCCTCGCGGTCGAACTTTACGGCGCCGTGCTTGAACCTCGCCGCGCGCAGGCGTTTGGCCAGGCGGTCGAGCGTAACCAGCTCGGCGGCATACTCGCCCTTGTATCCTTCAGATCCGGGGGGCGGCGCGGGCTCGCCCGTTCCGTCCTTCACGCCGTTGTCCTCAAGTATCTTCTGCACTTCCTCATAGCAGAAGCGGCGGTTGCTCCTGATAACGGTGTGAACCAGACGCCACGACTTCACCACGGCGTTGTCATCCATATTGAACATCGCGCTGTAAGCCAGCTTCTCCTCATCGGGGCGCAGCGAGCAGATAAAATTACACAGCCGCTCGGGCAACATGGGTATGGTGCGGTCAACGAGGTAAACGCTCGTGGCTCTCTTCTGCGCCTCCTTGTCTATTATCGAGCCTTCGGTTACGTAGTGAGACACGTCGGCTATGTGCACGCCTACCTCCCACATATTCTTGCCGAGCGGACGTATAGAGAGGGCATCGTCAAAGTCCTTGGCGTCTTTCGGGTCAATCGTGAACGTGGTAACGTCGCGGAAGTCCTCGCGTTCCTTATAATCCTGCTCCGTAATCTCGGCGTTTATCTTGTCGGCAGCCTCCTCAACGCGCTTCGGATACTTGTAAGGCAGGCCGTACTGAGCCAGTATAGAGTTCATCTCCACGTCGTTGTCGCCCTGCTGCCCTAACACGTCGGTAACCTCGCCTATGATGTTCCGGTTGTCTTCCGTAGGCCATGCCACAACCTTCACCAGTGCCTTGTCGCCCGTCTTGCCGTTCTTCAGCCTGTTCTTCGGTATTATGATGCCGTTGGCCAGCAAGCCTCCGTCGGGCACGAGAAAGGCTATGTCGCGCTCCACGCGCAGTTTTCCCACGAACGTGTCGCGTGCGCGCTCAAGTATCTCGATGACAATCGCCTCCTTGATGTGGTTCCGGCGGCGCGCCAGGAAGGTCACCCTCACCCTGTCACCGGTAAGTGCATACAGCGAGTTACGCTCGGCCACGAATACGGGCTTGCCGCCGTCGTCGGGCACAAAGCTGTTCTTTCCGTTGGCCTTGCGTATGAACTTGCCCTCCTGAACCTGTCCTTTCAGGTTGAGCTTATATGAGTTGTCGCTGACTTTGCTCAGGAAATCGTCCCACGCCATATCCTCCATGGCGTCTACGGCCAGCATCTTGGCGGGATGAGTGGTCAGCCTCAGCTCCTTGAATATCTGCTTGAAGCTAAGCGTCTTGTCGGGATTCCGCATGAACAGATCCTGCAGCATCTCGATTACTTTTTTCTTGGTAAGCCGCTTGTTGTTTTTATTCTCTTTCATAACCCGAAGTTTTTATTATGTGCCTTCCATTTTCTGCGAAGTTACTAATTTAATCTCATAACCTTGCATTTTGTTATGAATATTTTGCAATAAAACGTCGGCAGGCCACCGGCCTCACGCCTTCATCTTGCCCTTTATACGTGATTTCATGGTTCTGACAGCTCCCGGCGACATACACATTATGCGCTGCACGCCGGCATCGTCAATGCCCATGTCTGCCAGTATAAGGTAGAATATGTTGGCCGAAGACAGCCTGCGGTAACCGTTCTCGGCACCGGCCACCATGTCAGGATGCCCCATGCGGTAGTACTCTATGAACTCGTCAAAATCGTTTTTCTTCCACGTCGCTGTGTTGCCGCCTGCCATAATGCCCTCATACAGACTCTTGCCGCGGTTTATCACCGTGTTCTGTTCGTCCTTAAGCCTCCTTATCTTCCGCTCCAGCCGCCGCGCCTCGTCAGAGTGGTGGCGGTCGGCCTGCTCAAGAGCCTTTATCCTTGCGGTGTATTCCGCTATGCGTCTGTTGCCGTCAGATACGGTCTTTTGCACCTTGCCCATCTTCCTGCGGTACAGCGTTACGCCCGCTGCGGTCAACGCTGCCACGGCAAGCGCAGCTATAATCAAGGCCTCCGCCTCGGTACGCCTCACCCTCTGCCGGTAATTCTTCTGCTCATACTCACGCTGCGAGGTAACCACTCCCTCGGTGTCGCGGCTTATCTCAACGCTGTCCTGCATAGCCTTGGCCCGGCGGTAAAGCTCCGCCGAGGCCTCAAAGTCGCCTTTCTTCCCGGCCTGTTCGGCACGGAACTGCAGAAGCTCCGCCTTCTCCTGATAATCTGCACCGGCCCATGCGAGCCTGAACAGGCTGTCGGCCTCAGCCTCTTTGCCAAGCATTGTGTAAGTCATTCCGAGGTTGATAAGTGCCATGGGGTAAGGATATTTGGCGACAGTTTTCAACAATATCCGCTCCGACTTATCATAAAGACCTTGCTTGTAATAGAAATATCCGACATTCGTCATATATACCGCACGAATCTCTTCATCTTTAATCTTATCTAAAAACGGTATTATCTTTCTGACATAGAAGTACGCACTGTCTTCCATATTCAGCCCGGCATAACTTAAAACGATATTATTATATGCGTAGCAAGTAAGCGTTACGTTATCTTCTTTCATCGCGTAATCCAATGACTTAAAGGCGTAATCAAGCGCAATCCTGTCAGCTCCCGCTAAATGATTTAAGAACGAAAGGTTTATATAAATGTGATAACGTAACCATGAGGGCTCATTTTCTTTATCCACATGTTCTGCATTTTTCAGCATAAGTAAAACTTCTTTTTCTTTCCCCTGAGCTATAAAATACATACCATAATAATAATAAGCACGGGCAAGCTTCTCCTTATCGCCGTTTCTTTTATAATAATCAACACTAAAAGCCATGAGGGAATCAGCATCAAGAAATTTGTCATGCGCACAGTCTAATTGCGCCCTTAACAAATAATAGAGCGCCTTTTCACTTTCACGGTAAAGGTTTTTCTCATCTATTTCTCCAAACACGCTGTCTGCAATCTCATAATTTCCATTGCTTATGAGGCTGTCAGCCCGGTCGAGAACTGTCTGCATGCGGCCTTTATCCTTAGCACAACCCGTAAAAAACAAGAGTGTAACGAAACATACAACCAATAATTTCATTGCCAACTTATTTTGCACAAAAGTACTAAAAATTGTTTTAAGAACAAACGCAGACCAAGGATTTTGTTACAATTTCGCCATACGCGGCGGGTTCATCTTAACCGTAACACATTGATAATCAACGGATAGCAGCATAAGCGGCATGTAACAGGCGGGCGCAGATAAACCTGACGGAATTTGGCTTTATCATCTTTAGAGTATAACTTTGCGCTCATACTGACGCGTTTTCGTATCGTATCTAACAATAAAAAACAGCAAAAAAATGAACAGAATCAAACGAACAATCACAACATTGTCGCTCGCCGCCGTTCTCATTACAGCCACGGCGCAAACGGCTGAGGGCGGAACGGCCGTAACGGGAGGTGCTCCGGCCTTCTGGAACAACATGATATTAGAGCTTAACGCGGGCATGGGCACGGCCAAAGGCGGCCTCAGCCCGCTGGAGCTTGGGGCGAAAATAGGCTACCGCTTCTTGCCGAGGATGTACGTCTTCGTACAGGGAGGCAACACGTTCGGCCTGTACAACAAGGAGCACGGACAGAATTACACCAAGAGCGCGACGCTTGGCGGCGGACTGGGCTACACCGTATGGCGGCAGGAGGGTGTCGATGTTGACCTCAGGGCGGCGGCCGGCAGCAGCATCGGCAACGCCGACTGGAAGCAGACGGTGTACGATGCCGGCATGACGTTCCGCATAGGCCGCAGGTCAGGCTTTAAGTTCTTAGTGGGTATAAGCTTCCGCCATGCAAGCTCGCGCACGGCGGGCATAGGCACGTATAACGGATTCTACGGCACTTTAGGCTTCGGATTCTAAGCCGTAATCAGTTATCTTGCAGGGATGCGGTCAGCCAATATTGACCAAGGTTGACAACCGTATGGCGGCAAGCGTGAAACATTATACCACGCTATATAACCGTCTGTAACTTCTGTAACATTATAACCTTCCGTAACAAAAGGCCACCTTTTAGCGCGTAAAAGGTGGCCTTTTAGCGTCCGAAATGTGGCTTCTTGGAACGCAAAAGGCCACATATTGAGAACGAAGCTACAGCATTTAGAGAAGCTATCGCTTACTTCGCTCGTCAGAAGTTATAGCCAAAAGTCTTGCCGGCTGCATGGCAGATCTCCTTGTCTGCCGGTTTACTTGCCTCCTGCCTGCTGAAAATATATATAAAAAAACGCCTGCGGCGGCTTTTATTCAGATAATTTTTTCTATTTTTGCAACATCGGAATTACAAAAACACATATACTCATATAAACTACAAAACTATGGATTTAGTACAACAAATCATTGCGCGCGCTAAAAGCGACAAGCAGCGCATCGTGCTCCCCGAAGCCACAGAGGAGCGCACGTTAAGGGCAGCCGACATGGCGCTGGCCGACGAACTGGCAGACATTATACTTATAGGCTCACCCGCAGAGATTAACGCCTGCGCCGGGAAGTGGGGACTGACCCACATAGGCAAGGCAACCATTGTTGACCCGGAGAACAACCCCAAGAGCGAGGAATACGCTGCCCTGCTGGCCGAACTGCGCAAGAAGAAGGGCATGACGATAGAGCAGGCCCGCGAGCTTGTCAAGAATCCGCTCTACTTAGGATGTATGATCATCAAGACCGATGGCGCAGACGGACAAATCTCAGGTGCGCTCAGCACCACTGCCGACACACTGCGCCCGGCTCTGCAGATTATCAAGTGTGAGCCCGGCGTTACCTGCGTTAGCGGTGCTATGCTGCTCATCTCCAAGCAGAAACAATACGGAGAAGACGGTGTTCTGGTAGTAGGCGATGTTGCCGTGACGCCCGTTCCCGATGCTGCCCAGCTCGCCCAGATAGCCGTTTGCACGGCTGAGACGGCGCGCTCGGTAGCCGGATTTGCTGACCCGCGCGTGGCAATGCTGAGCTTCTCGACCAAAGGCAGCGCCTCACACGAGGTTGTTGACAAGGTGGTAGAGGCAACTAAGCTGGCCAAGGAGCTTGAGCCTACGCTGAAAATTGACGGCGAGCTGCAGGCCGATGCGGCTCTCGTGCCCGAGGTAGGGGCAAAGAAGGCTCCCGGAAGCGAGATTGCCGGTCATGCCAACGTACTGGTATTCCCCTGCCTCGAGGTAGGCAACATCTCTTACAAGCTGGTTCAGCGGCTCGGCGACGCCGTAGCCCTCGGCCCCATCCTGCAGGGTATCGCCCGCCCGGTCAACGACCTCAGCCGCGGCTGTTCAGTCGATGACGTTTACAAGATGATAGCAATCACCGCCTGCCAGGTGATGGACGCAAAGAAGAAGAAATAAAATCAGTAGTTAAAGGAGTTAGGAGTAGTTATAGTAGTTAAAGTCATTTGCTTTCATGACAAACAGGTTTGAAGACATCATTGCGTGGCAAAAGGCGTATGTATTCGTAGTTGAGGCATACAAAATTGCCAATACTTTTCCTGAGCAAGAACTGTTCGGACTGTGTTCACAGCTGAAAAGAGCCGCAGTCTCTATTCCTGCAAATATTGCCGAAGGCTACAAAAGAATAAGCAAGACAGAAAAGCTGAGATTCTATAACATTGCTCAAGGCAGCCTGGAAGAATGCCGGTGCTACATCCATTTGTCGAAAGACTTAGGGTATGTTGACGCTGAGACGCACGACAGGCTGTACGCTATGCTTGCCGAAGCCAGCATACTTCTTAACGCATATTGCAGAGGAGTGATGAACAACGGATACAAAGACAACGCACAGCAGGGGTATTGACTTTAACTACTCTAACTACTTCTAACTCCGTATAACTACTTTTTACAAACAATTAACAATGAAAATTTTAGTCTTAAATTGCGGAAGCTCGTCCATTAAATACGCCCTTTACAACATGGACGACAAATCTGTCATGACATCGGGAGGCGCTGAGCGTGTAGGCCTCGACGGTGCTTTTGTCAAAGTGAAGATGCCCGACGGCACCAAGAAAAAGATTATGCACGACATCCCCGAGCACACGGAGGGAGTGAAGTTCATATTCTCACTGCTTACTGACCCTGAGATTGGAGTAATCAAAAGCCTTGACGAAATCAACGCAGTAGGCCACCGCATGGTGCACGGAGGCGAGAAATTCAACAAGAGCGTGATACTTAACGATGAGGTGCTCGACACCTTCAAGTCGGTAAGCGACCTCGCACCGCTGCACAACCCGGCAAACCTTAAGGGTGTGGAGGCTGTCAGCGAGCTGATGCCGGGGCTGCCCCAGGTTGGCGTTTTCGATACCGCGTTCCATCAGACGATGCCCGCCCACTCTTATCTTTACGCCATTCCGTACGGTCTTTACGAGAAATACGGCGTGCGCCGATACGGCTTTCACGGAACGAGCCACCGCTACGTGTCTCACCGTGTGTGCGACTTCCTTGGCGTGAAGTACGAGGATAAGAAAATAATCACCTGCCACATAGGCAACGGCGGCAGCGTTGCAGCCGTGCAGAACGGCAAGTGTGTAGACACGTCAATGGGTATGACGCCGCTCGAAGGCCTCATGATGGGTACCCGCAGCGGTGACATCGACGGCGGAGCGGTGACCTTCCTTGAGAAGAAACTCGGTCTGGACGCTGACGGAATGTCGAATCTGCTCAACAAGCAGAGCGGTGTTCTCGGAATATCAGGCATATCTTCAGACATGCGCGAGATAGACAACGCCATTGAGGAGGGCAACGAACGCGCCAAATTAGCTCTCGATATGTACAACTACCGCATAAAGAAGTACGTGGGCGCTTACGCTGCCGCCATGGGCGGGTGTGACATTATCGTGTTCACCGCAGGTGTAGGCGAGAACCAGTACCAGATGCGTGAGGCCGTGTGTGAGAACATGGAGTACATGGGAGTGAAGCTCGACAAGGAGAAGAACAAGACTATCCACGGAGAAGAAGCTGTCATCTCAACGTCTGACTCTAAGGTAACCGTCTGCGTTATCCCGACAGACGAGGAGCTGATGATTGCCACCGACACGATGAACCTGCTGTAAAAGGTGAGAAGGTAAGAAAGTGAGAAGGTGAGAATACAACCTTGGATTTCTTTAATTTGCAAGATTTCCAACCTTGTATTCTCACCTTCTTACTTTTTATTTATTATCTTCCTACTATCTCATCTTCTCACTTTCACACTTTTATATTTCTCACCTTCCTACTTTCTCAACTTCTCACCTTTTCACAGTCTGCTTTCCCCTTCGACATATTCCTCAAGGAAAAGGTGTTCGCCGTCGAACACAACGTAGGTGAACTGCCATATCCAGTCACCGATAATCATCATGCGCGTCTTGCGCGAAAGCATCAGGTCAAGCTCTATGTGACGGTGACCGTAGATGAAATAGTCGATGTCCGGGTGAGTCTTCATGTACTGTTTGGTGTAGCGGACGAGGGCTTCCTTGTCCTCACCCTGGTACGGAGGCTCCTTCCCGTCGGCACGTTTCATGCGGCTGTGTTTGGCCCACGTCAGACCGAACCATACGCCCCAGCGGGGGTGAACGGCACTGAAAAGGCGCTGGCACGTGCGGTTATGGAACATACGGCGTATGAAGTTGAACTTCGGGTCGTGGTCGCCTAATCCGTCACCGTGCGCAAGATAAAATATCTTTCCGTATATCTCGGTGGTTACCGGCTTGGCATGCAGTATCACGCCGCACTCTTTCTCAAGGTAGTCGAAGGCCCAGATGTCATGATTGCCTGTAAAGAAGTGCACCTCGACGCCCATGTCGGTCAGTTCAGACAGCTTGCCGAGAAAGCGTGTGTAGCCCTTGGGCACGACGTACTTGTACTCGTACCAGAAGTCAAACATATCGCCGAGAAGATACACCGCGGCAGCTTTGTTCTTGATGTCGTCAAGGAAACGCACAAGCCGGCGCTCCTGGGTACGGGCGTGGTCGATGGCCCATGAGCCGAGGTGGGCGTCAGACAATATGTAGATATTCTTGCGCATAAGTATTGATTTAAGGTTTTACGGTGTAAGGAAGAGCCATCAGCCGCGCGTGCGATCATTCAAATCCTAATTCGAGGCGTGCCTCATCGCTCAGCATGCTCTGATCCCATACAGGCTCGAACACGAGGTTTACCGTAGCCGACTTTACTCCGTCGAGGGCGTCAACCTTCTGCCTTACGTCCTCAAGGATGAAGTCCGCCGCAGGGCATGTAGGCGCGGTGAAGGTCATGTCGATGTCAACGGTGGCATCGTCTCTTACGTCTATCTTGTAAATCAGGCCGAGATCGTATATGTTCACGGGTATTTCAGGATCATAAACGGTTTTCAGCACATCAACGATTTTCTCCTCTATTACGGTCTTTTCTTCTTGAGTCATGTCTTTAATTGTAATTTCTATAATACAAAAGTAATACAAATCGGGTAAAATTCAAAATAAAAGCGCAGGAAAAGATTTTTTATTTTACGCCACGTGACATGGCGTAAGGCACGCTCGGTCGCTGACGGCTGACGGTTCTTACGGCCTGTCAGGGAATTCCTCACGTGCCGTCATGACAACCCTCAAGCATCGTGCCGGCTCCCCCTCAAGCCGCGTCTTGGCAGCTCTCTCCGGGCATAAGCGCAACTCTCTGATTATCAACGCCGTCGCAATATGCCACCTCTTAGCGTGTAAAAGGTGACCTCTTAGACAACAATAGGCCACCTTTTGCGATGGAAAAGGCGGCCTATTGGAAAGATGTTATAGCCGTATGGCTCAGCAATTATGGGTTTATCTCACTGCGGCAAAGGCTCTGCTGAGACGCCGCATGAAGTCGTCGGCCATCTCCTTGGTGAAGCACAGCGGCGGCAACAGCCGCAGAATGTTTGTCGAAGCGCAGCCCGTGAAGCAGTGCTGGCTGTAAACGAGGTTGCCGCGCAGCTCTTTATGCGGCATGTCGAGACTGATACCAATCATCAGTCCGCGGCCGCGCACGTCGGTGATATGCTTCTCCGTGGTCTGAAGCTCTTTCAGGCGCGCCATGAGATAGTCGCCCGTCTCGCGCGCGTTGTCCACAAGATGCTCGTCCTCTATCACGTCGAGCACGGCCAAAGCGGCAGCGCAGGCCAGATGATTGCCGCCGAACGTGGTGCCGAGCTGCCCGTACTCAGGCTTGAAGTCGGGCGAGATGAGCACCGCGCCCATGGGGAAACCGTTGCCGATACCTTTGGCTACGGTAATCAGGTCTGGGCGTATGCCGAGCCACTGGTGGGCAAAGAACTTGCCCGAACGGCCGTAACCGCACTGTATCTCATCGCATATCAGCACCGCGCCGTACCGCTTGCAGGCGGCCTGCAGACCTTTGGCAAAGTCTTCATTTACCAGCTTTATGCCGCCCACTCCCTGTATGCACTCTATCATGCAGGCGCATACATCGCCCTTGGCCAGTTCCTTTTCCCATGCCTCAAGGTCGTTTATGGGCAGATATGTGACGTGTCCGTTAGCGTTGATTGGCGCTATTATCTTCGGATTATCGGTCACTTCAACGGCTAACGACGTGCGCCCGTGGAAGGCCTTTGCGGCCGAGAGCACACGCGTGCGCCCCGTCTTGAACGATGCCAGCTTAAGAGCGTTCTCGTTGGCCTCGGCTCCGCTGTTTATCAGGAACAGCTGATAGTCATCGTATCCGCACGCCTTGCCCAACCGCTCGGCCAGCCGGCGTTGCAGCGTATTTATCACTGAGTTGCTGTAAAAGCCGAGAGTATTGAGCTGTTTAGTTACGACCTCAACGTAATGAGGATGGCAGTGACCGATGCTTATGACTGCATGCCCGCCGTAAAGGTCGAGATATTCCTGTCCCTTATCATCCCAGACTGAGCAGCCGCGACCCTTTACTATGTTAATGTCGAATAAGGAATAAACGTCAAATAGTTTCATATTATTTTTAAGTTAAAAGTGAAAAGTGAAGAGTGAAAAATCCATTTGATGCAGTGATTTCCACTGCTCACTTTACACTCAGTTATTTATTCATTCCGCTGTTTTGCGGTTTTAACAGAAGATATGAGTATAGCCAGAAGCTCGCGGCAGTCGGTTATTATGCTTTGTGCTTCTCTTTCACCAATAAATTCAGTATCTTTTAAAATGTTAAGCCAGTAAAGCGTCTCATTACATTCTTTCAATGCGACAGACAATTTGTTGATGAAATCCGGACGACTTTGCGCAAATTCAGCCTCACGAAACAACGCTCCAACCGCCGTTCCAGACCGTAGCACCTGATTAGTAAGTGCATATTCCTTTGCCGGGCACTTGACGTATTTCACCATATTGACTATCCTGATTGCAAATTCGTAGCTCTTACGATGCAGCGGAGAAGCTTCACGGTTATATACGTTATCGTCTTTCATAACTCAGCATTTGGATTTTTCACTCTTCACTTTTAGTTTTTCACTTAAAATGCCGCCGGCTTCAGCCTCAGCCCTTCACGCTCATCTATTCCAAACATGATATTCATATTTTGCACTGCCTGCCCGACAGCACCCTTCAGCAGATTGTCGATGCATGACGTGACAAGCAGCTTGTCGCCGTATTTCTCGCAGTGAACGAGGCATTTGTTGGTGTTCACCACCTGCTTCATGTCAAGCGGTTTGTCAACGTAGTGAGTGAAAGGCTCGTCCTTGTAGAAGGCCTTGTAGCCCTCGATTATCTTCTCTATGGGGGCGCCGGTGCGCACAACCTCGGTGGCGAAGATGCCGCGGGCGAAGTTGCCGCGGTAAGGAATAAAGTCTATATCGGCATCGAGCTTGCCCTGAACCTGCGCCAAGCTCTGCCTGATTTCGGGCACATGCTGATGCGTGAAAGGCTTGTATATGCTCAGGTTATCAGTTCTCCAGCTGAAATGGGTAGTCGCTCCGGGCTTCTGACCTGCCCCCGTGCTGCCCGTTATGGCGTTAACTGACACGTCTTTGGTTATCTGTCCCATCTTCGCTGCGGGCAACAGACCGAGCTGTATGCACGTGGCGAAGCAGCCGGGGTTGGCCACGTGGCGCGCCGAGGCTATGCGGCTGCGGTTGATTTCGGGCAGACCGTAGACAAAGTCGTTGCCTTCGGCGGCCAGACGGAAGTCTTGCGCCAGGTCGATTATCTTCACACCGGCGGGCACTTCATGCTCTTTGAGGAACTGCGCGCTCTTTCCGTGGCCGAAGCAGAAGAACAGAACGTCAACATCTGAGAACGGCATGGTGTCGGTAAACCTTAGGTCCGTGTCGCCGTAAAGCCCCTCGTGAACGTCAGTTATAAGGTTCCCGGCGTTGCTCTCGCTGTTAACGAACACTATCTCCGCCTGCGGATGATTTATCAGAAGACGGATAAGCTCACCTCCGGTATAGCCCGCTCCGCCAAGTATTCCTATCTTCATTTGTCTTAACTTCTTATGCTTTTACTGTTTAATGATTAGCTTCTGATTAATAAGGGGCTTTCGGTGCCAGTATCCAAATCAGCAGATAGGCCAGCAGGCCTGTGCCGTAACCGAAAAAGAGTATGCCGAAGAACAGGCGGACAAGCAGCGGGTCGATATCGAAATACTCTGCTATGCCGCCGCAGACGCCTCCTAAAATCTTGTCTCGTGACGAGCGGTAAAATCTTCTCATGTTATTGTTTTTCAGTGGTTTGACAACGGGCGGCAAAGGCATTCGTCGCTTACGGCCGCAAAATAGTAAATCAGCCGATTTGTAAAAGACGGTCTTTTACGTTGTGAAAGACCGTCTTTTAGCGTCTGAAAGGTGGCCTTTTGCAAGGCGAAAGGTCATCTTCCGCAAAACGTCTGTTTTACGTCCCCGCGCCGCAGGGTAACCGTTGAGTTTATCTCTCCTCGTCGGTGTGTATTCCGTAGTACACACGCAGGGGCGTACTTAACACCTTGATGAAGCCTTTTGCCTCCTCGGCTGTCCAGCCGTGCTGCATCTCGCCGTACTCACCGAGCTTCGATTTCAGCAGGTCATCGGGCGAATCGACGCCCACGCACTCAAATCCCAAGGGGCGAAGCTTCAGTATCGCCGTGCCGTTTACGTTGCGCTGGCTGCTCGTGAGCATTGCCTCGATGTCGGGCATGACGGGCTCTAAATACTGACTTTCATGCAGGAACATACCGTACCAGTTGGCAACCTGGTCTTTCCAGTACTGCTGCCACTTGCTCAGAGTGTACTTCTCCAGCATGCGGTGAGCCTCGATTATCAGCTTGGGAGCGGCGGCCTCAAAGCCCACACGTCCCTTTATGCCGATTATGGTGTCGCCGACGTTGCAGTCACGGCCTATGCCGTAAGCCGCGCCAAGCTCCTCAATCTTCTGTATTGCCTTAACCTTGTCGTCGTATTTCTCGCCGTTAACGGCTACGATTTCTCCCTTGCTGAACTCTATGCGCAGCTCGCTCTCGTCCTGACGGGTGACGTGCTTGAGGTAAGCTTCCTCAGGAAGACCCTGCGCCGAGTCAAGCAGCTCGCCGCCGCAGATGCTCGTTCCCCAGATGCCTACGTTGTAGCTGTACTTAAGTTTGGTGAAGTCTGCCGTGAATCCGTGGGCGTTAAGATAGTCGACTTCTTCCTTACGCGACAGCGCATGGTCACGTGTCAGCGTGATAATCTCAACGCCCGGAGCCATTACGAGGAACGTCATGTCGAAACGTATCTGGTCGTTGCCCGCGCCGGTAGAGCCGTGAGCAATGGCGTCGGCACCTATCTGCCTGGCATAGCGGGCAATGGCTATGGCCTGGAAGATGCGTTCTGACGACACGGATATGGGGTAACAGTTGTTGCGCAGAACGTTACCGAATATCATGTATTTCAGGCTTTTTTCATAATATTCATGCGTTACGTCGAGCGTAACGTACTCTTTCGCGCCTAACTTGCGGGCGTTCTCCTCGTTCTTCTTCAGCTGCTCAGGGCTGAATCCGCCGGTGTTGGCGCATGCGGCATAGACCTCATAGCCCATGTCGTGTGACAGTTTCATCACCGTGTAAGACGTGTCAAGCCCTCCGGAGAAGGCCACCACCACTTTCTTTTTGTCTGACATAATTGTTTGGTTTTATGTTTTTACCGGGACATTGCTTGCTTCCCTATTGTTTAGACATTACTCGTTTTCTTACATTCCTATTCGTTTAAGAACATCTTCGGGCAGCTTTATCGGCAGAGGCTCGCCCTCATGCTCGGCCGGGTCGTACAGCATGCCGGTACAGATACAGTACTTACGGCCCGTGCGCTTCAGCACATCCACGTTTATACAGCCGCCGCAGCCGCGCCAGAAAGCCTCGTCGTCGGTCAGGTCGGCGAACGTAACGGGCAGGTAACCCAGCCGGGTGTTCATCTTCATCACGGCCGAACCGCTGGTAAGACTGAATATCTTTGCCTTCGGCCAGCGTGTGCGCGCCAGCGTGAACGTTGTGTCTTTAATGCGTTTAGACACGCCGAGACCGCGGAAGTCGGGATGGACGATAAGGCCTGACGTGGTGACATACTGCCTGTTACCCCATGTCTCGATGTAACTGAAGCCGGCAAAGCGGTCGCCGGCAAGCGCTATCACGGCCTTCGTCTCGCGCATTTTGGTTGCTAAGTATTCATGTGTTCTCTTGGCGATGCCCGTTCCGCGCACCTTGGCCGCGGCCGCCATAGTCTCAAGAATGGTGTCGACGTACTTCTCGTGAGAGGCGTCGGCCACCAAGACTTCTATCTCTTCCATATCTTTTTCAGTAGTCAAAGGATTTTGTTTACCTTTTACTTCACGCACCTGTTACTTAATATCCGGTATCACGTTTTTCAGCTCTTCTATTACGTCGGCATGCCTCACGCCCTCCTTGACGACGATGAATATCGTGTCGTCGCCGGCTATCGTGCCGAGGATAAGTGACAGTCCGCCATTGTCAATGTTGTAGGCTATACTGCTGGCATAGCCCGGACGGGTTCTGATGACACCCATATTGCCTGAAAAGTTTACCGACACGAAGCCTGATGTAAGCAGCATCTCTGCGGCACTCTTGGGACTGCTTACGCGCTTATACATCGTCTCGTTCGGCAGCACATAGAAGTATTTGCCGCCCAAACTGGTGGCCTTGGCCACTTTGAGCTGCTTCATGTCGCGGCTCAGCGTTGCCTGGGTTACGGTGTATCCCTCCTTCGCAAGAGCCTTGAGCACGTCTTCCTGGCAGCACAGCTCCTGACTCGAAATAAGCATCCGCAACGTCTGTAGCCTGCTGTTCTTAGATTTCATTTATGTATATTTATGCAGTTACGGGTGCAAAAATATGAATATTTATCCAAAACAACAAACTTTTTTGCATAAAAAGGTGTATTTAAAAAAATCAGGAGTAAAGGAGTCAGAAGGTGTAAAGGAGTTAAGACATATGCTTTTGTGGTTTTATTTTGACAATAACTGTATGCCAAGTATCCGCCAAGGCATGTGTCTTAACTCCTTTACTCCTTCTGACTCCTTAACTCCTGGTAAAATTCTACTCCTAACTTCTTTACTAATAAGCCACTCACTCCCTGTTGCCGCCGAAGATGCGGAGCAGATAGAGGAAGAGGTTGATAAAGTCGAGATAAAGCGTAAGCGAGCCGAGCAGGGCTATCTTCTGGGCGTCCTCGGTAACGTCGTCGGCCAGAACAAGCATCCGCTTTATCTTCTGAGTGTCATACGCCGTGAGGCCTACGAAGATAAGCACGCCCACGTAACTGAGGATAAGACCGAAGCCCGTATCCTTAAGCAGGAACACGTTTACGAGCGTGGCGATAACTATTCCGATAAGCAGCATGAACAGGACACGGCCCATCGGGGATAAATCTGTCTTGGTAAAATAGCCCGCAAGCGACATCACGGCGAACGTTCCGGCCGTTATGAAGAACACGCTCGCTATAGAAGTCATCGTGTAAATAACGAATATCGACGACAGCATAACGCCGTTAAGCACCGAATACAGTACGAAAACCATCGTCGCCGAGACGAGCGAGAGGCTCATTATGCGGGCCGAAACATACCATACCAGTGCCAGCTGGGCTATAATCAGACCCCAGAAAAGCGCCCTGTTGGTTAACAGCGCGGTAAGTATTCCGGGACTGTTGGCCACGCCGAAGGCCGTAAGACCCGTGATAACCAAGGCCAGCGTCATCCAGACGTACACCTTACGCATAAGCGCGGGGAAGGCGGCCGCAGCCGTTTGTTCTTTCTCACGTATGAGACTATACAATCTTTCTTCGTTCATACTCTTTACTTTAATGTTTATTCTTGTTTAATTTACAATAGTCCGGCCGCATGCAGCCGCACTCATCATCCTGCAAACATACGCAAAAAAAACGACAAACATCAGCATTTTAAGGAATTTCATTGATTATTCACAATTTTAGAATATTATTTGATACCATCTTTTGCCGGCAGGCACGAAACAGGCAGACGGGCAGACAATGAGATTTCATAGATTCTCTGACTCCTCTCCAAGAGATGACCTTTTGCATCCCAAAAGGTCATCTCTTGGAACATAAAAGGCCACCTTTCAGCGTGTAAAAGGCGGCCTCTTGCAAAGCGTTGAATATCAATGCTTTATATTACACGTATCGGAACGTGTATTTACTTCTTGACAAACTTCTTGCCGTTACGTATGTACAGGCCTTTGCCAAGCTTGTTGACGTCTTTGCCCACATAGCGTCCGTCTATGCTGTAGATGCAGTTGTCGGCAGGTGCTGTCGGCGAGTCGTTGATGATAAGGTTTGTTATTCCTGTTGTGACACTGCCGCGCACTCTCACTTCGTCGAGGAAGAACGTGGTGTTTGATGAGAAAGTAATGCTTATCGGTCCGTTACCCGTTATGTCGGCAGAATAGTTAGTGAAGCGTCCGAGTTTCATTGAAGCCTGATTCCCGCTCAGCCCGGCGTCTCCGTTTACCGCGATATTGATGACGGGATTTGTCACACCCGCTGTCAGCGGCGCGGCGCTGAATGTCAGTTCTGCCCGGCCATTTATGTTGAATGTGGGTGTAGTGGCCGGCCCGGAGAACATGGCGCACTTGCTCGCTCCGCCCCCGTCGCCTGTCCAGCCGTCATTGTCAGTGTTGAGACTGCCCTTGCCTACAGGGTTAGCACCCATGTTTACGAAGATGCCGTCATTTCCGCCGCGGCCGGAACAGTTGTCGAACGACTCATAGAACAGAGGAGTGCTGTCAACGATGCTGAAGCTGAAACTCATGGTGCCGTCAGCATTCTGCGTGATGTCGGTCACAGATTTGTTCATGTAATATGTTCCGTCGGTGTTCTTTGCGTAGACCTCCGCTGCCGGATCAGAGTCGTTTGTCAGACTGTTGTTGCCTTTATAAGGCCACGCGTCACCGCCTACATTGCTGCTGCTGGTATAGAAGTTGTTGTCAGCGGGGATAGGTGTGCAGCGCTGGTGGCCAGGGTTGTCGTTAGGCACATTGCTGTCCCAGGCTGCCCGGCTGTAGTCAACGTGCGTTATAAGCAGTCCCTCACCAGGCAGTCCCGCATCCCAGCGGCCTGACCTCTGGCGGTTTTCCAGGATGTAGAATTCGTCAGGATTCACGTCATGCCGTATGATGTATGAGCCGCCGCCGTCCTCAATGCTTTTCATTCCGGTGATTTCAGTGTCGGCGGTCAGCTCCACAGGCTGCTCCCATCCGATCCACATCCTTTCAGCTCCGGTGTAGCATGCCGGATAAAAACCGTTGCCGTTGTATGAGCCTGACGACATCAGATCCCAGCTGTCCATGCCGTATCCGCCCGAATAGTCAGTGTCATACAGGTCCGGCAGGCCTAAGCAGTGGCTGTACTCATGACAGATTGTGCCGATGCCGTCAATATGAGTGCCGGTAATTACAACCTGGTTACCCTGTACTCCGTACACCGGCTGCAGCTCGCAACTGCAGGCATAGTCGAAGATGCGTACGCCGTCAAGCACTATATAGCCGGTGCCGGCCTCGTTGGTCACTGCGCTCTTGTGCGGCCATATGGTGTTGTCGTCACCGCCGTTGGCCTGGCCAAGTCCGGCGTAGATGAAAAACACCTGCTCTACCTGACCGTCACCGTCCCAGTCGTACCGGGTGTAATCAACCTCATCGTCAACGGCGTTGAGCGCATAGCGCAGCATTGCCGCGATATTCGCGTCCTGATAAGGCGTGTCGCCGCCATAGGCGGCATAGCCCTCCGGCATCATCACGGGGCCGGCGATGTCGAACGTAAGATCGAACACTCTTTGGCTCTGGTCATTGAAATAATCTCTTACCGACCCGATGAAGCCAAGCCCGGTGTCTGAATAGTTGCGCCCGTTTATTATCTGCCCGTAAAGCTCACGGCTTCCGGCAGTAAACTGCATGTCGGGAAACTCGACGAGTATTACGAGACCTTTCTTCTCGCCCGTGTATGCCGAGCCGGCTCTTGTGCACATCGTACGTGCAGGAGCATTTTGCCTGCTGCTGCCGAGCTTTACGGCTTCACGTCTTTCTGCTGCTTTTGCCTTCAGTGCCTCGATGTCTGCCGGCACATAGCGGCTCGTGCTGCCGTTTCTTACGAACTTACGGCCGTCCTCGGTCTGCCAGAAATTGACAAACTCATCGCCCTTGAGTTCGGCCCTGACCCGGGTGCCGTCTGTCAGCGTGATGGTTCTCCACTGTCCCCGCCTGGCCGGCACGGCCATCATGCCGAGCGAGAGCATGAACATTGCGATTGCGATAAATGTTCTTTTCATAGTTGTTTGTGTTTTGTTTATGCAAAAAAGGATGAAGCCGCGACATGCTGCGGTCGCAACTCCATCCTGTTTCAGATGTTATAAATCTTTATTACTTAAGGGCAATTTTCTCGAACTTCACGGGTGCGAATGTCTTCTTTTTCTTGAAGTTATACATCTTTACCTTTGAAGACTTCTTTATGTTCTTTGACAATTTCAGGTTTTTGAGAGCCTTAGCCGTGTTCTGAACATTAGCCTTTGCCTGCTGATTTACAGCCGACGGCAACATCAGAACAGTAGTAGGCGTTACTCCTGCGTAATATATGTAACCATTGGGGTCAGCAAGATCTGAATCAAAGGTATAACATAACTCCTTAGCATTAAATGAGATTATGCCGTTCTCAAGCTTTCCCTTTATCATGCCTTGCTGTTTAAGTAAATCAAACGGAAAACCAGCATCGACGTACATACCGCCAACAGTCAAAATATACATACCGTCATTATTTACATTAATACCGATCGGCTGCGTTGAGATATACACGGCCTCTGGGTCACTTGCATTGATTATGATGTTGTAAGAACGGCTGCTGTCCCAATAATCTGTCATCAGTTGGTTTACTATAGGGTTAACTTCAGGCGAGTAAGGGTTAACCAAGCGGTAAACACCCGGAGTTGTCTTGCTTTCCTGAACTTCTACATAATATGCGTAATCGCCGTAAGGCACTTCTTCTCCTGTTTCAGGATCAACAGCTGATATATAGCTGTTGCCTAAGACATAGTCGTTGTAGACACCTGTTCCGAGAGATGTCCACTCGCTCGGAGCTATAGAGTAATTGAACACCTTTGTAGCGTAGTTCTGCACAGTAAGTTCACCGTTTTCGTCATAAGCGTAAGCCAGGGCAACCAAAGTACACTCGCCGCTGTAGTCACACTGTATGCGTATATCACCGTTTTCAGTCACAGTAGTGGTTTCAACATTGCCGAGAAGAGCCTCGTTGAGAGCGTTTGCCTCGTCACTGCCTTCTACTATTCCTACGTGAACCTCGTTAACATCGGCACCCATTGTAACGTTGCCCATTACATAGTTGTTGCCGTCCTGGCTTACAAACGCGCCGAGATAAGTAACGTCAACGCTGTAATCCTTCGGATCGTAAGTGTAGTTCGGGAATGTAATAGTGATTATGCCATCGCTTGTGTCATAAAAATATCCACTCATTGTGACGGGGTCAATATACATAGGAGCAAGCTGTACTGCGCCCGGCAGACCATTATCCTGGAACTCAAGTACACGGTTATGAGTAATGTCGAGCGGACCACTTGCTGTTGCCCAGCCTAAAGGATGATACAACCAAGTTGTGTTACCTAATCCTATCACGTCTTCACCAAAAGACATATCATCAAAGTAGACCATACCGTCTTCCTCAACAGGGGTGCCATTAGGATACAAATCGCCGGCATAGTACACTGTAAACTGAAGGTATCCAGGGCCTCCGCTTTCCAATGCGCTTGCATATGGACTTATTACACGGAACTGGTTAGGATTAGAATCAATCTGCCTTATCTCTACATCAGCGTTGTATAATCCGAGAGCTGCATCAGTGTATTTACCCATTCCGATAGATGTTGAGGGTGGACTTAATACAACATCAAACGTGTAAGACGACTCACCGTAAGGCGTTGTATAGTCTTCATCTGCAATGCTGAGCGTTACAGAGTAATGTGTCTCAGCCGTAAGTTTTGAGGCATCATAATCAATAGTGATGTTTGCCTCGTTCTGACCTGCGTCGAAGGTTACCGTCTGAGGTATGGTGAGCGCACTGCTCTCGTCAGTTGAAGTAAGGTTTACTGTCAATGCCTCGTCTGTGCTGACACGGTTAATAGGCACGAGAAAGTGCTCACCGTCACTCGTTATTTCTACGGAAGAAGACAGCGTGTTACTGAAGTACACCTGCTCGCCTTCAACCTTAGCCGCAGAGTATTCGTACTCTTCGGTACATGACCCTAATGTAAGGGCCAGTACCGAGAGGAGTAGCATTGTGAAAAGACTTGATATTTTGTTCATTGTTTCTCGTTTTTTTTATTGTTTTTGGCATCGTTAATTTATTCAGGAGGGCTCGCTTGGGTCAGGGTTGTTGTATCCGCGCACTCCGGCGTTACCGTTCTCCTCGCTAATCACAATAGCCCAGTTACACCAGCGCGGGCGGCCTTCGTGTGAGCTGGCAAGCTGTGCCTGCTCACCGTGGTTGCTGCCCTGATATCCACGGTCAACGGGATAGTCAAGACGCTTGATGTCAAAGAAGCTCAGTCCTTCGCCCCAAAGCTCTACTCGCTTCTGGAACACGATTTCGTCAACAACGTTGTCCATCGAGCTTACCGTGCACGTATAATTAGCATCGCGATAGTTCTTCATGAAGTATTCTATCAACTGAACACCACGTGCGGGGTCCTGATGAGCCGCAGCCTCAGCCTCGATAAAGTACATCTCCTCGACACGCATCAGGGGGAATGCGCTTACGTTACCGATTGTGTAGTCAGTGATGTTGCCGCTGTTGGGACGGAACTTCAGCGATGCTAAAGGCTGGAGAGCTGCGCCAACGCCTTCGTCAATGTAAGTGTTCTGTCCATAAAGACGAGATGTCTCAGGCGCTTTCCACTCCAATTTACGCCAGTCAGTGTCGCTGATACGGTCGTACATTCTTTGGTCGATAAGTGTAAATGCATCTGTACTTCCGTATGCCGTAGGGCCGCAATAGCCGTAAACGGCCTCGTTAGACGCGAAAGCAGTCCAGTTAAGCAGGTTGCTTACGTTCCCTGAAGTGTACTGTGCGCCCCACATCCACTTACTGATATCATTGAAGCCGGTGATTGCACTGAGCGATTCATCGCGCGTCATAGGCGACATACCGGACTCATCGATAGCCATGCGGGCATACTTTTCAGCGTTAGGATAATCCTCTACCCACATATAGAGACGTGCTTTCAAGCCGTAAACACAGTCAAGGTGAGGCAGATTCTTCTCAGATTGAGTAAGATAAGGAATGTTCTTCTCAGCGTTGTCGAGGTCTTCAAGTATGAAGTTGAACATCTCTTCCCTTGTAGCACGCGGGTTGTTGCGTGCCTCGTCCTCGGTGATGTTCTCTCTTACGATAGGCACTGTAAGGCCGGAAATATCATTGCCTTCTGGACTTATAGGCTTTGTGCCTTCGTTCTCAAGGAACTCATACTCGCGTGCCATGTCAAGATAAACCATTGCGCGGTAAGCCAGTGCGGCACCGAGATAACCTTTTGTCTCGTTGCTGGCGGTTTCGGGATCAACCTTTGCAATAGCTTTGTTTGCCATATTGACCATTCCCATCTGATATTCCCACTGAAACTGGGGATATATATACCTGCGATCCATACCCCGGTTTTCATACCAATACCAGAACTGGTTGTAGTTACGGCCGCCGTCATAGATTGCCATGTCGCCTGACTGGAGGTCACGGATATGCATCAGTGCGCCGTAGCCCCATCCCCAGTGATAGCTTGTTGTCCACGGCTCGCAAAGATATGAGGCACTGCCGCGCAGTATCTGCAGAACGTTGTCGGCATCGTTCTTCTCTACCTGCTCTGCCGTGGCACCATTTGTAGGCTCAGTCTCATCGATGCAGCCCGAAAACGTCATCGCTGACGAGGCCATCAAGAGAGAGCTTAGTCCATATATTAATATCTTTTTCATTGTTGTTGTCCTTTCCTTTATGTTTAGAATGTTACGGTAATACCTCCTGAGACTGTACGGATAGGAGCATAGTAAGCTGAGCTTGTACCGCCTGATATGCTCTGGCGCGGGTCGAGACCCTGACGCTTAGACCACAGCCAGAGGTTGTTTCCGGTTACGTAGACGCGCAGCTTGTTGATGCCGATTTTTGTGGTAAGCTTTGCGGGCAGAGTGTAGCCTACGTTGAGGTTCTGCAGGCTGAGGTATGAGCCGCTGGTAAGCCAACGGTCACAGGCTGCACCGAAACTGGAGTCTGCATAGACAAGGCGAGGCACGTTTGTGTTTGTATTGTCTGCCGTCCAGGCGTTAAGCAGATCAGCATGGATAGAGCTGCCACCGCTTGACATTGACATCAGGCTTTCGTACGAAGAGTCATAAACCTTACCGCCGAGCTGGTAAGCGAAGTCAACAGAGAAATCAAAACCTTTATAAGAAAGATGGGTTCCGAAGCCTCCGTATGCCCAAGGCAGTGCTGTGCCACAGAGGTACTGTTTTGCTTCAGTCGCGTTTGAGGTGACCTCCTGAACGGTATTGCCGTTCTCGTCAGTAACATCCTTGTAGAACAGAGCGTCACCTGTCTCGGGATCTACGCCTGCGTACTTGGTAAGATACCAAGTGTACAGAGGCTCGCCCTCACCGTAGAACTGGTTGCCGCTGCTATATCCGCCTACGCCATCAACAACCAAAGTCTTATTCTCATCCGGCATAGATGTAATTTTGTTCTTGTAAGCTGTGAAGTTAACGTTTACGCCCCATTCGAAGTCACGTGTGCGGAAGATCGTTCCGTCAAGTTCAACCTCGACACCCTGGTTGCTCATGTTACCTACGTTGTCATAATAACCTGAATATCCGTAAGAACCAGGCAATGTGAAGAATGCAAGCATATCAGAGGTCTTGCGGTAAAAGTAGTCTACGCTACCTGACAGGCGGCCTCGGAACAGTGAGAACTCTACTCCGGCGTTGAAGTTGCCTCCCTTCTCCCAGGTGATGTCGCGGTTACCCTTTGTATCTGTGGGTATTACCGAGATATTGCCATAGCTTGGCACAATGGTGTAAGTGTCGGTGTAGAGGTAGTTGGGGATATTGTCGTTACCCTGTTCACCGTATGAGGCCTTAATCTTCAGTTCGTCAACCCAAGGAGCATTGAACCAGCTCTCCTTGCTGATGATCCATGCGCCGCCGATTGACCAGAAGTTACCCCAGCGGTTCTCAGGTGCGAAGCGTGAAGACGCGTCACGACGGTAAGACACTGAGCCGAAATATTTCTCGGCGTAGTTATACTGCGCGCGGCCGAACCAGCCTTCTGTATTATAGTCGGTAGTATATGATTCCATACTGCCGATGGTCACGGCTCCATCAAGCTCGTCGTTACCCATTGAGAACTGGTTTGTCTTGCCTGCGTAAAGCAGGTAATAACGTGTGCGGTAGTAATCGTGGCCTAACATTACCTCAACATCGTGTTTGCCGAAGAGATGACGCCAGTTAAGTATCTGCTGGTAGTCATAGCTCCAAGTACGTGTGTGATACTTGTCCACACCACCGTTCATAGAAGCAAACTGACCGTAGAAAGGCTGAGTAGTGTTGGTCTGGCGAGATTCGTTAACCATAACTGTGTTTAAAGACGTAAATTTGAAGTCTTTCAGGAAACGCACTTCTGCAAAGCCAGTAGCGTTGAAAGCATTACCTTCAGCCCTGTTCTCCTGCATTTCGTTGGCATTGATAGGGTTAGTGCTGCTGAATACGGGACGTGAAACTCCAATAATCTGGCCGTCACCCCAGTCATACATCTTGCCGCCTGTGTTGGGGTCGGTCATGATGTTGCCCTCTCCGTCACGGATATAAAGCGGATAGATAGGCGCGATAGTGTTCACGGCAAAGATGTTGCCTGGCGATGAGCTTGAGCCTTCATCACCGAGGTAGTCGGTAGTTGAATGGGTGTAACTGAAGTTCCCGCCCATCTTCAGCCAAGGCTTAATCTGATAGTCAGCCTTCAAACGCCCCGTGAAGCGTTCATATTGAGAGCCTATAGTGATACCCTCATTGTCAAGATAGCTGGCAGAACCATAGAAAGAACCTTTACCGTTAGAGCCTGACGCGGTAAGTGTGTACTCCTGACGCAGACCGTTCTGGAAAGTGGCGTCACGCCAGTCATCAGGCATAAGTGTATACGTATTACCTCCATAGTTGATTACACGGCCTAAAGTAGCGTTGGGGTTAATCTTGCCGTCATTGCCGATAAGATACTGACCTGAAGGTACAGTAAACACATTATAGCCCAAACCGTAGCTTGGTGAGTCAATAAGATTGTTACGAGCCCATACATGAGCATCAGCCTCTGACATCGGTTTTGTGCCATTAGTCATCGCATAGTTTTTCAGTGCCTGGAAATACGTCTCGTAGTATTTTGCCGGGCTGTCCACAGTCTTGTAATTTGGAATGCCCTTCGAGTTAGAACCCCACTTGGCATCGAACGTAAGTGAAGACTTGCCCTGCTCGGCACTTTTGGTAGTGATGATAACAACACCGTTGGCACCGCGCGCACCGTAAAGAGCGGCCGATGCGGCATCCTTCAATACAGTCATCGAGGCGATATCGTTAGGGTTGATATTGTTATAGTCGCCATCGTATGGAGCACCGTCTACAATGATAAGCGGATCATTACCTGCAGTGATTGAGCTGATACCGCGTATCTTGATGTTGAATGTCTCTGTGCCAGGCATACCTGAAGCACTATTTACCTGCACACCGGACATTTTACCTGCGAGCGAAGATAGTGGATTGGCATTGGCCGACTTGGTAATATCTTCAGACTTAATCACTGCGGCCGAGCCCGTGAAGGCGGACTTCGTAGAAGTGCCGTAGGCCACGACCA
>C._urophasianus_2_cecum__coassemble_87_pt1 | contig 25552 bp, 21 predicted proteins | sample C__urophasianus_2_cecum__metabat2_low_PE_008 | metagenome-assembled genome bin C
GGCAACCCAATCTCACGCAAGAAGCCGAGCCGAGCCAGCAGGGCGTAGTTCTCATCCACCGTCTTACCGAAGCCGAAACCGGGGTCGAGTATGATGTCCTTGACGCCAAGGTCGCGCAGGCGTTGCACCTTCTGCGCAAAGTCTTGCATCACACTCGTCACATCCGGACGCGAAGACATCAGCACATAAGGCACTTTCAGGCGCGCCGCCTCGGCAAACATAGGGGGCACACGGCCTTCATCCGTACTGTAATAAGAGCTTCCTTTCGACTTCTCACCACCGAAAACGCCGTCAGGATTACCTCCCGACACATCGTTGATTATGGCTGCGCCAAACTCCTCCACTGCCAAGCGGGCCACTTCGTGACAGAAGGTGTCTACCGAGACTACCGCGTCAGGCTGTACCCGTCTCACTGCCTTAAGAGCCGCGCGCATACGTTCCATCTCCTCATCAAGGCTTACGTTTGCCGCACCCGGACGCGTAGAGAACGCTCCAACGTCAATTATCAGGCCGCCCTCCTCTACTATCCTGCAGGCACGAGCCTCAATCTCTTTCACAGTCTGCCGGCGGCTGCCGGCGTAAAACGAGTCCGGTGTGGCGTTAAGTATGCCCATTACAACCGGTTCTGACAGGTCAATGAGCCTGCCGCCCGCATTTATCGTGTATGGTATGAGGCCTTTCATGATCGGCAAAGGTACAGATTTATATTGACAACCCGGCTTTTTTGACGATTTTTATAAATATCTTTTTCATTCCGCCTCACATCAGTCAAAAGGACAGACAGTGGCCTTTCAGCCACAGAAAGGCCGTTTATGACACAGCGAAGGCTACCCTTTAACAAATCAAAAGGCAGCCTTTTAAAAACGCACATTAGCCCATAGTGGCTACGGTTAAGAGCGGATGCGGCCTATGTCATTTCCTTTTCTTCCGCCCGCTGTTACCATTTCTGTTCTTTGCCGGTGGCGTATTGGCATGCTTGATGTCCAATTTGTCGCCCGATTTCATCCATATCGGCGTGCCGTCCTCGTTGAGCCCGGTCATCTCGAAGTCAAGTTCGGGCACATCGACAATATCGTTCACCCTGAACGGTACGCCCTGCTCAGCCGTATATTTCTCGACTTTCACCATGGCTACACCCGATGATATTATGCCGATTTGCTTCGCCGCGGCGTACGAGAGGTCGATTATTCGGCGCGAGCTGCAGCGGTCGGTCACCTTTACCACTACGCTCCTGCCGTTCTTCGGGTTGGTAACCTTAAGCATGGTGCCCAGCGGATAACGTTTATGCGCGCACGTAAGACTGTCGCGGTGGTAACGTGTGCCGTCGCTCATGCGCCTTCCGTGCAGACGGTTGGAATAATAGCTGGCCATGCCTTGCTCCTGAGCGTGGAGCAAGGCACAGCCTATTAAACTGAAAAGGATTATGAAAAAAATTCTGTTTGCCACTATTCTTTTATGTTCATACTATGCCCTGAGCCATCATCGCGTCGGCAACCTTCATGAAGCCGGCGATGTTTGCGCCCCTCACATAGTCCACGTAACCGTCAGGCCGGCGTCCGTACCTGACGCATTGTTCGTGAATGCTGTGCATTATCCGGTGCAGTTTCTCGTCTACCTCCTCTGCGCTCCAGCTCAGGCGGATAGCGTTCTGTGTCATCTCAAGACCAGATGTGGCCACGCCTCCGGCGTTTACGGCCTTGCCGGGAGCGAAGAGTTGCTTTGCGGCAATGAACTTCTGAACGGCCTCCTCGGTACATCCCATGTTTGAGACTTCGGCAACGCAAAGCGTCTTGTTGGCAAGAAGCATGTCTGCATCCTCACCGCTCATCTCGTTCTGGGTAGCGCACGGCAGGGCTATGTCACACTTAACCTCCCACGGCTTGCGGCCCGGGAAGAACGTAGAGCCCGGGAACTCGTCAGCATAAGGCCGGCACACATCGTTGCCACTGGCACGAAGCTCAAGCATATAGTCTATCTTCTCGCCGCTTATTCCATCGGGGTCATAAATATATCCGTCAGGTCCTGATATGGTGATTACCTTCGCTCCAAGCTGTGTAGCCTTCATCGCAGCACCCCAGGCAACGTTGCCGAAGCCGCTGATAGCCACCGTCTTGCCCTTGATGTCGTACCCATGTGTCTGCAGCATCCGGTTAACGAAATACAAAGCGCCGAAGCCTGTTGCCTCAGGACGTATCTTAGATCCGCCCCATTCGAGGCCTTTGCCTGTAAGTACGCCGCCCCACTTGTGGGTAAGTTTCTTGTACATACCGAACAGATAGCCTATTTCGCGCGTTCCGACACCGATATCTCCGGCCGGCACATCCTCGTCGGGACCTATCACGCGGTAAAGTTCGGTCATGAAAGCCTGACAGAAACGCATAACCTCAGCATCACTGCGGCCTCTCAGAGAGAAGTCTGAACCGCCCTTGCCGCCGCCCATGGGCAGAGTGGTAAGCGCGTTCTTGAATGTCTGTTCAAAGCCGAGGAACTTCAGGATTGACAGGTTTACCGACGGGTGGAAGCGCAAACCGCCCTTATACGGACCGATAGCGCTGTTGAACTGTACGCGGTATCCGATGTTGACATGCACTTCGCCTTTGTCGTCAACCCATGGAACGCGGAACGTAACGACTCGCTCCGGCTCTACAAGACGTTCGATGAGCTTTGCCTTCTCAAACTCGGGATGCCGGTTGTAAACGTCCTTTATTGAAATAAGAACTTCTCTTACTGCCTGCAAGTACTCCAACTCGCCCGGATGTTTTTGCTCCAGGTCTTGCATTATTTTCTCGACCTCCATAGTATAAGTTTTTATTAAACTAACATTGTGTCATTGTCTGAATGCAAATATAGGATATTCAAGCGTAATCACAAAGAGAAAAGACGACTATTTAATCCGTCGTACTTGCTTTTTGTAATTTTTCACAGTAAGGAGATTATAACCGCACAACCCCACAACCGTAAAATTATATCCGGTCGAGAGCCTGCTTCAGATCATCGATGATGTCGCCAATATCCTCTATGCCTACCGAGAAACGGATAAGGTCGGGAGCGATGCCGGCCTCACGCAGCTGCTCGTCGCTGAGCTGACGGTGGGTATGGCTGGCGGGATGCAGCACACATGAGCGTGCATCAGCCACGTGTGTAGCTATGTTGACAAGTTTCAGAGAGTCCATGAACTTAACGGCCGTGTCGCGGTCGCCCTTCAATCCGAGTGCCATTACGCCGCAAGAGCCGTTGGGCAGGTATTTCCGGCCCAGCTCATAGTCAGCGTCATCCTTCAGTCCGCAGTAGTGAACCCATGCCACGCGCGGGTCGCCGTGCAGGAACTCGGCCACCTTCAGGGCGTTCTCGCAGTGACGCTGCATGCGCAGATGGAGCGTCTCGAGACCTATGTTGAGGAAGAACGCGTTATGAGGCGACGGTATAGAGCCGAGGTCGCGCATGAGCTGAGCCACTAATTTGGTCATGTAAGCAGCCTTGCCGAACGCCTTGGTGTATGTCAGTCCGTGGTAACTTTCATCGGGAGTGGTGAGCCCCGGGAACTTGTCTGCATGCGCTTCCCAGTCGAAGTTGCCGCTGTCAACGACGCATCCGCCCACCTGCGTGGCGTGTCCGTCCATGTATTTCGTCGTAGAATGGGTAACGATGTCACAGCCCCACTCAAACGGGCGGCAGTTAATCGGAGTGGCAAACGTATTGTCGATGATGAGGGGCACGCCGTTCTTATGAGCTATGCGGGCGAACTTCTCGATGTCGAGCACACGGCAACCGGGGTTTGAGATTGTCTCGCCGAAAAGAGCCTTGGTGTTAGGACGGAAGGCTTTCTGTATTTCCTCCTCGCTCGCGTCCTGGTTCACGAAGGTGCATTCAATGCCGAGCTTCTTCATTGTCACGCCGAAGAGATTGTACGTTCCTCCGTAAATCTCGTTAGAGGTTACGAAGTGGTCGCCGGCCTGGCAGATGTTGAACAGGGCATAAAAGTTAGCCGCCTGACCTGAAGACGTGAGCATGCCGCCCACTCCTCCCTCGAGCGCGGCTATCTTGGCTGCCACGGCATCGTTGGTAGGGTTTTGCAGACGGGTGTAGAAATAACCGCTCTTCTTAAGGTCGAAAAGCATTCCCATTTCATCGCTGTCATCATATTTGAATGTCGTACACTGAACAATAGGCGGCTGTACAGGCTCGCCGTTCTTCGGTTTCCAGCCTCCGCGGACGCAGAGGGTTGACGTCTTAAGCTTCTTTTCCATGTTCTTTCCTTGTTAAATCATATCTGAACAAGCAGCCGCAGGAACAGCCGGTGACTGCTTTTGCGCTGATAGCCGCTTTGGCCATGCGCGACTGCAAAGATACGATAAAAATCTTACAGAACGCAAACAAAAGTCTATAAATAGTGTTTAAAGAGTTTGCCTGACGGTCTTTTTTGATTTAAACCGTTAGCGTTCAGGCCGCATGGCTTAGCCTGTTACACATCGCCACGAAACCACTTTTAAGGCCGTTCCCTGCCGTCTGCGTAACAGACTGGCAGGCAACAAGTTGTAAAAGGTCATCTTCTACGTCACGAAAGAGCACCTTTTACACGATAAACGGCCACCTATTGGAACGCAAAAGGCGGCCTTATGTCTTTTCCTAAAATCTGTCAACATATTTTAGGAAAAGACATAAGATTATTTTTGCTTTCATATCATATAACGCATTTTATTGTTTTGCTTCTGCTTTAAGTACGCAAAACAATGCGGTTTGTGACAAAAGAAATGTTGTTTTTTCAAAAAACGCACAAAAAAACTCCGCTTTCCGGTCATCAGGAAGCGGAGTTATTATGATTAAAAAGTAAATGTCTTGGTTATCGTTCCGGCATAAGTGTTGATTTCAACAACCACCTCATCGCCTGCGACGGGTTCGACAGGAAGGCGTGAAACGGCAATGCTTACGTATGTATCAACCGAATAATACTCCGGCACTCCGTTCTGGTCGTGATACAACCGCAGGCTTATCCGGCGGCCGCCGCCGGCTTTTCCCTCCACTTTATCACAAATAAGCCCTATCGTCTGAGCGTTGTATTGACCGTTCTCTGAGCCTGCCTTGACTGACATCTCAAGGTTAAGATATTTGCCGTTTGTGCTCGGCCACGAGCTGACAAAGTCTAAAGGGTCGGTCTTTACCTCTCCTTCCATATCATCAACAGCAATCACTGCAGGCACAAGCACTTGCTTAATGCCGAGCAGTTCGGCACGTGGCGTGCCGTTATCTGCGCCCACCTTATTGTAATATAGCAGCGCACGGTAGAACGTATCAGGGCGTTCTGCCCATGCTACGCTCACCGCTCCGGTGAGAAACATGCGTTCGTCATCATCGGTCTCGATGCTTACAATGTCGGCAGAAGCGTCAGTCTGAGCCTCAACAAAGTCGGCACGCATATCCGAGAGTGCACCGTCGCCCGTGTCATAAGGCTCGTTGCTGCATGCGGACAACATGAACAGAAGTGATAAACGAATATATGTCTTGAGCTTTTTCATCGTGTGGCGTTGATAAAATTGATTGCCGGATTGGCATACATGGCAAGCATCCGCTCCATTAAGAATGCCTCATCCTTATCAGGAAGATCTATCTTGGCAAGCTGCCCGTCAAGATATTTCATGAACTTTGACCTGTCTCCGTCGGTATATTTGCCGGCGTTCTCACTGCCGCCGTTAAGCATATCGAGCGCGATATAGTTCGACGGGTAAAGCATATAGTTGCTGTGTATCTCGTGGTCGATATGAGTTGCTGCCACATTGAACACCTCTGACTTAGGCGTATCTTGCCCTACGGTCTCTAACCACCGGTCAATACACGGCGCACATTTATAATGCACGCGCCCTTTATACCCTGTTATGCCTGTCCGCATGCTTACGATGTCGTCCATTGCAGACTTCTTCCATGATGCGTCATCACGTTTCTGTTGAAATTCTTTAGCCTTGAGAAAGTCGCAAGGGTCATACTCATAAGAGATTGCAAGCGGCACAATGTGCAGCCTGCGGAGCTTTTCTACAACGTCACCTTTGCCTCCGCCGATAGCCATCATCTTCAGAATGGTGGGCTGAGTGCGGTCGTTCGAATCTTTGGCACGCCCCTCACGTTGGGCAATCCAGATGTTGTCATGCTTCTCTTCGATAACGAAGTGCATGTAATCAGACATTATCTTACTTGCCTGCAACGTCTCGCGGGGAGACAATCCGCGTCGTACAATGAACGACTTGTTCACCCTTACGAGGTCTTTCACCCACGGCAGAGACAACAGATTGTCACCAATGGCAATCTCACATGTTGTCGAGAAGCCTGCGTCAAGCAGCATTTTGTCAAGGAAACATGAATCTAACACGATGTCGCGGTGATTGCTCACAAAGGTATAACATCCCGAGACATCAACAGCCGAGACGTCAATGTCACACCCGGTTGTAAGCCTGTCAACAAGCGACTGTACAAAATTATAACAGAACTTTACCTGAAATTCAAGATTGCTCTTGCAAGAAAGCATCTTTTCACGGACTGCATCAAATGGCATTCCGGGCATAGCGTAAGCCAAGACTTGCCTGAACTGCTGATTGTCAAGCAGTCTTTCAAACACCTCGGGCAACTCCTCAGGCTCATAAGGACGTATGCCGTCAAATTCGGAAGGAACTTTCATAAAATGTTGTTGTTAGATGTTCACCCGGCCAACTGTAAATTATAGAATTATCTGAACTGGTTTTCAACAATATCGGTCAGCACGTCCGTCATGTTAAGTCCGGCCGCCTTTACCTGCTGCGGGATAAAACTTGTGGCCGTCATGCCGGGAGTAGTGTTGATTTCAATCATGTTCACCTTGTCAACATCCTGCCCCTCGCTGTTCTTTCCACGGCTGATGATGTAGTCAATACGTATTATTCCGTTGCAATGAAGGATGTCGTAAATCCGGCTTGTGATTTCTTCCACACGCTTGGTTGTCTCAGGAGAGAGGCGTGCCGGCGTGATTTCCTGCACCTGTCCGTTGTATTTAGCGTCATAATCGAAGAACTCATGCTGTGTGACAACCTCTGTCGCAGGCAATACCACGCTCTTTTCGCGGGTCTTATAGCAGCCGATTGATATTTCCGTTCCTTCCACATACTGCTCTACCATTACGTCTTCGCTCTCAAGCATGGCCTTGCGTATTGCGGGAGCAAGCTGGTCTTTGTTCTTCACTTTAGACACTCCGAAGCTGCTGCCGTCGGCCGCCGGCTTGACGAAACACGGCATACCAATACGCTCCTCGATTTCGTCATCGCTGACGATTTCCTCGTATCCCTTACGTATAAGCAGACTGTCAGCCACACGGACACCATAACCGCGAAGATATTGGTTGAGCACAAACTTATTGAATGTAAGTGCCTCAATAAGCACTCCGCTTGTAGAATAAGGCAGATGTACCAGCTCAAAATAGCTTTGCAGTATTCCGTTCTCACCCGGAGTGCCATGTATCGTGATATAAGCGTAATCGAACTGTACGAGATTTCCGTCCTCCATGAACGAGAAATCGTTACGGTCAATGCGCGCAGTCGTTCCATCCGGCAGGCATACGTGCCAGTCGAGACCTCTCATCACGACTATATACACATTATATTTTTCCTTGTCAAAGAAGGAATACAGCCCTTGACCGGAACGCAACGAAACGTCATATTCAGAAGAATCACCTCCGCAGACTATGGCAATTGTTCTTTTAATATTCTCCATAAATGCACTATTGGTTTAAATCGTTTCCGTTAATATACTTTCTCCATTTATTTATCAGAGCCTCCATATCGGCAGGAAGTTCTGAGGTAAAGTCAACCTGCCGACCCGTAGAAGGATGTACAAAGCCAAGTGTTTTGGCATGAAGCGCCTGCCGCGGGCATGTCTTAAAGCAGTTCTCTATAAACTGCTTGTAGCTGCCTGAGCGGTTTCCGCGCAATATCTCAGTACCTCCGTAACGCTCATCGGCAAAGAGCGGATGCCCGATATGCCGCATATGAGCCCTTATCTGGTGAGTTCTTCCAGTTTCAAGAATGCACTCCACCAACGTCACATACCCGAAACGCTCAATAACCTTGTAATGAGTTACTGCGTGTTTGCCTATGCCTGAGTCTGGCGAGAACACCGCCATGCGTATCCGCTCACGCGGGTCGCGGCCTATGTTGCCTTCAATGCGCCCCTCGTCTTCCGGTAAATTACCCCAGACTAAAGCGTTGTAGCTGCGATGTGTTGTTTTGTTGAAGAACTGCAACCCAAGTTTCGTCTTCGCGTTTGGTGTCTTTGCGACAACCAGCAGACCGCTCGTGTCTTTGTCAATGCGGTGTACAAGCCCCACCTCTGGGTCGTTAGGGTCATACGAGGGCACGTCTTTCATGTGCCACGCCACGGCGTTGACCAAAGTCCCGTGCCAGTTTCCGCAGCCGGGATGCACCACAAGCCCGGCGGGCTTGTTGATTACCATAAGCTCAGAGTCCTCGTAAACAATGTCCAGCGGAATGTCTTCCGGCTCAATGGTGTTGTCGTATTGAGGGCGGTCAAGCATCAAGGTGATAACATCAAGCGGACGTACCTTATAATTACTCTTCACCGGCCGGTTATTGACGTGTACGAATCCGGCGTCAGCCGCACGCTGTATGCGGTTACGACTGGTGTGCTGCAGTTTTTTAAGCATGAACTTGTCGATGCGTAAAGGCTCCTGTCCCTTGTCCACAACGACGCGCAGATGCTCATACAGTTGTCCTTCCTCATCGTCTTCTATCTCGTCAATATAGTCTTCTGTCATGACATTTAGCATTACTCAACCGTGCCGCAAGACGTTCCGTCCGCAGCTTTCCGTCCGCTGTTATCATTCCGGCCCGGTAACAACTTCAAACTCGTCAACGTCTCCGCCTACGTTAGGGTCAACGTAAACGCCTTTATTCTGATAATCAGGCTCAGCCAGAGAGTCTCCGTATTCATCGTAGAAGTCCTCCGGCTCTGCATAAATTATTGAGTCGCCCAAGTCACGCATACCGTCTCCAACCTGGATTACGATAATGTCGTTGACCGACACTTTCTGTCCCGTGCGCAGCAGTTTCCCCTTCGACTTCAGGCCGTAGACCCAATCCTTCTCACCGGGGATATATTCTGCAGGCCCCAACCTGAACCCCATCGCAATCATTTTTGCGCGTGCCTCACGGTAAGAACAGTTATCAATGATGTCAGGAATGGCGAGCATCGGCGAGTGCGGCGAGTTTATAACGACATAAACCACCCTGCCTGACTTTACTTTCTTGCCAGGCTCAGGCGACTGTTCAAGCACGCAGTCCGGCGGCAACGCCTTTACATATCCGGTGTCGCTCACCATGACTTTAAGCTCAGCACCGAGCAATATGTGTTCAGCGTCTGAAAAAGCCTTGCGCCTTACGTCAGGCACAGGTATCTCCTCACCGTGGTGAGTGTATATGCCAAGGCCTATCTTAACGCCCAGACAAAGCAACATGACGACAACCAGCATGGCAGCGAGGTTAGCCCACAGCTTCACGCTGAAGATTTTCCGGAAGAAATCCTTTGTCTTCATTCTTGTCGTATGTTTTTCTGCAAAGGTATGAAAAAAAACAGAAAGAAGCAAAGGCATCACTTTACTTCTTTCCCATTCTCTTTTAAAAATCTTTTCCCCGACGGTTATTTACCGTGATTTTCGTCAGATACAGTCAACTTCTTGCGACCCTTTGCACGACGCGCTGCAAGCACGCGGCGGCCGTTCTTTGTAGCCATTCTCTCACGGAAACCGTGCTTGTTCACTCTCTTTCTGTTGTGCGGCTGAAATGTTCTCTTCATGTTCGTATATTATTTTATTGTTATTTTATTTCTCACTTTGGGCTGCAAAAGTACACATTTCTTTTCGAATAACCAAGGATTATGCGTTTTTTAGCCATTTGTTTTATGCTTTTTTCTAAAAAAACAGTAACTTTGCAGCCTGAAAGTCTGCACCTTCAGGCGAATTAAAGGCCGGCGGATGACGCTTCCACATTACCGTCGTTCCCGCTTTTCTCGGATGATATTTATCATTTAATTATAAATACAATATGATCAATTCACAGGAAATAAAGAAAGGAACATGCATCCGCATGGACAACCAGGTATGGATTTGTATTGACTTCCAGCACGTTAAGCCGGGCAAAGGTAACACAGTGATGCGTACCAAGCTCAAGAACGTTACCGACGGGCGCGTGCTTGAACGTACATTCCAGATCGGATTCAAGCTCGAGGACGTGCGCATTGAGCACCGCCCGTATCAATATCTCTATGAAGACCCGACGGGACTTATCTTCATGAATCAGGAGACTTTCGAGCAGATTCCCATCAACCGCGACGCTATTATCGGTGTTGAATATATGAAAGAAGGCGATGTTGTTGAGGTTGTCACCGACACTACCGACGGAACAATTCTCTACGCCGAGATGCCCGTTAAGACTAACCTGCGCGTTACCCACAGCGAGCCGGGCATCAAGGGCGATACCGCAACCAACGCTACAAAGCCCGCAACGCTCGAGACAGGCGTCGAAATACGTGTCCCTCTGTTCATCAACGAGGGTGACCTTATCCAGGTAGACACCCGCGACGGCAGCTACCTCAGCCGCGTTAAGGAATAACAGTGCCGCCAAGGAACGATAAATTTAAGGAGTAAAGAAGTTAAGACAAATGACACGTTGCGCAGCCAACGGTTAACTGACAAAACATTTGCCTTGAGTTCTTTACTCCTTAATTTTTAATCTTTATTGCTCTACAGGTATCCTTTCGCAGTGACTGACTCGGCCTGTGTCCACACAGCTTTAATCCCCTGCCACCCTACGACCTAACTCCTGATATTTTATGAAATACTCTTTTATCATCCCGGTGTACAACCGTCCCGACGAAGTTGACGAACTGCTGCAAAGCCTCACGGCGCAAAGCGTCAGCGATTTTGAGGTTATTGTAGTTGAAGACGGCAGCACTGTTACCTGTAAAGACATATGCGATAAATACACCGGCCTTCTTGACTTACATTATTATAATAAGAAGAACAGCGGTCCTGGACAGAGCCGTAACTATGGCGCAGAGCGTGCCAGGGGCGAATATCTCGTCGTCCTCGACTCTGACGTTGTCTTGCCTGAGGGCTATCTGCAGGCTGTTGAAGACGAGCTTCAACGCGAACCGCCCGATGCCTTCGGCGGTCCTGACCGCGCGCACGCGTCGTTTACCGACACGCAGAAGGCCATAAGCTACTCCATGACGAGCTTTTTCACCACGGGCGGAATACGCGGCGGCAAGAAGAAGCTTGACAAGTTTTACCCCCGCTCTTATAACATGGGCATACGCCGCGATGTATATATGAAGTTAGGTGGCTTCTCAAAGATGCGCTTCGGTGAAGACATTGACTTCAGCATACGCATATTCAAGGGCGGGTACCGCTGCCGCCTGTTCCCCGAGGCGTGGGTATGGCACAAGCGGCGCACCGACTTCCGCAAGTTCTTCCGCCAGGTATTCAACAGCGGAATAGCCCGAATCAACCTTTACAAGAAATATCCCGAATCGCTTAAAATTGTTCATCTGCTGCCCATGGTGTTCACCGTCGGCGTATGTCTGCTTATACTTACGTCAGCCGTGGGGCGTGTCCTGATGGCCTACGACGACATTCACCGCTGGTACCGGCTGTGCGCGGCGCCGTGGCTGCCGATAATTCTTTACTGCCTGCTCATCTTCGTCGACTCGTCTGTCGTCAACAAGAGCTTTAAGGTAGGCCTGCTCAGCGTGCCTGCGGCCTTTATCCAGCTTTTCGGCTACGGCTGCGGTTTCATTACGGCATGGTGGAAACGCTGCGTGAAAGGGCGGGATGAGTTTCATGCTTTTGACAAGACTTTCTATAAATAGCAGGCTATGAACAAACTGTCAATAAACCAATGGGCCGAGGAAGACCGCCCGCGTGAAAAGCTCATGGCGTCCGGCGCGGCCGCGCTGAGCAACGCCGAGCTGCTGGCTATCCTCATAGGGTCAGGCTCTCATGATGAAAGTGCCGTTGACCTGATGAAGCGTGTGCTTGCCGACTGCGGCAACAATCTCAACACATTAGGAAAGATGACGATAGCCCAACTTACCGACGGCCGCTACAAAGGCCTCGGTCCGGCCAAGGCGGTCACCATACTTGCGGCCTGCGAGCTGGGTAAACGCCGGCAGGCGGAGAAGGCGGAGGAGCGCAAGCAGCTCAATTCGGCCACGGCAATATATGAATATATGCACCCGCGGATGCAGGACTTAAGCGAGGAGGAGGCGTGGGTGCTGCTGATGAACCAGAACTTCAAACTGATAAAAGCCGTACAACTGTCTCACGGCGGCATAACCGAGACGGCCGTGGACATACGTGTAATAATAAAGCAGGCTCTGCTCTGCAACGCCACAGTGATAGCTCTGTGCCACAATCACCCGAGCAACAACGCATCGCCGAGCGGCGACGACGACCGTTTGACTCAGCGGCTTAAGAAGGCATGCGAGCTGATGCGGCTGCATCTGCTTGACCATCTGATAATCACCGACGGCCGTTATTACAGCTATGTAGAGGAAGGGCGGCTGTAAAACTTTACACGTTCCGCCACCACCTTATCTCATTTTTAACCGTTGGCTGTCAGTTCCCGTCTTCTGAAGGAAGAAGAACGACACCTTCCTGTTTCATCCCGTCCATCATGATCTTCAGCGGACGGCCGAAGCGCACGTGGCGCACGTACTGAGTTTCCTCCACCGCCGGCATGGCATCGAGCAGCTCCTTCCGGTACACTCCTTCGTTTTTGTATGTGTTTACGGTGAAGTATCCCACACCGAAACTTGTCAGATTCTGGAAGAAGTGGGTACCCTGGCTCGGGTCGACACGGTAATTCGGCAGCCCGGCCTCAACTATAACGCGCGCCGCACTGATATGAGGCCACTTCACGGGGATGCCTAACCAATAGTCGCTCGATCCCCAGCGGCCCGGCCCTACGAGCACGTAGTTCTTGCCATCGGCGAGGAACTTGCGGTTTATACGCTCCACCTCGTCGGCTATGCGCGGATTGTCCGATGCGGTGAAGTTCTCGTCTGTCTTGACATAAACCACGTCATAAACGTCTTCACTGATGCCGTGGCCGAGCGAATTGTGCGACCGCAGCAGGCATTCAGAGTCGCTTATGGCGGTCAGATCCTCGCCGAGCACCTGCTTGCTGTCGACTATAGGGCGCATCTGCAGCAGGTAGAACTCGCCCGTACGGTCAGCGTTTATGTTGCAGGCAAACTCTATCTCCACAGGGCGGCGCATGCCCTCGGCGCCGTATTTCATTGACATCTGCAGCAGTTCGGGCAGCGGAAACACGCCCTGCTGCAGCACTCCGCAGAACGAAATAATCTTGCGGCCGCCCTCATAGATGCCGTCGCGTATCACCTGGTCATACGGGTCGTATGTCGAGGCGATATAGCTCAGCGAGCCGTCCTTGTCGGCCTCCTTCACTTTCAGCTTCAAGATGTTGAACCCGTCGTCAACCTTGAAGTCGCCGCCCACGTCCTTCATGTCGAGCGCATAGAACTGTGTCTGGGTCTGACGCAGGGCTGTCTCCGGCTCGCTCATCTGCAACACCCGGTTAGGATGATACGGACTTACGCGCAGCGTCTGCCCTCCATCGACTATATACTTGCCTAAGCCGAGCGCCAGACTGGCTATGCCTTCCTCTGAAGTCTCGTCGCCGACGGGGTAATAGTTTATCGAACGCAGCACGCCGGATATGTTGGGATAGTACCGGTCGCCGTACTGTTTGCCCACTACTTCCTGCAGAATGACGGCCATTTTCTCCTGGTCGATAACGTTGCTCGTAGCCGTCATGTAGGCCTTCGAGTCCTTATAGTACACCGATGCGTAAACACTCTTTATCGCGGCGGCGAGCATCTGCAGCATCTGGTACTTGTCCTCAAGGTTAGGAATCATGTAAGTTGAGTATATTCCGGCAAACGGCTGATAGTGAGCATCTTCCAGAAGACTCGACGAGCGTATTGCTATCGGCCTGTTGGTGGCTTCAAAGAAGGTGAAGAAGTCGGCTATATACTTGTCCGGAAGCTGGGCGCGGAGGAAGTGGCGGAGTATCTCCTCGTCGCCGGCATCACTCAAGGCTATCCTGTAAAGATTGTTGCTCTCCATGAACTTGTCGAACACATCGGTGCAGAGAACCACCGTCTTGGGTATCGACACGGTAACGCCCTCACGCCCGTTAAACTCCGGATGCTTCTTTATTATGTTGTCAAGATAGGCCAGTCCGCGGCCCTTGCCGCCAAGAGAGCCGTCGCCTATGCGTGCGAAGTGGGCGTAGCGGTCGAACTTTCCGCGGTCGAACACGGCCACGACGCCGATGTTCTTCATACGGCGGTACTGCACAATGGCGTCAAAGATAATCTTGCGGTGCAGGTCAACGTCCTGCAGCTTGTGCCATGTTACGGTCTTAAGAAACTCCGACACGGGGAAAATCGCCCTGGCACAGAGCCAGCGGCTCATGTGGTTACGCGATATGTGGTAAAGCATCGAGTCGTAAGGTATCTTGAAGATGTTGTCCTGCAGTTCCTTAAGAGTGCGCACACGCATCACTTCCTTGTGAGTCTTAGGGTCGCGGAAGATGAAGTCGCCGAAGCCCATGTGCTCCTCCATGATGTTGCGCAGGTCGATGCTCATCGTCTTAGAGTTCTTGTCGATGAAGCGGAAATGCTCCGCCTCGGCCTTTGCGCGGTTCTCTGTCTCGCTGCTCTGCAGTATCAGCGGCACGTACTCGTCACGCCGGCGAATCTCGCGCAGCAGCTTAAGCCCCGCCTCGGGGTCCTTCACTCCGTCCTTCGGGAAGCGGCAGTCGGATATCACGCCGAGCGTGTTGCCGGCGTATTTGTCATACAGTGCCATGGCCTCCTCATACGTCCGGGCCAGCACCACCTTAGGCCTGCCCCTCATGCGCAGAGCCGCATTGTGCGGATTAAGCGCCTCGGCAGAGAAGCGCTGGCTCTGGGCGAGGATGTAACTGTACAGCGTAGGCAGCAGCGAAGAGTAGAAGCGGATGCTGTCTTCAACGAGAAGAATCATCTGCACGCCGGCCTCGGCGATGTCGTGCCCGATGTTCATCTTGTCCTCTATCAGCTTTATGATAGACATTATGAGGTTAGTGTTGCCTAACCAGCAGAACACATACTCGAAGATAGACAGGTCTTCGTTCTCCATGCGGCGCGCTATGCCGTGAGAGAAGGGTGTCAGCACGACGCACGGAATGCCGGGGAACTTGCTTTTCACGTCACGTGCCACGGTGAAGGCGTCGTTATCCGCGTTGCCCGGCATACATATCACGAGGTCAAAACTCGTGTTGGCGAGCACCTCGGCAGCCTCCTCCGTAGTGCTAACCTGCGTGAAGGTGGGCGGGTAACGCATGCCGAGCTCGGTATATTCGTTAAAGATTTTCTCTTCGATACGGCCGTCGTCCTCGAGCATAAAAGCATCATAAGGGTTGGCCACGATGAGCACGTTGAAGATGCGGCGCGTCATAAGGTTCATGAACGTAACGTCCTTCAGATAAAACTTGCTCCATTGCTGCGGTATGTTCTCACTCATTTTCAGGTGTCGGTTGGCTTTTTCCTTTAAATAACTTCGAATATGCAAATATACTGAAAATATCTGAAAGAAAAGGAGGATGCCACCCGATAACGTCAGCAACATTTCCATTTCGTTTCTAAAAGGCCGCTTTTCGCAAGGCAAAAGGCCACGGATTGAACGCTAAAAGGGCATCTTTTGGAACGTGAAAGGCGGCCTTTTGAAAAACCGCCGTACAGGCCTCTGCAACCGGCTGATTATCAACAAGTTGTAAAATCAGCGCATATCTACACGCAGACTGCGGCTTGAATATATATTATCAACGCCGTGCCAGGTCTGCATATAGAGCCTGAAGTATAATCTTTCCATTACGTTCACGATGCCGGTCGTGACCGGTTACGGCAGCTTCAGCATTATTATCATAATCAGTGTAACCCGTACCGTCACGGAAAAGAAATCCGTTATTATACGTATGTAGCGAGAAAGGATAGGTATAAGTGTCGGCAAGGACATCACGACTGAACAGAAATTCATCATGGGGCAGCTTCATTTGGCCGAGCAATGTGGCCACGACATCCGTCTGACAGATGATTTTGTCTATCTTCACAGGTCGTCTTACCGCACCTCCAAGCATAAGTACGGGAATGTGCGGGAACTTGTCACGCGATATTGGTGAGCAGAAATTGAAGCCATGGTCGCCGGTGCAGATTATCAGGAGATTGTCCCATGCCGGACTGTTTTTGAGCCTGTCGATGAAGCGTCCGAAGCAGTCGTCCACATAGGCGAACGAGTTTTTCTTCTCATCAGCCAGTTTATGAAAGGGCACATCAAACGGTTCGTGCGAGCTGAGAGTCTGATACGTGGTGTACCACAGCGCCCCCCGCTGCGTCTTGCGCATGATGTCGTCATACAGCCAGTCGAAAGTGTAACCGTCGTTTATGCCCCATGCGCACCTGGGGGCGTCCCGCGGCAGGTCGTCCTGACTTACTAACGTTGTGTGTCCTGCCGTGAGGTAATAGTCGGTCTTGTTCATTATTCGGCAGTTCCCGCCGTGCAAAGCCATTGTCTCGTATCCTTCATCCCTCAGTCTACGGGGCAGCGCGGGTATATTGGGCAGCTTGCGTGTGTGGCGTATCAGGTTGGCCGTGGGCTGACCCGGCCACCCGCTCAGCAGACATACTAAACCACGCTCGGTGCGGAAGCTGCCGGCATCACACTTTGTGAACAGCACTCCCTCGTCTGAAAGGCGTTCTACATTAGGCATCACGCCGCCCTCACCGCCGAGGTTTGACAGGAAGCGTGCGGCCAGACTCTCCCAGATGATGAACAATATGTTTGGACGTGTGGTGTTAAGCAGACAAACCTGCGGAGTGCCTTTGGTAGGATAGAGCCGCCGTATCTCCTTGGCGCATTCCTCATCAGACACGAACCTGAATTTACCTTCATAATCATTTCGTATTGAAAGAGAATAAACCAGACTGTAAACGGGGTTAAGCGCGGCGTGATTGTTGAACGGATTATGGCTGTAATACGCCACGCAGGGATTATTGGGGCGATGATGTATTCCTCTGACGACGGCAAAGAGGCACGCCGACATAAGAAGAAAAAGCCCCGTGCGGCCTGCCACGGCCATCGCGCAGGCATCATTACCAAGCACATCTTGAGGCAGCACGAGCCTCGCCGGCAGCAGGACAACAAACAACATGACCGACATGGCGGCCACGGAGACCAGCGCAAGGGCTACAAATTTGCAGCTGACGCTGGCAAAGGCTCCGTCAAGATGCTTAAGATAAGAGAACACCGACGAGTCAAGTTTGAACTGCCAAAACCTGTAAAGCACGGTATCGGCAATTACGGCAAGTCCTACAGTAACTGCAATAACGGCATCACACACGGCAAGCACGGTACTGATGTCAGCCCCTGAGACATAAGACGACACCCATACGGCCAGCACCGGTATCATTGTAAGGTATGACGCGGCTATGCAGTCGGTTGTGAACCCGTGGCGGCTTACCGCAGTCAAATCATCGCATGACCGGCTATCGGCACAGAGCCGCTTATTGTAAAAGTAAAACAAAGGCCGCTGTATCACTGTAAAAAACAGCAGGCACAGCACAAAATGAGCACACGTAAATATCAGAATGTAAATCATTGTTATCTTATTTTTTCAGCCGGTATTGTACCGGCAATGACTGTCAACTTTATTATTAATGTACGTTGAAACGGCGGATCTCATGTCTGTATCCGCCAACATACCGGCACATAACTAATTATAGGCAGCAAGTATTTTGTCAACGAATATGTCGTAACTCATATTACGGTCAAAATATCCCTTGGCGGCAGCACCGAGGCGTGCCCTCATATCAGGCTGACAAAGCAATATCTTCAGCGCGTCGGCCAGCCAGAGCTCGTCTCCCGGAGGTATGAGCAGCCCCGTCTGCCGCTGATGTATATACTCAGGTTGCGCTCCGTTGTTTGAGGTTATCACGCATTTCCCGGCCTGCATGAACTCCATCGGAGACAAAGGACAGGCCTCGCGCACTATTGACGGGGCGATGCCGATGTCCGCCTGGCGCACCAATGAGCGCGCATCGTCCGTAAAGCCGTAAAAGAACACCCGGTCGCCGATACCCGATTCTCCGGCCATGCGTGCCAACACGGCATCATAACCGGCAGGCTTGCATGCTCCGACAAAGACCATGACGAAGGGTAAATCCTTTATTTCAGCCAGAGCTCTTATTATAACCTCACATCCCTTTGACCGTCTTACACGGCCTGTAAACATAATGATTGGAACGTCTGGCGCTATCCCGTAATGCTCCCTTAATGACCGGCCGTTGTACCGACAGGCATCAGGTATACTGTTGAGCACTACACGGCATCTTGAGCCTGGCATCCATTTGTTAGCTCCAATCCATAATTTACGTGACAATTCTGAGACAAAAACCATTCTGTGAATTTGCCTGAAATATGCCCGATACAAAGGATTTGTATGGCTGGCACGCGCCACATGCCTCGTCAACACTATTCTAACATCGCTCCGGCAGAAATGTTTTGCCCTTACAACTACCGGGACAAATGACGTGTCATGAATGTGTATGACGTCAGGAGATGCGGTCTTCAACAACCTCGTCATCCACCATGAGGCGGCCGGATTGTATGCCCCTGTGAAGGGCATCGAGATGAAATCGACACTACCTGACAGCCTGTCAGTCACCGCTCTGCTGCGCCTGGCCACATATACAACCTCGTGACCCCGCTCCTTAAGAGCCTCACCGAGATCTATAACATACTGCTCGGCTCCGCCCCAAACCTTCCCCGGAAATATCTGTATTATCTTCATGCCATTAATGTTGATGCCTTATAAGGCGTTGTCTGTCGCTGATTTCAGCTCCGTATGCCGTTAACGGCCGGCCAAATCGTTATATAATGTCTGCAGTATTGCCTTGCCCGTCTCCTCTCTTTGCCTGTCGGCACCGGCTACGGCCTTACCTGCCACGTTGTCATAATCGGTATATCCGCGGCCGTCACGTAACAAAAAGCCATTGTTATAAGCATGGAATGAAAATGGATGCGTGTACGTATCAGCCAGCACATCGCGGCTGAACATAAAGTCTCTGTGGTCCATTCCTAACTGTCCCAACAATGTTGCGGCCAAATCAGTCTGCCCCATTATAGTATCTATGCGCATCGGCCGGCTTACAGCTCCACCCAACATGAGAAGCGGTATGTGTACATACTCTTGCCGCGGGAGCGGCTCACCGAAGTTAGCGCCATGGTCACCTGTACATATAATGAGCGTGTTTGCCCATGCCGGAGACTGCTTCAAAGCGTTTATGAAGCGGCCGAAACATTCGTCTGTGTATGCCATTGAATTGGCTGCAGGGTCATTATTGATACGGTGATAAGGCACATCAAACGGCTCATGCGAGCTCAATGTCTGCATCGTAGTGAACCAACGGGCGTTCCGCTTTGTCTTTTCTGCAATGTCACTGAGCAGCCAAGAGAATACGAAACCGTCGTGTACGCCCCACTTGCCACGGCCATACTCTGACGGGAAATCATGTATGCCAACCAAACGGCTGTGCCCTGACGCGAGATAATAATCAGACTTGTGCATTATTGAGAGATCACCGCCGTGTACTGCCGTTGTCTCATAACCTTCATCACGTAACCTTCGTGGCAAAGCAGGCAGGCCGGGCAGCTTACGGGTGTATTTTATCAGACTGGTGGTAGGCTGTCCGAGATAGCCGCTGAGAAGGCACACAAGTCCGCGGTCTGTACGGAAGCTGCCGGCATCGCACCGTGTAAAGAGCACTCCTTCAGCAGAAAGGCGGTCAAAGTTGGTAAGCACTCCCGGTCTGCCGCCTAACACTTCAGAGTAACGTGCACTAAGACTTTCCCACACGATGAGCAGAATGTCGGGCCGCTTCGTACGCAACAGATTTACCTGTGGCACCCCAGCCGTCGGGAATAATGGCGAGAACAGTGTTTCGCGTTCAGGCTCATCGAAGAACCGGAACTGGCTGCTGAAATCATCTTTCACCGAAAGCGAATATATAAGATTGTACAAAGGGTTGACAGCCAAGTGGTTAAGATACGGGTTGCCGCTGAAATATGCTATTGCCGGTGTGTTGGGACGGATACCCGTGCCGCGTATTATAATAAAGAGAACGACGGCAGACAAAAGCACAACCAGCACCGGGCCAAGGTATGAAAGCACGCCGTCAGCCGTATATGCCACGGCAAAGTAACGGACGGCAAGCAACCGCATGACGGAGAACAGCACACCTGCGACAATGAGCACAGCGGCAAGAGCCGCCATAATATACCATGCCGAGACACTGGCAAAAGCACCCTTGGGCGAGCGCAAATATGTAAACACTGAAGCATCGAGCTTAAACTGCCAGAAGCGGTACAGCAAGGTGTCAGCTATGCTTCCCAAAGATACAGCTAAAGAGGCTGCGATATTGTAAATATATAGACATATCTTTAAAGGCAAATCAGGCACTAAAGCATAAATACCTGCTAAAATTAAAGGCAACACAGTAAGGTATGCGGCAGTTATAAGGTCTGTATTGAAACCATATCTGTAGGCATTAACCACATCGGCAGATGTCAGCAGAGTGCGGCTGAGGCGGCGGTTGTACAGGCCGAAGATAGGTTTCTGCACAAGAAGAAAGAACACAACGCACACAGCAAAATGGCACGACACGAAAAACAGCAACCTGAGCATATCACTATTTTTTATTGACTATCGACTTAATACGTTCCACTATGTCTTGAGGGCGGATGCCGCAGAGACAGGCGAGGGTGCCCAGCGGACAGCCGCGGCCACCGGCAACACTGCACGGCTGGCAGTCGAGACCGAGGCATAAAGCGTTGTCTTCAGGCTGAGCAAAACCATAGAAGCCACATGCAGGAGTCGTACTTCCCCATATAGATAACACCTCCGTACCGGCGAGAGCGGCAATATGCTGGTTGGCCGAGTCCATTGTCACCATACAGTCAAGCTCGCTCATCAAGGCCATTTCGTCCGCAATGCTGAAACGTCCGGCATAAGATGTGCACAGCCCGATATCCTCTTGCCATGAATTCAGCAGCCCGGCCTCAGCTCCGCGTGCTCCGAACAGATAGACATTGTATCCCTCGGCCGACAGTATCGATACCACCCGGCGCATGAGCACCGGCGGATAAGTCTTGTTATAGTAGCGGGCAAACGGGGCTATGCCCACTGCCGGATGCCTTACTTCTACGGGAAGCGGCGGCCGGCAGCTGCTGAACAGCGAGCGGAACGTTAACTCTACCGGATATCCCAAAGCTGCAAACACATCCATGTAACGACTGACAAAATTCTTCTGAGGCGTTCCCTGACGTAAAGCCTTACGTCTGCCGCGCCTCTGTTTGTCTATCATCGCCACGCGGCAGCCACGCAGCATAAAGAAAGCGTCTATCTGCCATGAACGCAATACGTTATGCAGATCGGCCACGCAATCAAACTTGTAAGCAGCCAATCCGTGCATCAGGCGCGGCATTCCGGCCACACCCTTGTGCCGCCCGTCGGTTTCAGCCTCAATAACGGCTACGTTGTGAGGACGGTTTATAAACAGTCCTGCGAAAAAAGGACGCGTAAGCACACTTATCTCCAACTGCGGATAACGTCCGGCTAAAGAATATATTGCAGGTATGGTCATGGCCACATCACCGAGGGCAGACAGCCTGACGACGAGCATTCGTTCACGTTCTTTCATTCCATTTTACGATGTGATTTTACATATCATCTCAATACATACGAAGACATAAACAGCCTCCAGCACAGCAGCATATAACGGCAGGGCCTGAGAGAGGTGGCCTCTTGCACTCTGAAAGGTCATCTTTTACATTGTAAAAGGCCGTCTTTCAGGGCGTGAAAGAGCACATATCTGGAACCGCCTGGTTATCAGATGTTTACAGATACACCGTTCAGCCCCCGGCAGACATCGTCAACCCTTGCGGCGCAGGTAAGCCTCAACGCCGTCAATGTCCTTACGGTTATCTACTGAAAGAGACTTGCAGTGGCAGTTATAGTAATATATAGGCACACCGTTCTCTATAAAACGGAACGAGTCGTTCTCCTCTATCTTCTCTATCGGGCCTCGTGGCGTGTTGTGATAGAAATCAAGAGCCTTGCGGTTAAACGCGCCTACACCGACAAATTTGTGATATACATAGTCCATATTGCCCTTGGGATAAGGTATCGGGCTGCGCGAAATAAACAGACATCGGTCGTGGCTGTCGGTCACAATCTTAAGGTTGGTAGCGTCAACTACCTCTACCGGATTACTGAAGTCCGTCATAAGGTTAGATACATAAAGCTCGTCTGTCCCGATTTCAGTGGGAATACACTGCACTATAGCCTCACGCGTAAGCAGCGGCTCGTCACCGTTTACCATGACATACAGGTCTGCCTCTATCCTGGTTGACACCTCATAAAGACGTTCCGTGGCGGTATCGTGTCCGCTGTCTGTCATAATCACCTTGGCGCCAAAGCCCTCACACAAGGTCTTGATTTTGTCACTGTCAGTAGCGACATATACTTCATCAAACGCCTCCACTTCCTTGCAGTGCTCATATACCCAACGTACCATAGGCCTGCCTAATATCAAAGCCAACGGCTTTTCGAAAAAACGTGATGACCCGGCACGTGCCGGGATAACGCAAATAATTTTCATATATACAGTGTTTTTATTGTTGTTTTTTCCTTTTGTACTTCCACCTGTTATGTGACCAAAGCCAATAGCGCGGGTCACGGCGTATCGTCGCCTCAAGCATTCGCAGAAAAGCACGCGTGTACGGATATTGCCCGCCGTCATCACAAGGCGTTACCGGTTTGAACGTGAACACATAATGTCCGCGTAGGGGCTTCTCAATGTCAAGATAAAGATATATCGCGCCGACGTGATTGCCTATATCCTCACCTCCGGCTGCGTAAGGAGTGTCTTGGCAAAGGAAGTCTGTCCAATGATTAAGATTGCGGCTGTTAGGGCGCTGGTCTGAAATAAATCCTACCACAAAATGCGCTCCCTCGCTGTTATAACGCAACAGTTGCCTCACTGCCTTCTTCTGAGGTATCTGTACAGTCGGGTATCTTGAGCGCACTCGTCGCAGTATTTCGTTAAACACTTTATTCTTGGCCGGGCGGTAAATTTCGGCACTTATATCCGGCAGAGAGTAGTGGCGGCATATCTCCTGCACCCACTCCCAGTTGCCGTAATGGCCGAGAAAGATTATTACCGAGTGGCCTTCACGTACAGCATCGTCAACAAGCTCTGCTCCGTTGACCTTAACACGCCGTGCCATCTCGCTGTCACTGACGTGTAACAGCTTGACATCCTCCACAATACAGTCGCACAAATGGCGGTAATATCCCGCTTCGATACGCCGCCGCTCACGACATCCCCGCTCAGGAAAAGCGTTATACAGATTGAGCCTTATTATCTTACGGCGGTAACGTATGACGTACCTTACGACGAGATACATAAAGTCGCTCAACGCATACAACGCGCCAAGAGGCAGTCCGGCAACAGCCTTAAGAAGCAGGAGAGATACCTTCAAAATAATATTGTCCATTCTCAGACCTTGGTTATGATGTCGATTATCTGCCGTGTACTGCCGGCATTGCTCTGCGCATAGCTTACAGTCGTACGGCGTATATGCTCTATCCGGGCGGTGTCAGCCTTCAGCCCGCGGTACCAGCGGTCAAGCTGCGGCCCGGAGGTGACCATTTGCCCTATACCAAGTTCTATCAGCTCGCGCGGCGTGTTCTTGCGGTATATATTGGGGCCGAAAGCTACCGGCAGGCCGTAGACCGTAGCCTCAATGACGCTGTGCAGGTAAGGTGTAAAGCCTCCGCCGACGTACGCGTAGCGGCAAAAGCGGTAAATACGGGCTAAAGCCCCGAGGAAATCTATTATAAGCACTTGCACATTGTCAAGGTCAGTGTCATCACTGCACTCGGAATACAGCAGGCAACGTCCGGCAATGCCGGCCCTTATGCGCATAAGGTTTTCTTCTGAAATCTCGTGAGGCACAAAAATACATTTCTGCCCACGGTTGTTATTGGCAAGAAAGGTTACTAAATCAAGATCCTTACAGTCGCTTATACTGCCTGCTACGAACACATCCCTGCCGGAGCAAAATCGTTCTATTACCGGATTTGAATAAGGCATTCGTGCTACAGCGAGCGCGTTATCGAAGAGCGGGTCGCCTGTGGTTACGACGTTATTGACGCCGACACGCCTCAAGGCCCGTTCAGATGTGGTGTCAAGCGTCATAATAGTAGTGAATTTGCGTAAGGCATGGCGGAAGATACCTCCATACCATTTCAGCGCAGCTGTCCTGCTGCTTGTTTTTGCAGACACAAGATATGAGGGAATACCTCTATTGTAAAGAACATCAAGATAGTTAGGCCATATCTCAGAGATAATGAATACGGCCTTGACCGGACGCACCGTGTCTACAAACCTGCGGGCGTTGGCCGGTGTGTCGAGCGGAAGGTAGAGCGTTTCATCAATATATGAGACGCTGCTGTCCATAGCACTCACGGCGTCGTAACCGGTGGGCGAAAAGAATGTCATCAGAATATAGTAACGGTGCGTAAGACGCAGCTCCTTTAGTATAGGCCTGGCCACATTATATTCACCGTATGACGAGGCATGCACCCACACAACATTGTCCGGTCTGCGGGTCGCGCTCCGCATAACCGCCTCCATGGCTCTGAGCTGGCCTTTGACAAACCTTTCCGCCTTGCCTCCCGTGGCAGACTGCCGGCGGTTACATGATTTGCCTGCATGACAAATGGCTCTGTTTGCAATGTTTATTACAGCGTTATATATACAATTCATGCGTCATCTACTTAACAAGCGGCCTCAGCCACATTGCTTTAATATGCCTTCAGACACCCGGAATCGGCATGATACATATATATACAAAAAAAGACGTGGGAGTCTCTACTTCTCGCTTATCCCACAGTCAGGCTCTCGCATTGCCCATCGTCGAGGATAAGCAACGCAGTCAGCCCACGCCGTGACATATTATCATAATAAAGAATGGACACAGCATGTCCACACTCTCAATAATACATCCCACGTGGACGTTACAGGTTGCCTTATCTTCTCGACGATAGTTCAAACTTGCGAGATTTGACTGTCGAAGATAACGTCCGTAAACGTCCTTTACCAACAAATGACCCACAAGCCCATAACATGGGCTAACTGAGTCGATGCAAAGATATTACCTTTTCTGAAAAAAAACAAACGATGATAATATTTTTTATTATGCTGCCTTGCCTTTTTGTATAAAAGTGCAGTTACAAATGTATGCGGCAGCTGGTTTTACGCAATTTCTTTAGTAACTTTGCAGCATTAAAGAACATCTTAATTTTATTGCAATATGGCTAAATTTGATTTTGAC
>C._urophasianus_2_cecum__coassemble_88_pt1 | contig 25531 bp, 21 predicted proteins | sample C__urophasianus_2_cecum__metabat2_low_PE_008 | metagenome-assembled genome bin C
CGTCTCGGCCTTGACTTCGGATATTACAAATTCTTTCATCTGCTTGTTTGGAGATATATTATATTATGGTACAAAGTTACATTAATTTCAGTAAATCGGCAAAGAAAATTACACATTGAGTTAATTATGTGTTGAGAATTAAGCATTTAGAGTTATTATTCATGTTTTCTGAAAGTCTCGGATTATGGAAAAGCATTCTGCTCCGCGGCAATTCCCTGGCGCGTGTATTCCTAATAAACAAGACATTGCTCATCATTGGGGTTGCAATATGCCACCTTTTGCGCTCCAAGAGGTGACCTTTTACAGCGCGAAAGACGGCCGTTTGCACGCTAAAAGGTGGCTGATCGGAAAGTAATTGATAATGAGGCAGTTACTGACGGGCACAAAACACGGTGCAAACAGGGCTGCTGACGGGTGAAAAAGATATGCCGTGGCATCTTTATCAGCGTAAGCAGCAAACGTAACAGTTTACTGTGAAATCAGCCTAAGGATGACATATCGCCATGTAGACACCGCAAACGTTTACGTAGCTTTTTTGATTAAAAAACTTTCTTTTTTGATACATATCAATAATTTTGCGTAATTTTGCTTTTGTAATCAAAAGGAGATTTTCAGAATTACATGCTACATTGATACTAAAGACTAAGACATTCAAAAGTAAGAACTGCCCCGATGTGATATCAGGGCATTTTTTATTTGTCTTCTTTTAAGTAGAAAAGTAGTGGAGGAGTAAGTAGTAAAGAAAACAGAAGGAGTAAGTAGTAAGGCATTTGTCTTAACTCCTTTACTACTTACTCCTTCTACTACTTTACCACTTTCCTTAATTTACTTGTCAGTTCCTGAACACCAGTCCCTGTGCGTCTGCATCCACAACGACAGGCCGCTCACGGTTAACTTTGCCGCTGAGGAGCTGCTTGCTAAGGTCGTTGAGCATATACCGCCGGATAGCACGCTTAACGGGACGCGCTCCGAACTCGGGGTCGAAGCCCACATCGGCCAAATAACTGATTGCGGCAGGTGTCACGTCGAGCTTTACGTCCTGCTGCTCCAGCATCTTCTTGACACCGTTTACCTGCAGTCTTACCACGTCCGCAATCTGCGTCTTGGTCAAAGGCAGGAACATTATGGTCTCGTCGATACGGTTGAGGAACTCCGGGCGGATGGTCTTCTTCAGCATCCCCATTACCGTGTCCTTGGTTTTCGCAATCACTGAGTCGCGGTTAGCATCGGTGATATGCTCAAACTCGCTCTGGATATACTGGCTGCCGAGGTTAGAGGTCATGATGATTATCGTGTTCTTGAAGTTCACGGTACGCCCCTTGTTGTCGGTCAGCCGGCCGTCGTCGAGCACCTGCAGCAGGATGTTGAACACATCGGGGTGAGCCTTCTCTATCTCATCGAACAGCACGACGGAGTAAGGTTTTCGCCTTACAGCCTCAGTAAGCTGTCCTCCCTCGTCGTATCCGACGTATCCCGGAGGCGCTCCGATAAGACGCGACACGCTGAACTTCTCCTGGTATTCGCTCATATCTATACGCGTCATCATCGTCTCATCGTTGAACAGATACTCGGCCAATGCCTTCGCAAGTTCAGTCTTTCCGACACCCGTTGTGCCGAGGAATATGAACGAGGCGATAGGACGTTTCGGGTCTTGCAGCCCCGCACGGCTGCGGCGAACGGCGTCGCTCACGGCGGTTATGGCCTCGTCCTGACCGATGACACGCCTGTGAAGCTCCTCCTCGAGACGCAGCAGCTTGTCCTTTTCGCTCTGCATCATACGCGTTACAGGTATGCCCGTCCAGCGGCTTACCACATCGGCGATGTCGTCAGCGGTAACCTCCTCACGTATCATGGCGTTGCCGTCCTGGGTCGTGCGGAGCTGTGCCTGGATGTTCCTGATGTCGTCTTCAAGCTGTTTCAGCCGGCTGTAACGTATCTCGGCCACGCGTTCGTAGTTGCCTTCACGCTCGGCACGCTCGGCCTCGAAGCGCAGCTGCTCCATCTGCTGCTTGTCCTGCTGAATCTTGTTGACCAGCGCTTTCTCGCTCTCCCACTTTGCGCGGTAGTTCTTCTCCTGGTCTTTCAGCTCGGCGATGTCCTTGTCAAGCTGCGCGATTTTTGACTGGTCGTTCTCTCTCTTTATGGCCTCGCGCTCTATTTCGAGCTGCTTCAGACGGCGCGTAAGCTCGTCAAGCTCCTCGGGGACGGAGTCTCGCTCCATGCGGAGTTTTGCCGCAGCCTCGTCCATAAGGTCGATAGCCTTGTCGGGAAGGAAGCGGTCTGAGATGTAACGTTCAGACAACTTGACGGCCGCTATGCAGGCATCGTCCTGGATACGTACCTTGTGGTGGTTCTCGTAACGCTCCTTCAGGCCACGCAGAATGCTTATAGCGCTGAGCTCGTCAGGCTCGTCAACCATGACGGTCTGGAACCTCCTTTCAAGAGCCTTGTCCTTCTCAAAATACTTCTGATACTCGTTCAGCGTGGTGGCACCGATGCTTCTGAGCTCGCCACGGGCAAGAGCCGGCTTAAGGATGTTGGCCGCGTCCATTGCGCCTTCGCCTCCTCCGGCGCCCACGAGAGTATGAATCTCATCGATAAAGAGGATTATGCGGCCGTTAGAATTGGTAACTTCCTTGATTACGCTCTTCAGACGCTCCTCAAACTCGCCCTTATACTTCGCGCCGGCAACGAGCGCTCCCATGTCGAGAGAGTACAGCTGCTTGTCCTTAAGGTTCTCGGGCACGTCGCCGCGGACAATCCTTTCGGCCAGTCCCTCGACTATCGCCGTCTTACCCGTACCCGGCTCGCCTATCAGGATAGGGTTGTTCTTGGTACGGCGTGAGAGTATCTGCAGCACACGACGTATCTCCTCGTCACGTCCTATCACAGGGTCGAGCTTGCCCTGGCGGGCTTCCTCAACAAGGTTTTTGGCGTATTTTTCGAGCGACTGATAGTTTTCGTCAGCTGACTGCGACTGCACCTTCTGCCCCCGGCGCAGCTCGTTGATGGCCGCGCGCATGTCTTTCTCGGTGCAGCCCGCGTCCTTCAGTATGCGTGAAGCTGTCGAATTGACCGTGAGCAGGGCGAGCAGCAGCGGCTCTACCGACACGAACTCATCGTTCATCTTCTCTGAAATCTCAACAGCTTTCTGCAACACAGAGTTGGCATCGTTGCTCAGATAAGGCTGTCCGCCCTGCACTTTCGGCAGGCGGGCTGTCTCCCTCTCGAGTACCGACTCTATCTGTCGGGCATTGACACCGAGCTTCTGGAAGATGAAGTTGGTCACGTCCTTGGCCTTCGCCATAACTCCCTTAAGCAGGTGAACAGGCTCAATGGCCTGCTGACCGCCGCGCTGAGCCGTATTGACGGCTTCCTGAACGGCCTCCTGCGCCTTGATAGTGAATTTGTCGAATGTCATATATTTGTTCTCCTTTCTTTATTTTCTGTTATGTGAATAATTTCCGACTGTGCTCCGCATGGAGCCTCAGTCCGCTATCCTTTGCCTCAAATAACGTGCCCGAAGGATATTTGCGCCATTGTGTCAGACGGTAAGACAAATTGTCAACAGCACGGAACGGTGATGCAAAAGGCGGCCAACGGCGATGCAAAAGGCCACGTATTGCACGATGAAAGGTCATCTTTCGCGCTGCAAAAGGAAGCCTTTTATATCGTAACAAAACGCTCACGGTTTTATAATATCCCGTCTGTAAAACATAATAAAAACACAAAAACCGTAAGCAGAACAGGGGTATTTGCTTACGGTTTTCAGCCGCTTGCGACGTCAGGGGCGGCGTGGCGCGCGGCCTTGCCACATTTTTAATATATAAAGCGGTGCCGCGGACCTACGTCATCTTGTCAAATCCCTCGCCGAATACGCCGTGGCAGAACGTCTGAGAGACTATGGCCTCGGGATCGATAATCTTTATTGTGCTCAATATTCCGTGAGACTCATACTTGCGGGCGAGCACGATAAGAATGTCGACGTCATGCTTTGAGTACCAGCCTTTCCCCGGAATGACCGTCACGCCGCGGTGTATCTTGTTGTTAATCATGTCGGCTATCTGCTCATACTTCTTCGATATGATGATAAACTGCATTGTCTGGCGCGAGCCGTTAACCACGTAGTCGCAGACGTAACTGTAAATAATTGTGAAGGCGATACCGTAAACAATCGGCTCCATACTGTTGAACAGCAGGTAAGACGACGCGATGATGCATGTGTCGATAAGCTGGATTGCACGGCCGAAGTTCATGTGGAAGTACTTGTTGAGCATGGCAATGATGATGTCAGTGCCTCCGGTTGAGCCATTGTGGGCGAAGACTATGCCCAGACCGGCACCGCTCAGCGCGCCTCCTATCAGCAGATGCATGAACCTGTCCTCGCCTGCCGTCACCACGGGGTAGGCCTCGAAGACGGGCTGCAGCGCCCCGATCATTGCCGAGAGGATAGTCACGCCGATAATGGTGCGCACGGTAAACTGCTTGCTCAGCGTGCGGTAGGCGATTATCACCATTACTATGTTGATGGCCCAGATAAATATTGCGGGCGGTATCCCGAACCCGTAGAACAGCAGCGCGGCAATACCGGAGGCGCCGCCCATGACAATCTTGTCGGGAAGGATGAACGCCGTATAGCCGAAAGAATACATCAGGATGCCCACGCAGAGGAAGAACATATCCTTGATGCCCTGCTTTCTGAGCTTCAGGTGAACGTTTGTTAAGTCTGTAATCTTGCTCATGATGCGTTAATATATTTCTGCAAACTTACATAAAAAAATCTATTCTCAGCCCCTTCGCGGCAAGAAAATAATGTTTCAGCCGGATACCCGTTTTCTGAAAGGTCACCTTTCGCATTGCAAGAGACGGCCTTTTACGTTGCAATATGTGGCCTTTTATACGCTAAAAGGCCACATATTGGAAAACCGCTGAAAATGCAACTGGCCCGTTCACCTTATGCGCGCCACTGAAGTTAATCCTCACCCACGTTTAATACTCTGCCTTCACTACTACTCACCGGCAAGGAAGCGATTAACCTGAAGGCGTCTTCTTAATTTCTGTTGAATAAAAACCGATACCTATGTCCTTATTGTAAACAATCGTTAAAGCAGGCACCTTCAATGCATTTTCTTGCCGGAAAATTTGGAAGGAGCATATTATTGACGTACATTTGCAGTGTACTACAACAATAGAACACTAAGAAGCAAGAAAATAATAAAGAAAAAATGATACACATCGAGAACTTGAAATACAAGTACCGGGGCGCAAAACAGTACGTGTTTGACAACCTCAGTCTCGACTTCAAGGGCAATAACATCTACGGACTGTTGGGAAAGAACGGCACCGGAAAGTCTACCCTGCTCTATCTTATCAGCGGTCTGCTGCGCCGCACGGCCGGCAGCATCACCCTCGACGGCATCGACACTTCGCTCCACCGCGCCGGGACGCTTGAGGAGATATTCCTCGTTCCCGAGGAGTTCGACCTCGCCTCAATGACGCTCGAAGCATACGTCAAGCTAAACAAGGCGTTCTATCCGCGCTTCAGCCGCGACATATTAGAGAGCTGTCTGCGCGACTTTGAGCTTACGCCGGACGTTCATCTAAGTGAGCTTTCCATGGGACAGAAGAAGAAAGTGTACATGAGCTTCGCCTTAGCAGCCAACACCCGCCTGCTGCTTATGGACGAACCTACCAACGGATTAGACATCCCGTCGAAGAGTCAGTTCCGCCGTGTCATCGCAAACAACATGAGCGACGACCGCACAATGATAATATCCACCCACCAGGTACACGACATCGAGCCGCTGCTCGACCACATCGTGATGCTCGACCGCTCGGAGACACTGCTCAACGCGTCGGTAAGCGACATCTGCGGCAGGTACAACTTCGAGTACCGTTCGCCCGGAGAACCGCAGGACGACGTGCTCTATGCCGAGCCGTCGGTGCAGGGCAACGCCGTCATCACGCGCAAACAGCCCGGCGACGGAGACACCACGCTCAACCTTGAGCTGCTCTTCAACGCCGTTACAAAGCGCGCACTGAAGTGACGTCACGGCCCGGCAACCCCGTGATTAATGTAAATTCTCATTTAAATAAAATATAAGCCATGACAAATTTCGATATGCACCGCTTCGGCAGAACGTTCGTCTGGAACCTCCGGATGACCCGGAAAGAGATGCTGACCAACGCCGCCGCAATGACGTTCGCCTTCCTCGTGCCGTTCATCATACACATTCTTTCAAGCATAAAGACACCCGCCGCCCACATCCCCGGCAGCTTAGAGGCCGCCACACAGGTAAATATCCTTATCTATAGCATCTTCATCGTGGTGGGCGGAGGCTTCATCTTCAAGAACATGAAGACAAAAGAGCAGCGCATAACGTTCAAGATGCTGCCTGCCACCGACCTTGAGAAGTACGTCGTGCGCGTACTTTACGTCACGGTGATGTGGTGGATTTTAGGGATAGCAGCATTCGTTCTGGCCGACCTTTTGCAGATGTTTGTCAGCCTGCTGGCCGGCATTGGCTATGCAGGCAGCGCCTCGCCGAGGTTCTTCTCGGTGCTTTTCGGATCAGAAGACATCAACATCACCATTACAGGCAGCGGCGGAGACTCGTTTTATGCGGCGTTTGTGACAGCATTGCGCGCCTGGAGCTTCTGGGCATATTCGCTCTACATACTCGGCGGAGCGCTGTTCCGCCGCCGCCAGATCGTGCTCACCACGCTTGCGCATTTTATCATAGGAATGGCTCTTACGCCCGTTTTCATAAGTTTTGTATACAAAACCGACGGCGAGTCTGCCCGCCTTGCGCCCACGGGCCTGGCATGGGCGGCAGCCGTGGTGTTCGCCGCCGTGGCCCTGCTTAACTGGTGGTTGTCTTACCGGATATTCCGCCGCATGCAGGTAATCAACAACAAATGGCTTAACATATAACACTGATTATGAGCAATTACGACATAAAATGCTTCGCGGGAACAGCCCTCAGGATTTACCTTGTGAACTTTAGCAGCCCGCTGTTCTACGCCGGCGGCGGCACGCTCTCAGGTTTCGCGCCGCTCAAATAGCGGCTGTCTTACCGGGCGCTCAGGCGTATGCAGGTTATTAACGGATTAACTTATGAACTTTACGACAGAGAAAGCGATTTACGTACAGATAGCCGACCGCCTGTGTGACGAGATACTGGCGGGGAAGTTCGGCGATGACGAGCGCATACCCTCGGTGCGTGAATATGCCGTGCTGCTTGAGGTGAACACTAACACCACCGTGAAGTCATACGACCTCTTGGCGACCAAGGGCATAATATATAACAAGCGCGGATTAGGCTACTTCGTCACCGCAGGAGCTAAGGAGCGCATCCTTGAGGAACGCCGCACAGAGTTCATGGAGCAGAAACTTCCCCGGATGTTCCGCCGGATGCAGATGCTCGGAATAAGTATGGAGGAAGTGGAGAAGGAGTGGAATCTTTCAAGGAGTAAAGGAGTTAAGGAGTTAAGGAGTTAAGACAAATGCTTTGCGGAATTAATAAAAACTCTTTTTATCCATATCTCTGCAACTTTTCAACAACATAATACGTCTAAAGAATATATGATAAAAAAACAAGAGAGAAGGAATAAGCAGACAAGGAGATATGCACCGTGCAGCAACAAGACATACGTCTTGACTCCTTAACTACTTTACTCCTTAACTCCTTATAAACATCATTAAAGAATATGATTCATCTTAAAGACATCAACAAGACATACGACAACGGGCAGCCGCTGCACGTGCTTAAGGGCATCAACCTCGACATAGAGCGGGGCGAGTTTGTGTCAATCATGGGCGCGTCGGGCTCGGGCAAGTCGACATTACTTAACATATTGGGCATCCTCGACAACTATGATTCGGGCGAATACACGCTTAACGGCACACTGATAAAGGATCTCTCGGAGACGCGCGCGGCCGGATACCGCAACAGGATGATAGGCTTCATCTTCCAGTCGTTCAACCTCATATCGTTCAAGACGGCCGTTGAGAACGTAGAGCTGCCGCTGTTTTACCAGGGCGTGCGCCGCCGTGAGCGCCACCGCAAGGCCATGGAATACCTCGAGAGGCTCGGTCTGAAAGAATGGGCGGGGCACTATCCCAACGAGATGTCGGGCGGACAGAAACAGCGTGTGGCAATAGCGCGCGCCCTGATAACACACCCACAGATTATCCTTGCCGACGAACCTACCGGCGCGCTCGACTCAAAGACGAGCGTGGAGGTGATGAAACTGCTGAAGCTGCTTAACGAGGACGACGGCATGACCATAGTTGTGGTGACCCACGAGAGCGGTGTTGCCAACGAGACTAACAAGATTGTGCACATCAAGGACGGCGTGATAGGCAACATTGAGGAGAACTTCGACCACCACGCATCGCCCTTCGGAGCAGGCGGAATAATGAAATGAATAATTCATAATTCACAATTCATAATTCATAATTGCGAGGATGAGCAATTCATAATTCACAATTCATAAATTAAAAGTTATGATGCAGAACAATAAAAATCGGCAAACAAAAACACAACCGCATAATGTCAGGAACGCAACCTGCCCAATTATGAATTATGAATTGTGAATTATGAATTTCTAAAAGATGACGTTTTACGATGCAATAGATGACCTTTTAGAGTGCAAAAGGCCACCTTTTACAAGCCCAAAGGCCGTCTTTTGGAAACGCGAACATAACATACTGATATTCAGTGATTTACAAAAATAATTAGTATGAGAGACATTTTCGGCGAGATATGGAGCACGGTGAAGCGCAACAAGCTGCGCACCGCACTGACGGGATTTGCCGTTGCGTGGGGCATCTTCATGCTTATCTTCCTCCTTGGAGCGGGCAACGGCCTCATAAACGCCATGCTGCTGCAGAGCGACAGGTTTTTAGACAACTCAATGGCTGTGTTCGGCGGATACACGTCGAAGCCTCACGACGGACTGAAGGAGGGGCGCGAGATAACCCTCAACGACAAGGACATGGCCGTGACCGGCAACAACTTCAAGGCCAACGTTGACGAGACTGGCGGCACGTATGACGTAAGCGAGCTTACAATGTCGGCCGGACCTAACTACGTGAGCGGCACTCTGACGGGCGTTTATCCCAACGAAATAAAGATAAACAAAAAGGAGATGCTCTACGGACGATACATCAACGACATCGACATAGCGCAGAAGCGCAAGGTGATAGTGCTGAACGAAGACGACGCCAAGGAGCTGATGCCCCACGGGACGGAGCGTATCGTTGGCCGGTATATCGATGTTGACAGCATAGCCTTCCGTGTGGTGGGCGTCTACAAGGCCGACCGCAGCGGCATGAACACGTCGGCCTACACGGCGTTCACGACAATACGCACGATATACAATAAAGGCGACAAGGTGGGAACGATACTTTTCTCGTTCAAAGGACTTGACACCCAGGAGACCAACGACGCCTTCGAGCGGCAGTACAGGGCACGCCTCAACGGCAATCACCGCGCCGCCCCCGACGACGAGAACTCCGTATGGATATGGAACCGCTTTACAAGCAACCTGCAGATGCAGACGGGCATCGGCATAATACGCACCGCACTGTGGGTGGTAGGCCTGTTCACGCTGCTCAGCGGCATCGTCGGCGTAAGCAACATCATGCTCATCACGGTGAAAGAGCGCACCCGAGAGTTCGGCATACGCAAGGCCATAGGCGCCCGCCCGCTGTCAATCCTCAAGCTGATAATCATCGAGAGCGTGGTGATAACCACCTTCTTCGGCTACATCGGCATGGTGCTCGGCGTGGCGGCGAACGAATACATGGACGCCACAATAGGCCGGATGAAGGTAAACAGCGGGGTGTTTGAGGCCACGATGTTCTACAACCCCACCGTAGGCATCGATGTATGCGTGGCCGCCACGGCAGTGATGATACTGGCAGGCACGCTGGCCGGCCTCATCCCCGCCCGCAAGGCCGCCCGCATAAAGCCGATAGAGGCACTGAGGGCGGAGTGAGAATGCAGAACGGAAAGTTAAGAATTAAGAGTTAAGAATTAAGAAAGACAGATGGGAGTAAAGGAGTTAAAGGTAGTAAAGGAGTTAAGACAAATGCTTGGAAAGTTAAGAATTAAGAGTTAAAAATTAAGAAAAATGGCCAATCTCCTTGTCTGCTCGTCCCTTGTCTCTTGTCTGATTACAGAGCATACGGCTTTAACTTCTAACGAGCGTAGCGAGTGATAACTTCTTTAAATTCTATGCCTTCTTAAGGTAACGGCTTTAACTTCTAACGCCCGCAGGGCGTGATAACTTCTTTAAATTCTATAAATTCAAAAAAAGAACACTGACAATGAAAATAGACATCGACCGTTTTCGCGAGATACTCGACACCCTGACGAGGAACAAGACGCGCAGCTTCCTGACCGGCTTCGGCGTTTTCTGGGGCGTGTTCATGCTCGTGGCTCTGCTCGGAGGTGGCCGGGGGCTCAAGGAAAAGCTGCAAGGCAACTTTGAAGGGTTCGCCACCAACTCGGCGATCATATTCGCCCAACCAACCACGAAGCCATATGCCGGCTTCCGTAAGGGACGCCAGTGGAGCATGGTTTATAACGACGTGGAGCGTCTGAAGCAGTATGTGCCCGAGCTTGAGACCGTATCGCCCATGCTGTCTCACTGGGGCGGAACCGCCACTTACGATGACAGGAAAACTAACTGCACTCTGAAGGGTCTGCTGCCAGACTATCAGAAGGTTGAGACTCCACGGCTTTTCTACGGCCGTTACATCAACGACATGGACGTAAGTCAGAGCCGCAAGGTGTGCGTTATCGGCAAACGTGTGTACAAAGAGCTGTTTCCCGGCGGCGGAGACCCGTGCGGCAAGCGCATCTGCATCAGCGATATATACTACGATGTGGTAGGAGTTGACTACAGCGCGGGCAACATGAGCGTCAACGGACGCAACGAGACATCGGTCATTGTGCCGCTGACAATGATGCAGCGGGCATATAACCAGGGCGACAGCGTTCACCTGATATGCGTCACGGCGAAGCCCGGCGTCACCATGAGCAGCATCACCCGGAAGATGCGCGACGTCATAGCCGAGGCTCACCAGATAGACCCTACCGACGAGAAGGCCGTCACCGTGTTCAACACAGAGGTGCTTTTCGGCATGCTCGACAACCTTTTCACGGGCGTTAACTTCCTAATCCTGCTCGTCGGCATCGGCACACTGCTGGCCGGAGCGATAGGTGTGAGCAATATTATGATGGTCACCGTGCGTGAAAGAACCACCGAGATAGGCATCCGCCGGGCCATAGGCGCCACGCCGAAGAACATCCTCGGACAGATAATAACCGAGAGCGTGATACTCACCGCGGTGGCGGGAATGAGCGGAATACTCTTTGCCGTGACGATACTCGAGATGCTTGAGCTTGGCAACACTACCGACGGAATAGTCTCGGCGCACTTCCAGGTGGGCTTCTGGACGGCTGTCGGCGCCACCATACTGCTCACTCTGCTCGGCGTTCTGGCGGGTCTCGCCCCGGCGTTGCGCGCCATGAGCATCAAACCCGTTGACGCAATGAGAGACGAATAATCAATTCATAATTCACAATTCATAATTCATAATCGGGCGGATAAGTAATTCATAATTCACAATTCATAATTCATAATTGGGCGGATGGGTACAAACCGCAGGAGCAAATCTCCTTGTCTGCTTGTTACTTGTCTACTTGTCACTGAATACTTGTCTGCTTGTAAACTTAAAAAACATGAAAAAGTACATTAAGATTTTTGCCGCGGCGTTAGTCGCTTTGGTGTTTATCGGAACGTTTGTGTTCCTCTACCAGAAGTCGAAACCGCAGCCGGTGACCTACGATGAGTTCACTCCGAAGGTTGCGGACATCAACAAAACCACCGTGATAACAGGCGCGATAGAGCCCCGCGACGAAGTGGAGGTAAAGCCGCAGATAAGCGGTATCATCACCGAAATATACAAGGAGGCGGGCCAGACGGTGCAGGCCGGCGAGGTGATAGCCAAGGTCAAGGTGATACCGGACATGAGTCAGCTCAGCTCTGCGGAAGCTCGTGTGCGCCTTGCGGACATCAATCTGAAGCAGGCGGAGGTGAACCACGGCCGCGAGAAACAGCTTTACGACAAGCAGCTTGTCAGTGCCGAGGAGTACGACAACATCCGTCAGGCACTCGAACAGGCGCAGGAGGAGAAGAAAGCGGCCATTGACGCCCTCGAGGTTGTACGCGACGGAGTGTCCAGCAGCAATGCAAGCGCCAGCAGTACGCTCATCCGTTCAACGATAAGCGGCCTCATTCTTGACGTGCCGGTGAAGGTAGGCAACTCGGTTATCTTGAGCAATACGTTCAACGACGGAACTACTATCGCCACCGTGGCGAACATGAGCGACCTTATATTCCGCGGCAACATCGACGAGACTGAGGTAGGGAAATTAGTCACGGGCATGGACATGAAGATAACGATAGGTGCCCTGCAGAACCTTAAGTTCAACGCGGAATTAGAGTACATCTCGCCCAAAGCCACCGACAACAACGGCGCCAACCAGTTTGAGATAAAGGCTGCGGTAACCGTTCCGGCGGGCAACGAGATTCGCTCGGGCTACAGCGCGAACGCCGAAATAGTGCTTGCCAGCGCGAAAAACGTGCTCACCGTGCCTGAGAGTGCTATCGAATTCAGCGGCAACGACACGTTTGTCTACGTGGTGAAGGGTGCCGGTAAAGAGAAGACTTACGAGCGTCGCAAGGTCAGCACGGGGCTGAGCGACGGCGTGAATATCGAGGTCAAGAGCGGACTGAAGCGGAACGAAAAGGTGCGTGGTCCGCAGAAGGTCAGCGAGAGTTAGTCTTTGTGGAAGAATTTAGAGAAGTTATAGAAGGTAAAGAAGTTACAGCCAAATGCCTTTTCGCTTAAGGTGAGGGGATAAAAGGCTGTTTCTTCACGAACAAAAAATAATAGAACAATGTACCGGATTATATTTATTTTATCGTCCATCATGGCTGCTTTGGCCGCTTCGGCACAGGAAGTGAGGGAGTGGACGCTGCGCCAGTGCATCAGCCACGCGGTAGAAAACAACATAACAGTAAAGCAGCAGGACGTTACGCGGCGGCAAAACGAGGTGGAACTGAGCACCGCCCGCAACAGCCGTCTGCCTGACCTTAGCGCCTCAGCGTCGCAGAACTGGTCGTTCGGCCGCGGTCTGACATCAGACAACACATACTCAAACCAGAACACAAGCAGCACGTCGTTCAGTCTGGGTACGAGCATCCCGCTGTTCACGGGTTTCCGCATACCGCGCACGATAGAGCTGAACAAGCTGAACCTTGAGGCCGCCACGGCCGACCTTGACAAGGCCCGAGACGACATCAGCGTACAGGTGGCACAGGCTTACGTGCAGATATTGTATGACATGGAGCTGCGCGATGTGGCCGGGAGACAGATAGACATCGACTCGATGCAGGCGGAGCGTCTGCGCGAAATGTACCGCACGGGCAAGGCCAGCGGCGTTGAGGTGGCGCAACAGGAGGCCACTCTGGCGCAGAGCCGCCTCACCTACACGCAGGCCGACAACGACTGCCGGCTGGCTCTGCTGTCGTTGGCACAGCTGCTCGAGCTGCCCACGCCCGAGGGATTTGCCGTGGTGCGCCCCGACACGGCTCTGATAACCGTCGGCGGAGCGGCCGCACTGCCCTCGCCCGACGAGATTTATCAGGAGGCCCTGGCCTTTAAGCCTGAGATAAAGGCGGAGACTCTGCGTCTGAAAGGCAGCGAGACGAGCATCAAGATAGCGCAAAGCGCACTGTGGCCGACGCTCTCTCTGTCAGCCGGACTTGGCTCAAACTATTACAAGACGTCAGGATTTGACGCCGAGAGCTTCGGCCGTCAGCTGCGAAACAACTTCAGCCAGTACATAGGCCTGAGCCTGACCGTGCCCATATTCAACCGCCTTGAGACGCGCAACAGCATCCGCACGGCGCGCCTTAACCGCGAGACGCAGCAGCTACAGCTTGAAAACGTGAAGAAAGAGCTTTACAAGGAGATACAGCAGGCCTACTATAACGCCGTGGCGGCACGCGCCCAATACGCCAGCAGCACCGAGGCCACGCTGAGCAACAGGGCTGCCTTTGACCTGACCGCCGCCAAGTATGAGTACGGCAAGGCCAACATAACCGAGTTCAACGAGGCAAAAAACAACTGGCTGAAGGCCGAGAGCGACCTCGCAAGGGCTAAGTTTGAATATATGTACGACACCAGTCTGCTCGACTTCTACCGCGGACGACCACTCGACTTCTGACCACTAATCATGCCAATGAACAATAATAAGCCCATAAAAAGACAACTGCTATGAAGACAAACTTACTTATTGTCGCCGTGGCGGCCATGCTGCTGCAGTCGTGCATGGCCGGACTTAACGGCAAGAATGGCGACGTTGCCCCGGCCGCAAACGCCCGGGAGACTGTGAATAATGCCGATGCCGCGGCCGCTAAGGGCTTTACACGCATCGAGGCGCACGGCAGCTTTGACATCTATTACACACAAGACAGCCTGACATCGGTAAGGCTCAAGGGCGACACGGCCTGCATACGGCGCACTGTAGTGAAGTGTGACGGCACATCGCTGAAGATATATGAGGCCGACGACAACGAGCTTTTCAGTGTCCGCAACAACGATGTCGACATCTACATCACCTCTCCTTCGCTCACTGGGGTAAGCATGTACGGCTCAGGCGACTTTACAACGAAGGGCGCAGTGACTACAAGCAGCATGGCCATTGCCGTAGGCGGTTCGGGCAGCATACATTTTGACGGGGTAAACACGGGCAGTCTCACCGTGTCAGTTGACGGCTCGGGCAACGTCACGGTAGACATGGCAGACGCCCAAACGGCTGATGCGGGCATATCAGGCTCGGGTAATATCAGCTTCAACGGCATCAAGACCGGTAAGTTGAAGGCCACCATAGCCGGCTCAGGCGACATCAAGGCCTGGCGCGCCAATATAGACAAGGCCGAATGCACGGTAACCGGCTCGGGCGACATCACCCTCAACGGCCGCATAGGTCAGTGTGAAAAGAGCATTGCCGGCTCCGGTTCGATAGAGGTAAACAACTGACCCTGCACCGCCGTCAGTAGCCGCTAAACCTGCGGCCGGCAACCTGCCGGCATACGTCAGACTACCAACGATTTTCAAATTCACGGCCTTCCGCCTTGTAAAAGGCAATGGATTGAACGATAAAAGGCCACCTTTTAGCGGATAAAAGGCGGCCTTTTAAAAAGAGGTTTGTATGTTATTGAATATCAGACAGATACATTTTGCGGTACTGTCAGCGCACAACAACCTTGCGGCCGTTGACGATATACAGGCCGCGTGGCAGTCCGCTGACGGCCTCTGAGGCAGAAACTCCGCGCCCGACGGTGCGCACAAGGCGGCCGTCTACGCCGGATTTTATACTCCGGTTTATCCCAAAGTAACAGTCTCTACGTCAACCGGCTCGTGCATGAAGATGCGCGCCAACTCGCGGAATCTGTCCGTATTCTCGGTCGTGAAGTAATGGCATCGGCCGTGCTTGGTGCACATCGCGTCCATATCGGGATGACGTGCGAGGTATGTCTTAAGGCTTGCGGCCACGTATTCGCCCTGCGGTATAATCTTAACTCCGCGCGGAGTGTACTTAAGTATCTTGTCGAGCAGGATGGGATAATGGGTGCAGCCGAGGATAACTGAGTCAATCCCAGGGTCGCGGAACATCAGGGTGTCTATGCGTTTCTTTACGAAATAGTCGGCTCCCGGCGTGTCATACTCGTTGTTCTCGATAAGGGGCACCCACAGGGGGCAGGCCACTCCCGTTACCTTTATGTCAGGATAGAGCTTGTTTATCTCCATAACGTAACTCTCGCTCCTGATAGTTCCCTCGGTGGCGAGTATGCCGACGTGGCGCGTGCGGGTAATGTTGCCGATACACTCGGCCGTGGGACGTATCACGCCCAATACCCTGCGTGCAGGGTCAAGCTGCGGAATGTCGTTCTGCTGGATGGTGCGCAGAGCCTTGGCCGATGCCGTGTTACAGGCCAGAATGACGAGGTGGCAGCCTAAAGAGAACAGTTTGACGACGGCTTCGCGCGTAAACTGATAGACAACATCGAACGAACGTGAGCCGTAAGGGGCGCGTGCGTTGTCGCCAAGGTAGAGAAAATCGTACTGCGGCAGCAGGCTGCGCATCTCGTGAAGAATGGTAAGGCCACCGTAACCTGAGTCGAACACGCCTATAGAACCGGCCTCGCCGCACAGCGGGAGACCTGCTGACGCGGCGGCAGCGGGGGCCGCATCCCCCGCAGGGAACGTGTTTTTACCGCTGAAGTTGATGTCTGATGTGTCCATATTGCAATATTGTCTTTCTGCGGAAAAGCGCAAATAAAACTGCTTCTACCGTGGCTGCTGTTCACTTACGGCATCGAGCACGAGCTCCGTTATGTCCTCGCCGTAAACCTGATTGACAAAGGGCAGGGCGTCACCGTCAGTGTTTAGGATGAAAGCATAGCCACGCTCCATGCCTATCTTGCTGAGTACGTCGTCGAGCTTTTTCTTCAACGGAGCATACATATCTGCCTCAGCCTGCCTCAAAAGGCGCTCGGCCTCTTGCTTGAACGAGATGTTTTTTGTGAGCATCTCCTGCAGCTCAGACTGGCGCTTCAACAGAATGGGGCGGTCAAGGGTGCTCTGCCCTTCGAGGAAAAGCTCGTACTTCTCATTAAACTCTTCCTCCGCACGCTTGGTCTCGTTCTCATACTGGGAGCGAAGCGATGCCAAGTTATTCTGCATTACTGTATAATCGGGCATGGACTTGATGGCCTCATCATAGCTGAGATAGCCGAACCTGACCTGCGCTCCGGCAGTCATGGCAAAGAACATCAATGACAGGAGGGATAAAAGTTTTCGCATTTGCCAACCGTGGATTATATATTGTAAAAACTTAAGGGCGCTAAAGGAATTAAAGACAGTGCCCTGCCGACCGCGACAAACGGTGCGGAGCAGCGGCGGCATGGCCTTTAACTACTTTAACTCCCTTAACTTACTGATTAGCCTTGATGGCTGTTACTTTATCTTATTGATTTCAGCCTTCACTTCTTCAGTAACGTCCTTGCTCAGCGTGTCGCTGATATAAGGTATGCCGCCGGCACGGTCCATGATGTAAACATAACCGCCGTTCTTGCCTACGTTCTGTATTGCGGTCATCACCTTGGTCATGATAGGCTGCAGCTTCTCCTGCTGTGCCTTCTGCAAAGCGGTCTGGTTGTCCTGATAAGCCTGCTGCACCTTCTGGAAGAGTTGCTGCAGCTCGTTCTCAGTCTCGGTACGCTTTGTCTCGTTCATCGTGCTCTTTGTCTTGTCGTACTCGTCTGATTTGCGCTGCAGCTCGTCCTGCATTGCCTTCAGGTCGTTCTCGTACTGCTTTGACTGCGCTTCAAGTTCGCCGCGTGCCTTGATAAATTCGGGCAGACCGGCCATGATAGCCTGTGAGTCAACATGGCCGAACTTGGGTGTTGTCTGTGCGAAAACTGCCATCGGCGCGCACATAAGTAACATTAAAACTAATTTCTTCATTGTCTTTAATTGCTGTTTTTTCTATTAATGTTTATATTTATCTGCAAATATAGTGAAAGGCGGGCGTAATACCAAAGGAAAACGGAGTTTTCAATGTTGGTATTGCCGTACGGTGTAAATGACTTAATTGCCTAACGTTGAATAACCCAGTTTTGAGAGCACCTCGTCACTGATGTCAATCTTGGGCGAGGCGAAGATAATGCCCGTGTCTGACGCACGGTCGAGCACGAGAGAGTATCCGCGCAGATCACAGATGTCTTTAACCGCGTTGTAAATCTCCTCCTGAATGGGTGTCATGAGGCTGGTGCGTTTCTTGAACAGCTCGCCCTCAGGGCCGAAATACTTGCGTTTAAGCTCTGCCGCCTGCTTTTCCTTGTCGTTGATTTCCTGCTGACGGGCCTGTTTCTGCTCCTGCGAGAGGAACACTACCTCGTTCTGATAATTCTTATACATCGTCGCAGCCTCGTTGTTAATGGCGTCAACCTCGGCCTGCCACTTCTTTGCAACCTGGTTAAGCTGCTCGTCGGCACGCTCATACGCCGGGATGTTCTTTAATATATACTCCATGTCGATGAGCGCGAACTTCTGTGCGCTGGCACCGGCAACGGCCGCAAGCACAAGCACTAACGATAAAACAAATCTCCGCATAATAATGTTTCTCCTTTCTTTATTTACAAGTCATTCAATGAGCTGTTGCCCTTTCTTAACTCTTAATTCTTCATTCCTGACTCATCAGAACTCCTGTCCGAGGATAAAGTGGAACTGGCTGCCGCCCTTCTGGCCGAACACTGTGTCGAAGCCATACGCCCAGTCGATACCCATGAGACCGACCATCGGGAGGAAGATGCGCACGCCTATGCCTGCCGAACGCTTCATGTCGAAGGGATTGAAGTCCTTAGTGTCGCTCCAGGCGTTACCTGCCTCGAGGAAGCCGAGACCGTAAATGGTGGTGTTGCCGAGCAGGAACGGATAGCGCAACTCAAGCGTGAAGCGGTCGTAAGCGTAACCTTCGGCACCGTAAGGGGTGAGGCTACCGTTGTCGTAACCGCGCAGCCCGATAGTCTCCTCAGCGTAACCCGTAGAATAACCGCTCATACCGTCACCGCCCATATAGTAGGTCTCGAAAGGTGACTTCTTGTACTTGTTATAAGCTCCGAGGATACCGAACTCTACACGAGTCATCAAAACGAAACACTTCTGGCCGCTTGTGAGGGCGGTATATGTCTTCGCACGGAACTTCCATTTGTAGTATTCTACCCAGCGGTATCTCTCTCTCTGGGCTGCCGTTGCCTTCTCAGAGTTGTATTGCCCGTTAGAAGCCTCACGCTCATAGGTCTCTGCCAAGGCCTTATAGTCCTTGCCGTCCCACAATGACCATGGCGGAGTGATAGTGAGAGAGGTCATGAACTCTGAACCACGGCGGGGAAACAGCGGGTTGTCTGTCGACACACGTGAGAGCGTAATGCCGAGGTTAAGGTTGTTACAGTTGCCGTTACGCACGATGAAGTACTGCCAGTTTTTCAGCATGTAGCGCTGATATGCCAGCTCGACAGAGAGCTGGAAATAGTCGTCAGGCCAGCGCAGACGCTTACCCCAGCCTACGGATACACCTATCAGCTTGACGAATTTGTCTGGGTCATAGTAGTTTTCGTAACTGTTGCTCCAGCTGTTTCCGTAGCCGTAAAGGTAGTTGTAGTAATTGTTCATGTAACCGTAGTTGTAGTAATTGCTCGACACGTCTGTCTGTTTAGAGAAGTATGCTCCAACGGTGAACTGTATCGGTCGCTTTCCTCCGAACCAGTTGGTTGAGTAAGAAGCGTTGTATGACTGGTAATATGTACCGTTGGTTTGTGCTCCGATAGACAGCACCTCGCCGTCACCTACGGGCAGAATGCCGCGGTGTTCCTTGTTCTTGTTGAAGAGGTTGGCCATTGAGAAGTTGTTGAGCTTCAGCCCGATACGGGCTATCACGCCGGTCTGTCCCCAACCGAGCGAGAACTCTACCTGGTCGTTTGACTTCTGAACAAGCTCCCAGTTGATGTCTACAGTACCCTCCTCCGGGTTCGGCTTAACGTCCGGATTTATCTGTTCAGGGTCAAAGTGACCCATTGAGCCTATTTCACGATATGAACGCATGAGGGCTTCCTTAGAGAAAAGGTCACCCGGTTTGGTGCGCAGCTCACGACGGACAACGTTCTCGTAAAGTCTCGTGTTACCGTTGATGCGCACGTGACTGATACGCGCCTGCATGCCTTCATGTATCCTCATCTCGAGGTCAATAGAATCGCCAACGATGTTGACCTCAGTCGGGTCAAGGTTATAGAACAGGTAACCGCGGTTCCAGTACTCGTTACCTACGGCGTCTTCATCCTCTGAAAGGCGCTTGTTCATCAGCTTCTGATTATACACATCGCCTTTCTGCATACCGAGGATGCGGCCGAGATATTCACTCGAGAACACGGTGTTGCCCACCCATGTGATGTTCCTTATATAATATTTCTTGCCCTCATCGACCTTAATATATATGTCTACGTGCTTTTCGTCAACGTTCCATACGCTGTCTTCAAGTATCACAGCATCGCGGTAACCCAGCTCGTTGTACTTGTCAATAAGGTTTTTCTTGTCCTCCTCATAGCGCTCCGGAGTATATTTCTTTGACTTAAGGAACGATGACAGCTTGCCTGCCTCGTGTATTTTCTTGAACGCTCCCTTCTTGAAAAGTCCGCCCTTAATCTTCGTATCACTAAGATTTTCGTTGCCGTCGATGATAATCCGGCGCACCTTCATCTTCTCTTTCTTGTCGATGATGATGTCAAGTATAACCTGGTTCTTCTTCGTAACGTCCTCACGCTGCATTATGTTAATGTCAGCGTTCCTGTAACCCTTATCGTCAAAATAATCCTTGGCCAGCAGTTTGGCGCGGTCAATCATGTTAGGGGTTATCTGGCTGCCGTTCAGAAGACCCAACTTTGACTCCAAGTCTTCACGTTCAGACTTCTTTACACCTATATAATTAATAGAGGACACACGCGGGCGCAGGGCCAAATAGAAGTGAAGATAAATCTTGTCGCCCACAATAGAGTCAACCGCAACCTGTGCCTTTGAGAACAGTCCGTGACGCCAGTAACGCTTGATTGCGTCAGAAAGCTCGGAGCCTGGCACCTGTATCTTCTGCCCTATCGACAGACCTGAGATACCCGTAAGCATATAGTCCTCGTAGCCTTCAACTCCTGACACGGCCATACCGCCAATCACGCCTTCACGCGGCGTGCCGGCATACGATATTTCGGGATTTACAATCTTCTGCTGCGCCGATGCCCCGATGCTCAAAAGCAAGGCGACGAGCAGCATTACGCATCCTCTTATCTTGTTCATCTTGTCTGTTTGTTGTCTTGAGTTAATCGTTGTTTCCCACCTGAGCCTCAGTCTTACCGAAACGTCTCTGCCTGTTCTGGTAGCTGATGATAGCCTGTCTCAGACATTTCTCGTCAAAATCGGGCCAGTATGTGTCACAGAAATAAAGCTCTGAATATGCCATCTGCCACAACAGGTAATTTGAAATGCGCACCTCGCCGCCCGTACGTATCAGCAGGTCAGGATCAGGCATGAAGTTAGTCTGCAAGTGCTCAGACACAGCGTTCTCATCAATATCGTCAACGTTGAGTGTTCCCTGCCTCACTTCCTGCGCTATATTCTTTACAGCCCGGGTTATTTCCCACTTGGATGAATAGCTCAGCGCCACAACCATAGTCATGGCCGTGTTGCCTGCCGTGTGCTCCATTGTCTCCCTGAGTTTGGCCTGCACGGCCTCGGGAAGGCGTGCCATGTCGCCTATTACGCGGAAGCGCACGTTGTTCTTCATGAATATCTCGTCTTCAAGAGACGACAGCACAAGCCCCATAAGGGCGGCCACTTCGTCAGCCGGGCGGTTCCAGTTTTCAGTTGAGAATGTATATAAAGTAAGGTATTCCACGCCCAACCGCGTGCATTCAGAAGTTATTCTGCGCACTGACTCCACCCCGGCCTGATGACCGTAGCTGCGTTCCTTTCCGCGCTCCATTGCCCAACGGCCGTTGCCGTCCATGATAATGGCGATATGGCGCGGTATGCGGTTCATGTCGATATTAGTCTCAGTCATCCTTATTGCATATTTTACATTTTGGCATGAAACTGTAAGTTAGCGTAAGTTTCAGTGCCGAATAGCAGTCGGTATTCTTGAACATGCCCGAGCTCTCAATGCCGTATGGGTCTTCAACACCGTCGAGCTTGTCGCTCAATGAGAAGTGCATTGCCCACTGCAGACCGAGGTTCAGCCTTTTACCTATCTTATATTTCACGCCTAAGCCTATCGGGACGTTGGCCGTGAAGGCACTTTCGCTGCCTCCGGTGACATACGTGGCACCTATTCCGAGAAACACGAACGGGGTAAGCCGCTTGGCTCCCCTGTACTCGCGCCCCGTACCGTAAGGCCAGAAGTTATACTCGTATGTAATGCCGGCGTCAATCAGCGTGTTGCTGAATTCTACCGGATTGTCGGCATATCCGGGATAATACGTCTCAACACCGGCCGAACTTCCCTTCAGCTTGCCATACATTACATCGAGCCGCAGCCCCATGTACGGATTGAATATCCGCCTCAGCACGAGCGAGGCCGACGGCTGCATGTTTTTCACGATGCTGCCGTTAAAGTCTCCCTGATAGCTCACCGTGCCTACGCCCGCACCTATCTCCATTCTGTACTCGTACTCATCCTGAGCATTTACACTATGCGACAAGAGAGACATAAGTGTGACAAGCAAGAGTATCTTTATCACGGCGGGCATGGCAGTTATATCTTAATTACTCTGTAAACGACGTCTGTGTCTCAGCCCAGCCGAGCCGGTTAAGCCTGCCGCGCCATACTTTGCCCGTGCCTCCGCAGACTATCCAGAGGTAGTTGTCGTCGTCAACAGTCATTGTGAACACGTCTTTATTGCCGTTGTCAAAGCCTTCTGGCAGATAATATTTATCGTCATTATGCCATGTCAGGCCGTTATCCTCGCTGACGTAGAAGCCTGAGAATGCCTCGGCAGAGCTTCCGCCCTGACCTCTTCCGCCGAGAGCTATGAGCACATCGCCGTAAACCGTCATGCAGATATTTGCCAGTCGAGGCATGCGGTAGCCGTTATCCTCGTTGCAGAAAATCCACGAATGGTTTTCAGAATCGCCTGAATATTCCTCTATCTTGCTCCACACCATGGCCACAGAGTCCTCGGCATGCTCACTGAGAGTACGGTTTCCGGCTATTATTATGCGCTCGGCGTCATTGTCAGTAGTAAGACTTAAGCAGCCGTAACTTATGTTCTCTGCCGGCAGGTTGTCAGTGCTTCCGCTTACTCTGTCAGTCTGCCAGCCGTGGTTTGAGTATTCCGAGCTTACTATATTGCCGTTACTGTCAAGCCCGTACAGCTTTGCGCGGCCTGCGGCAAACAGCTTCACGGGGCGCACGCCGCCCTCAATGGCATACGCGGTCCAGTCTGTACCATTATGAGAGCGCATCATCTGCCCGCCGCTTATCGTGTAAAGGCTGTCGCCCTTGGCCACAACACCGGCGTAAGCATCGGCGTCAAATGTAGTTGTATTCAGCATCCACTCCCCCGGAGTGTCAAGACTTGCCGAATAGACAGATGTGCCCGTGCCGTCAGTCCCGAACACTAACAGCCTGTCGTTGAAGGTCACTGCCTTCATTGCCGTGAGCGAGGTGAACGCATCATTGGTACCGGCGTCAACCCAGTTGATTGAGTCAGGCTCTTCCTTATGTACGTTCACACTTACCTTATAAGAGCGGTAAGCAATGCCGTCGTTGGCATAAACGCGGAACTCAAGCGGCTCTGTAAAGTCAAGAGAGTCACTGTCGATGTAATAAGCGAGCGAGTCATTGCCCTCAATGTCTTTGTAGGCAATGAGTATCAGGCCGCCCCTCTTGGCCTCAGCACTGCACACTACGTGAGCCACGTCGGTTCTAACGGGCAGCGAGTCAGGGTTATATATTTCTCCTTTTAGCTGGTCAATATAGAATTTATATGCGCTTCCGTCAACCTCGGCTGTGTAAGCACTGTCCTTACCCTCTGAATCTTTGGTGTACATCGTGCGGTTAAGCTTGCCGAGAGAGAAAGACGTCAGTGCGGTGTCGCTGTAAAAAGTTATGTCGGTTGCGGTGTCATCGCTCAGGCAGGAGGTCGTCAGAACAGCTGCCGAAAACAGAATGACAAATAGTCGGGCAATCCTTCTCATTCCTTATAATGTTTATTTTTAGCTGCAAATTTAATCAGAATTCCTTAAATAAAACGTCTTTTACATCCTTTATTATCCAAATTACGCTGAAATTGGACTTTTTTATATACATAAAAGGATTTTTTTAAACTTTTATGTTTACACTTTCATGCCGCCCCAGCCGTGCCCGCAAGGGGCATAAAAAAGGCAGGGATGAATCACTCATGCCTGCCTTCAAATCTTAACGTCTGCCGGTGTCAACCAAGGTAATGATACTTTTAAAAACGCCATTACAACGAGAAGCACCGGCATCATTATTGTTTCAAAATCTAATAACATAATCTTTACCTTAAAATCTATCAAACTACTAACCTATGATAAGTATTCTCACGAATACGCTGCAAATATAATGCTTTATTTACAATTACGCAACATAAAACCGTGCTTTTTGCTAAATAAATATCATATTTTGATATAAATCAAATTAAAAACCGGCTTCTGCCCACCTGTTGGATGTAAAGTTACACCTTAATATATATGCCCCGATGTGCCGTCTGATGCTTTTCGGCGCGCCATCGGGCCACCGGTTGCACGGCTGAGAGGCATTTATCATACCGCAAGAAGGCCGCACCCTATTACGGATGCGGCCTTCTTCTTGACTTTATGAAGTGATTTAGAGTTTCGGACCTGCTGCAACGAGAGCCTTACCGGCCTCGTTAGTCTCATACTTCTTGAAGTTCTTGATGAAGCGTCCTGCCAAGTCCTTAGCCTTCTCTTCCCACTGAGCTGCGTCAGCGTAAGTGTCACGCGGGTCGAGGATGTTGGGATCAACGCCCTCAAGCTGTGTAGGAACAACGAAGTTGAAGTAAGGAATGGTCTTTGTAGGAGCCTTGTCGATAGAGTGGTTCAGGATAGCATCGATGATGCCACGTGTATCGCGGATAGAGATACGCTTGCCTGTTCCGTTCCAACCTGTGTTTACGAGGTAAGCCTTAGCTCCGCTCTTCTCCATCTTCTTAACCAGCTCCTCAGCGTACTTTGTAGGATGCAGTTCGAGGAATGCCTGGCCGAAGCAGGCTGAGAATGTAGGTGTAGGCTCGGTGATGCCACGCTCTGTACCGGCCAGCTTAGCTGTAAATCCGGAGAGGAAGTAGTATTTTGTCTGCTCTGAGTCAAGGATAGATACGGGAGGAAGTACTCCGAACGCGTCAGCCGACAGGAAGATTACCTGCTTAGCAGCGGGTGCGTGGCTGACAGGCTTAACAATGTTGTTGATGTGGTAGATCGGGTAAGAGACACGAGTGTTCTCAGTTGTGCTCTTATCGTTGAAGTCTATCTTGCCGTCAGCGTCAACCGTTACGTTCTCGAGCAGAGCGTCACGCTTGATGGCGTTGTAAATGTCAGGCTCGCTGTCCTTGTCGAGGTTGATAACCTTAGCGTAGCATCCGCCCTCGAAGTTGAACACGCCGTTGTCGTCCCATCCGTGCTCATCGTCACCGATAAGCAGGCGCTTCGGGTCTGTAGACAGAGTTGTCTTACCTGTTCCGGACAGACCGAAGAAGATAGCTGTGTTCTCGCCGTTCTTGTCGCAGTTAGCCGAGCAGTGCATGGAAGCGATGCCCTTCAGCGGCAGGAAGTAGTTCATCATTGAGAACATACCCTTCT
>C._urophasianus_2_cecum__coassemble_92_pt1 | contig 25324 bp, 18 predicted proteins | sample C__urophasianus_2_cecum__metabat2_low_PE_008 | metagenome-assembled genome bin C
TCGGGATTTAGCGCAGTTGGTAGCGCACTACGTTCGGGACGTAGGGGTCGCTGGTTCGAGTCCAGTAATCCCGACATGAGAGCGGCGGGAATTGATTACTTCCCGCCGCTCTTATACTTTAACGGAACGTCATTGAAGAATTAAAAAATCATGAGTCAAGAAACAACGTTCGGCGCAAGCCGATTAAGAAACAATGCAAGTCTATTTGTCTGTCCGTCTGCTTGTTTCTTGTCAACTAACAAAGCACTTGGCTCTAACTTCTAACGGCCGTCAGGCCGTGATAACTGCTCTGGCGTCTTTAACTTCTCATTTACTCTCCATTCTCTGAATAGAGCACCTGAATGATAGTCTGTCCTACTGCCCCGAGGGTAGACTTGTCAATGTTTTCCATCGTGTCGTTGACCGTATGCCACGTCGGGCCAAACGTACTCTCGCGGCAGTCGGGGTAAAAGGCGATGATATCTATCGTTGGAATTTTGGCTTTCTCGTTCACGGGAACGTGGTCATCGGTAACCATTACGCCGTCGTTATCGACAAAATAGCTGCCGTGACCTACCGCCTTGGCCGCCGCCCACACCTTCTTCACTATGTCGGGGGCGTACTGCATCGATATGCCTTCACGCCAAAACTGCGAGCCCTGGCCGCCTACCATGTCGAGCAAGATGCCGTAACGCGCCTTATAGCCTGCCTTATGAGGATTGACCGACCAGTATTGGGCACCTAAGGCGAACGAGTCTCCGCTGTCAGGAATGTCGCTCCAGCGCGGCATTCCCCAGTCCTCAGCGTCAAAGCAGACGAAATCTACGCCCACGGCGAGCTTCGCCGTGTCGGCGGCAAGCAGCCGGGCTATCTCTAACATAACGGCTATTCCGCTGGCACCGTCGTTAGCCCCCATTACGGGTTTACGCCAGTTGGTGCTGTCTGGGTCGTTATCGGCCCATGGACGGGTGTCCCAATGGGCACAGAGCATTATGCGTTCGGTCAGTTCGGGGCGGTAGCTGGCAATGATGTTTGTTGCCTTCAGCGGCGTGCCGTCATATCCGTTGAGCGTCGCCTGCTGGCGTATGACGGTCATACCGCAGTCCTCAAACTTGCCCGCTATCCATTCTCCGCACTTCTCATGTGCCTCGCTGTTCATCGTGCGGGGGCCGAAGCTGCACTGCTTTTCACAGTGAGCGTAGGCACTGTCGGCACTGAACGCCGGCCCTACGGGCTGCGAAGTGATGTCGTCTCCGCCGCCTGCGGCAGCTTTTCTGTTGCCCGAACAAGCCGTGAAAAGTGCCACGAGCACGAGTAGAAATATGTTGGAAATAATCTTCATAAGCATGAAATGGAATAAGATTGATTGCTAAAAGATTGCCCGAACGCTGCCTTTCTCTCTATAAAACATTACCGCGAGCCTGCACTTCAGACATCACACGGAGCCAGTTGCCTCCCCAGATGCGTGCTATGTCGTCATCGCTGTAACGGCGGCGGAGCAGGTGCATCGTGAAGCTTATCATCTCAGAAGAGTCTGCAAAGCCGCGTATGCCGCCGTCACCGTCGAAGTCTGTGCCGATGCCTGCATGCTCTATGCCCATTATGTCAACAGCATGCTCAAGGTGGGCTATGACATCAAGCACGGTAGCCTCTTGCGAGTCGTTGCGCAGGAAACCGTGATACAGCGTTATCTGCACCACCCCACCCTTGGCGGCAATAGCACGTAGCTGGTCGTCGGTAAGGTTACGGGGCACGTCGCATAGGGCTTTACAGTTGCTGTGACTGCACACAACGGGCGTTGAACTGATGTCAAGCGCATCGTAAAAGCTCTTCTCCGCCGCGTGGCTGAGGTCTACCATGAGGCCGCACCGGTTCATCTCGCGTATCACCTGCTCACCGAATGGGCTTACACCGCCGTGAGTCGAGCTGCCGCGCGCACTGTCGCAGATGTCGTTGTCGCCGTTATGGCACAACGTGATGTACACAACACCGCGCCCTGCAAAGCGCTCAACATTGGCCAGGTCGTGGTCAAGCGCCAGTCCGTTCTCTATCCCGAACATTATCGAACGCCTCCCGTTGCGCTTGTTTTCATACAAGTCGGCCGGCGTGCGGGCATGTCCGAGCCAACAGCTGTTGGCCTCAATGATTGTCTCTATCTTGTCGAAGATAAGCGTAGCATAGCCAACGGGACCGCTGACATAAGCCTCAACCTTATCAGAGAAGGCCTCTCCGGGCTTGGGCTGAGGCAGATAAGCGGCCATAATGACAGCATCCTGGCGGCCGTCGGCCATCTTGTGCATGTCGACAAGTATGCGCGGGTCCCGCCGTTCAAAATGTATTCCCTGCGGGAAGAACATCGGCGTGTCACAATGAGAGTCCAATATGAGGACTTGCCGATGCAGTTTCTTGGCATGAGCAAAGGTCTTTGCCCGGCTGACAAGCCATGAGAAGAGAGCCGGTCCGCTGTCTTCAAGCCATTCCGGATGCCACTGCACGCCGACAATCGGCTTGAACTCGCTGCTCTCAACAGCCTCAATCACGCCGTCAGACGCCCTCGCACATACATTGAGACGGCTGCCGGCACTTCGTAAGGCCTGATGATGAAACGAGTTGACGGCAATCTTCCCCGTATTAAATAATGTGTAAAGAGACGACTTAGGGTCAATCGCCACCGTGTGTGTAGGCTCCCTGCGGTCGGCTTCCTGACTGTGTTTGACGGGCACATTGCTGCCTGAGGACACGGCCTGAGGCGTAAGACGCCCTTTAGAAAAACCCTCTTCGATGTCCTGCTCAACCTCTCCGCCGAGCGCGGTGGCCAGCACCTGTATGCCGCGACATATCCCGAGCATGGGTATCTGACGATTATAAGCCAAACATACGGTCAGAAGTTCGGCCTCGTCACGCTCACGGTTGATAGAATGAAGATGCGGGGAAGGTTCCGCACCGGCCCAAAGCGGGTTAACATCTCCTCCCCCGGTAAGTATCAGTCCGTCAATGTTATCAAGCGTGTTGATGATGATGTCCTTGTCGGCAAGTGGCGGAATTATTACCGGCACGCCGCCGGCTTCAGCCACAGACTTATAATAACGCTCTATAAGACGCGTCTCGCCGTCGGCAAAGTTACCGGTAAGCCCGATAACAGGCATGGCCTCTGCCTCAGGGAAACGTGAATAAATGCCGTCAAGACTACCTTTAATATTGAAGGACTTCATCGTGCAACGTCCATTATTATTTCTTTACTTCCTGCGGAACGGGTATTTCTCTCTTTATGCTCTGTTCAAGAGAAATGAGCGTTTCGGTGGCTACCACGCCCGGAATACCCTGCATCTGATTGTTGAGCAGATCCATAAGCTGCTCGTTATCACGTGCATACAGCTTCACGAGCATTGTGTAAGGGCCGGTCGTAAAGTGACATTCTACAATTTCAGGAATATGCTCAAGACGCTCAACCACTGACTTATACATATTTCCGCGCTCAAGAGTTATGCCGACGTAAGTACACGTCGTGTATCCGAGACTTTTGGCGTTGACGTCAAATCCGCTGCCGGTTATCACGCCATTCTCGATGAGATGCTGTACGCGCTGATGTATAGCGGCACGCGACACGCCACACTCTGCCGCAACATCCTTGAAAGGTATCCGGGCATTCTTAGACAATATGCTAAGAATTTTCCTGTCAAGACTGTCTATTTTCTCCATTACTTAATGTTTATGTTTTTGTTTTTCGTGATAAAGTTAATATCTTACATAAATCTGATTAATGCGAGCAAATTTACATATTAAAAATGAGACATACAACATTTTGACATGAATTTTGCCATATTTAAGGCACAATGAAACAAAAAGGGGAGACTTTTTACAGCCTCCCTCCTTCGTTCATGACAAACAAGAGTTATTTGTTAGGTAATTTTTTCTTTGCTGCCGGGCGTATCTTTGCCGCCGGCACAGATGTCTTGCCGGCTGCACCGGTATTGGCCTTTGTCGCGTCTTTCACCGTGACATCAACCAGTTCTACGGTGAAAACGAGTGCGCTGTAAGGCTTAATCTTGCCCGCCTGACGCTCGCCATAAGCCAAATTGTAAGGTATGTACAGCTCCCACTTGCTGCCTACGGGCATCATCGTAAGAGCCTCTTGCCAGCCCTTGATTACCTGGTCGGGGCGGAACTTGGCAGTGCCGTCGCCTCTTTTATAGCTGCTGTCAAACTCGGTGCCGTCTATCAGGCGGCCTTCGTACTTTACGGTGACCTCGTCTGACGCTGCGGGAACAACGCCCGTACCCTTTACAATCTCCTTGTATTGCAGTCCGCTGGGCAGGGTCACCACGCCTTCCTTCTTCGCATTGGCGGCGAGAAAGTCCTCCCCGGACTTGCGTGTGGCGGCGTTGCGCTCGTCTACAGCCTGCTTAAAGGCTGTTTCAAAATACTTCTTGGCCACGCTGTCGGCCATCACTGACATATCGTTGCGCAGCGAGCTGACGAATCCGCGGTTAAACATAGCCTCGTCAACTGAGTCGGTCCGGCCGGCAAACTCTTCCTTAAGGAAGGGCAGCATACGCCCGTTTACCATCTGGGCTATCTGCAGTCCGGCGTTGTAAGCCTTCGTTCTGTCGTCAAAACCCTTGGCCATTGCGTCCTCATAGCCTTTTATGAAGTCAGCCATGTACGCCGTATCCACACCGAAACTCTGCTTAAGGTAAGGCACAAGGCCGTCTGTTCTCACCATGCCTGCGGCATAGCTGAGCGAGTCAGCGGCAGTTACAAGCTTCACACCGGCAGTCTGTTCGTTATCATTCAGCGTCCGGTTGCGGTCCTTTGCGGCAGCATCTGCCGTATTGAAAACAGCGCCCGCCATGACGGTGAGCGCGATTATGTAAAGTCTTTTCATGTCTCTTTAGTAAATATTCAGCAGTTAAAGGGAGTTAGAAGGAGTTAGAGTAGTTAAAGGTCAAATGCCCTGAGGCTGTAAGCCAATATAACATTTCCACCTTAAAACCGTAAAACCTCATAACCCCAAACCGTAAACAAAACTGTTCTCCTTGTCCCTTGTCTGCTTGTCCCTTGTCTGCTGTATATCTTTTTACTTGCTCTCTCTTCCTAATCCGAGCAGTTCTATCTTGAAGATAAGCGTAGAGAAAGGCTTAATCTGCGGAGTCTGACGGTCGCCGTAAGCCTTGTCCTGAGGTATCACAACCTCCCATACGCTGCCGACGGGCATGTGGGTAAGAGCCTCTGTCCAGCCGGGGATAACCTGGTTGGCACGCAGTGTGAGGGGCTGCTTGCGCTCGTAAGAACTCTCGAACACCTTGCCGTCAATGGTCTTCCCCTCATAATGTACGCGAACCATAGATGTATCCTTGGGCATCGGGCCTTTACCTTCCTTGATTACACGGTAGAGCACGCCGCCGTCGAGCTTCCTGACGCCTGCCTTCTTGGCATAGTCAGCCAGGTATTTCTCGCCTGCCTTCTTGTTATCGCCATACTGAGCTTCCATTGCTTTGGCCTTGATTACCTGTGACTTTAGCTGCCAAACCTGCTGCGCCTGCTCCGCGGTCATTATAGTCTTCTCACCTGTAACACCGCTGATGAGCGCTGCCATGAGGTTCTTCATCGATATGCTCTTTGTTGAATCCTCGCCGAAGAGGTCATGGTTGATTGCCTTAACCATCTGGTTAGAAATCTGCTGACCTATCTGTATGCCGGCATAATAGGCTGCCTTCTTCTTGTCATCGCCTGAGTTTACGCCGACATTGAGGCCGCGGACGAACTCGTCCATGTAAGCCGAGTCAACGCCGAGACCGCGTGTAAGATATTCTTTGAGGCTCTGTCCCTGCATTACGCCCATGGCGTAACTTACGGTATCAATCTCGCTTTTAAGGTTTGCCTTGGGAGTAGAGTTTCCGCAAGACACGGTCATCATGGCTACAACGGCCGCAACGACTGTGAATGTAAGTTTTTTCATTGTCGTATTATTTTATTTAAATATTGTTTCCTAATATAATTATGTCACCGCGTTATACCACCTCGATAAGCTCAACATCGAACACAAGTGTTGCGAACGGCGGGATAGAGGCACCCGCGCCGCGCTCGCCGTAGCCGAGATGGTAAGGTATGAAGAAGCGGTACTTAGCTCCTTCCTGCATCAGCTGGAGGCCTTCAGTCCACCCGCTGATAACCTGGTTGAGGGGAAACACGGCGGGCTCTCCGCGCTGTATGCTGCTGTCGAACACGGTTCCGTCAATCAGGAAGCCCTCATAGTGGCACTTAACCTTGTCGGTTGGCTTCGGCTTACGGCCGTTACCTTCCCTCAGCACCTTATACTGCAGACCGCTGGGCAGCGTAACGACACCTTCCTTTGAAGCGTTGTCGGCCAGATACTGCTCGCCCTCGGCCTTGGCCTTCTTTCCCTTTTCGGCCATGGCGGCGTTTGCCTTAGCCTCCTGCCGGCGGAAAAACTCCTGCACAATGGCCTGCGCCTCGCGGTCGGCAATCTTGAGTTCGGCTCCTGCCAGAACATCTTTTATGGCCGTAGCGAAGTCGTCAATGTCGAGCCCGGTGGCTCCCATCTGTGCCAACTGGCGGCCGATGCCCAATCCCAAGGCGTAACTTACTTTGTCCATTTATCTGAAAGTTTGATTTATTTCTTACCTTATCAAAAACCGTGCAAAGGTAGCATTTTTATCCGATTACGGCAGCATTATTGTAGAAAAATCACTAATTTTGTGGGAAGATAGCATTTAAAGAAGTTAAAGAAAGTAAAGAAGTCATCACGGCCTGCGGCCGTTAGAAGTTAAAGCCGTATGCTTTGCAAGTTAAGAAAATCGGAAAGGAGTTAAGGAGTTATTGAGAGTTAAGGAGTTAAGACAATAGCTTCGTGAATTTAGAGTTAAGAGGGAAAAGTTAAGAAAATATGCAAATCTCCTTGTCTGCTCGTCTGCTTGTCTCTTGTCTGCTGACGAAGCATTTGACTTTAACTTCTATCGAGCGCAGCGAGCGATAACTTCTATAAATTCTTTAAATTCTATATAAAAACATTTGTCATGAAAAAAATCGTTGTACTTACCGGTGCGGGAATGTCTGCCGAGAGCGGACTCAGCACCTTCCGCGATGCCGACGGGCTGTGGGAGAACTACCCCGTGGCGCGTGTGGCCACGCATGAGGCGTGGGAACGTGACCCCGGATATGTGAACAACTTTTACAACATGCTGCGCAAGAAGCTGCTTAAGGCCGAGCCCAACGAAGGCCACAGACTGGTGGCCGGCCTCGAACAGGCGTATGACGTCACCGTGGTTACGCAGAACGTGGACAACCTGCACGAAGCGGCGGGCAGCTCGCACGTTATACATCTGCACGGCGAACTGATGAAAACGTGCTCGAGCCGCGACGTAGACGACCCGCGTTACCTGCGCACGATGACACCCGACGACCTTGAGGTGAGCCCCGGCGAGAAGGCCGGCGACGGCTCGCTGCTGCGCCCTTACATAGTGTTCTTCGGCGAGGCGGTGCCTAATATCTCGGTGGCTGCCGACTATGCGCGCAGGGCCGACATATTCATCATCATCGGAACATCGCTCAATGTGTATCCTGCGGCAGGTCTTGTGCAGTACGTGAGGCCGTCGGTGCCCGTGTATCTTATCGACCCGAAGCCCGTAATGGCCGCCGGACGGCATAACGTAATACACATAATGAAAGGCGCGTCAGAAGGCATGCGCGAGCTGAGCGGAATACTTCTGAAAGGCAATTTGTAAACAACTGATAACCAACAACTTACAAACGGCGTTGCAAAAGACAGTCTTTTGACCTGTAAAAGGCCGTCTTTTGCAATGCCGTTTGCCGTCTTTTACATTCCGAAAGGTCACCTTTTGCATTTTACCCGGCGACAAGCAGATGTCGCGGTGACAGCCGGCGAAGGGGCCGGGAACAAATATTTTGCACTTTTGTGGGGAAAAGTGGTGCGTTGTGGTGAATTTTACTTATCTTTGCCACGTTGATTACATGTAACGACAACGATGCGTTTTTTAGGGAGCATTGAAGCCAAGACTGACGCCAAGGGACGGGTGTTCCTGCCGGCGGCGTTCCGCAAGGAGCTGCAAAGCGCGGGCGAGACGAGTCTCGTCATGCGCAAAGACGTGTTCCAGCCATGCCTCGTGCTCTATCCCGACAGCGTATGGAACGCGCAGATTGACGTGTTACGCATGCGCCTGAATCGCTGGGACAGCACCCACCAGAGCATTTTCCGCCAGTTTGTGGCTGACGCCGAGGCCGTCACGCTTGACGCCAACGGCCGCTTCCTTATCCCCAAGAGATATATGAGAATGGCCGGCATCAGCCAGGCTGTAAGGTTTATCGGCATGGACGACTCTATCGAGATATGGAGCGGGGAACGCTCCGCCGGATCTTTCATGGAACCTGAGGCCTTCGGCAAAGCTATCGAGGACATCATGGCCTGCGGCCGAGACGGCGACGAATGAGCCTTAAGCGGCCCGACGGCATAAACAGACAAGACTACATGACCACTACCGCAGAAACATATCATGTGCCCGTACTGCTGAACGAGAGCGTCGACGGGCTCAACATCCGGCCTTCGGGTGTCTACGTTGACGTGACCTTCGGCGGCGGCGGACACAGCCGTGAGATACTGAGAAGACTCGGGCCTGACGGCCGCCTGTTCGGATTCGACCAGGACGCCGACGCCGAGCGCAACATCATCGGCGACTCAAGGTTCACCTTCGTGCGCAGCAACTTCAGGTTTCTGAAGAACTGGATGAGATACTACGGCGTTGAGCATATCGACGGACTGCTGGCCGACCTCGGCGTGTCGAGCCACCATTTTGACGATGCCGGACGCGGCTTCTCGTTCCGCTTCGACACTCCGCTGGACATGCGCATGAACCGGCGTGACGGCATCACGGCAGCCGAGCTGCTCAACACGCTGCCCGAACCGGCGATGGCCAACATGTTCTATATGTTCGGCGAGCTGAGAAACGCGCGCCAGATAGCCGCCGCGATAGTCAAGGCGAGAATGCAGAAGCCATTCGTCACCACACAGGATCTTATCAACGTAACTGCTCCGCTGTTCAGGCGCGAGCGCGGGAAGAAGGACATGACGCGCCTGTTCCAGGCTCTGCGGATAGAAGTAAACAACGAGTTAGGCTCGCTCAGAGGTATGCTTGAGGCAGCCGGAGAGCTGCTGGCTCCGGGCGGCAGGCTGTCGGTGATAACCTATCACAGTCTGGAAGACCGCATAGTGAAAGGATTCATGCGCTCGGGCAACACGTCCGGCGAGATAAAGCAAGACTTCTACGGACATATACTGACACCTTTCAACCTTATAAACAACAAGGTGATAACGCCCGGCAAGGCCGAGATTGAGGCCAACCCGCGCAGCCGGAGCGCAAAACTCAGGATTGCGGAGAAGAAGAACGACAATGAATGAACGATAAAGACGACATAACACAGACCGCCCTGCAGACCGCTGCGGACGACAACGCCGGGAGCCACAAGGCGTCACCGCTGCAGGAAGCGATAAGGGAACAGGCTCGGGAAGAGGACGCTCCGCCCTCGGCCGGTGACACCCTGCGCAAGATTTTGGGCGGCGACTACCTCACGACAGACGCTATCAGGAGACAGATTGGCGTGATAATAATCATCGCCGTGTTCACTTTGATATATATTTCCAACCGATACAGCTGCCAGCAAGACCTCATAGAGATTGACCGCATGAAGAAAGAGCTGAAGGACGCTACGTACAAAGCCTTGGCCAGCTCGAGCGAACTGACCGAGATGTGCCGCGAGAGCAACGTGCTCGACATGCTGAAAAACAATAAAGACAGTGTGCTGCAGATACCCAACCAGCCACCTTATATAATTACAGTGCCCGAAAATGAGTAGTTTGTTTGACAGAAAGAAGATTATCAAGAGATACAAGGTGGTGGCCTACGCCATGCTTGCAATAGGTCTTGTGATTATCTTCAAGGCCGCATATGTCGCCACCGTCAAGCGTGACTACTGGCTTGACGTTGCCTCAAGACTGGTCCGCGACAGCGTTGACGTGAAGCCTATAAGGGGCAACATTCTGAGTTGCGACGGCCGGCTGATGGCCGGCTCGCTGCCTGAGTTCAGCATGTTCATGGACTTTAAGGCCGGAGGAGACGAGAATAAGGAACGGGACTCGCTCTGGGCGGTCAAACTTGACAGCATCTGCGAGGGTCTGCACGAGATTTTCCCGTCAAAGACGGCTGCCGAGTTCAAGCGTGATTTAGAGAAGGGACGCGCCAAGGGAAGCCGCCACTGGCCCGTGTGGCGCGGCCGTGTAAGCTACAGCACGTTCTCAGAAGTCAAACAGCTGCCCGTGTTCAGGCTGTCGGCTTACCGCGGAGGCTTCCACTATGAGAAGTTCAACGCCCGCCAGCGGCCGTTCGGGTCGTTGGCAAAGCGTACCATAGGCGACCTCTACGGAGCGAAAGACACTGCCCAGTTCGGTCTCGAACTGTCGTATGACTCGATACTGAGAGGTAAAAGCGGCAAGATAAGCCGCCAGAAAGTAAGGAGCAAGTTCCTCGACATCCCGCTGCAAGACCCCGTCAACGGTGCCGACATTGTCACCACGATAGACGTCAACATGCAAGACTTAGCCGAGCGTTCGCTCATCGACGAACTGAAGCAAGTTCACGGGAACGTAGGCGTGGCAATGGTCATGGAAGTGAAAACGGGCGACATCAAGGCCATTGTAAACATGACGAAGTGTGCCGACGGAGAATATTACGAGATAAAGAACAGTGCCGTGTCAGACCTTCTTGAGCCCGGTTCGGTGTTCAAGACGGCGTCGCTCATGGTGGCACTTGACGACGGCGTGGTTGACACAACGTACAAGGTTGACACCGGCAACGGCATTTTTGATATGTACGGAGCCAAGATGCGCGACCACAACTGGCTCAACGGCGGCTACCAGGTGCTTACTCTGCCGCAGACGTTAGAGTACAGTTCAAACATCGGAGTGAGCCGGATAATAGACAAATACTACGGAAAGAACCCCGAAAAGTTTGTCATGGGGCTCGACCGCATCGGCATACGCGAAGACCTGAAGCTGCCTATCGTAGGCTATGCGCCGCCCCGCATACGCATGCCGAAGAAGAACAAGCGCGGCCAATACATAAACTGGAGCAAGACGGCACTGCCCTGGATGAGCATAGGATACGAGACCCAGGTGCCCCCGATATCAACACTGACGTTCTATAATGCCATCGCCAACAACGGCACGATGATGCGTCCGCGGTTCGTCAAGGCTGTAGTGAAGGACGGACAGGTGCTGCAGGAGTTTCCGCCGCAGGTAATCAAGCAGCGCATATGTAAGGAAAAGACGCTGCACGAGATACAGACAATACTGGAACACGTGGTAAGCCAGGGTCTCGGCAAGAAGGCCGGGTCAGCCTCGTTCAAGGTTGCGGGCAAGACGGGAACGGCACAGATATCAAAGGGAGTAAGCGGATACAAGTCCGGCACGATGAATTATCTGCTCAGCTTCGTGGGATTCTTTCCTGCCGACAATCCGCGTTACAGCTGCATAGTATGCATACAGAAGCCGGGGCGGCCGGCATCCAGCGGATACAGTGCCCTCGTCTTCCACAACATCGCGGAAGGGATAATGGCGCAAAGCCTGAAGCTTGACGTGTCAGACGCGTGCGACTCGCTCTCCATCTTCATACCGGAGGTGAAGGACGGCGACCTTGTCGCGGCTGACTACGTGCTGAAATATCTCGGCATAAACACCCGCAAGGACTGGAGCCTTGACCCGACTGACGGTCATCCCGTATGGGGACAGGCAGAATGGAGTCCCTCGGTAATGACTCTTGAGCCACAGAAAGCATACGCAAACAACGTTGTTCCCGATGTCAGCGGCATGGGAGCGCGCGATGCCGTGTACGCTCTTGAGCACCGCGGAGTGAGCGTAAAACTGACGGGACGCGGCAAGGTGACCCGCCAGAGCCTGCCGCCGGGGCACAAGATAAGGAAAGGCGAGACGTGTACTATTACTTTGGAATTATAAAAAACAGACTCATGATACTTAAAGAGCTTATCAGTAACATCCGCCCCTGCAGCGTTTCAGGGAGTACGGACGTGGAAATAACCGACGTAGACATTGACTCCCGCCGTGTAGAGGCAGGCCACCTGTTCGTCGCGATGAGAGGAACTCAGACCGACGGCCACGCATATATCGGCAAGGCCGTGGCCCGGGGAGCGGCCGCCGTGCTGTGTGAGGACATGCCCGAGACGCCGGCCGGGGGCGTTACTTACGTGCAGGTGAAATCTACCGAAGACATTGTGGGCGAGGTGGCAACGACATTCTACGGCGACCCCTCACGCCACCTTAAGCTTGTAGGCGTAACGGGAACAAACGGAAAGACCACTATCGCCACCTTATTATATAATATGTTCCGCAAGTTAGGCTACCGTTGCGGACTGCTGTCTACCGTCTGCAACTATATTGAGGACGAGCAGATACCGGCCGACCACACCACTCCTGACCCTATCGAGCTGAACCGCCTGCTCAGCCGCATGGTGGAGGCGGGATGCCGGTATGCCTTCATGGAATGCAGCTCTCACGCCATAGCGCAGAAGCGCATAGGCGGACTTAAGTTCGCGGGAGGCATATTCACCAATCTTACGCGTGACCACCTCGACTATCACAAGACGTTCGAGAACTACCGCAACGCCAAGAAAGCCTTTTTCGATGGTCTGCCCAAAGGCGCCTTCGCCATAACAAACGCCGATGACAGGAACGGCATGGTAATGGTGCAGAACACCAAGGCTACCGTCAAGACATACTCAACCAGAACCATGGCCGACTTCCGCGCCAAGATACTCGAGTGCCACTTCGGCGGCATGTATCTCGAGATTGACGGCCGCGAGGTGGGCGTACAGTTTATCGGCAAGTTCAACGTGAGCAACCTGCTGGCCGTCTACGGCGCGGCGGTAATGCTCGGCCAGAAGCCTGAGGACGTGCTCATAGCGATGAGCACGCTGAAAAGCGTCAGCGGAAGGCTCGACCCCGTGCACTCGCCCGAGGGCTACACGGCGATAGTAGACTATGCCCACACGCCCGATGCGCTGGAGAACGTGCTCAAAGCCATTCACGAAGTGCTGGGCGGCAAGGGGCACGTAATCACCGTATGCGGTGCCGGCGGCAACCGCGACAAGGGCAAACGTCCCCTCATGGCGCAAGAAGCCGTAAAGCAGAGCGACCGCGTTATAATCACGAGCGACAACCCCCGCTTTGAAGAACCGCAGGCTATCATCAACGATATGCTGGCCGGACTGAACGCCCAGCAGATGAAGAAGGTGATAAGCATAGCTGACCGCCGCGAGGCCATACGCACCGCCTGCATGATGGCTCAGAAAGGAGACGTGATACTCGTGGCCGGCAAGGGTCACGAGAACTATCAGGAGATATGCGGCGTGAAACATCACTTTGACGACAAGGAGGTGCTCCGCGAGATATTCGACGGGCAGAAAGCTTAAGGCAAACGGCAACAGACCCAGGCCGCTGTCACGACGGTCAGTATGCGCCTGCATAACGCATTGGCAGTCAGCAGCTTACGAGGTGCGTTGTAAAAGACGGCAAATAACAACGTAAAAGACCGTCTTTTGCAGCACGAAAGAGCACCTTTTACAAGGCGAAAGACCGTCTTTCATAAAGCCGCCGGCCACGGGCCGTCATTCAAGGCAGCCGGCAAGCCGCCCAAACAGTTAAATAACAAATACGTAAGAAGCATGTTATACTACTTATTCCGCTTCCTTGAGCAGTTCGGTATTCCCGGCACCCATATGTGGGGATACATCTCTTTCAGGTCGCTGCTGGCACTGATACTGTCGCTCGTAATATCGGCCTGGTTCGGCGAGAAGTTCATCAAGTATCTCAAGAGCAAGCAGATTACCGAGACACAGCGCGACTCAAAGATTGACCCCTTCGGCGTTCAGAAAATCGGCGTGCCGTCAATGGGCGGCGTAATCATCATCGTAGCCATACTCGTGCCCGTGCTGCTGTTAGGCCGTATGCGCAACATCTACCTCATACTGATGATTGTCACTACCGTGTGGCTCGGCTTCCTCGGCGGTATGGACGACTATATCAAGATATTCCGCCGCAACAAGGAGGGTCTGCCCGGCCGCTTCAAGATAGTGGGACAGGTAACTATCGGCCTTATCGTAGGCCTTGTATTGTGGTACAGCCCTGACGCGAAAATTAACGAGAACCTCGCCATAGAACGACAGAACGGTCAGGAGACGGTTGTGAGACACCGCCCCGAGGCACGCAAGTCGCTCAAGACAACGATACCGTTTGTCAAGGGGCACAACCTCGACTACGCCAACATCACGAGCTTCTGCGGCAGGTATAAGTACGCGGCCGGCTGGGTGCTGTTCGTTATAATGACAATATTAGTGGTCACGGCCGTGTCCAACGGCGCCAACCTCAACGACGGCATGGACGGCATGTGCGCCGGCAACTCGGCCATAATAGGTGTCGCCCTCGGCATCTTCGCATACGTGAGCAGCCACATTGAATACGCCGCCTACCTCAACATAATGTACATCCCGGGGTCGCAGGAGCTTGTGGTGTTCATGTGCGCGTTCGTAGGCGCGCTGATAGGTTTTCTCTGGTACAACGCCTATCCGGCACAGATCTTCATGGGAGACACCGGCTCGCTCACTATCGGAGGCATCATAGCCGTGTGCGCCATAATAATACATAAGGAGCTGATGCTGCCCATCCTCTGCGGCATATTCTTCATCGAGAGCCTCAGTGTGATAATGCAGGTGTGGTATGCCAAGGCCGGCACGCGCCGCGGAGTAAGGCAACGTATGTTCAAGCGGGCGCCCCTGCACGACACGTTCCGCACCCGTCAGGAACAGCTCGACCCCGAGATAAAGTATCTTTTCAAGAAACCGAAGGGCGCGATACACGAGTCTAAAATCACCATCCGCTTCTGGATTGTTACGATTATACTCGCCGCCCTGACGATAATAACGCTGAAGATTAGGTGATGAAGGCTTGAAGGTTGTACGGTTTGAAGGTTATAAGATTTGAGGTTTACGGTTAGAGGTTATAAGGTTTGAATGTCAGAGAAAATATAAAGGTATATTCACCATATCTACGAGCATGAGCCTCAGGCCACAAAACCACACAACCGTAAAACCACATAACCGTAAAACCGCATAACCACATAACCGCATAACCACATAACCGCAAAAAACATGAAACGCATAGTAATACTTGGAGCAGGCGAAAGCGGTGCCGGAGCAGCCGTATTAGCCAAGAAAGAAGGTTTTGACGTGTTCGTTTCAGACATGTCAGGCATCAAAGACAAGTACAAGAAAATGCTCGACTCCCACGGTATCGGGTGGGAAGAGGGACACCATACCGAGGAGAAAATCCTCAACGCCGACGAGATAATAAAAAGCCCAGGCATACCTAACGATGCGCCGATGGTGAAGAAATGCACCGAAAAGGGCATACATATAATAAGCGAGATAGAGTTCGCCGGCCGCTACACCACGTCGAAGATGATCTGCATCACGGGCAGCAACGGCAAGACAACGACCACTTCGCTTATCTATCACATATTCAAGAGTGCCGGCTACGATGTCGGATTAGCCGGCAACATAGGCAACAGCCTCGCCCTGCAGGTGGCAGAGGATCCGCATGAGTACTATGTTATCGAGCTAAGCTCGTTCCAGCTTGACAATATGTACGACTTCCGTGCAAACATTGCCATCCTTCTTAACATCACGCCCGACCACCTCGACCGCTACGATAACTGCATGCAGAACTACGTGAACGCCAAGATGCGCATTCTGCAGAACCAGACCGGAGAGGACTCCTTCATATATTGGAACGATGATCCGATAATAAAACATGAGCTGCAGAAGTATGACATAAAGGCTATCCGGTATCCGTTCTCCGAGTTGAAGGAGGTCGGCTCGATTGGGTATATTGAGGAGGGACAGTACAAGATAGAGAAACCCGTGCCCTTCAACATGGAGCAGGAGGAGCTGAGCCTTACCGGCAAGCACAACATATACAACTCTCTGGCCGCCGGAATAGCGTCTGACGTGGCCGGCATAAAGAAGGAGTTTATACGTAAGAGCCTGAGCGATTTCCCCGGCGTTGAGCACCGTTTGGAGAAAGTCGCCAAGGTGGCGGGCGTGCAATACGTCAACGACTCTAAGGCAACTAACGTCGACGCGTGCTGGTATGCGCTTGAGAGCATGAAGACACCGGTAATCCTCATCCTCGGCGGAAAGGACAAGGGCAACGACTATAACGCGATAAAAGACCTCGTAAAACAGAAATGCGCAGGCCTTGTTTACTTAGGAGCTGACAACACCAAGCTGCACAACTTCTTCGACGGGATGGGCATACCCGTGCGCGACACCCACTCAATGAAAGACTGCGTGGCCGCCTGCTACGAGATGGCACGCCCCGGAGACACCGTCCTGCTGAGCCCCTGCTGCGCCAGCTTTGACCTGTTCAAGAACATGGAGGACCGCGGCGAGCAGTTCAAGCAGCTCGTCAAGGCTCTGTAACCACATACATATATAATGTCAAACGGAAACATAACAGAAAGCAAATTCAAAGGCGACGCCGTCATCTGGTCGGTGTTCTTCTTCCTGTGCCTTATCAGCATAATCGAGGTTTTCAGCGCGTCGAGCAATCTGTCGTTCAAGTCCGGCAACTACCTCGGTCCCGTGATAAAACACTGTGCCCTGCTGGCGGTAGGCGTGGTGGTTATGGTCTGCACGATGAACATCAAGTGCCGTTACTTCAAAATAGTAACGCCCTTTGCTCTTCTTGTGTCCATCGTGATGCTGATTGTAGTGTTCTTCGTCGGTGAAAGCACCAACGGCTCGCAGAGATGGATAGAGTTTCTCGGCATACAGTTCCAGCCGTCGGAGTTCGCCAAGGGCACGCTCGTACTGGCCACGGCACAGATTCTGAGTGCCATGCAGACGCCTGAGGGCACCGACAAGCGGGCAATAAAGTACATACTGGTTGTGTGCGCGTTCATCATACCGCTCATTATGGTTGAGAACCTGTCAACGGCAGCACTGCTGTGCGTGGTGGTTTTCCTGATGATGCTCATCGGTAAAGTGCCCGCTATACAGCTCGGCCGCCTCCTCGGCGTCACCATGCTCATCCTCGCCACCGTCGTTTCGGCCGTCATGATATTCGGACATGACAAGAAACAAGACGCCGAAGAAGGTGCGCAACAGGCCTTGGTAGAGCAGGCAGAGGAGAAAGACGATGCCTTTCCGGGGAAGGTTTTTCACCGCTTTGACACGTGGAAATCGCGCATAGACAACTTCCTGAGCAACGAATATGTAGCCCCCGAAGACGTGGACATCAACGGAAAAGATGCCCAGACGTCACATGCCAACATCGCCATCGCCTCGTCTAACGTCATCGGTAAAGGCCCGGGCAACTCGGTTGAGCGCGACTTCCTCTCCCAGGCCTTCTCTGATTTCATCTACGCGATTATCATCGAAGAGTTAGGCATACTCGGGGCAGTGTTCGTCTGCATGCTATACATCGTGCTGCTCTTCCGTACCGCGACCATAGCCAACCGCTGCGCAAATACCTTCCCGGCACTTCTCATCATGGGTTTTGCCCTCCTTCTCGTGGTTCAGGCACTGTTCAACATGGCCGTGGCCGTCGGCCTCGTGCCCGTGACGGGCCAGCCGCTGCCCCTTATAAGCAAGGGCGGAACGTCAACGATAATCAACTGCGCCTACATCGGAGTAATCCTCAGCGTAAGCTATTCGGCCAAGAAGCGCGACGAGCCTGTGCCCCAACGCACCGCCGACGCCACTGCCTGACGCAGCCCACCTGCACCATCGCGCCGCACCGCCGTCACCGGTAGACGCACCGACGCCCCTGCTTACGTAACATTCTGACAATCAACACATTGCACAAAGGTTACCCTCTGCCAAACGAAAGGTGACCTTTTGCGCTTCAATACGTGGTCTTTTACAACGTAAAAGGTGACCTCTCACAATGTAAAAGGCCACCTTTTAGAAATTCAATAAAAACTTACTTCATTACCTTGGCAGTTTTCGCGCCGTTCTTCACTATGAGCAGACCGTGTGTCGGAACATCGCTGAGGCTGAAGCTGCCGGCCGGTGACGTGTAGACAAGCACGCCGTCAGCAGTGTAAACGCGTACTATGCCGTCGCCGTCAGCCCCTGCTGCCTCGATGCCCTGTATGCCCGTGGTCCAGCCCGGCTCGCCCGCGGTGACCGTAGCTGTGCCGCCGTTTACGGTCATTATGTAGCTGTCGGTAACGTCATCACCGCCGCGCACCGGCTGCCATGCGGTCTCCACGAACGACTTTGATGCGAGATATACGCGGTAAGTGCCGTCAGAGAGGACGGCGGTTGAGGCCGTGCCGCTGCCGACTTCAGGATAGCCTGCGTTTGCTGCGAGGCTCACATTTTTCATGAGCCAGTCGAGAGTGAATGTGCGTCCGCTGGCCTCGTCCTGCGCTATGAGGGCTATACTGCCCGTGAAGTCGTAAGCATCGCAGTTGAGGATGTCGCCTACGCTGTAGGTAAGCTGCCCGCCTCTCACGCTTACCGTGAAGCGGCCTGTGGATGTAGAGCCGTTGCCCCATGTGACGCTCTTAAGCATGCCGAACTGAGAGGTGCGCTCCTTGCCGTCGTCGCCGGGAAAGGCGGTTATCATGTCCTGCCCCTCTGAGAAGCTGCCCTGCCCTGAGTTGAGTACCGCTATGTCGCAGTAAGCCGTACCCGCGCCGCTCCAGCCCCAGTTGACATGCACCAGTCCGTCGGCATCGTAACCGTCTATCACGAAGGCGTGGCCGCCGACGCGCGCGTCGTTGCCGCCGTAAAGCACAGGTCTGCCGGCGGCTATCTCGCCGTAAACCGTGTTCATCCACTCGCTTTCGGCATAGATGTCGCGCATGCGGTACTTCGCACTGTAGCTGAAGTACTTGTCAAATGCCTGCGTGGCCTTGGTGTTGAGCGTGCCGCTGCCGTCCAGATCGTAGTCCATCTCGACGGCTACTCCGCAGTGGTACATCAGCGTAGCCACGGCATCGGCCTGCAAGTCAGTGTAACTTCCGGCAACATAGCTGTCAAGCATATTGTCATAGTCGTATGCGGTTCTGCTGAAATCTACCTGGAATGTTTTATTCCCCAGCGAGCCCTGGTATCTGTAAGACGTGTGGCCGGTGCCAGTCACGGGCCAGCTGTGGTAGCGCATCAGCTGCGACATGGCCGTGGCCACACAGCCCGTCGGCACGTCCTTACCGTCGAATTTTTCCGCTACCACCCTGTTGTAAGGCTCGCCCTGATCCCATACCGTGGTGAGCATGGCCGGCACGGCCTCCGGTAGCGAGGTGTCTCTCAGCTCCGCACCGGAGACAGCTGTCTCTCCGCTCTCAAGCATATGCTGCAAGGCCTCGTCGACGGCATCAAGCCACCACAGCATCGCCGGCGCGATATTGCCCTCGCTGAACTTTCCATCGGAAGAATAGCCGAGCACGGCCCTGAACTTGTCATCGTTGGCTATTACGGCAAATCCTCCGTTGTCATAGCCTAATATGGTAAACTGGGCACCATGCTTCAATGTCTTCATCTGCGCCACGCCGTTCCTTGTAGCCAACGCAGCCGGCTTTATCACGCCCTCCGCCGCCGCCTTCATCTCAGCGAGGCTGCGCCGCGCGCTCTGCGCACTGACTGTCGCAAGGATGATCAGTGACGCGAATATAAGTCGCTTCATATGTCAAAATATTAAGTTTTATGAAAAAGGGCAGAGCATACCCGTGACAGGTATGCTCCGCCCGATGCTGGCATGGGATTATTCTTTCGTCAAGGTTATATTTACGAAAGCGTCCATGTATCCGCCCGCGTTGATGGCATAGAGATAGAGAGCCGTGTCCGGGTCGAACGTTATGGTGTCCGGAATCTTGCCCTCTTCGGTCAGTGACCATTCAGCCGGGAATGTACCAGTGTACAAACTCGGGCTTCCGGCTGGGTTGTAGAGCCATACCAGGTCGTAGCCCTGCACGCTGCAGATGAGGTTCTCGTCATCGCAGACAAAGCCGAGTGTGCCCGTCATCGTGTCTCCGTCAAACGAGTAAGACATTTTCCACGTGTATTCCTCACCCGCTCCGAGGATATTGCTTGCCTCTACCGTGAACGTGTTCTCGTAGTCAGCCGAGCCTTCCTGTGCCGCTGTCAGGCGTATCGGGAAGCTTATCTGTGCGTTGCTGGCCAGCGAGAAGCCGCTGAACGTCCATGTCCCACCGAACGCACGGTAGAAGTCTCCGTCGTTGTCAGAGATCGTAACGGTTATCTGCTGCGTGGCTAATTCGGTGCCTTCGGCCGAGGTTATGGTAAGCGTGAACTGGCGGTCGTCGTTAATGTCGCTGTCGTCAATAATGTCCACCTCTACGTTCATTGTGCCGGCAGCCAGAGTATCGGCGTTGAGGTTGAGGGTCTTGTCAGTTATCCTGTAGTTAACTCCCTCCACTGCGCCGTTCTCGCCTGCGGGCGCGCTCTCCACGGTAACCTTTACCGGTCCGTTGCGTCTGCCGCTCACGCTTATCGGTATCTGCACGATGCCCGCCGTCTCGTCTACCGTCATCGTGCTGCTCTCAAAGCCTGCGGTGCATTCTGCCGTGTTTACATCGTCATCGTCAGAGCATGACGTGAAGAGAGGCAGAGCCGCGGCCATGAACATCAATAATTTAATGCATTTATATCTCATGATTTTCTGTTTTTATAGAGTTTTTGTATTAATAGCCAGGGTTTTGCTTCACCTGTGGATTTGCATCTATCTCATGCTGCGGTATGGGCCATACCATGTGGGGGTCATCCGCCGGCCGTGACAGGGCTGTCGTCGTGCTGGAGCCCGGCAGGTTGCAGATGTCTTCCTGCTGCGGAGTACCGCGCGTAACGCCCATGTTCCACCTCTTCAGGTCTGACAGACGCTCGCCCTCGCCGATGAACTCGCGCTCGCGCTCGTTCTTTATCTCGTCCATCACGCCGTTCTGGCCGGTGAAGCTCTGGTCAGTATAGTCCGTTATGCGGGCTGACTCAAGCGCGTTGAGGTACTGCGCCGCATGCGACACGTCGTTCTGCATTGCGTAAGCCTCGGCTGCTATCAGGTACATCTCTGAGATACGGAACACTTTCGGCTCAATCATGAAGCGGAAATACTCGCTTCCTTTGCCTGCAAGATCGGTGTAGACATAACCGTCGTCTTTGTACTTGTTGAGGCAGTAAACCGTTCCGGAGGTACCTGTGTTTGACGTGATGCTTGTAGCGAGGAAGAACACCGGTCTGCGGATGTCCCTGCTGTCATAAAGATCTAAGACGGTCTGTGTGGGCACATAGTCGGGCACGCTGCTCGACGTGTACGGCAGGAACACCTCTCCCGTCTGTCCTGCGCCCTCGTCCGGATACAGGACTGTCAGTTTGAAAATACTCTCCGTGTCGTAGTTGCCCCACCAGAGGTTTTTCATGTCATCCACGCAGCTGGCCAGATAGTAATTGCCGCTGTTGATAACCTCAACGGCTTTCTGCGCCGCTGTGGCGTAATCGTCCATGGCGAGAGCCACTCGCGCCTCCAATGCAGTGATAGCATCGGCCGTGACGTAATAGCTTCCCATCTCGCCCGGAACGGTAATGAGAGCTCTCGCGCTGTCAAGATCAGTCTTTATCTGGGCGAAAGTCTCGCGCAGGGTCTTGCGTGCAGGGTACGTTCCGGCATCGGATGACGGATTGTAGTCAAGACGGAAAGACACTCCGCCGTTGGCCTCATCGGCCTTGCTCTCGTCATAGTCGGCGCAGAAGTACTTGTAAAGCTCGAAGATGCTGAACGCACGCACGAAGAACGCTTCACCCTTGATTTTCTTTAATGATGTCAGCGCGGCGTCTGTGAACAGGTTCGCGTTTGACATATCGCACTTGTTGTAGCCGCCGATAATGAAGTTGGCACGTGCTATGAGAGCCTGGCAGTTGCCGTAAACGGTCTCGAACTCAGACGTTCCTTTAGGCGTAATGCTCCAAGTGTAGAACTGTCCGTAAGTGTTGGAGTAGCCGGCGACGGCATTGAACTCGTCTGCCTGGATGTCTGCCGTATTGTAGAACGCCGGTGCACCAACGCACGAGCGCAGTCCCGTGTAAAGGCTGTTGCGCTCGTTCTCGAAGTCGGTAGGTGTCTCAAGAGCCTCATCGGAGGGTATAGAGTCGTATGGAGTCGTGTCCATGTCGCATGCCGCGAGCGTGAGAGCGAGTGCCATTACTGGTAAAAATATTGTCTTTTTCATATTGTTCTGTCCTTCTTTTATGTTAAAAAACGCATATGGTTAGAATGTGATCTGCGCACCGAACGAGTACTGACGTGTGTTAGGATAGTCGCCGAGTGTGATAGAGCTGTCAACCTCCGGGTCATAGCCCTTATAGCTTGTGAATGTCAGCAGGTTGCGTCCTGTGAAGAACACTTTGACGTTCTTGATGAAGTGCGTCTCGTCCATCCACTTCTTAGGCAGAGTGTAAGAGAGCTGCAGCAGCTTCAGGCGCACGAACGATGCATCCTCGAGGAACTGTGTGTCGGTCTGGCGTGCACAGCTGGCTGCCGGGACATCGGTGACATCGCCAGGCTTTGTCCACATATTGAGCATGTCGGCTGACATGTTCTGCTGTGATGCGAATGTCGGGTTCTCGATGAAGAAGCGCTCGTTGTTCCACATATAGCGGTCGAACATGCCGGTGAACTGCACATCGAGCTGCAGGCCTTTCCATGAGAGAGTGGTGGAGATGCCGCCTGACCACGGCGCGATAGAGTTCTTTCCGATATGCACTCGGTTGGCCTCAGAGTACACCTTGGTCTCGTTACCGTCTTTATCGAGCCATACGCTTTGGCCGTCAGCCGGGTCTACGTGACTCCAGCGAACCATGTAGAACTCGCCGAAGGCGTGGCCTACCTTGAGCTGCTGGAAGTCGCCGTAGGCGTAAGTATCCTGCCCCTCGAACAGCTTTGTTATCTTGTTAGAGTTGTAGTTGCCGTTGAGGCGAATGTTCCAGTACCAGTCCTTTGTCTTTATGAGGTCTATGTTCAGCTCGAAGTCAACGCCGCGGTTGTACATCTCTGCCACGTTACCCCAACCGGCCGAGAAACCAGTCGTATAAGAGAAAGGCATCTCCATAAGCATATTGGATGTCTGCTTGTTGTAGAACTCAACGTTGAACCCAAGGCGGTCGAACAGGCGGCCTGACAGGCCTACGTTCCATGTCTTCACCACCTCCCACGTAAGGTCGTCGTTGCCGGGGTTGCCTATTGCCGTGGCGGGGCTGCCGTTGTATGTCCCGTTGGAAGACACGAGGCCGAGAGCCATGTAAGGATCAATTCCCGAGTTGCCGGTAGAACCGTAGCTGAGCTTGAGCTGGAGGTCGTTGAGCCAGCTCTTGGTGCTCTCCATGAACTTCTCGTTAGTGATGTTCCACATCACGGCCACTGCGCCGAACGTGCCCCAGCGATGATCCTTCGCGAAGAGTGAAGAGCCGTCGCGGCGTATCGAGGCATCGAGGAAGTAGCGGTCAGCATAGTTGTAGCTGAGCATGCCGAACCATGAGTTGCGCACCTCTTCTGATATTGAATGACCCGGAAGATCGGCCTTGGCACCTGACGACATCAGCATAAGGCGGTTGTCAGTCATGCCTGACACACTTACATCGAAAGCCTGCGTCTTGTCGGTCATTGACTCCTGGCCGAGCAGTATTGACATATGGTGATTCTTGAGAAAATCGAACTTATACTCAATCGTGTTCGTTATCGTCCAGCGGTAGAAGCGTGAGAAGCTTTCGGCCGCCATACCTGTGGGGTTGATGTCGTCAAGGCCGTCAGGTATGGTGCTGTAGAATTTCTGAGAGGAGCGCAGGTCGTTCCAGTCGAGTCCTATAGCCGAGCGTATGTTCAGGCCTCTTATCGGATTGATGTTCACGTATGCGTTCTCGTTCAGGCGGATGCGATCCTGAACGATTGGCTGTATATGTGACAGATAGTCAGGCGAGAGATAGCCCAGCATGTCGTAATACTTCAGCTCGTCGCCGTAGCCCTCGAAGGTACTGTTTGCGTAGTCAATATTCCCGTTATTGTCGTATACGAGGCCGAGTATCTCGCGGTCAGGCTGCGTAGGCAGATACATGTGAGCCGCGAAAGACTTGTTATAAACCGAGTTTGAAGTACTGCCGAAGAGCGTGGTCTGCGTCTTGTTGAAGGCCAGATTGGAGTTCGTCCCCACTTTCAGCCATGGCGTAATGTTCAGCTCGAGATTGGCGCGCAGGGTCTCGCGGCGCATCTTTGAGTCGTCATAGAGACCGTCGGCATCGTAATGAGAGAACGATACGAGGTAAGCAGCGTTCTGCGAGCCGCCTCGCACGCTTGCGTCAACCTGGTATATCGGTGCTGTGTCGCCGAGGTATTTCTTCGTCCAGTCAGTGCCTATATGGTACTTGTTGTAGTAGTTCTTCATAGCCTGGAACTGCGCGTTTGTGGCATACGAGGGGGTCATCATCTCCTGGAATCTGAACCACTGCGATGCGTTCATCATGTCGGCACCGTCATTGGCTATCTCTGAAATAGAGTACTGTGCCGAAACAGTAACCGTGGGAGCCTCGCCGAAGTCGGCTTTCTTGGATGTTATTATGACGACGCCGTTGGCCGCACGTGAGCCGTAGATAGCGGTTGATGACGCGTCCTTAAGCACTGTGACGTTCTCTATGTCGTTAGGGTTGAGTGACACGAATGTCTGCGCTGAGATCTCGCTGCCGTCGAGGATGAACAGCGGCTCGGTTGATGCGTTGATTGATGTCACGCCGCGGATCATCATTGACGACGTGGCCGAGGGCTCGCCTGACGATGTGAACACCTGCAGGCCGGCAACCTGACCCTGCAAGGCATCGGCCACATTGGCCGAGGGACGGTTGGCAAGGGCATCGCCTGACACCGTTGCCACTGATCCGGCGATTGTTCCGAGCTTACGTGCCGAGCCGTAACCGGTGACTACCAGCTCATCGAGGGCGTTGTCATCGTTCTCAAGTGTTATCCTGAGGTTCCTGCCGGCCTTGACGCGTGCATCCTTCATGCCGATGTAAGATACGGTAAGATAGGCGCCGGCCGGAGCACTGACGCTGAACTTTCCGTCAACGTCGGTCACCGTTCCGGTGTTGGAACCTTCCACGCGCACCGTAGCACCGACGACGGGCTGACCGTCCTCATGGGACACCACGGTTCCCGTGACTGCCGTTTGGGCCAGTGCCATCC
>C._urophasianus_2_cecum__coassemble_94_pt1 | contig 25169 bp, 21 predicted proteins | sample C__urophasianus_2_cecum__metabat2_low_PE_008 | metagenome-assembled genome bin C
AATATTTGATTTACAAAATACTATGAACAATTTTAATTTATAGAACCCACCTTATGTAAATATCAATTCTGTCATGCAAAATTAATCAAAATTTGCCGACATAACTCTCTCTGATATCATTTTTCCTTCGCGGTGGCATCATATTCCCGGCAGATGTCAAGGAAGAGCATCGGATTGTAGGCAATGGCATTCCATAGGCGTTTACCGCCTTTAAGAACCTTCTTGTCAACATATTCCACAAATTCGCGGCGTGTCTTCTTGTACCTTATACGCATGGCATTAAGGCTGATGACATTACCTGTCATAAACGGCACTACGATGCAGTCGCCTTTAAGACATACTCCGAAAATCGTTGATATATTCATCTTGCCAAGCTGCATGTTCTGCGAGTCCACGCCGTTCCACCAGTACATACGCCCCACTTCGTTTTCTCCCTCTACATATACAAACTGCCGACGTACACGCCGGGGCTTCAGCAACGACGGATTTGCAACCAGCTGAGACTCAAGATGGTCATACTTGCCGTCTTCAGACGTTTTCTGTACAAAATCTATCGAGCGCACATTTTCAGCGCTATACTCAGTTTCGTCCTCGCTGTCAGGTGTAGGCGACAAGGTAAATGAGGTGTTCATTTTCTTAAACAGCCTGCCGTCTACCCAATACGTCCTGACATATCCGTCAACAACGGTTCCTCCGTTAAGGGTTATCTTCACATGGTCTGCCTCCGGATCTCCGCTGCGCTGCGCCTTAACACACAAGCAGACTGTCAACAGCAGTATGGCTAAAAACGTCTTTTTCATATTCTAAAAAGTTTTATACGTCAATTAAAAAACCTGCTGAAACCAACACACCGTAAATAAGCATGTTGCGTGACGTGAAGCCAAGCACCATGTTAAGAGCCTTCCCCTTACCTATTCTCACCATTTTACGGTAAGTAGAATAATGGAACACGATATATAAAACCGGCAGACAAGCCGCCCATATATGCCCGTTAAAGGCGAAAACCGTGCCTATGAGCACGGCCAGCAGGCCAGACATGAAGTATGCAGCGCGGCCGCGTGCAGCCCCTATCCTTACTACCAACGTCTTCTTGCCGGCACGCATATCGTTGTCGATGTCACGGTAATTATTTATCAGCAGCAGCGTGTCGATAACAAAGCCGCAGGCTAATGACGCCATGAACACCTCGAACGTAAGCGTCTCTACTTGGATATAATATGTCGCACAAACCGGTACTATACCGAAAAACACGAGTACAAGCACATCGCCCAAGCCTAAATAAGACAGCAACGTAGTGTACAAGAAACAGAAAACAACGCACAAAACGCCTACAGCCATCATCTCTACCCCACCGTACAAGATAAGCGGCAGGCCCACAATACATGCAAGCAAGGTGGTGATTATGACGGCGCGCATCATCTTCTTGGCCGGTATCCAGCCCTGAGCACAGGCACGCCGAGGACCCAGGCGCGTCTCGTCATCATTGCCTCGCACAAAGTCAAAATAGTCATTGATGAAGTTTGCGTCAATCTGCATGATGAACGCGAACAGCACACACAGCAGCGCGGGCAACACCTTGAATGCCCCACCGCCACCGTCAGCATAAGCCATAGCCAATCCTATCATAACGGGAACGGCCGCGCCGGCAAGCGTCTTGGGACGTGCCGCGAGCAGCCACGCCTCAGGGGAATTAACACGCACCTTTTTACCTTCAATCATCGTTCCTTTACTAACCTTTTTGCTTGCAAAAGTAAACATTTAATCGTATATTTGCAAGAAATTAAGAAACATTGAACCATGACAGAAAAAAATGTCAATCTTGACCTGATGACTTTCATCGAAACCGAAATCCTACCACGATATTCTAACTTTGACAAGGCTCACAGACTGCCGCATGTAACGAACGTGATACGCCGCTCGGTAAAACTGGCTGCCGCAATAGGCGCTGACGTAAACATGGCTTACGCTATAGCAGCTTATCATGACCTCGGGCTTGAGGGGCCGCGTGCTATTCATCACGTTACAAGCGGAAAGATATTAGCCTCTGACGTACGGCTGAAGAAATGGTTTACTACCGACCAAATCAATATAATGAAGGAGGCTGTAGAAGACCACAGGGCATCAGCCTCGCATGCCCCGCGCAGCGTTTACGGAAAGATTGTCGCCGAGGCCGACCGTGAGCTGTTGCCCGACACCGTTTTAAGACGCACTATCCAGTTCGGCCTTGACCGCTATCCTGAAAAGAACAAAGAGGAACAGTGGCAACGTTTCATGGCTCATCTCGACCAGAAATACTCACAACACGGGTATATCCGCTTGTGGATTCCGGGTTCTGAGAACGAGCAGAACCTGAAGAAAATACGTGAACTGATTCTCCGACCCAGACAACTGAAACAAATTTTCAATAAAATATATGATGAAGAAAAAGGTAAATAAAAGTTCTGTAAGCCATGTTCTACCGCTTGCGAGAACATCTGTCACAACATTGCTGATAATCATAAGTATGATGCCATGCATCGCACAACAGGCTGACACAATACGTCACGAAGTGTTGCTCGAGACAACCAAAGGTAACATACGCATCGCCTTGTACAACGAAACGCCGCAACATCGCGACAACTTCCTTAAACTCGTGAGACAAGGCTTCTACGACGGACTGCTGTTTCACCGCGTAATTTACAACTTCATGATACAGACCGGCGACAGCGCAAGCCGCAACGCAAGTCCCGGACAGCTTCTCGGAGACTCTCCCGAAGGCTATAAAATCCCGGCAGAGATAAAATATCCGGCACTGTTCCATAAGCGCGGAGCCGTGGCCGCAGCCCGCGAAAACGATGAGAATAACCCGGCCTTCGCCTCGTCAGCATCACAATTTTACATCGTTTATGGCCGCAGGTTCAACGACGCCATGCTTGACGAACAACAGCAGAAGCTCGACAAGCAGACCAACGGCAAAATAAAACTTACGCCCGAAGTAAGAGAGACATACAAAGCCATAGGCGGCGCGCCTCATCTTGACGGTCAGTACACCGTCTTCGGAGAAGTAACCGAGGGACTGAATGTAGTAAAAGACATTGACTGGGCCGACACTGACGACAACGCACGGCCAAAAGAAGACATTAGAATAACAAAGGCTACGGTGGTGAGATAATCTTACTTAAACCACCGCCCTACCCGATTTAAATCATCAATGAACAGACAGCAGTTCTTAAAAGGCCACCTTTCGTATGTCAGAAGGTGGCCTTTTGCGTTTCAATAGATGACCTTTTGTAAGCTAAAAGAGCATCTTTGTGAAAAACAACGGTGATATTACAATATGCACAAGCTGAACAAACATTGCCCAAAAACCATATAACTAACGCTATATCAAGAGGTTAACACACAAGACAAAGACGCTTCATAAGGCCCGGAATGAAAACCGATACGGAACGTCTTTGTATATTTAGAACGGATAACCGATGGCAAGATGAATAGCCTGACCGTCCTTGAACTTAGGAATATTATAAAATCCGCTCTTGCCGGTCTCGTATGGCACGTGCAGGCCTACGCCCCAGTCAAGACGCAACACAAGGAAATCAAGATCGTAACGTATGCCGACACCCGTGCCGAGGGCTGTCTCCTTAAGAACATTTTTCAGCTTAAACTGCGCTCCGCTACGGTAACCGTCGTCACGCAAAGCCCACACGTTACCGGCGTCAATGAATGCCGCGCCATAAAGACTGCCGAAGATGTTAAAGCGGTATTCTAAGTTCAGCTGCAGCTTAATGTCGCCGGTCTGGTCGAGATACGACAGGCGTGAAACGTCTGTCGTGTAGCTGCCGGGACCGATACTGCGCACGGCAAACGCCCTTATACTGTTGGCTCCGCCTACATAAAACTGCTCACTGTAAGGAGCTGTACGGCTGTTGCCGTATGAATAAATTACACCGGCATTGACGTGCGCCACAAGCTGAGACTTCTCTCCGAGCGTCCACGTCTTGCTGACGTCGGTCTCTATCTTGAGGAACTGTGCGTAAGGATTTGAGAACAACCGCTTGTCAGGCGTACTCCATTTGTTCCCTGCCGCCATATATCCGAGCGAAAGTATGTTTCCTGACTCAGTAAACGTTGTCTCCCACACTAACGGATTACGGCTGTGCATGGCCGAACTGTAAGTCAGCGTGTAACGTATCTTGGGAATGAACACGTCCTGCATGGATGTCTGCAGATACGGATTGACGTAAAGAATAGAGTCAAACTTCGCCGTTGTGCGGTTCAGCTTCTGGTATTGTAATGTCAACGGACTCAGTTCATGAAGCCATCTGTCAGACCGCTGCCACTTATATGTCCACTCGGCAGAAAATGTATTCATCTTAAAATAATCAGGACGATTAAGCACATTCACCGATATCTTTGCCGATGTTGACGGTGTAGTAAAATAGCGCCGGCGCTTAAGGAACGGCACAATCAGGCGCGGAAACTCTATGGACGCATCGGCTCCGAATTCGTATGAATTGGCATTGCCGCCCGTACCGTTAACGTTTCCGCCCCGCTCCCATTCGTATGAGCCATGCAGATTGATGTCTAACATCTCTCCGCCGCGGAAGGCGTTGCGCTTAGTAAAACCGACAACAAGCTCCGGCCCGTGGCGTCCGTTAATCTTATTCTTATAGTTTGTCTCGATATAAAAGTCGTACGGCTTGCCGAAAGTGCATGACAGGTTGAGGTCAAGAGTATCACTACGCCCGGTAGTATCACGCGGAACGAAATTAAACTCAACAGAACTGAATAGGCCTGAGCCGTTAATTTTATTTGACGACTCCATGTATTTGTCATAGCTGAACTGCTGCCGCGGCCGCAATTTCAGGTCGGCAAGTATAATTCTCGGACGTATCGGAGGGCGCTTCCCGTTAAATCTTACGGTGAAATATCTGTGACTGAAAGAGTCTTTCAGCTCTTCCATAAATTGCTTTCGTATGTCGATACGTATATTGCCGATGTACCATTTGCGGCGCGTTATGGCCGGAAGATTGCCTGCCATCTGCAGACGTAATTTGGCATGACCCGGAACGGCCGTTGTATCAGCGAGGTAAGAGGCGAAACCTGGTTGATAGAAATAATAACCGTTATTACGGAACAGCGTTGAGATACGGTTTCGTTCGGCATCCATTATCGATGCGTCAAGAGGTGAACCGGCTTTAAGCAGAGCTTCAGATGATGTAAGATTTATCAGGCTGTCGGCTGTTTCAGGGAAATCAACATATTCAAGCGAATCAACGGTAAACAGCCGGCCGGCATTTACCGTGTATCCGATTTTTGCCTTCTTGGGATTTTTTTGAGGAATAACCTTATAACTGACTGAACCGTTAAGGTATCCGTGGTTACGCAATACTGACTGGGCAACAGAAGCTCGGAGTTCAGGATTGACCTGACGCATCAGCACCGGGGCTTTACCGAAGGTTTTTGTTATCCACTTGGCTATCTTGTTTTTTGAGTCTGAAAAGGCATTCCATATCCATAAGCCGTATTGGAAAGGGGTGCGATAATATGAGCTGCCAAACAACGCTCCGTTAGGTGCTGTAGCCAAAGAAGCCTCGATTTCTTCCTTTGTAGTTGCGAAATGGTCTGCGTCCTGGTCTTCTTCATAATTGTTATATTCTATCTTCGTCAAACCGATAAACAGCTGGTCGTTTTCAGGAATATTACGTGTGGTTGAGCAAGATGTCAGCAACAACGCTGATAATGCAATTACACAACCCGTAAATTTGCGGACTGCCGGTCTAAACATAGAAGCAATATGTATCATGTTTAACTTCATTTTGATTTAATTTATAAATCAAACAAGGCATTCTTACTTTTCTTTCACGTCTGATTTTTTATTCACAGTAGAGTCTTTTTTGGTCGGAATGGCAACTTTGTTCTTTTTCCCGAAACTGAAAATATCCTTAAAATGCTGCAAACTGCGACGCCAGATAAATCCGAAACCATACTCACGCACAGTGCCTTCCAACCAGTCATAAGCGTTGTTGTCATAATACAGTTTGACGTATTTGTCTGACGAATTACCCAAACGGTATTCGAAAGTAACATTATCAAAGAACGACTCGTTCTGATTAGCGACATCGGCACCTGTCGAGACTTTACCTCCAACGACTATACGCAGACGGTTGTTCCAGAAACGTTTTGAGAACTTGAACGAATAATCAGTATGTGTTCCTCCGTCAAGTCCTGTAGAATTATCCATACCGAAGCTGAGGTCAAGAGAGCGTAACGCATTGCCTGTTATGCTGTTGATCTCGCTCTGAAGGAATGAACTCAACGCATTGTTCATCGAGAAGTCGCTTGTATTACCGTCAGAAAGGTACATACCGGTGGTAAGCATCGTAACAGCCAGCTTTCCGCGCTGCTCAATGCTCATGGCCTGCAGCTCACTGTTAAGCGTCATGTCTTCAGGCGCACTGAGCGTAAACTCAAGGCCCATATCCTCCAAAGTCTTTGTTATGATGACTCCGCAATCAAACTCGACATCTCTACTTTCACCCTCAGAACCGCCTGACGAGACGCTTGCCTTTGTACGTTCGGTAGCTGTAATGTTCAGCTTGGGGTTCATCGGGTCTCCCGTAAATTCAATATAACTTCCGTCACGTATGGTAAACGTCTTCAGAGGTATTACTGGCAATGAATACTTCATCTCACCGTTATCAAGCGTATAGCGGCCCGTCAGTCTGATGTTACCAGCCATATCATACTGCATCCGAAGGCTTCCTCCTCCTGTTATGTCCAGATAATTAGAATGAGCTGCGTCAAGATAACACATAACGTGTGCGCCCTGGTCGATATTCATCGTAAGATCCATTGTAAATCCGGACATAGCCGGATGTTCAACCACAGTAGCTGCTGTATCCTCAAAACTTACGAACTTTACAAGCTCGTCCATCCGGTTGTCTGTAGAAAGCGGTGTGTCACGAAGTATGTAAGACATATCCGTTGAACCGAGAACGTCAAGCCGTCCAAGCATCTCAAGCCGTTCTACCGGGCCGCGCATGGTTGCAAAGAAATCCACAAAGGCCTTTCCAAACGCAATACTGCGGCGGTTTTCTTTAGAATCGATTACCTGACAGTTACGCGCTGCCATACGTAAGTCCATATTCATATTGGCAAAATCAGAGAAATCCACGTTTCCGTTAAGGACAAGAGGGTTGTCATTGTTCGCGTACATTTCAAAATCTTCAAACAAAAGATTACTGCCGACAATGCGTATCGGGTCTTCACTGAAACGCATTCTTACACCATACTGCGCACTGCGCATATAGCATGAGTCAAACTTTATCTCACCGTTGGCACGCGGCTTGTCAAGTGTTCCGGCTAATGCAAGTTCTCCATTAGCATAGCCGTCAAGGCGGATTATACGGTCAGGGATGAACCCGTTAATCAAGCGTGCAGGCATACGCATCATCTTTAACCGGGCATCGAGATGCCCGTCTCCCGCCGGATTGTAGCCTCCATTAAGCTCTGCAACCTGCTTGCCGTTACAATTTAGTACCCCGTCAAGGCTGTGGTTCCCGTCACTTTGCGGCATATATACAAACTCTGTACTTATATCGCCCATGCGGCTGCGTTCATAAGTCATTTTGTCAACTGACAACGATGCAGACAAAGAAAGATCTTCATGTGTCTGTATAATATGGAAATCTCCATTCATTATGCCAGTTATATCAGGCATATAAGGAACTGCTGACAAGATTTTCTCAAGGTCAAACTTATTCAGACCCACGGTTAAGTCTTGTAGGGCATCTGTGTTCTCATCATTAGAATATGCGTAAACACCTGTTCCGTCATCAGCCTGCAGACGCAAATTTGCCGACACACGTCGGTCTGCACCCATATAAAGAAAATTGTCTTCGTTAACGGTGAACTTCTTATATCCTAAAACAGGGTCGTCAGTCAACAAGTGCAGCTTTATGCCATGCGGTTCCATTGAGGCTTCAGCTCCGAGTTTCAGCCCGAGACTGTCACAGGCATCATAGAAACGAAGGCTTGCACCTGAACCTTTCTCGAACACATATCCGTCAAGTAAAGCATTGAATACATACCGGCTGTTGTCCCTGTTATTACGTACTTGGGCGTTATATTTGCAGTTGACTGAATCTGACGTAATGTTAAAACGGACTGTATCAAGTTTGATTGAACTGTTTTGTAACTCAAGCAGTTGCAGCTTGCCGTTAAGACCAACGGCCGGCGAAGACGATATGTCGATACTTGCGTCTTGGAAAGTATATCCTTCACGGGCTATAAACCGGCTCAAAGGATTGTTCTTTCCTGTAACAAGATAAAAATCAGCTGTCGGCAATTTCTCACGTATTTCAGATATGTTTATCTGCTTACTTTTCAGGTCTGATTTTAATTCCCGGACAAACGCACCGGCACTGGCAAGTATTTTCTTATATCCGCCTTTACCATTGAAATGCAAACGGAAGTCACCACATTCTGTAACAAAATGCGTTGTATCAACACTTGTCAGAATATCGACCAATAAATCGTCCGGGCGGAACACTTTGCCGGAATCAGATATCGCAAGGTCATTTATATTTCCGCTGACCTTAAGCATTGTCTTCAAATCCGAACTTACGTCTACTCGGCATTTCAAAGATGTCGTAAGCTGTGACTCCACCAGTCGCAATCCATACCAATCAACGTATTTAACATCAGCGGTCAGCGTTGAACTTACCATATTAGGATTGAGCCGTGCGTTAACCGAAACCACACCTTTAGCCAATGGATTATTGCTGTCAAGACCGATATGGGCCAAACCGTCTTTAAGTTCAGCATTAAACCTGATACTGTCAAGCCCGTACTGCCCTATACTGAACTGTCTGATATTTGCGTCAGCCGAAAGACTTGTCCGCTCAGACGTGAAGTCAAGTCCATTACCGTCAGCTTTGATATGACCGGTCAAATCGCCCAAACCCACACCCGGAATGAAATGTCCTATCTTAAGATTCTGAGCTGAAACCAATGCGTCATATTTCATATCGCCGGCGTCAAAACATCCTTTTGCCTCAATATGTCCTCCACCTTCACTCGCCGTAAGTTTGGCGGTATATGATTTCCCGTTAATACCGACATCGCCTTTTACACTAATATTTCTTGGAATTACCAATGACGTTCCTTGAGCCTTTAATAACTCACTGATAAAATCAAGATTATATGTCTTTGCGTCAATCTTCATGTTGGCGCGTATGTTTGAGACGTCTGTCAGATTACCGGCAGAGCCACTGACATTAACGGTGAACGCTGAAGGCATACTGATGTTTATGCCGCCAAGAGTCATGTTCTTCATGTTTCCGGACACTGTGGCCTTGAGGTTTAAAGGCTGATTGGGCAACCGCCGTATAAAACTCGTCGGCATGTCGCCCAGGGCATGCAATATATCCTGCTTACCGATTGAGCACTCGGCAAACAGACTTAATTTACCCGGAGTATTACTGTCAAAGGCATTAAGAGCCATTACGAGCTCAGCCGTAAGACTTGATTCGGGCGTGCGTAATTCTAATTTAGGCAGAGACAGATTTACAGAATCCATTGATACAGACCCTGTAAAACGCTCAACCGTTATGCCGCTTTTCTCTTTAAACACGCATTCCCGCAACGACAGTTTTAATTGCGGTCCGCAAAAATAAAGAGAGTCCATCCCGAGTTTTACATCTGACAAAGATATGTGGTTAACGTCTAAACCTTTAGTCTGTACCTCAAAGTTATTATCATACGAAATACGACCTTTGTCTAAATTAAAAGCCTTAACCTTATATAAACCGGAATAAAGGTCGAAATATCCGCTTTCAACATTTGTTTTTCCAAGATATGCAGCTATCTGCAACGTGTCACCCGGCATATGTACTGCTACGCCCGAATTGGTTATGCCTAATCGGTCAACAGCTATCTTCCAGTTGTCTTTAGTAGCCGACGTATCCGGCGGAATGGTGTCACTGAGTTCTATATCAACATTGGCATCAGCAAGTATTGCGTCATTAATTTTCACCGTTTCTTCCTTTAAGTCAATACCATGACTCCTAAGATAAAGTCGGCCTAAATTGCCTTTAATTCTTGCAGAAGAAACAAAGTCAGCAGTGTTCAGCTTGACATCTCTGAATTCAAGCGCGTCAACTTCTACTTGTTTCTTTAGTAACGGCCATAATTTAACATCTACTATCAGGCTCTTAACACCGGCGATAGTATCCTTAACCTGTGGTAATGAATCATTTTGTTGAATAATCTGGAAATCTTCAACGCACAAGTCAAGTGGAAATACAAGTTTTACCCGGCTGACAGATATTTCCATTCCTGTCTGTTTTGAAGCATACGCCGCAACCTGCTTTGCAAGCCGGTTCTGTACAGGTGGGATGTAGAGCAATATGGCTAATATGACAAACAGTAAAAACGGAGCAAGCACTACACCCGCACACCATTTAATGACAGTCTTTTTCCGCACTGATTATACTTTTTAATTTAATGCACTTGGATGCAAAGTAACTAATTATTTCGGAAAAAGAAAAATAAAATTGATTAAAATGTATCGTTATGCTTAAAAACCACTGATTTCGTGCCACAACTTATCATCAGGCACTTCGCTGTCTACACTGACTAATTCCTTAGATACGGGATGTACAAACTCTAACTTACGAGCTAATAAAGATATACTTCCATCAGGATTATTCCGCCTTGCACCATATTTTAAATCGCCTTTGATCGGGCAACCTATCTTGGATAACTGACAACGTATCTGATGATGACGGCCTGTCATCAAGTTAATCTCGAGCAGGGTGTATCGCTCTGATTTTCCGATAACCTTATAGTGCAGAACAGCTTTTTTAGCACCAGGGACTTCTTTGCCGTAAGCATAACTTTTATTTTGCTTTTCGTTACGTGTCAGCCAATGTGTTATTGTCGCCTCTGATTCTGTCGGGGCATTCTGACAAATGGCCCAATATGTCTTATGCACGTCACCGTTTTTGAACATTTCGTTCAGCCGAGCCAGGGCCTTTGACGTTTTTGCGAAGACTACAAGTCCGCTCACGGGCCGATCCAGTCTATGGGTTACTCCGAGAAAAACGTTTCCCGGCTTAGCGTATTTCTCCTTGATATATGCCTTAACATCGTCAGCAAGAGTACGGTCGCCGGTCTTGTCTCCCTGTACAATCTCGCCGCTGCGTTTGCTTACAATAATTATATGGTTGTCTTCGTAAACTACGTACATAAGGATTAAGAGTGAAGAGCGAAGAATTAAGAGCGAAGAAAAGCGCTGTACTTTTATAGTTTATGTTTTCTTATCTCTTAATTCTTCATTCGTAATTAAATTACATGTTCATACCGCCGTCTACCTGAATAACCTGACCGGTTACATACGAAGATAAGTCTGATGCGAGGAACACTGCGACATTGGCAATATCGTCAGTCTGTCCTGCACGGCGCAGAGGTATCTTCTGTATCCATTCCTTACGGATATTCTCAGGCAGAGCCTGGGTCATTGCGGTCTCAATAAATCCGGGGGCAATAGCGTTTGCACGGATGCCGCGTGAACCAATCTCCTGACCGATACTCTTGGCGAGCGCGATAAGTCCGGCCTTTGAAGCAGCATAGTTGCACTGTCCGGCATTGCCGTGAACTCCTACTACCGATGCCATGTTGATGATACTTCCGCTCTTCTGGCGCATCATTATAGGGGTGCAGGCGTGTATAAAGTTGAACGCAGACTTCAGATTGACGTTAATCACAGCGTCCCACTGAGCTTCAGTCATACGCATCATCAGTCCGTCCTTCGTAATACCGGCATTGTTTACAAGAATATTGATAGAGCCAAAATCTTCCTTTACCTGATTAACAACTTCGGCTGTCTGGGCAAAGTCTGCCGCGTTGCTTGCATAGCCCTTAACCTTAACACCTTTTGCGGCGATTTCAGCCTCTGTTGCCTTACCGGTCTCATCGATTACAAGATCTGTAAACGCAATGTTGGCTCCCTCTTCAGCGAATTTCAGCGCGATAGCTTTACCTATACCGCGTGCCGCACCTGTTATCAGCGCGGTCTTGCCTTCCAATAATTTCATGTTTCTTTAATTAAAATATTTATATAACTTAATTGTACTTCACTTTCAACCCATAGACCTGCCAAGCGCGCCATACACTACTTTCGCAACTAAAGGCTTGCTTGCCTCAGGCGTCATGCCGTGGCCGAGCCTGCCGCATATATACGGGACCTCAAGTCCTTTAATACAATAGTGTGTGATGTCAGCAACCAATTCAACATTATCAATGTCAAACTCACCATCAGCCTTTCCCTCGGCATACACCTTTCTGAAAAGCTCTATCTCGTCCTCATCAAAGTTCTTTCTGACTTTTTCCACCATCCATATATTACGGAAAAAGGCCGCACGTAGGTTGCCGTTACGCATAACGGTCTCTTTTATCATATTAAGATGCGTGTAAATTAGTTCTATTATCTTATCTTGCGGGCGTATTTTCTTCAAAGCCACCTCGTCCATCTTGTCAGAAAGACGTTCCAACTCTGATTCAATCACAGCATAATAAACGTCCTCTTTACTTTTAAAATATGTATAGAGGGTTCTCCTTCCCTTACCCGAAGACCGTGCGATGTCATTCATCGTAGTGTTTTCCAGGCCGTTCTTTGCAAACAGCTGCCGGGCTACATCTACTAACTTCTGCCTTGTTTTTGATATAGACATCTTGTTTACTCCTCTGATAATTTATTGTTTGCACATTTAATTACTCATGTGCAAAAGTATCAATTTTATCTGATACAACAAAATATTTGAGTTTTATTCTCTTTATAATTACAAAACATAGCTCACATCTGCACAGTGTGATTTCAAGAAAATTAAGTAACGTTTTTGCCATCTTGTGATTGCAAAATCATGCATATAGATATAACAGCGTATATATTACAGCCGTTTTACATTAAAAAGTGTAAAAATAAGCCGTTAAATTTGGATATATCACTAAAAAACCATACCTTTGCAAACGCAAATCAGGAATGAGGCGCACGATAAATTAACATCGCGGAGTGGAGCAGTTGGTAGCTCGCCAGGCTCATAACCTGGAGGTCGCATGTTCGAGTCCTGCCTCCGCAACTGACAGCGGGTACTGTATTGCTTCTCAATACAGCACCCGCTTTTGGAATTATATCCGTTTTACTCTCTTTTTGTCTTTCTGAATTTTCTCTTCACTTTCCGGTGCAGAATCTTAATAAATAGACGTAATTCATTGATTTGCAAACATATTCGAATAAACAACAAATACTGGAGCAACAAACGCACGTCAAAATAACGATAACCTTACTCTTCTCGGGTTGTTGCTTTCGGGTTTCCCCGTAGTGCCTTGTCAGGAGTTTCCCATACGATACCGGAACAAAAAAGGAGGGAACTAAAAATAGCCCCCTCCCTGAAAGTTTAATGTTGCTTGGTGCATATAATTTCAATCGATGATGAGCTGCCATTCTCTTTCATCTTGAGGTGTGCTTTATTGCCTGCCAAGCTTATCACTTCATACCGCATGTATTCCTCGCCATCCACATAAGTGTATATCGTGTTTCCAACAGCCTTGTAAGTTCCAGAACCGTTACCGAAAAAACCTCGACCTGAATATGTCCCGTCTTCGTTGAACGTGGCGTAGGTTGGTTCAAATACCATCTCGCCGACGGTGGTTGTCACATCAAAGAAACTTCCGTCACTCTGCTCGATTTCTGTGACTCGCCATGTCCCGTACAACATTTCCAAGTCATAATTGAACACTTGGTGCTCGTCATCTTCCGAACACCCGACAAGAGCCATTGCGCACAACAGCACTGCAAATAAATACTTTTTCATGTTTATAAGAATTTTAATGCCGCCTCTTTCAACTGGTCGGCGAAGTTATAAATGTCGTCTATTGATTTAATCTTGTTGTGGATTTCCTTTTTGTTCTCGTCAAGGAACGTCAGCCGTTTCCGTGTCGGAGAATTGAGGTACAGGCGGCAGACGGTCTTCCGGTTGTTATCATCAAGGAAAACGGCGAAATACGTTTGTGCGTCCCGATAGGTTATCCTTTCGGGAGGTATTGATGCCCGGAGTATGGATTTTATGATATAGAACGCCTCCAGTTCCTCCTCTGTCGTTACAATCTTCGGCTCGTCCTTTTCCTGTTCTGCCGATGCCTGCTCTACGATGGTTTCAGGTTCCCTGCCGCTCGCACCGTCCTCGTTCTCCTTTATGGCAGCTTTCAGGCGTTCGGATATGGTGTCGTTAATCAGGTTGCTGATAGTGCGCTTCACAAGCCCCGTGAACTGTTCGAGGACTTTCGGTGTGAACACCCCGTCGTACACCTGTTTGCCGAAATATTTCACGAAGTCGGGGGTGGGGGACGTGAACTCCTTTCCGATGGCTGTTTTCAACTCGCCCATGTATTTCAGTTCGCTTGCGGAACTTAAAATCTCGTTCACGTCGAAATAGGATTTGTGGAACTTCTTCAATTCCTCAATCTGTGCATCTTTCAGGTCAAGCAGGTTCACCTCCAAAAACGGTTTCTCGTCCATCTTGTTGGGTTCGGCAAGGTCAGTGTAAAAACGGTATGTTATGCCGTTCGTCAGGACACCGAATTTGGCTTTTGATACGTTGAAATAACGGAGGAGCTGGTTATCATGCAGATTGAGGTCTTGTGCCCAATGCTTGCACTCGATGAGAATGACAGGCTCGCCGTCTTTCATTATGGCGTAGTCTATCTTTTCCCCCTTTTTCGTTCCGATGTCACAGCACATCTCCGGCAACACCTCCAACGGGTTGAACACATCATATCCGAGGGCGTTTATAAAAGGCATTATCAGAGCCGTTTTCGTTGCTTCCTCTGTCGGCAGGTTGTCTTTCAGATTCTCGATGCGTTCCGAAATCCGCCTTATTGAGTCTTTGAAGTCCATAAAATCTGTTATTTAACGGTTTATCCATATCAGATAGTGTCGCCGTTGTTCACAGAAAGACACACAAAAAACGTAGGCATTCCTCGTTGGTAAGAGGCATCGCCAAACGCCCAGTAACTCCACAAGGGAAATGCCCACGTATATGACGTGGGCATTCGCCACTGCTTTTGAGTTACTTAGAAATTTTGGCGATTTTCTTACCTCAAAACAATAGCAAACGCTATTTTTTCAAATATGTCTTTGCAAAGGTATAAAAAAACTTGAATTTCCGATACTTTTTGCGACCGGATGTCAGATTTTTAACATTTGTTTCGGTTTCAAGATCGGCGGGTAACGGGAAAACGGTCAGTATCCTTTCCCGCCGTTCCTTGCAAATTACACGGAAACCGGATTGGCTTTCATTGCCTCCGGAGATTTGTCCTTATTTTGCAACGTGAAATGACAAGCTCTGTGTCGATGGGGAAAATCGGATTCACCAGATCTTTACGGTATGTGAATTATAGAACTCACCTTTAATTAATAAGAGGCTCACACTATCATGAGACCGCTCATCACCATGTCACTGACGTTAATGCCGCGGCGAGTGAGCCGCAGGCGTCCTGAGCCTACGGTAAGCAGTCCGCCGTCAACATATCGCCTGGCGGTGCTGAGCAGTGCCTCACGATAGTCACTGCCGAGCAGACGGGCAAGAGCATCGAGGCTTATGCCCTCACGGGTACGCAGGACGGTGGTGATGATGTCGTTGAACGTGGTGCGTGCATCGAGCTCCTCGCGCTCCGCCGGCACCTCACCGCGCGATATGCTGTTGATGTAACTGCGGATGTCGGCCACATTCCACTGGCGCGAACGCAGGTCGAACGAGTGGGCTGCCGCTCCTAAGCCTATGTAAGGTTCGCGCCGCCAGTAACCCGAGTTATGGTGCGAGCGGAAGCCGGGACGCGCGAAGTTGCTTATCTCGTAATGCTCGTAACCGGCGGCGGTAAGCCTGTCTGTCAGCTCATCGTACATGGCGAGGCTGAGCTCCTCGTCAATCTCGCTCACCCTGCCCTCTTCAAGCATGGCGTAAAGGGGCGTGCCCCCCTCGTACATCAGGCTGTAGGCCGATATGTGCTCTGCGCCGAGGGCAAGGGCGCGGGCTATGTCGGCGCGCCAGTCGTCAAGCGTCTCGCCGGGGAAGCCGAACATCAGGTCGATGCTTATATTTGATATGCCGGCTATCCTGAGATTGTCTACGGCGGCGGCAATGTCTTCAGCGCCGTGGCGGCGGCGCAGCAGGCGCAGGCGGGCATCGGAGAACGTCTGCGCGCCCATGCTGACACGGTTTACCCCCGTGGCGGCAAGCTCACGGGCGAAGGCCGGCGTTACATCGTCAGGATTACACTCAACGGTAACCTCGGCGTCATCGCTCACGCTGTACACATTATATATATCGCCGAGCAGCCGCCCTATCGTGGCGGCGCCGAGCACCGACGGCGTGCCTCCGCCTATATATATGGTGCTGAACGACTCGTGTATGTAGCCGCGCCTCAGCTCAGCCTCACGGCAGACGGCATCGACATACTCGCCGCGCATGCCGAGAAGCGTGGTCGAATAAAAGCCGCAATATATGCAGCGGCTCTTGCAGAACGGAATATGGATGTATATACCGGGCATGATTTGACTTGTCTGTTGACAAGTGACAAGACACGAGCAGACAAGGAGATTTGACTTGTCAGTTGACAAGTGACAAGACACGAGCAGACAAGGAGATTTGTTTTGTTCCTTGTTTCTTGTCTGCTTGTCCCTTGTCTCTGGTCAACTCGTTACTTGTCTGTTTGTCTCTCTATTCCCTCTCCCCACAGGGGAGAGACGGAGAGGGGCTTCTGTCTGCAAAATTACTAATATGTTTTAATTTTACCTCCTTTTTCTTATTTTATTTTGCGTGTTAAAGTAAAAATGTGTAATTTAGAGGCCAACATTTTGTAACAAACTTAAATCTATATTTTTATGAGAGTTTATCAGACTAACGAAATTAAAAACATCGCATTGCTTGGCAGTGCGGGCTCGGGCAAGACTACTCTTGCCGAAGCAATGCTGTTTGAGAGCGGCGTGATAAAGCGCCGCGGTAGTGTTCAGGCAAAGAACACGGTAAGTGACTATTTCCCGGTTGAGCAGGAATACGGCTACTCGGTATTCTCAACCGTTTTTAACGTAGAGTGGAACAACAAGAAACTTAACATCATCGATTGCCCGGGCGCCGACGACTTCATAGGACAGGCCATTACCGCAATGAACGTTACCGACCAGGCTCTTATCCTCATCAACGGACAGTACGGGCCGGAGGTGGGCACACAGAACAACTTCCGTTACACGGAGAAGCTGAAGAAGCCGGTGATATTCCTCATCAACCAGCTTGACAGCGACAAATGTGACTTTGACTCGATAATAACCAGCATGAAGGACATATACGGTCCGAAGTGCGTACAGATACAATACCCCCTTGAGACAGGCGCCGGTTTCAACTCGCTAATCGACGTGCTCCTGATGAAAAAGTACTCATGGAAGCCTGAAGGCGGAGCACCTATCATAGAGGACATACCCGCCGAGGAAATGGACAAGGCCATGGAGCTGCACAAGGCTCTCGTGGAGGCTGCCGCAGAGAACGACGAGACACTCATGGAGAAATTCTTTGAGGAGGAGACTCTTACCGAAGACGAGATGCGTGAGGGCATCCGCAAAGGCCTCGTTACAAGGTCTGTCTTCCCCGTATTCTGCGTATGCGCCGGCAGAAGCATGGGCGTACGCCGCCTTATGGAGTTCCTCGGCAACGTAGTGCCGTTCGTAAGTGAGATGCCCAAGGTACACAACACACGCGGTGAGGAAGTTCCTGCCGAAATGTCTGATCCCGAGTCGCTCTACTTCTTCAAGACGGGCGTTGAGCCGCATATCGGCGAAGTGTCTTACTTCAAGGTGATGAGCGGATGCGTCAAGCTGGGCGACGACCTGAGCAATGCTGACCGCGGCTCGAAGGAACGCATAGGCACGATATATGTATGTGCCGGAGCCAACCGCCAGCCGGTAGACTGCCTTAACGCCGGCGACATTGGATGCACCGTAAAGCTTAAGGACGTGAAGACAGGCAACACGCTTAACGGCAAGGACTGCGAGAACAGGTTTGACTTCATCAAATATCCCAACTCTAAATACTCCCGCGCTATCAAGGCTGTAAACGAGGCGGACACAGAGAAGCTAATGGCCGCATTGACCAAGATGCGTCAGGAAGATCCCACATGGGTTGTGGAGCAGAGCAAGGAGCTGCGGCAGACTATCATCCACGGACAGGGAGAGTTCCACCTGCGCACGCTGAAATGGCGTTTAGAGAACAATGAGAAACTGCCCGTGAAGTTCGTTGACGCCAAGATACCTTACCGCGAGACCATAACAAAAGCGGCACGCGCCGAATACCGCCACAAGAAACAGTCGGGCGGAGCAGGTCAGTTCGGTGAGGTTCACCTCATCGTAGAGCCGTATGCCGAGGGCATGCCTGATCCGGTTTCATATAAGTTCAATGGGCAGGAGTTCAAGATTAGCATCAAAAGCAAGGAGGAAATCGACCTTGAATGGGGCGGCAAGCTCGTGTTCATCAACTCTGTTGTAGGCGGAGCTATCGACACACGCTTCATGCCCGCCATACTTAAAGGCATAATGGAGCGCATGGAGCAGGGACCGCTCACCGGCAGCTACGCCCGCGACGTGCGCGTAGTGGTATACGACGGCAAGATGCACCCCGTAGACAGTAACGAGCTTTCGTTCATGCTGGCTGCACGCCATGCTTTCTCTGAAGCATTCAAGAACGCCGGTCCTAAGATTCTTGAACCGATTTATGACCTCGAGGTATATGTTCCGGCTGACTTCATGGGCGATGTCATGAGCGACTTACAAGGCCGCCGCGCGCTCATCATGGGCATGGACAGCGAAGCCGGATACCAGAAGCTGCAGGCCAAGATACCTCAGAAAGAGCTGGCCAACTATTCTATCTCGCTAAGCTCTATCACGGGCGGACGCGCTTCGTTCACCACGAAGTTCGCAAGCTATGAGCTTGTGCCTAACGACATACAGCAGCAGCTTATCAAGGAGCACGAGGCAGAGGGACAGAACGAAGACTGACCCATAGCCTGTGCCACATATCCTTACGGGCGGACAACACGGCTCACAAGCCGGTTGTCTGCCCGATTCATGCTCACACAGACATATCCTTTCAACATCATAATGAAGAGAGTAATACTTATCACCGGAGGCCAGCGCTCGGGCAAAAGCATGTATGCCGAGCGGCTTGCGCTAAGCCTCTCGCCCACCCCCGTATATCTTGCCACTGCCCATGTATGGGATGACGAGTTTGCACTGCGCATAAGACGGCATAAGGAAAGGCGCGGCCCGCAATGGGAGAACATAGAGGAAGAGAAATATCTGAGCCGCCATGACATAACAGGAAAGGTGGCCGTAATCGACTGCATCACGCTATGGTGTACCAACTTCTTCTTCAACCGCTCGACCAACGAAGACCAGCCATCGGTCGACGAGGCGCTCAAAGACATCGAAAACGAGTTCGACAGATTCACGTCTCAGGACGCTACGTTCATCTTCGTAACCAACGAGATAGGCAGCGGAGAGGTGAGCAGCAACGCCGTTCAGCGCCGTTTCACTGATATGCAGGGGTGGATGAACCAGTACGTGGCCGCACATGCCGATGAAGTAATACTGATGGTGAGCGGCATTCCGGTAAAGATAAAGTAACAGAAATGAGAAAATACGACATCAACATGCCTGACACCTCAATGCTTACGGCAATAAACAACAAGATAGACAACCTCAACAAGCCGAAAGGTTCATTGGGAAGACTTGAGACATTAGCTGCGCAGATATGCCTTATCCAGCATACGCTATCGCCTGAACTGAGGCATCCGTGCCATCTGCTGTTCGGCGCGGACCACGGCATTGAGCGTGAGGGCGTAAGCGTTTCGCCGCGCGACGTTACGTGGCAACAGATGATTAACTTCTCTAAAGGCGGCGGAGGGGTAAATATGTTCTGCCGTCAGCATGGCTTCAAGCTGTTCATTATCGACATCGGCGTAGACCATGACCTCAGCAATTATCCTGAAATATATAACCGCAAGATAGCTCTAGGCACAGCCGATTTTCTCTACGTACCGGCGATGAGTTACGAGCAATTCTGCCGTGCGCTCGACATAGGAGCAGAGTTTGTGGACAAATGCCACGCCGAAGGCTGCAACATAATATGCTTAGGCGAAATGGGCATAGCCAACACATCGCCGTCAAGTATATGGATGAGCCTGCTAGGAGGCGTGCCCCTTGCTGATTGCGTTGGCGCGGGAGCCGGTCTTGACAACACAGGAATAAGTCATAAGCTCGATGTTTTGAGCCGCGCGGTTGATAACTTTAACACAAACACGGGCGGAAAAGCTGACACCGAGACCGTTATCCGCTACTTCGGAGGATTTGAGATGGCGGGAGCTGTCGGGGCTATGCTGCGTGCCGCCGAGCTGAATATGATAATATTGATTGACGGATTCATTATGACGGCATGCGCCTTGGCTGCCACACGTCTTTGCCAAGAGGCTCAAGACTACATGATTTTCGGCCACGCCGGTGATGAGAACGGGCACCGCCGTCTGCTCAAAATGCTCGGTGCCGAGCCTCTGCTTAGCCTCGGTTTACGGCTGGGAGAAGGCACCGGAGCGCTTTGCGCCTACCCTATTATAGAAAGTTCGGTAAGGATGATTAACGAAATGAACGATTTTGACAATGCGCATATCACTAAATACTTCTAAATGGTACGACCCCATTTGGGCCGCCTTCATCTTCTTCACACGTCTTCCTCTGTGGCGGATACACGAGCCGCCGCGCGAATGTTACCGTTCGGTTGTTGAGTTCTGGCCGCTTGTAGGCTGGCTTACGGGTGGACTTATGGCCGCCATGATTTACTTCGGAAGCGGAATATGCCCCTACTCTGTAACCGTTCTTCTTGCCATTGCCGTAAGACTTCTGGTAACCGGAGCATTGCATGAGGACGGGCTTGCCGACTTTTTCGACGGATTCGGAGGCGGAGGTAACGACCGGCAACGCATACTCAACATAATGAAAGACTCACGTATAGGCACTTACGGCGTAATAGGTCTCGGCATGTATCTGCTCATTTTCTTCTTCTGTCTTGCGTCAATGCCCGCCAAAATGGCGGCTCTCACGGTGCTTGCCGCCGACCCGTTCAGCAAGATGGTGTCAGCCCAGATTATCTCAATGATGCCTTACGCACGTACAGAAGAAACTTCAAAGGCGCACGTTGTCTACCGGAAAATAACGCTGAAGGCAGGCATCGGCCTGTTTGTCCAGGGCATTCTGCCGCTCGCTCTGCTTGTTTACGTTACGGGAGGTGCCATACGCTGGGATTTGCTCATCTTCGCCCCGTGCATCGTAATGTACTTTCTTTACCTGCTGATGTGGCGAAAGATTAGGGGATATACGGGTGATTGTTGCGGAGCGATGTTTCTGCTCACTGAACTTTCGTTTTATCTTTGTGCATCATATCAATTCATTAACAACTCGAAATTATGGACATTGTTTTAGTAAGACATACAAGCGTAGGCGTGCCCAAGGGCACTTGCTACGGCTGGAGCGATGTGCCGGTAGCTGAAACGTTTGAGAGCGAGGCGGCAGAAACCAAGCGCAATCTCGGCAACACCAGTTTCGATGCCGTATTCTCCTCTCCCCTTACCCGCGCGAGAAAGCTGGCGGCGTATTGCGGTTGGCCCGAACCTGTTGTTGACGACAGGCTCAAGGAGATGAACATGGGCGACTGGGAGATGAAGAAATTTGACGAGATTGAGGACGAGAACCTGCAAAAATGGTATAACGACTATATGAATTTAGCCGCCACCAACGGCGAGAGTTTCCCGGTATTATACACCCGCGTGGCCTCGTTTCTTGATGAGCTTAAGTCCAAGCCTTACCATCGCGTGGCGGTATTTGCCCACGGCGGAGTGCTCATCTGTGCCGGTATTTACGGTGGGCTGTTTCCTAAAGAGGATTGCTTCAGCCACCTCGTGCCCTTCGGAGGTATTGAGAAAATAAGAATTTAATTAAGAGGTAAGAATTAAGAAGTAAGAAAAATGCAAATATTCTTGTCTGCTCGTCAACTAACAAGGCGTATTAACTCCTAACGAGCGAAGCGAGTGATAACATCTCTAACCCTTTAACTTCTCTTCAAAAGATGCTCTTTTAGCTTACAAAAAGTCATCTATCGGAACGCAAAAGGCCACCTTTCGGCATACGAAAGGTGGCCTTTTGTAATACTTTGACGTACAACGAGTTACGCCGTTATTGCTTTTCTATGATTTCGCCGCCCACCTTTATCGCCTCCATATTCAGCGGAATAAGGTTATGGTGACGCTCTGGAAGAGTCTTGTAAAGAGCTTTCTCAACACCCTTGTCGCTTACAACCGGACAAATCTTGAGCATACCGCCGAGCACAATCATGTTGAACACCTTAGAGTTCTTCATCTCTGCGGCCTTGTCCATGGCGTCAATGCGGTAAACGGTGATATCCTTACGCGTAGGCGGATTTATCACTCCGTAGCCGTCATAGATAAGTACGCCGCCCTTCTTAACCTTCGGCTCAAACTTGTCAAGTGAAGGCTGGTTGAGCACAATGGCTATGTCATACTTGCTGAGGATAGGCGACGATATGCGTTCATCGCTTACAATTACAGTTACATTAGCCGTTCCGCCTCGCTGCTCGGGACCGTATGCCGGCATCCACGTAACCTCCTTGCCCTCCATAAGACCTGAGTAAGCTAAGATTTTACCCATCGAGAGCACGCCCTGACCGCCAAATCCTGCTATTATTATCTCTGTTTTCATGCTATAGTATTTTTTAAAGGAAGAACCGCGAACAGTCCCTGAGCCATATAAACGCCGCCGGTCATCCCGGTCCCTCACTGTTTACTCTTAACTTTTCACTCGCCCGTGGTATCCTTCAGGTCGCCTTTCGGATAGAACTTGAACATATTTTCCTGCATCCACCGGTTGGCCTCAACGGGAGAAAGTTTCCAACCGCTGTTGCAGGTACTGACAAATTCAACTAAACAAGAGCCTTTACTTGCCATTGAAGCTTCAAAAGCCTTGCGCAGAGCCTTCTTTGCCGAGCGTATGGCAGCTACCGTCTCAACACTCTGACGGGTAACATAGCATGTGCCTTCAAGCATCGCCGCTATCTCGGTTATCTTCAAAGGATATCCGTGAAGTTCAGGCACACGGCCGTAAGGGCACGTTGATGTCTTCTGGCCGAGCAGCGTGGTAGGAGCCATCTGGCCGCCCGTCATTCCGTAAATAGCATTATTGATGAAAATTATAACGATGTTCTCACCACGGTTAAGAGCGTGTATCGTCTCACAAGTACCGATACAAGCCAGGTCGCCGTCACCCTGATAAGTGAACACCAGGCGGTCAGGCCAACAGCGCTTGATAGCCGTAGCCACCGCCGGAGCACGTCCGTGAGCCGCTTCCTGCCAATCGATGTCAAGATAACGGTAGGCAAACACGGCACAGCCTACCGACGATACGCCTACAGCCTTGTCCTCCATGCCCATTTCCTCAATGATCTCTGCCACTAATTTATGAACAACTCCGTGCGAGCATCCCGGGCAATAGTGCGTCGGGACATCGTTCATCAGTTCCGGTTTCTTGTAGACCAAGTTCTCCGGAGATATTATTTCTTTGTTCATTTTATCGACTTTTTAAATTATTCCGTTGAAAGGCAGCACCTGATAACGGTGCTTTCTACACCGCGGCCCGTCACCTTCAAGAACATTGTTAAAACTTCTCCCTCAGAGCCTTCACTATCTCGTCAGGCTCGGGAACTATTCCGCCAAGACGCCCGAAATGCTCAACAGACACCTTACCGTTCACCGCAAGGCGGATATCCTCAACCATCTGACCGGCGTTAATCTCAACAGAGAGCACTCCCTTCTTTCCTTCGGCCATGTCGGCAACGGCCTGTGAGGGGAACGGCCACAACGTGATCGGGCGCAGCAGACCTACCTTTATACCCTCATTGCGCGCCATTTCGATGGCCTTCTCAGATATACGGGCAGCACTTCCGAAAGCAACAATCAGATAATCAGCATCCTCACAATGCTTTGTCTCATATCGTACCTCGTTCTCACGAATGGTCTTGTACTTCTCCTGAAGGTGCAGGTTACGCTTCTCCATTGCCTCAGGCTGAAGCTCAAGGGATGTCAATATATTGGGCCGGCGATCCTTCGTACGGCCGAACGTAGCCCAAGGACACTCTTTCCTGATTTCCTCCTCGGTGCGGCGGGACTTGAACGGCGGCAGAGCCACACGCTCCATCATCTGCCCTATGACACCGTCGCTGAGTATCATTGCCGGAATACGGTACTTGAAGGCAAGGTCAAAGGCCAGTCCCATGAAGTCGGCCATCTCCTGAACCGATGCCGGAGCCAGCACGATTACATAATAGTCGCCGTTGCCTCCGCCGCGTGTTGCCTGGAAATAGTCGCTCTGTGAGGGCTGTATAGTACCTAATCCGGGGCCTCCGCGCTGTACGTTTACGACAACGCCTGGTATCTCCGCACCTGCCATATATGAAATTCCTTCCTGCATAAGGGCCACACCGGGACTTGACGACGACGTGAACACGCGCTTGCCTGCGCCCGCTCCGCCATATACCATATTGATTGCCGCCACCTCGCTCTCAGCCTGAAGTACGACCATACCCGTAGTTTCCCACGGCTTCAGCATGGCAAGCGTCTCTATAATCTCACTCTGAGGAGTGATGGGATAGCCGAAAAAGGCATCAGCACCACAACGGATGGCGGCATGAGCTATCGCCTCGTTACCCTTCATTAAAGTCACTTCTTGTTCTGCCATAACTCTTAATCCTCCATACGTTTTTTATAAACAGTAATACATCCGTCAGGACATACGATGGCGCACGATGCGCAACCGATACAGTCATCGGGATTTACGGCCTCCACGTATGGATAGCCGTGTACGTTAACTTTCTTCGCCAGGGATATAACCGCCTTGGGGCAAGCCTCCACGCAGAGCGCACAACCCTTGCAACGGTCGGTGTTCACCACAATGGCTCCTCGTATTTTTCCCATTGTATAATTTTTAATCGTTGTATATTTGCATAAACTTACAACATCAAAGT
>C._urophasianus_2_cecum__coassemble_102_pt1 | contig 23951 bp, 11 predicted proteins | sample C__urophasianus_2_cecum__metabat2_low_PE_008 | metagenome-assembled genome bin C
TGTTTCTTCGGAAATTTAAAATAACTTTGTTGCATTTGCTGTTGGACTCTACAGGGTATGTATGGCAGAGGCTGATTGTGCACTTTCCTCGGCATTTATTTTACCATACGGGAAATTTATTGTACTTTTGTCATCGCTAAATAATGACTGTACATGGCGTTATGCAACCGTGTAATGTATGTCTACAATCTGTTCTGATGAAAATAAACAAGTATTTATTGGCGGCCACGTTGCCGCTGTTTGTGGGGCAGGCCGTGGCACAGAGAGACACGTTGAGTTACGATGTGGAACTTTCGGGCAACGTGTCGTCTGGCAAATATGCCCCTCTGTGGTTCACGGCCAACCGCTATGGCCTGTCTTCTGAGCGGCCAAACAGCGGCTATCTTCGCGCCGGACTGAAGTACGACAAGCCCTTCGGACGGGGCTGGAGCCTGCAGGCCGGGCTCGATCTTGCCGGTGCCGTTGACCACCAGGCACCATTCGTGGTGCAGCAGGCGTATGCCGACATTACGTGGAAGGCTGTCACCCTGAGTGTGGGCAGCCGTGAACGCGATGCCTTTCCGCTTGACAAAGATATGCGTCTGTCGGGCGGCATGATGGTTGAAGGACCTAACGTGAGACCCATTCCGCAGGTAAGGCTCGAGATAAAGAACTACTGGAACGTGCCGCTTACCAAGGGCTGGCTGGCTCTTAAAGGACACTTCGGTTACGGTGTGCTGACTGACGGCCGTTGGCGAGGTGACTTCGTGTCTGCTGGAACGGCATATACAAAGAACGCGATTTACCATACCAAGTCGCTGATGTTTAAGGTGGGCAACGCCGAGAAGTTCCCACTCACAATGGAGATAGGCATGATTGAGACGGCTCAGTTCGGCGGAAGCAAATGGAAGAAGGAAGCCGACGGTTCGCTGACGTTCGTTGCCGATATGCCAGAAGGTGTCTCAGATTTCCTCAAGGCGATAATCCCTATGCAGAAAAGCACCATTGAGAACATCGAGGGTAACCATACGGGGAGTTGGAACTTCGCGCTGAACTATGAGGCAAAGACGTGGAAGGCACGCCTGTATTACGAGCATTACTTTGACGACCACTCGCAGATGACGTGGCAGTATGGCCGCTGGAAAGACGGACAGATAGGCGTTGAGGTTACGCTTCCTAAGAACAGGTTCGTCTCGAGGGTGCTGTGGGAAGGACTGAACACCACCGACCAGACCGGTCCTATACTCTACGACGGTGTCGGCGGCTCGTTCAACGACCTGCAGATGAGCGGCTGCGACAATTATTATAACCACAACGACTATCCCTGGACACACTGGGGGCAGAACATGGGAATCCCCTTCGTTACCGGTCCCGTGTATAACGATGACGGCTCTCTGACCTTCCGAAGCAACCGTGTGAAGGTAAACCACGTGGGCATCAGCGGCGACCCGTCAGACGAGTGGACGTATCGCATACTGCTGTCGTTCGCCCGTCATTGGGGTACTTATCAAAAACCACTTAACGAAATAAGGCATCAGAACAGCATGCTCTTTGAGGCAACGTACAGCCCTAAAGGCCTTAAGGGCTGGCAGTTTACGGCGAGTTGCGGCGTTGACAGCGGCAACTATTTAGGCAACAGTACCGGAGGCATGATTACAATAAGAAAAACAGGACTACTATGGGCAAGATAATACGACTGGCCTTGACGGCCTTTTTGGCGTGCACTCTGTGTTGCGGATGCGACTGGAAAGACCCTATCGACGAAGATGTCGAGGGTTTCTGGCACTTAGAACGTTTTGAGACAACGGCCGACGGTCAGGTGCACGAGTGTGAGAGGATATATTACAGCATCACGCGAATGGTGGTTGAGGTGGCCGAAAAGCAGGGATCTGGTGGCTACGGGGCATTTGTCGGCCGCTTTGAGTACAAGGATGGCCGCAAGAAAGTAGTGATGAGCGAGTTTAAGAAACGTGCAAATACGAGCGACAGCGGCGTTGATGCCACGGCGGAGGAGATGCTCCCGTTCGGTATGAATGCCGCTACAACAGAGTTTGATGTCATCGTTGCCGACGGCGACAACCTCGTTCTGCGCTCAGACTACGCAACGTTGCAGCTTACAAGGTTCTGATGTTGTGTTCGGTTTTAAGGTTTTATGGTTATGCTGTTCTGAGGTTTTAAGGATAACCCAAAGGCTCCATAACCGCATGCAAACCGCATAACCACATACCCCAAAGCACCCATAACCGCATACAAACCGCATAACCACATAACCCAAAGCACTCATAACCGCAGCAAACCGCATAACCACATAACCCAAAACCCTCATAACCGCAACAAACCTCATAACCTAAAGATCTCATAACCTATAAATATATGACCGAATACATTGTTTCCGCACGCAAATACAGACCGATGTCGTTCGATGCTGTGGTAGGTCAGAGAGCCCTGACGGCCACGCTTAAGAACGCCGTCAAGAGCGGTAAACTGGCTCATGCCTACCTGTTCTGCGGTCCGAGAGGTGTCGGCAAGACTACGTGCGCACGCATTTTCGCCAAAGCAATCAACTGTCTTAACCCCACAGCGGACGGCGAAGCCTGCAACGAATGTGAGAGTTGCAAGGCCTTCAACGAACAACGCTCATACAATATTTATGAACTTGACGCGGCGAGCAACAACTCGGTAGAGAACATCAAGGCACTGATGGAGCAGACGCGCATACCGCCCCAGGTGGGCAAATACAAGGTGTTCATAATCGATGAGGTACACATGCTGTCAACGGCAGCGTTCAACGCCTTCCTGAAAACCCTCGAGGAACCGCCCGCTCACGTGATATTCATACTCGCAACTACCGAGAAGCACAAGATACTTCCTACCATAATATCACGCTGCCAGATATATGATTTCGAGCGAATGACTGTCCCAGACATCGTGAGACAACTTAAGATGGTGGCCGAAAAGGAAGGAATAACGTATGAGGAGGAGGCTCTCAACATCATAGCAGAGAAGGCAGACGGCGGCATGAGGGATGCTCTCTCAGTGTTCGACCAGGCCGCCAGCTTCTGCCAAGGTAACATAACGTACAGCAAAGTAATTGAAGATCTCAACGTACTCGATACCGACAATTACTTCAAAATAATCGACTTGTGCCTTGAGAACAAAGCTGCTGACATCATGGTGCTGCTCGACAGCATAATAAACAAGGGCTTTGACGGTGCCAATCTGATAAGCGGATTAGCCGTACACGTGAGAAACGTGCTAATGGCCAAGGACGAGCAGACCCTGCCTTTGCTACAGACGGGAGCGCGACAGGCCGAGAAATACAAGGAACAGGCAAAGAAATGTTCCGCCGGCTTCTTGTATAAGGCACTGAAGATAATGAACGACTGCGATGTAAACTACCGTCAGAGCGGCAACAAGAGACTGCTTGTCGAGCTTACGTTGATAGAGATGTCGCAGATAACTCAGCCTGATGACGACAGTACGGGTGCGGGGCGTGGCCCTAAGAGACTGAAATCCCTGTTCAAAAGACTTATGAGTGCTCAGCTGACAGAGGCTATGCAGGTGGCCAAGGCTGAACCTCCGGTACGCCGCCGCACGGCAACTTCGCATCGCAACGGCGGCATAAATGTGCCAGAAACGCAACAACCGGCACCGCAACAGGCGGTCACTGCGACCGCAAACTCTGTCCCGGCAATTGCTGATCAAGCAGCTGCCGGCGCGTTGAAAGGGCTGAAGCTCGGCAAGATAGGTAAGACTTTCGACAACCTGAGACGGCGGAGTGAAGAGCCGCAGCAGATTATCGAGACCGCTGTTGACGAGCACGACAACGGTGACCGTCAAGAGTTTACCGACTCACAGCTGCTCACCCAGTGGACAGCGATGTGCAACCGTATGCCTCAACAGATGACCGGAATAGCGGCGAGGATGAAGAACATGACACCCGTAATCACCGACTTTCCCACCATAGAGATTGCCGTTGACAATCAGATACTGCTCGACGACATAATGAAAATCAAGGGACGGATACGCAACACATTGGCTTTGGCTCTTAAGAACAGCGCAATTACGCTGAACATACGTCTCGCCAAGCCTGAGGAAATAAAGCGTATATTGACCAATAAGGAACGTTTCGATGAACTGAAACGTGACAACAAAGCCTTTGAAAAGCTAAGTGAAATGCTTAATCTGGAACTTAATTAATTCATAATTCACAATTCATAATTCATAATTGGGTCAATAAACTGTGTTTATTTTATAAACATCCACTCAATTACGATGTATGAATTATGAATTAAAGTGTAAACGTCCACCCAATTATGAATTATGAATTGTGAATTATGAATTAAATAAGCGTCATGCCGAGTTCCCTGCATTCGCGCACCATTTCATCGGGCCAGATGCTGGCTTGGATTTCTCCCAAGTGCGCCTTATGCAGCAAGACGAGGCACAGACGGCTCTGACCGATACCGCCGCCGATGCTCAACGGCAGCTCGCCAGCAAGCAGTTTTTTGTGAAAATACAGCTCTTTGCGAGCCTGCTGACCGGTTATTTCGAGCTGACGCAGCAACGCCTCTTTATCCACACGGATACCCATTGATGACAGTTCGACTGCCCGGTTAAGCGTAGGATACCATATCAGGATGTCGCCATTCAGGCCTTTGTGGCCGTTGCCCGTGTCTGTTGTCCAGTCATCATAGTCAGGCGCACGGCCGTCATGCGGCTTGCCGTCAGCTAATTCGCCGCCGATGCCGATGACAAACACCGCCCCATACTTTTTGCAAATCAGGTTTTCACGTTCCTTTACATCCTTGTCGGGATACATCTCGAGCAAATCCTCGCTGTGGATAAAGTGGATTTCCTCGGGCAGAAACGGCTTCAGCACCGAGTAACGCTCGCCTACGAGATACTCGGTACGCCTTATCGCGGCGTAGATACGGCGCACGATGCTCTTCAGGAAGTCAAGGTTGCGCTGCTCACGGGTAACAACCGCCTCCCAGTCCCACTGGTCCACGTAGAGCGAATGCAGGTTGTCGAGCTCCTCGTCGGCACGTATCGCGTTCATGTCGGCATAAACGCCGTAGCCCGGATCTATCGAATACTCGGCCAAAGTGAGGCGTTTCCACTTGGCGAGCGAGTGAACCACCTCTGCCTTGGCGTCTCCGAGGTCTTTTATAGGGAACGTAACTGGCCGCTCAACTCCGTTAAGGTCATCATTGATACCGAGGCCTTTCAGTACGAACAGCGGTGCCGTGACGCGCCTGAGGCGCAGTTCTGTAGACAGGTTCTGCTGGAAGAACTCCTTAATCAGCTTAATTCCCTGCTCCGTCTGCCGCATGTCCAACGGCGACTTATAGTTTATCGGTTTTATCAGTCTGCTCATTTCAATTTATCTGTTTTGATTAGTAAAACGGTGACAAAGGTATAAAACTTTTATCAATATGCAAAAATCTTAAGTAAAACAATTTTCATTTTATCATTAATTTACGGTTAATCCCGACACATATCTTCGTAGAAAGATGTCTAAACAGCATTTTAGCTTACACTTGTGAACGGCTTTAATGTCCCCGTAAAGCCTCTGCGTCAACAACGGCTGATGTCAATGTAACTGTCAGCTCAGGTAAATACAGACGACAAAAATCAACCGAACGGTCTGAAACACTTACACATTGATTATACATAAGCCCCTCAGACTGAGATATTCGCAAATCAAAAAGATTTCGGCGGAAATATCTCAAGGATAAGTGTGCAGGGATAATATGCTGAAAACCAGTATTTTACCTGTTGCCGGCGGTAAAATGTGCAATAGAGTGTGGCCGCCCGCATTGCAAAATGTGGCCTTTCGGCATGCAAAAGGCCACAAACGAGAAGCCCAAAGGCCTTCAACGGCAGTTGTGACGGCGGTCTTCTGCACGGCATTTGTGGTGCTTTACAACATAAAATGTCCAGTAAAACCTCTCCGATAAGCGCGAATCACGGCTTAAACAGCAATCATCAGAGGCGCAAAACAATTTTTAGAGCGGAAAAGACAGACATTTTCAGATTGACAAATTGCCAACAGAAAAGCAAAAATTAAAGACAAAAAGCAATAAGCAAAGAATTTATTCGGAGGGTTGAAAAAAAACAACAAAAAGACTCTAAAAACGTTTTGTTAAGTACTTGCTTATCGAAAAAAAATCTTATTTTTGCAGATGAAGACCTTATACAGTTACTAACCGACGTTCATTAAAAGCCATAAATGATTACAAAGCGCTAACAGAAACGTCATAAAGATAAACCGAGCCTGATATGAAAAAACTTTTCCTGTCCGCTATTGCGGTAGCGGCGGCGCTGATACCGACAGTGTTGCCGGCAAAAGACGTTTATGTTTCAACATCCTTCCGTGAACCTGCCAACGAGGGTTTACGCTTTATCTACAGTTACGACGGTCTGCGCTGGGACACTATCCAGGGCACTTTCCTGCGGCCGGAAGTGGGTACGCAGAAGGTGATGCGCGACCCGTCGATAGTTAAGGGGCCTGACGGCACGTTCCATCTCGTGTGGACATCGAGCTGGAAAGGCGACCGCGGCTTCGGCTACGCGTCGTCAAAAGACCTGGTACATTGGAGCAGGGAACGCTTTATCGAGGTGATGACTGACCCCGCTACGGTGAACGTATGGGCGCCGGAACTGTTTTATGACGATGTGAAAAAGCAGTACATGATAACCTGGGCGTCATGTGTGCCAGGCAAATTCCCTGACCATGAGGAAGACCATTACAACAATCACCGCCTCTATTACGTAACAACAAAAGACTTCAAGAAGTTCAGCAAGGCCAGACTTCTTATCGACCCGGACTTCAGTTGCATTGACGCTACCATACTGAAGCGCGGCGACAAAGACTACGTAATGGTGCTCAAAGACAACTCACGCAAGCAGCGCAACCTTAAAGTGGCCTTTGCCACGTCACCTTACGGTCCGTGGAGCAAGCCGTCGGAGCCGTTTACTGAGAGCTTCACCGAAGGACCTACCACGGCACAGGCCGAAGGCTGGTATTACATCTATTACGACTCTTACCGCCATGGCATATACGGAGCGGCGAGAACGAAAGACTTCAAGACCTTTCAGGACCGTACGGAAGCTGTAGACTTCCCCGTCGGCCACAAGCACGGAACAGTGTTTATGGCTCCGGAAGAAATCGTACAAAACCTTATAAAGGAAAACCGCGACGCCGTACATTATACCGGCAACGTGGTCGCAACGCCCGCCCGACACGACGGCGGATTGTCGCCCGTCGTGGGTGTGCACAACATCCAGACCATGCGCGGCGGCAACGGATGGCTGTATAACCACCAGCCCATGATGGCATACTGGAACGGAAAGTTCTACATGCACTACCTTACCGGACCGCGCAGCGAGCACGAGCCCCCGGGAAAGACCATGCTTCAGACTTCTGAAGACGGCTATACCTGGAGCAAGCCGGTAGACCTGTTCCCTGAATACAACGTGCCTGACGGCTTCACAAAGCCGGCATGGCCAGGCGTTGTGGCTGAAAACCTTAAGGCGATAATGCACCAGCGCGTCGGCTTTTACGTGTCCAAGAGCAACAAACTCATTGCAATGGGCAACTATTGTGTGGCCATAACGCCTAAGGACGATCCCAACGACGGCAACGCCATAGGCCGTGTGGTACGCGAGATTAAGGCCAACGGCACGTTCGGACCTATCTACTTCATCTATTACAACCACGGCTTCAATGAGAAAAACACAGACTATCCTTATTATAAAAGGTCAAAAGACAAGGCCTTCGTTAAGGCCTGCGACGAACTGCTTGCCGACCCTATGATACGTATGCAGTGGGTAGAGGAGGCCGACAGGAACGATGATATCCTGCCGCTCAAGACTCCTTACAAGGCCTTCAGCGGCTATACCCTGCCCGACGGGCGCAAGGTGGGTCTGTGGAAACACGCCCTCACCAGCATGAGCAGTGACGGCGGCAACACGTGGCGCTATCCAGCCAAGCGCGCTCACGGCTTCGTTAACTCTAACGCCAAGATATGGGGGCAGCGCCTTTCTGACGGCACTTACGCAACGGTTTACAACCCCGCCGAGTACCGTTGGCCGCTGGCTATATCGCTAAGTAAGGACGGACTTGAGTACACCACGCTCAATCTCGTCAACGGCGAGGTGACTCCCGAGCGTCACTGGGGGCTCTACAAAAGCTACGGACCACAGTACACACGCGGCATTTTTGAAGGTAACGGTACGCCGAAGGACGGTAATCTGTGGATAACCTACAGCAATAATAAAGAAGATATGTGGGTAGCCTGCATTCAGGTGCCCGTCAAGTTAGAGGCGACAGAGCACGCTTCAGGCAGTTTCGGCAAGTATAAGAAACTGGCCGATATGACCGACTGGAACATATATTCACCACTTTGGGCACCCGTCAAGCTCGAAGGCGAATGGCTTACGCTGAGCGACAAAGACCCGTATGACTACGCAAGGGTGGAGAAAGTGATACCCGCAACGAAAGAACTCACCGTTGAGTTTGACGTGAAAGCCGGTCAGACAGACCACGGCCAGCTTAACATCGAGTTCCTCGATGCCAAGGGTAATATGTGCTCACGTATCGTTCTTGACTCCGCCGCGACAATGAAAGTCAAGGGCGGGGCACGCTATGGCGTTATGGTTAAGAAATATGAGGCCGGCAAGACGTATCACGTTAAGGCCGTGCTGTCCGTTGACGGTCACGTAGGGACATACTACGTAAACGGCAAGAAAGTAACTTCGCGTATGTTCGACACGCCTGTTGATGCAATAACACGCATCGTTTTCCGCACCGGAAACCTGTTTGACAAGCCCGGCATAGAGACTCCTGCCGACCAGTTTGTCGATATGCCGCGTGCCGACGAGGAAGACCCGATGGCAACGTTCGCTCTCGCCAACCTTACTACAAAGTCTTCTGACGCTGACGCGAACGCCGCCGTTCTGAGGTATGACGACTATAAGCACTACGCTGATTACTTCAACACAATGGAGGACGAGAACATCGTTACCTACATTCCTAACAGCAAATCATCGGAATGGATGGCGCGCAACATCCCGCTCTTTGACTGCCCGGACAAGGACATGGAGGAGATTTATTATTTCCGCTGGTGGTCGCTGCGCAAGCATATCAAGCGCACTCCTGTCGGACTTGGCATGACAGAGTTCCTTGTCCGGCGTTCTTACGCTGACAAATACAACCTCATCGCCTGCGCCATAGGCCACCATATAATGGAAACCCGCTGGCTGCGCGACACCACGTATCTGCACCAGATACTCAACACATGGTATCACGGCAACAGCGGCAAGGCAATGCAGAAGATGGATAAGTTTAGCTCTTGGAATCCCGCCGCTGTGTATGAGGCTTACAAGGTGCTTGGAGACACGGCTTTCGTTACCGCCCTCAGGCCTTCGCTTGAGGAGGAGTATGCCCGCTGGAAACGCACCAACCGTCTGCCTGACGGCCTCTACTGGCAGGGCGATGTTCAGGATGGGATGGAAGAAAGCATAAGCGGCGGACGCCGAAAGCAGTACGCACGCCCGACGATAAACAGCTATATGTACGGCAACGCGCGTGCTTTAGCTCAATTAAACCTTCTCGCCGGCAATGCGTCAAAGGCTAAGGAATACAACCTTGAAGCTGATACGTTGAAGGCGTTGATACAAAACAAACTGTGGAACGGCAAGCAGATGTTCTTTGAAACCTTGCGTGGCGACACGTCAGCAGCCGTGCGTGAGGCCATAGGTTACATCCCCTGGTATTTCAATCTGCCTGACGCGAAGACATATGACGAGGCTTGGAAACAGCTTGAAGACGAGAAAGGATTCTCTGCTCCTTACGGACTTACTACGGCGGAACGTCGTCATCCGGAGTTCAGAAGCCACGGCGTAGGCCGCTGCGAGTGGGACGGAGCAGTGTGGCCGTTCGCCACAAGCCAGACGCTTACAGCTTTCGCCAACTACCTGAACACATATCCCGACCCGGTATTAGGCGACTCTACGTTCTTCAAACAGATGAAACTTTACGTTGAAAGCCAGCACCACCGCGGCCGTCCGTACATCGGCGAATACCTCGACGAGAAGAACGGAGCGTGGCTTATGGGTGACCTTGAGCGCAGCCGGTACTACAACCACTCTACATTTGCTGACCTCGTAATCACCGGACTGGCAGGACTTCGCCCGCAGGCTGACGGCAGCATCGTGGTAAATCCGCTTGTCCCGGCAGGTACATGGGAATATTTCTGCCTCGATAACGTTAACTACCGCGGCAACGTTCTTACCATATTATATGATAGTGACGGCCAACGCTACCACCTGGGCAAGGGCTTTATGCTGTTCGTTAACGGCAAATTAGCCGCCAAGCGTGACGATCTGGGCAAACTGACGTATAAGAAATAAAACAGTAAAAGGGTAAAACCGTTAGATATGAGACTACAGGTATTGCCTGCACTGCTGCTTTTCGGCATCACGGCAGGCGCACAGACATACGAGACTAAGTTCACAAGGCCGTTGTCAGACGTGCTCGGTGACGTATCAAAACGTTTCGGAATACGGTTGAAATACAATGTAGACACAACCGGACTGAAGTTGGCGTACGCGGATTTCCGCGTGCGCCCGTACTCTTTGGAAGAAACGCTTACAAACATACTTGCGCCATTTGACTTCAAGGCAGTTAAACAAAGCGGTAACGTTTACAAGATAAAGCCTTACGAATATCCGCGCAGACAACCTGCCGACGGGCAGAAGCTGATACCTTATCTGGCGTCGCTTTATGCTGACAAGGCCGCATGGGAGGCAAGGAAAGACACTCTGAGAAAGGATGTAAGGGCACGTCTCGGTATTGATGAGCTACTCGAAAAGTGTTCTACCGAAGCTCCGGAATACGGCAAGATACGAAAGTTTGATGGCTACACGGTGCAGAACTTCCGTCTTAAAACAGTCAACGGACACACCATTTGCGGGTCTGTCTATGCCCCGGTAAGTAAGGGGAAACATCCTCTTATAATATGTCCGAACGGCCATTTCAGCAACGGGCGCTATGGCAAAGTGCAGCAGCAGAGGCTCGCAACGCTGGCCCGTATGGGTGCGATATGCGTTGACTATGACCTTTGGGGGTGGGGAGAATCAGCCGATGAGGTCGGCTCTAAGGCTCATCAGACGCCTGAAGCTCACGTCATGCAGGCGCTCAACGGCATACGCATACTTGACTGGATGATACAGCGCAAGGATGTAGACACAAGCCGTGTAGGCGTGAACGGCGGTTCCGGAGGCGGCACACAATCGGTTCTGTTGAGCGTTCTTGATGACCGTTACACGGCCTGTTGTCCCGTGGTAAGTGTGTCTTCATGGTTTGACGGAGGCTGCCCGTGCGAGAGCGGAATGCCTATACAGCTCGCCGGCGGCGGCACATGCAATGCTGAATTAGCAGCCATGTTCGCCCCGAAACCGATGATGCTCGTCAGCGACGGCGGCGACTGGACCTCCACCACGCCCGAACTTGAATACCCGTACATACAGAGAATATATGGCTTTTACGGCAGGACGGACAATGTTAAGAACGTACATCTGCCCAAAGAAGGGCACGACTTCGGCCCGAACAAGCGCAACGCAGTGTACAAGTTCTTTATAGAAACGTTCGGACTTGACGCCTCCAAGCTCGATGAAAGCAAGGTTACGATAGAAGATGAGAACGCTTTAAGATTTACACCTAAGACGAAATGAGAAAGATTATATTATCAGCCGCATTGCTTTGGGCTGTCTTAGCCGCTGCTGTTGGTGCTCCGATGACGGAGAACAGTCACGTGTTGTGGTATGACAGACCCGCATCTACATGGACAGAAGCCCTTCCTATCGGCAACAGCCGTCTCGGAGCGATGGTATTCGGTTCGCCTTCGGCAGAACGACTGCAGCTCAACGAGGAGACAATATGGGCCGGACGGCCGAACAACAACGCCAATCCGGAGGCCATAGAGTATCTTCCGAAGGTGCGGCAGCTGGTCTGGGAAGGTAAATATAAGGAAGCCCAAGACCTCGCCACGGCACATGTTCAAGCAAAGACGAACAGCGGTATGCCTTACCAACCGTTCGGAGACCTGTATATAAACTTCCCAAACACAGGCGCGTACACCGGCTATTACCGTGAGCTGAGTCTCGACTCAGCCCGTGCAATCACGCAATATGCCGCTGACGGAGTGACCTATCGCCGTGAGTACATCTCCTCATTGGCAGACAACGTGATACTAATTCATCTGACGGCAAGCCGCCCCGGCATGATAACCTGCAACGCCCAGATGACATCTCCGCAGCAAGACGTTATGTTAAAGAGCGAGGGCAACGAGATAGTTCTCAGCGGAATAAGCGGCTGGCACGAAGGACTTAAAGGCAAAGTGACATTCACCGGCCGCGCGACGGCCAAAACCAAGGGCGGCACAATGAGCAGCCGTGACGGCGTTTTGCAGATAAACGGAGCAGACGAGGCCACGATTTACCTTACCATTGTCACCAACTTCAGGCGTTACAACGACATTTCGGGTAACGACACGCTGCTGTCCGAGCAGACTTTGCGCAGGGCTCTGACCAAGGAATATCCTGCAATGAAGCAGGCTCACGTGGCAAAATACAAGTCGCAGTATGACCGCGTGAAGCTCGATTTGGGCAAAGATAACTTTGCAGACATGACCACAGACAGGCGTGTGGAGACATTCAAGACGCATGATGACCTGCACCTGGTGGAGACATACTTCCAGTTTGGCCGCTATCTGCTCATCTGTACATCGCAGCCCGGTACCCAACCGCCCACGCTTCAAGGCATTTGGAACGACAATATGCAGCCGTCGTGGGACAGCAAGTACACCTGCAACATCAATCTTGAGATGAACTACTGGCCCGCTGAGGTGACAAACCTCAGCGAACTGAATGCTCCGCTGTTCAGTCTGATAAAGGACGTGAGCGAGACCGGCCGTGAGTCGGCCCGCATAATGTACGGAGCTGACGGCTGGGTGCTGCACCACAACACCGACATTTGGCGTGTTACGGGCGCAATAGACAAGGCACCGTCAGGTCTGTGGCCTACCGGCGGCGCATGGATGTGCCGGCACTTGTGGGAGCATTATCTATACACGGGCGACAAGAAGTTCCTTGAGAGTGTGTACCCGATAATGACAAGCGCCGCAAGATTTTTCAATCAGATAATGGTTCGGGATCCGAGTAAGGGCTATTGGGTGATATGTCCGAGTCTGTCACCCGAGAACCAGCACCGCCACAAGGCTACAACTGCGGCCGGAGTGACAATGGACAACCAACTGCTTTACGACCTTTTCAACCAAGTGATTGATGCCACGACTATATTGGGCCGAACCGACATGACGGCCTTTACTGACAGTCTGAAAACCAAATTAGCCGGACTGCCACCCATGCAGACCGGTAGCTGGGGGCAGTTACAAGAGTGGAAGGACGACTGGGACAATCCAACCGACACCCACCGGCACGTATCTCACCTCTACGGACTGTACCCGAGCAACCAGATTTCACCGTTCCGCACACCCGAACTGACCGCCGCAGCACGCACATCGCTCATCCACCGCGGCGACCCGTCTACAGGTTGGAGCATGGGATGGAAAGTTTGTTTGTGGTCACGACTGCTTGACGGCAACCACGCATGGAAGCTGATAGGCGACCAGCTGACGCTTGTGCGCAACGAGAAGAAAAAAGGTGGCACATATCCCAACCTCTTTGACGCTCACCCGCCATTCCAGATTGACGGCAACTTCGGCTGTACCGCCGGCATTGCCGAGATGCTGATGCAGAGTCACGACGGCTTTGTCTACCTGCTGCCGGCCCTGCCCGACGCATGGAAAGATGGCTCGATAAAAGGTCTGAAAGCACGCGGTGGCTTCGAGATAGATGTAGAATGGAGCGACAACAAGGTGAAGAAGACCGTTGTAAAGTCTTTCCTCGGCGGCAATCTGCGCATCCGCTCGTCCGTGCCTCTTACCGGCAAGGGTCTGAAAAAGGCTGAAGGCGAGAACGACAACCCCCTGTTTGACGTGCCCGATGACATCAAGCAGAAAATCAATGCGCCCGACGCTATCGAGCCGTTACCCGCGCTCGAAAAGACATACGTATATGACATAAAGACAAAGAAGGGCGAGACGATAACGCTAAAAGCCATTTAATGCTCTCCATAACGAGCAGACAAGCTGACCTGAAGCAATGCCCCGACAGCCTGTCTGCTCGCCGCTTTTCAGCCGTTCATGCAACTGTGACGGTTACAATGAGCATCACTTGTATAACAAGCTGACAGTCAATGCGTTGCAAAAGGCCTCCTTTTGCGGTGTAAAAGACGGCCTTTCATGGTGTAAGAGGTGACCTTTTACAAGCTAAAAGGCCACAAGTTGCAAAACCGGCTGTGCTGACTTGCAAAATGATTTGCCGTCAGCCGCCGTACAACCGATGAAAAATTGCATAAACAATCATAACTACTAATAAGATGAAAAAGAAGCACTTAATCTTTACCTTGGCACTGCTGCTCGCCGCTACGGCGGTCAACGCAGCGGGCAAAGTCTACAAGCCGTGGAGCAACGGACGGCTCGTAGTTTCGGAAAACAACCGTTACCTCGTTCACGAGAACGGAGCACCGTTCTTTTGGCTCGGCAACACGGCGTGGCTGTTGCCCGAAAGACTCAACCGTGACGAAGTGGAATACTTCCTAAACTATGAGCGCACGGCCGGCTACAACGTAGAGCAGATACAGGTGTTGAACGCAATACCCACGTTCAATGTCTACGGCCACGCTGCCAATAACGCCGAATTTGACTTCAGCAATGTGTCAAAACCTGGTGTCTACGGCTATTGGGAGCACCTTGACTACATAGTAGACGTGGCTGAAAGCAACGGCATCTATATAGCGATGGACTGTATCTGGGGCTCACAGATTGACGCCATGGACACCAAGAAGGCTGCCGCGCTCGGCACATTCCTTGCCGAAAGATACAAGGATAGGCCGAACATCATTTGGATGATAGGCGGCGACATAATGGGCGACAAGAAGCCTGAGGTGTGGGATGCAATGGCACGTGCGATAAAGAAAATTGACAAAAGCCACGTCATGACGTTCCACCCGAGAGGCCGCACTACGTCAGCTTGGTGGTACAACGACCGTGAGTGGATGGACTTCAACATGTTCCAGAGCGGGCACCGCCGTTACGGTCAGCGTAAAGGTGACGGTGACTACACCATTAAAGACAACACAGAGGAGGATAACTGGCGCTACGTTGACATGAGCTTTGAGAAGAAACCGCTGCGCCCCGTGATAGACGGCGAACCGAGTTACGAGGACATTCCCCACGGACTTCATGACGTTAACGAGGCTCGCTGGCAGGACTATGACATGCGCCGCTACGCTTATTGGGCAGTGTTCGGCGGAGCTTTCGGCCACACTTACGGCCACAACTCAGTGATGCAGTTCATCCGTCCGGGACTTATGGCATCGTTCGGAGCCGAGAAACCGTGGTGGGAGGCAATGAAAGACCCCGGCTACAACCAGATGAAATACCTTAAGCGGCTTATCCTGAACTTCCCGTTCACCGAGCGTGTGGCTGACCAAAGCATCATTGACGGCCAAAACGGCGAGCGTTACGATCGCATTATTGCTACCCGCGGCAACGACTATCTGCTGGTATATAACTACAGTGGGAGACCCATGAGCATAGACCTCGGCAAGATAAGCGGTGCTAAGAAGAACGTATGGTGGATGAATCCGGCTGACGGCTCGCTGACTTATCTCGGCGAATACGACAGCAAGGTGACGGAGTTTACCTACGACGCGGCCTACATGAACGGCAGCGACCGTGTGCTGATAGCGGTTGACTCGAGCAAGAATTATATCAGCAAGACTGACAGACAAATACCTGAAAAAGAATGATACGTAAAGTAGTTATCGCTGTATTGGTGTTGACCGTGTGTCTTACAGCTGCTACTGCAAAAGGGGGAAAAGACCATAAGGCAGCTTTTCCCGTTGCCGTAACGGAGCTGAAGACCGAGCGCATGGTCAATCCCATGAGCATTGACACGCCCGTTCCACGACTCGGCTGGGTGATAAAGTCGATGAAAAACAACGTCATACAGACTTCTTACCACCTTATTGTGTCGTCAACTGAAGAAAAGGCTGAACGCCTTGAGGGCGACCTTTGGGACGTTACGGTCAACAGCGGACGGTCGCAGTGGGTGAGATATGCCGGAAAAGCGTTGCGCGGCAACACTCCGTGCTACTGGCGTGTGAAGGTAACGACGACCCGGGGCGAGAGCGACTGGAGCGAAACGGCCATGTGGAACGTCGGTCTTCTGTATGAAGCTGACTGGAGCGGACAGTGGATAGGCCTCGACAAGGCCATGCCCTGGGACAAGGAAGATGTACACAGCCGGCTCAGCTCGCGATATCTGCGCACCGAGTTCAAAGCCGGTAAGCCTGTAAAGCGTGCCACACTGTACATCAGCGGATTAGGTATGTATGAGGCATATATCAACGGCAAGCGCGTAGGCGACAGGGTGCTTGCACCTCTGCCGACGGATTATCGCAAGACCGTTCTTTACGATGCTTACGACGTTACTTCAATGCTCGCCGCTGAGAACGCTATCGGAGTAGTGCTGGGCAACGGCCGTTACTACACCATGCAGCAGAACAAAAAGCCCTATAAGATAACAAACTTCGGTTATCCGAAGCTGCGTGCTAACCTTATTATAGAATATGCCGACGGCTCAAAGCAGACCGTTTCGACCAATAACAAGTGGCGTCTTAACCCTGACGGAGCAATCCGCTCTAACAATGAGTACGACGGCGAGATTTACGATGCGCGCAAAGAGTTCGGCGGCTGGGCTTCAGCAGGTTACGATGACACCTCGTGGATGAAGGCCGAACGTGTGGCTATACCCACCGGAACGCTGCGTGGCTCGATGTCGCCGGGCATGAAAGTGCTCAAGACAGTTAAGCCTCTGAGCGTAAGGAAACATGGCGACAGCTACATTGTAGACCTCGGTCAGAACATTGCAGGATGGCTGAAGACACGCATCGGCGGTGTTACGGCAGGCGACACGGTGAGCATCATCTTCGCGGAGAAGCTCAACGATGACGGCAGTCTGTACCGCGACAACTTCCGCTACGCCCTTTCTACTGACAAATACGTGGCCGACGGCACTGAAAACGGTCGTTGGTGGGCACCCACATTCGTGTATCACGGCTTCCGTTATGCTGAAATCAAAGGTCTTAAGAATGCCACGGCAGACGACTTTGTTGGTGAGGTCGTGGGTGACGAAATGGCTTTTACCGGCATGTTTGAAAGCTCGGACACAGTCCTTAACAAGGTTTTTAAAAACGCGTTTTGGGGAATTCTTGACAACTACAAAGGCATGCCGTTAGACTGCCCGCAGCGTGACGAGCGCCAGCCGTGGCTCGGCGACCGTACACGCGGCTGCTTCGGCGAGGCCTTTCTCTTTGACAACAACAGCCTGTATGCCAAGTGGGCACGCGACATCGTTGAGGCTCAGCGTGAAGACGGATGTATTCCTGACGTGGCTCCGGCTTACTGGAACTATTATTCTGACAACATGACGTGGCCTGCCGCACTGCCTTTCTCTCTCGAGATGATGTACAATCAGTATGGCGATGATGAGCCTCTGCGCCGTTATTACCCTGCCGTGAAGAAATGGTTGTGGCACATGAAGTATCACTACATGAAGGGCGGACTGATAATCAAGGACAAGTACGGCGACTGGTGCGTGCCGCCTGAGGATATAAAGATGATACACAGCCGTGACCCTAAGCGTCAGACTGACGGCAAACTCATTGCTACAGCTTACTTTTATCGCATAAACAAGCTTATGGGGCACTTCGCCAAGATACTGTCAGAAGATGCTGACGCGTCTGAATTTGAAGCCGAGGCTGAGCGTGTGAAGGAGGCTTTCAACAAAAACTTCCTCACCGTCAACCGTGGCACAAGTGCTGTTCCCGGACATCTGTTGTATCCTGACAGCACTTTTTACGGCAACAACACCGTCACGGCTAACCTCCTGCCGTTGGCGTTCGGCATGATAGAAGACGACTATGTGCGCTCAGAAGTGGAGAAAAACATCATTAAAAACATCATAACCGACAACAAGGGGATGATTTCTTGCGGAGTTATCGGCGTGCAATGGCTCATGCACGGACTTACTGACATGGGCCGTGCTGACATCGCTTGGTTGCTTGCCACCAACAAGGCGTACCCCAGTTGGGGCTACATGGCTGAGAAAGGAGCCACAACTATATGGGAACTCTGGAACGGTGACACGGCCAATCCGCGCATGAACAGCGGTAACCACGTGATGCTTTTGGGCGATCTTCTGTCGTGGTTGTATGAGGATGTGGCCGGAATATGCTCTGACCTGGCACGTCCGGGTTTTAAACATATCGTCATGAAACCAGACTTCTCAGTTGACGAAATGGACGATATAAAGGCTGCCTATGAGTCAGTCTACGGCACGATTGTGAGCCGTTGGCGCAAGGAAGGAGGAAAGCTCTATTGGCATATAGAGATACCTGCCAACACAACGGCCGATGTCTGTCTGCCCGACGGTACGGTTAAGAGCATCGGCTCGGGCGTTTACGACTTCGCGGCAAAGCTCCCTGTACAGGACAAGGCTGTGCTTACGGACGAGTTCCTCTATACAAATGCATCGTTTCCGCAGGCTCATTCGGCAACAATCGCTGAGACCGAAGACGGCGATCTCGTAGCAACTTACTTCGGAGGAACCAAGGAGCGCAACCCTGATGTCTGTATATGGGTGAGCCGCAAGCCGAAAGGCAGCGATAAGTGGCTGGCTCCGCAGCTCGTGGCAGACGGAGTCTTCAAGACTGGAAGTGACGAGGCAAAGCTTGCCGGACTGTCAGGGCTTGACAGCACGAACGTTTCGGCAGACAAAGGACCTATCATTGACAAGAAGGTACGCAAGAACCCGGAGGGCTGGCAGCGTAAAGCCTGCTGGAATCCGGTGGTTTATCAGATACCGGGCGGTGACCTTATAATATATTTCAAGATAGGTAATAAGGTGTCAGACTGGACCGGCTGGCTTGTACGTTCTAAGGATGGAGGCAAGACCTGGAGCCGTCGTGAACCGTTGCAGGAGGGCTTTCTCGGCCCTATTAAGAACAAACCGATACTCAGCAAAGGACGCATCATAGCTCCGACAAGCATTGAGGAGGGTGGCTGGAGACTGTATTTCGAGTATTCAGACGACATGGGCAAGACGTGGAAACGCACTGACTTTGTGGCTGCCGATGAAGGGGTCAAGGCCATACAGCCCGCTGTCATATTGCTGAAAGACGGCCGTCTGGCCGCCGTTGCGCGTACCCGCAACGAACATATCGGCATAACATACAGCTCGGACAACGGCGAGACGTGGTCGGAACTCGAGCTTATCGACACACCGAACAACAACAGCGGCCTCGATGCCGTTACCCTGAAGGACGGCCGTCACGTACTTATCTGCAACGACCGGCCCGTGCCCAAAGGCGTAAAGAACGGCAAGGGAGCGCGCACACCGCTGTCTGTCATGATATCAGACGACGGTGTTAACTGGCGTCATTGGATAACTCTTGAGGACTCGCCGATAAGCCAGTACTCTTATCCTTCAATCATCAAGACCTCTGACGGGCATCTGCACTGCGTCTATACATGGCGCAGACAGAGGATTAAGCATGTAGCGCTCGACATTAACGGACTAAACAAATGAAATGAAAAAGCTGTTTTTACTTTTATCATTATTTGTGTCTTTGACGGCTGTTGCAGCCGTTAAAGACGCTTATTCAGTAGCGGGGCTGTTCCCGCTGGATGGCAGCGGCCGTGTGATATACAACTTCAACCAGGGCTGGCGCTTCCATCTTGGTGACGCAGAGGGTGCTGAGGCCGTTGGATTTGATGACACAAAGTGGCAGATTGTGTGCGCACCGCACACCGCGAGGCTTGAACCTGCGGCTGCAAGTGGCGGCCGCAACTATCAGGGTGTTGTATGGTACCGCAAGCACTTCACCGTACCTGCCGATATGCAGGGCAAGAACGTCACCGTGCATTTTGAGGCGATAATGGGCAAGCAGGACATTTTCGTAAACGGAAAGAAGGTGAAAACCCACCTCGGAGGCTATCTCCCGATAACCGTTGACCTGACCGGACAGGGTATCAAGGCCGGAGACAAGTGCCTGATAGCCGTCAAAGCTGACAACAGTGACGACAATACATACCCTCCAGGCAAGAAACAGGCGGCACTCGACTTCTGCTATCACGGCGGAATGTACCGCGACGTATGGCTTATCGGCAAGTCACCCGTAGCGATAACCGATGCCGTTGAGGCAAACAAAGTGGCCGGCGGAGGCATCTTTCTGCATTACGACAACATATCAGAGAGCAGCGCTGACGTGTTCGTAAACGTAGAGGTAGGCAACACGTCACCCCTGACGGCGCAGCCTACGGTTACCGCCGTGGTGAAAGACCGTGACGGCAACCGCCTATATTCCATATCAAAGAAAGTAATGGTGAAGGCCGGCACGACAGCCACAGCTTATCTGGCGATGAAGATGAAACAGCCAAAGCTGTGGTCACCCGAGACACCTTATTTATACGATGTTGACATAACAGTTACCGATAACGGCTCAACCGTTGACGGAGGCACCGTGCGCATGGGCATACGCAAGGCCGAGTTCCGCGGCAAGGACGGCTTCTGGCTCAACGGCAAGCCCTATCATCAGCTAATCGGAGGCAACCGTCATCAAGACTTTGCCTACGTTGGCAACGCCATGCCTAACAGTCAGCAGTGGCGTGACGCCAAGCGGTTGAAGGATGCCGGCATGACTGTCGTGCGCTGCGCCCACTACCCCATGGACCCGTCTTTTATGGATGCGTGCGATGAATTTGGACTGTTCATCATCGTGCCAACGCCCGGCTGGCAGTACTGGAACAAAGACCCGCGCTTCGGCGAGCTTGTTCACGAGAACACAAGGCAGATAATCCGTCGTGACCGCAACCACTGTTCTGTGCTGCTGTGGGAACCGATACTCAACGAGACACGCTATCCTAAGGACTTCGCGCTGAAGGCTTTGCAGATAACACGTGACGAATTTCCTTATCCCGGGCGTCCTGGCGCTGTTGCCGACATGCAGTCGGCTGGCGTGGCCGACAATTACGACGTGGTGTATGACTGGCCGGAGAACATCGGCAAGCCCACAACGGTGAAGGACAAGTGTGTGTTCACGCGCGAGTTCGGTGAGATGGTAGACGACTGGTACGCACACAACTGCCTCAACCGTGCGGCCCGTGCGTGGGGCGAGAAGTCCATGTTGACGGCAGCCCTCTCGCTCTGCGATACTTACGGAACGATGTTCCACGGCCAGCGTCAGTTTATCGGCGGCTGCCAGTGGCATCCATTTGATCACCAGCGAGGCTATCATCCCGACCCGTATTACGGCGGAATATACGATGCCTTTCGTCAGAAGAAGTATGCCTTCGAAATGTTCCGCTCACAGGTAAGCGACGGCGAGCCTATGGTTTTCATAGCGAACGAGATGACGCAGTTCTCTGACAGTGACGTCACTGTATTCTCAAACTGTGACAGCGTGCGCCTGACAGCGTTCGAAGGCGACAAGAGCATAACCCTGCCCGTTGTGAAAACAACTGACGGTGTGCCCTGCTCGCCGGTGGTGTTCAAGGGCTTTTGGAATTTCTGGCAGGCCCGCGAGTACAGCTACAAGCAGCGTAATTGGCAGCGCGTGAGTCTGCTTGCCGAAGGAATACGTGACGGGAAGGTGGTAGTAACGCAGAAGAAGATGCCCTCACGCCGCTCGACCAAGCTGCGCCTCTACGTCGACGACATGGGCAGACAGCTCACTGCTGACGGCAGCGACTTCATCGTTGTAGTGGCAGAGGTTACCGATGACAACGGCAACGTGAAGCGTCTGGCCACCGACAACATACGTTTCACTGTTGAGGGTGAGGGCCGTATCATAGGCGATGGTGCCGGCATAATGGCCAATCCGCGTCAGGTGGAGTGGGGCAGTGCGCCCGTTCTGATACAGGCCACTGACCGTCCGGGCAAGATAACAATAACGGCAAGCTCGGCTTACGGCGGCACTTACGCCCCCACACCGGCCACTCTGACCATAGAGAGCAGAACCGCCGGCCTGCCTTCATGTCACACTGACCGCGCCGAATATAAGCCTCAGACCGGTTATGACAGCCGACCGACCGGTCAGCAGAGCATGACAGAGGAGGAGCGCCGCCGCACATTGGAGGAGGTGAACCGACAGCAGGCCGACTTCGGAGTGCAGCAATAAGAGTTATTATCAGTCCGGGTGTGCACGCTCATGCTTATTGTCAATCAGCATGAGCGTGTATTGTCTTATCTGTAACATTATAAATCATCTTCCAATAGGCCACCTTTCACGTTTCAAAAGGTGGCCTATTGAAGCGTAAAAGGTCACCTTTTGCAGTCTGAAAGACGGCCTTTTGAAAACTCATTGACTATCAAACGGTTACAGGCAGGCCGCGTTGCGGCGTGAAATGTGATACCGTTTAATGTTAAAAGAACGTCCGTATAAACCGCCGATAGACTGTAAACAGGGCAGTAAATGTTGAATTTATATGGCGTAAAGGTGGCTAATGTGAAATAAAAATACTACTTTTGCACAAAGTAAACATGCGTCAACAAAGCTACAGGAATGAATAAAAGTGACAGCATAGTGATAATCCCGACATACAACGAGAAGGAAAATATAGAGAAGATTATACGCGCAGTGTTCTCGTTGGACAAGTGTTTCCACATCCTTGTGATAGACGACGGCTCGCCTGACGGCACTGCCGGCATAGTGCAAAGGCTGATTGACACCGAGTTTGGTGACCGTCTGTTCATCATCGGGCGCAGCGGCAAGCAGGGACTGGGCACGGCTTACATCACCGGTTTTAAGTGGTCGCTGGCTCACGACTATGAGTACGTGTTTGAGATGGATGCGGACTTCAGTCATGATCCTAACGACCTGCCGCGCCTCTACGCCGCTTGCCACGACGAGGGGTACGACCTTGCAATAGGTTCGCGTTACGTAAGCGGTGTGAACGTTGTCAACTGGCCTATCGGGCGAGTGCTTATGAGTTACTTCGCATCGCAGTATGTCAGGCTGATTACGGGTTTCAAGGTACACGACACAACGGCCGGCTTCAAGTGTTATCGCCGCAAAGTGCTTGAGACAATCGAGCTTGACAAGATACGTTTCAAGGGATATGCCTTCCAGATAGAGATGAAGTACACGGCCTACAAGATAGGTTTTAAGATAAAGGAGGTGCCCGTAATATTCGTCAATCGCCGTGAGGGAGTGTCAAAGATGAGCGGAGGCATATTCAGCGAGGCCTTCTTCGGCGTGATGCGACTGCGCTGGGACGGGTGGACAAGGAGGTATCCGAAGATTTAAATAGCTTATAATTAAGAATTAAGATTTAAGAATTAAGAAAGCTCAAGAGTCTCAAACCCTGAATCTGTAAACCGTATAACCTTCAACGCACAAACCGTACAACCCTAAACCCTCTCAACCTCATAACCCTAAAACCGCTCAACCACAATTATGAATTACATATACCGCATTTACCAAATCTGCATCGCCCTGCCGATAATTATCGTTCTTACAATACTCACATCGATTGTGACGAGTATCGGGTGCACGCTCGGCAATGGTCACTTCTGGGGCTATTATCCCCCTGTGATATGGTCAGCGTTGGTGCTGAAGGTACTGTTGCTGCCGGTGAAAGTCACCGGTCGTGCGAACCTTAAGTACGGAGAGTCATACGTGTTTGTGAGCAATCATCAGGGCGCATTCGACATTTTCCTGATATTCGGCCACCTTCGCCGCAACTTCAAGTGGATGATGAAGCGCCAGCTGCGCA
>C._urophasianus_2_cecum__coassemble_105_pt1 | contig 23567 bp, 16 predicted proteins | sample C__urophasianus_2_cecum__metabat2_low_PE_008 | metagenome-assembled genome bin C
AAACGGCAAGGCGGGACTGTTCGACCTTGACCTCGACCAGCAGATGAAGTGGCTCGACGGAGCTGTGGTATTCATGCCTTTGGCCGAATATTCGGGCTTTGTCTTGATCGGATTCCCGAAGGAGGGGCAGACTCTTGGCGAGGTGAAGACGCTCATGCTCGGCGAGATAGACAAGCTGAAGAAGGGCGACTTCAGCGAAGGCGTTGTTAAAGCGGTGATTAACAACAAGAAACTGCAGTTCTACACATCTCTTGAAAGCAACGAGTGGCGTGCCGACCAGTTTGTTGACGCGTTCATAAACCGCAAGGACTGGAAAGACGTTGCAGGCCGTCTTGACCGCATTTCAGGAATAACGAAGCAGCAGATTGTAGACTTTGCCAACCGTCACTTTCTCGATAACTACGTAGCCGTGTACAAACGCATGGGCACGGATACTACCCTGAAGAAGATAGACAAGCCCCAGATTACGGCGATACCCACCAACCGCGACATGCAGAGCGCGTTTGTTACGGAGATAGTGAACGCAAAGGTTAATCCTATACAGCCAAAATTCGTTGACTATGACAAAGACCTTACGAAGGCAGCGACAAAGAAAGGCCTGCCCGTTCTTTACGTAAAGAACACCGACAACGGCCGCTTCACGCTGAGCTATTACTTCGATTTCGGCAAGACAAGCGACAAGTGGCTGCCCTTCGCCGCAGAGTATTCTGACTATCTCGGCACTGACAAGATGACCGCAGAGCAGCTGAAGCAGAAGTTCTACTCATTAGCGTGCAGCTACAGCATAAACGTTGGCACACGCTTCACACAGATAAATCTGAGCGGGCTGGCTGAGAACATGCCTGAGGCAATGGCTCTTATGGAGGACTTTATTGCCAACGCTAAGGTTGATACGGCGGCTTACGCCAAATATGTCAGCCTGGAAGAAAAGGCACGGGCAGACCGGAAACTCAGCCAAATGGTTAATTTCGGCAAACTGCGGGCATACGGTATGTACGGCACTTATAACGGCGCGCTGGACATTCCGTCGTCAAAAGAGCTGGAGGAGATGAATCCGCAGGACCTTGTAGACAAAATCAAGGCTCTGAGAAACTACAGGCATGACGTCTGCTATTACGGCCCGATGGAGCTGAACGAGCTTACCGCCACCGTAGACCGCCTGCACAAGACCGCCAGGACGCTTGCAGACGTGCCCGCCGGAAAGCCTTACAGGCTGCAAGAGACACCGCGGAACGAGGTGCTTATCGCCCCGTATGACGCCAAGAACATATACATGGTGCAGTATAACAACGAGAACCGCCGGTGGAACCCCGGCCGGCAGCCGCTCATAGAGCTGTTCAACGAGTATTACGGAGGCGGCATGAACACCGTGGTGTTCCAGGAGTTGCGCGAGGCGCGCGGCCTTGCTTACAACGCATCCGCCAGATATGGCGCGCCAAGTTTCACGGATGAGCCGGAGTATGCCTATACTTTCATCATATCGCAGAACGACAAGATGATGGACTGCATCAACACCTTCAACAGCATACTGAACGAGATGCCGAAGTCTGACAAGGCGTTCGGCTTGGCAAAACAGGCTCTGATGAAGCGCCTTGCCACGCAGCGCATCACCAAGAGTGCCATTATCTCGAGCTATCTTAACGCCCGCAATCTCGGCATCAGCTACGACATAAACAAGAAAGTGTATGAGGCCGTGCCCTCGCTGACGCTTGACGACGTTGCGGAATTCGAGCAGGAGACAATGGCAAACAAGCCTTACCGCTACATAATCCTCGGCGACGAGAAGCAGCTCGACATGGAGCAGCTCGGCAAAATAGGCCCTGTAAAGAGGCTTACGACCGAAGAAATCTTCGGCTATTGACACATATTTTATCATCGGATGTAACTGTTTGAAAATCTGACGATTACATCCTGCCTTCCAAAAGGCCGCCTTTTGCGTTGCAGAAGGTGGCCTTTTACGTTCCGATATGTGGCCTTTTACACGCTGAAAGGTCACCTTTCGGAAAATCGCCGCACGCCGCTTTATTGTTGACACCTTGCCTTCCGTTAAGCAATATACGTGCAAAGGGATGTAAAATTATCGTTTCCCGATAAATATTTATTGAAATAACTTGCTGCTTTCAGATATTAAGTGTATATTTGCATATCGATAAACGATAAATAACAGTCAATTTCCGGTGGCATCATTCGCTCGTACCGGCCGAGGCGTTCGCCATAGGCCTGAAGATGAAGGACGGACAGGAACCGGCAATATAATAAGATAAGGCGCATGGGAAAGATAATAGTTAATCTCGATGTGATTATGGCGCGGCGTAAAATCTCGCTCGGCGAGCTGGCCGGGAGGGTAGGGCTGACGCAGGCGAACCTGTCCATATTGAAGACGGGTAAGGCCCGCGCCGTGCGTTTCTCCACGCTTGAGGCGATATGCCGGGAGCTTGACTGCCAGCCCGGCGACATCCTTGAATATCGTGACGAGACATGAGGCTCGTGGCTGTCGTTTTTGTACGGATTGGCCGTTTATGCCGTCAGAAAGTATAAAGTAAGTTAAAATTCGCATGATTGTGGCGTTGTTGAAATAATAAAAAGGTAAATTTGTTGAACCATTTAAATAATTCCTTTATGAAATTAAAACACTTGCTTGTTGCTGCGGTGCTTTTCGTTACAGGCACGGCAGCGGTTATGGCGCAAGGAATGCAGATGCCGCCGATACCCGTCGACACTGCCGTAAGGATAGGCAAGCTGCCTAACGGCCTTACATATTATATCCGCCATAACGGTTATCCCGAACACCGTGTTAACTTCTACATCGCCCAGCGCGTGGGTTCTATCCAGGAGGAGGAAGACCAGCGCGGACTGGCTCACTTCCTGGAGCACATGGCCTTCAACGGCTCAGACAACTTCAAGGGCAACAATCTTATCGAGTATCTGCGCTCGATAGGTGTTGAGTTCGGTTCTGACCTTAACGCTTATACAGCCGTTGACCAGACCGTTTACCGCATCTGCAACGTGCCTTCGGCCAGCACTGCATCGCTCGACTCGTGTCTGCTCATACTCAAGGACTGGTCTAATGGCCTCACCCTTGACCCCACCGAGATAGACAAGGAGCGCGGAGTGATACATGAGGAGTGGCGTCTGCGCTCGTCTGCCGACCAGAGAATGCTGGAGCGCAACCTCGAGAAGCTGTATCCCGGCAGCAAGTACGGCAAGCGCATGCCCATCGGACTTATGTCGGTGGTAGACAACTTCAAGCCCGAGGCTCTGCGTGCGTACTACCATAAGTGGTACAGACCTGACAACCAGGCCATCATCGTGGTGGGAGACGTTGACGTGAACCGCACCGAACAGAAGATAAAAGAGCTGTTCAGCGGCATCAGACTTGATGCTGACGTGGCCAAAGTGGTTGACGAGCCCGTGCCTGACAACAACGAGGCAATAATAATCGTTGACAAGGACAAGGAGCAGAGAACAGACGGTGTAAGCATAATGTTCAAGCACGACCCCGTGCCCGACAGCCTTAAGAGCAGCATTGTCTACCTTATCCAGGACTATGCGGTAGGCCTTGCCACCGGCATGCTTAACTCACGCCTCAGCGAAATACAGCAGAACCCCGACTGCCCGTTTGTGGCAGCCGGCGTGTATGACGGCACTTACATCTACTCTAAGACAAAAGACGCTTTCAGCGTAGACGTTATGCCCAAGACAGGCAAGACCGAAGACGCCGTTAAAGCGGCAATGCGTGAGGTGATGCGTGCCGCCAAGTTCGGCTTCACCGCTACCGAATACGTGCGCGCCAAGGAGGAGTACATGAGCATGCTGGAGAAGATTTACACCAACCGCGACAAGCAGGAGAACAGCTACTGGGGTGATCAGTACCGCGACCACTTCCTCTCTAACGAGCCTATTCCTTCGATTTCAGACGAATATACGCTGATGCAGCAGATAGCTCCGGCTATCCCCGTTGAGGCTGTTAACGAGATAATGAAGCAGCTCGTGAGCGTAACTGACACCAATCTCGTGGTCTACGCCGTTTACAACGAGAAGGACGGAGCCGTTTATCCTACACCCGAGAGCATCAAGAAGGCTATCGACAGCGTACACGGAGAGCAGCTCACGGCATGGGTTGACAACGTTAAGAACGAGCCGCTCATCAAGGAACTGCCCGCCAGAGGCAAGATAGTAAGCGAGAAAGACAACGCCGTATTAGGCTATAAGGAGCTTACACTGAGCAACGGAGCACGCGTATTGCTGAAGAAAACCGACTTCAAGAACGATGAGGTGCTGCTCAACGCTACGTCAAAGGGCGGTTCGTCACTGCTCGGCGATGCTGACATCGTAAACGCAAAGCTGTTCGACGCCGCAATATCTGCCAGCGGACTCGGCAACTTCAGCAACAACGAGCTTGAGAAAGCACTCGCAGGCAAGCAGGTAAGCGTCAACCTTACGCTCTCAAATCTGTACGAGGGACTGAACGGAAGGTCTACTCCGAAGGACATCGAGACACTCTTCCAGCTTACATATCTCTACTTCACAGACATCAAGAAAGACGAGAAGGGCTACAACGCTCTGATGACTATCCTTGAGAACAACCTCAAGAACATGGCCATCTCGCCCGAGGCTGCATTCTCTGACTCGCTCATGGTGACCCTCTACAGCCACAATCCGCGCTTCAGCACGCTGAAGATTGACGACCTGAAGAAGGCCGACTATGACCGCATACTGCAGATCGCGAAGGAGCGTACTGCCAACGCCGGCGACTTCACCTTTACCATTGTGGGCAACTATGACGAGGCTGCCATACGCCCGCTCATCGAGCAGTACATCGCTTCTCTGCCTGCAAACGGCGTGAAGGAGGAGTGGAAGAAGGTGTCAACTTACGCTCAGGGCAACGTTGAGAACGTGTTTAAGCGCAAGATGGAGACCCCGAAGGCCAACGCCTACATCTACTGGTATAACAACAATGCGCCTTATTCTTTGGCCAACGCAGTGGCTGCAGACGCCGCAGGGCAGGTGCTCTCAATGATTTATCTCAAGGCAATACGTGAGGATGCGAGCGCAGCTTATTCTACGGGAGCTGCCGGAATGGTACGCGTAGGAGGCGATACGCCGTTCAACGCGCTCGTAGGCGTATGTCCGATGAAGCCCGAAATGAGCGATGTTGCACTGAAGATTATGAACGATGAGGCACAGAAGATGCGCACCACCGTTGACGCTGACATGCTCAACAAGGTAAAAGAGCTGATGTTGAAGCGTGCCGACGAGGAGGCTAAGACCAACAGCTACTGGGTAAGCACGATAAATAATCTCGACGAGTACGGCATAGACACCTACACTGACTATAAGAAGTGCATCAACGAGCTGACTCCCGAGAAGGTTGCAGCGTTCATCAATAACGTAATCTTCAACGGCGGCAACAGCGTCAAAGTAGTGATGCTGCCCGAAGAAGAGCAGAAGTAAGAATACCTTTTCTACACTTAAAAACACAACGTCCCTTTCCTGTACGGATGTGCAGAAAAGGGACTTTTCTTATCCCGTTGATAATCAGCGGATTAGCGAAAGGCCACCTTTCGCGTTGCAAGAGCCGGCCTTTTATAGTGCAAGAGGTGACCCTTTGAGCCGCAAAAGGCCGCCTCTTGAAATCTATTCAGATGTGTGATGACTGATAGTCAGGCAAAAGATGATGACTGTCAGGCTGCAGATGCCGTGATAAAAGCCTTATTTCTTTACATCGTCTGACGTATGCCTGTAATACGATATTACGTTGCTGCCGTAGGCGTTGCGCCTTGTCAGCCTTACATTTGCGGGCAGACGCGGGGCGGGCGTGCCACCCGTTACGGTCACGGGCGACTCCTCCACACGTATCTCGTCCCACCATTCGCCTCCCTCGATGAAGCTCTCCAACGTCTTGGCACCGCCCTCAACGATGAGCGACTGCACGCCTTTGCCGTAAAGCCAGGTCATCAGTTGGGGTATTACGGGCCGTGAGAAGTCGGCCTCCGGACAGAAGGGACGGTTACGGTCGAGCACGATGCGCAGCGGGTCAGGTCCGCTCCAGAGGCGTACGTTGAGGCGCGGATTGTCGCGTTCGGACGTCACGCGGCCTACAAGAATAGCATCGGACTCGGCCCGCAGCTTGTGAGACAGCATCTGAGTCTCGGGCGTCGACAACGTTACGGGCTTGAAGTTGTCGTCAATAAAGCCGTTTGCCGTCATGCACCACTTAAGCATCACGTAAGGCCTTTGCCGCTCGTTGAAGGTGATAAAGCGTCTGTTCAGCTCGCGGCACTCACGTTCCAGCACGCCTACGGTGACGTCTATCCCCGCATCGGTCAGCTTCCTGATGCCCCGGCCGTGAACCTTCGCGAACGGGTCGACACATCCTACGATGACACGCCTCACACCTTTCTTTATAATAAGGTCGGCGCAGGGCGGCGTGCGGCCGTAATGCGAACACGGCTCGAGGCTCACATAGAGTGTCGATGACGGCAAAAGAGCCTCGTCCGAAGGCTTTACAGAGGCGAAGGCGTTTACCTCGGCGTGGCCCTCGCCGCACCTTACGTGGTATCCCTCGCCTATTATGCGCCCCTCTGAGCTTACAATCACAGCCCCGACCATGGGGTTTGGCTTGGCGTTCTGACGCCCGTTCATCGCTAATTGGATGCACCGGCGCATGTATTTCTCATCTGTTTCTCTTTGTTCCATACTGCAAAAATAACTCATAAATCATTATCCGTTATCCATTGTTCCTGATTTTTTCACTACTTTTGCATAATTGAACGTCCCATGACAAGGGGCACACAACTGAAAAAGAGGAAGTCAGGCTATGGAGATAAACTACAAGATACAGTTCCCCGAGATGATGAAGGGCAAGAAAATACTTTACGTTCACGGCTTCGGTTCGTCAGGACAGTCGGGCACGGTGACCAAGATACGTGAGATGTTACCCGGCGCAACGGTCGTCGCTCCGGACCTGCCTATACATCCGGAAGAGGCTGTCGGGCTGCTTAACGATACCTGCGCGGCCGAACGTCCCGACCTTATTATCGGTACGTCTATGGGCGGTATGTACGCCGAAATGCTCTACGGGTATGACCGTATCGTGGTAAACCCGGCATTCCAGATGGGCGAGACGATGCTTAAACACGGCATGATGGGCAAGAATACGTTTCTTAATCCACGTCAGGACGGTATCCGGGAGTTTATCGTAACCAAGGCTTTGGTCGAGGAATACAAGCAGATTACGGCCCGATGCTTCTCCGCCGTAACGCCTGAGGAGCGGGATAAGCGCGTGTTCGGCCTCTTCGGTGACGCTGACCCGGTAGTGCATACAATGGAGATCTTTGCCTCACACTATCGCAACGCTATCAGTTTTCACGGCGGACACCGCATGAACGACACCGTGCTGCTGCACTCCGTAATGCCCGTAATCCGGTGGATTGACGACCGCCAGGAAGGTCGCACGCGCCCGGTGATCTACATCGGCATCGACACCCTGCGCGACAGGTACGGCAAACAGCAGTCGAGCGCGATGAAAGCGTTCCGCCTTCTGCTTGAGTTCTACACCGTTTACGTTGTAGCTCCGTCACCTACCAACTACCCTCAGTACATTACAGACACTGCCGTATGGGTGCAGGATGTGGTAAATGTGCCTGCCTGGAACCACCTTGTGTTCACCAACCGTCTTGACCTTCTTTACGGTGACTACCTCGTTTGGCCGTCAGACGGCTGCTGTGCAGACAGCTTCGTGGGCACACGCATACGCTTCGGAGGCGACACTTTCAAGACTTGGGAAGAGATAATCGAGTTCTTCAGCCGGATAGGAGGACAATGATTAATTCATAATTAAGAATTCATAATTCATAATTGGGTAAATTATAACGTCGTAAACATATTAAAGTTGACAAACAGGCGAGTAACAAGCAGACAAGGAGATTTGCCCGTGTGGATTGTGTTCGCCAACCCAATTATGAATTATGAATTGTGAATTATGAATTAACTACCCTTCCAATTATGAATTATGAATTGTGAATTATGAATTAACTACCCTCCCAATTATGAATTATGAATTGTGAATTATGAATTATCTGTTCTCCCGCGTACTTGAAACTATTACCTTATTTCATAACGCCGGACCGTCAGGTGTCAACAAGATGGCCCACGAGACACTTGTGCTTGCATGTCACGAGGGGCTTAAGGGCAGCCGTCAGGCTTACGGGAACCTGTTCTCTCAGGTCGATTTTCTGTGTCGCCGGCACAACATGAGGATAGCCGACATGATTGCGGTGCAGGCCTTCCGCCGCGCCACTAACGGCCGTACACCGCCGGACAAGGCTGATTTCATGTACGGGCTGAAGGCTCTTTGCCGCTTCATCTCTGCCGTAACGGGCGATGATGTGCCGGGAGAGCTGCTGCGGTTGCTGCCCGCCAACGACAGGGATTATGACCGCACGGAGGGTCTTGACGTGCGTTACGTGCGCTGCATCGTCAGGAGCAAGGATGCCGGATACATCTATGTGTCGGCTGAAAAGGGACTTGACGGCCGCCTGCTTGCCGTAGACTGCTCGGCTGAAGATTTTGTTTATGTGTATAAGCTGGTGCGGGAGGGCACGCAGATGAACCTTCTTGATTGTAAGATGACCGACAAGTCTGAAGCCAAAAGCCCGCTTCCTGAGGGTGTGGAGAATATTGTCGTGCCCGGACTTGTTATCATAGAGCCGGACTATTTAGTAGATATCAGCTCCATTGCGTCCTGCTTCAAGGAGTACGGACATCACCCTCTGACCTTCACTCTCGAGCGGATGAGGCGCAAGACGAACAGCTCCGCCATTCTGCTGGGTAACCTCGCGGGCGGTGTTCTCGATGATATTGTGAACGAAGAAGCGGCCTTCAGCTTGGCAGGAACCATACGGACAAACTTCGCCGGGAAGGCTCTTGAATACTGTTCGTGCGCTGATTTCAACGCCGTTAAGTTCAAAGAAGACATCAGAATACAGACTGCCAACATACGCGAGGCCGTAAACGTGATGTTCACCGACCATGACCGGCGGCTCGCCGTGCTCGAACCGTCGTTCGTATGCGAATGCCTCGGCCTGCAGGGACGCGTCGATCTGATGACAACAGACTTCCGCCTGCTCGTTGAGCAGAAGTCGGGCAAGAACCGTAACATCGAGAACGGCAGGCCCGGAAGCCACGGCAGCATGCAGTTAGAGCCGCATTACGTGCAGCTGTTGCTGTACTACGGTGTGCTGAGATATAACTTCAGCCTCGGCTATAACCGCCTTGACATCCGTCTGCTTTACTCCAGATATCCTGCCGCTGACGGTCTCGTGGCCGTAGCCTTTTACCGTAAGCTGTTCCGTGAGGCACTTAAGCTGCGCAACGAGATTGTCGCCACAGACTTCATCATTGCCCGCAACGGCTTCGCCCGGGTGCTGCCTTACCTTACGGAGAACGTCATCAATACCGCCGGTCTTGACAATTCGTTCTACCATACGTGGCTGTTGCCGCGCATACTCGAGGTTACCGAGCCTCTGAAACGTCTCACTCCGCTTGAGCGTGAATATTTTTGCAGCATGGCGACGTTCGCCTGCCGCGAGCAGTTGTTGGGCAAAGTGGGCTCTCAGGAAGGCGTAAGCAGCTGCTCGGCCGACCTCTGGAATATGCCGCTTACCGAGAAAATAGAGACCGGAAACATATATACCGGTCTGAGAATAGCGGCAAAAGAATGTGGCGGGGGCGGTGATGTGCCGGACTTGTTGAGACTTTCCGTGCCCGGACAAGGCGAAAGTTCCCTGCCGAACTTCCGCCGCGGCGACATGGTTTACCTCTACCAATACCCTGACGGGCAAGAACCTGACGTCCGCAACGCCATACTTTACAAGGGAACAATGGCCGAAATACACACCGATGAGATAACCGTGGCGCTTACGAACGGACAGAAAAATCCCGAAATACTTAAGGTTCAGAGCAGTGACGACGGTCAGCTTTACGCCGTAGAGCATGCCGGCGGCGATGCCTCGGCCGGTCTGGCGCTGCGCTCTCTGTTCGAGTTTGTCACTGCACCCGCGGCCCGCAAGGCCTTGCTTTTAGGCCGGCGTGAGCCTGAAAGAGACTCTTCGGTAAGGCTGTCGCGGGCGTATAATCCTTCGTATGACGACATAATAGAGCGCGCAATGCAGGCCAAGGACTACTTCTTGCTGTCAGGTCCGCCGGGAACGGGCAAGACTTCAATGGCCATTCGCTTCATGGTTGAGGAAGAGCTGACGCGTCCCGGGGCATCGATACTGCTCATGGCGTACACCAACAGGGCTGTTGACGAGCTGTGCGCTATGCTCGAAGATGCCGGCATTGACTACATCCGCCTTGGCAACGAATACAGTGCCGACCCGCATTATAAGTCGCATCTGCTGACCGAATGCGCCAAAAGCATGCCGCGGTTGTCTGACATCAAGGCACGTATAGCGGCCGTAAGGGTAATAACGGACACCACGTCGATGCTTATGTCGCGTCCTTATATCCTTGACATCAAGCATTTTACGCTTGCCATAGTCGACGAGGCGTCGCAGATTCTCGAGCCTAACATCATCGGTCTGCTTTCCGCCCACAGAACGTACGGCGACAAGAGCGACGTCTGCTGCATAGATAAGTTCATTCTTACGGGCGACCATAAGCAGCTGCCCGCAGTGGTAAGGCAGGACGAGTCGGCATCGGCCGTAACCTCGCCCGCGCTAAACGCTATCTGTCTTGACAACTGCCGCAACTCGCTCTTCGAGCGTCTGCTGCGCTTAGAACGCCGCGCCGGGCGGAAAGACTTCACCGGCGTGCTGCGCCGTCACGGCCGCATGCACCCCGATGTGGCCTCGTTTCCGTGCCATGAGTTCTACTTTGAGGAGCATCTCAGTCCCGTTCCGCTGGCTCATCAGAAAGAGACTGCCCTCGATTATGCCGACATAGGCCTGCACGACAGCCTCGACACAATGCTGCGTACTCACCGTATGATATTCATTCCGTCACGTCTTTGCCGCCGGCCTGATGTCTCTGACAAGGTGAACACCGATGAGGCGGCCACCACAGCCGACATTTTACGCCGCATACGGCTGATGCTTGGCAGCCGCTTCAAGCCCGGGTGCAGCGTGGGCGTTATCGTTCCGTACCGTAACCAGATAGCCGTGATACGCAAGGAGATAGAGCGTTACGGCATGAAGGAGCTTGAGGAAGTGTCTATCGACACCGTGGAGAGATACCAGGGCAGCCAGCGCGATGTGATAATATACTCGTTCACGGTGCAGAACGTATGGCAGCTGGAGTTTCTTGCCGGCAGTTGTTTCGATGAGAACGGTCGTACCATTGACCGCAAGCTGAACGTGGCGATGACGCGCGCGCGCCGCCAGATGATAATGACGGGTAACGAGGAGACACTCGTTGCCAACCCTGTTTTCAGACGGCTGATAGACTATGTAAGAGCTGAAGGCGGTGAGCTGAAATAAAAAAAGGGACTCCGCTGAGCCCCTCATTCCATTGTTAACCTTAAATCTAATACTATGAAAAACACTGTGCAAAGGTAACTTGTTTATCCGGAACCGCAACACAATGTGATGTTTTTTTATTAAAAAGCATGGTTTTTATTGATTTACATCAAACCGCCTGTGCTTTTTGACACCTTGCCATGCGCCCTTTGCGTGCACGGACAGGCATCGGTCATGCAAAGTGCTGCGGCTCAAATTAGAGTCCGGCGATGACTTCCACCTCTACCAGAGCGCCTTTGGGAAGCGTCTTAACGGCTACGGCAGAGCGGGCGGGGAACGGCTCTTTGAAGAACTCGGCATACACCTCGTTCATTGCTCCGAAGTTATCCATGTCTGAAAGGAACACCGTTGTCTTGACAACATGGCTCAAGCCGATGCCTGCCTCGGCAAGAACGTTGGTGACGTTGGTGAGCGACTGGCGTGTCTGCTCCTTTATTCCGCCCTCTACAAACTCGCCCGTTGCGGGGTCGATTGGTACCTGTCCTGACGCGAACACAAATCCGCCGGCTACTATTGCCTGGCTGTACGGACCCAAAGCCTTGGGTGCCTTGTCTGAATGTAATGCTTTCATATGTTCTGATATTTAATGTTTTAGAAAATCATTTCAGTTTAAATCCTTTCTTCTGCAGCCCTTCCTTTATGCTCTCAACGTGCCCGTGGTTGCGTGTCTCGAGACGGACGCGCAGCTCGCAGGCGTTGATGTTCTGGCTGTAAATGCCGCGTTCGTGGTGAACGCTGAGCACGTTGGCACCCAGAGAGGCCAGCACTTCGATGACCTCAAGCAGCTGTCCGGGCTTGTCGTCAAGCTCCATGGCGAGCGTGCAGATACGCCCGTCTTTATCGAGACCGCGGTTTATAACGCGGTTGAGGATGTTGACGTCGATGTTTCCGCCGCTCACGAGGCAGACCGTCTTCTTGCCCTTGACAGGCACTTTGTTGAACATCGCAGCGGCAACGCTCACCGCTCCCGCGCCCTCGGCCACCATCTTCTCCTCCTCGATGAGGCGGAGAATGGCGGCGCAAATCTCGTCTTCGCTGACAAGAGCGATGTCGTCAACATACTTCGAGCAGATGTCGTAGGTGAGGTCGCCCGGAGTTTTAACGGCGATACCGTCAGCAACGGTGGCCACGCTGCCGAGAGTCTCGGGGCGGTGGTCCTTTATGCTGCGGTACATGCTTGGCGCTCCGGCTGCCTGAACGCCATAAACCCTAACGTCAGGCTTAAGCGACTTTATGGCGAAAGCCACTCCGCTGATGAGTCCGCCGCCGCCGATGGGCACTATAACGGCCTCTATGTCGGCAAGCTGGTCAAGCAGTTCAAGGCCTATCGTGCCCTGTCCGGCAATTACGTGCTCGTCGTTGAAGGGGTGGATAAACGTGTATCCGTGCTCGTCGCGCAGCTGAAGAGCGCGCCGGTAAGCGTCGTCGTACACGCCTGGAACGAGGCAAATCTCGGCTCCGAGGCGGCGCGTGGCCTCCACCTTACTTATCGGAGCACCCTCCGGAAGGCATATAAGCGACTTGATGCCGTGGCTTGTCGCGCCGAGCGCCACGCCCTGGGCGTGGTTTCCGGCGGAGCATGCAATGACGCCGCGCTTCTTCTCCTCGTCGCTTAGCTGCGACACTTTATAATACGCGCCGCGCACCTTGAACGAGCCGGTTATCTGCAGGTTCTCCGGTTTAAGGTAAATGTCACTCTCGGGATTGAGCTTCGGCGCGTGCACGAGATCGGTGTGCCGTAGTATCTTACTCAGCACGTAGCGTGCCTTGTAAAGTTCGTCTAAACTGAGCATAACTTAAGATGATTAGATTTATCACCACAAAATTACAACAAATATTCCGTAACGTGAGCGTCCGGGGGTAAGAATTAAGAAAAAGTAGTAAAGTGGTAAAATGGTAAGGAGTAAGGAAATCAAGAATGAAGAGTTAGGAATTAAGAAAAGGAATTTACTGTAATTAAGAGCTTAGAGGGAAGAATGGGGAAACACTGTAAATCTGTTGTTCATGATAAGCATATTCTCTTAATTCTCAGCTCTTAATTCTTAATTCCTTAAGCCGTTTCCGCCCGCAGACCAAAAGGCCACCTTTCGCATTGCAATATGTGGCCTTTTACACGCCAAGAGATGACCTTTTGAAATGTAAAAGGTCATCTCTTGGAAATCTGCTTGGCTGCGCCTCGGAATTGAAAACAAAAGTTCGTTTCTCTCGCTTTTGTTTTGCACTTCGCCCGGCTTGCGCTATCTTTACATAACATAGGCTGCGCCTTGGAATTGAAAACAAAAGTTCGTTTCTCTCACTTTTGTTTTGCACTTCGCCCGGCTTGCGCTATCTTTGCAGAAAAATAGAGACGAATGAAGTTTAAGGACATTATCAGACGGGTGTTTACCGCCGTGCTGAAGCCGCTTGAAGGCAACGTGGCCTTTTTCGTATTCATGTACCTGCTTGGATTGGTTACGGTCTATGCCGTAATACCCGACAAGCGTGGCTACCACGCCTACACGCTGGCACCGCAAGAGCTGTTCGTAGATGTCTGCCTGATGTGCATCCTGCTGTGGCTCTTCCCTAAACGTATAAGTCTGTGGCTGAAGCGCGTCATATACGTTGCGGCATACATTGTGGCCATTGTCGACGTGTATTGTTTCGTCAAGTTCGACACCACCATAACGCCTACCATGCTCCTGCTTGTGGGTGAGACCAACGGCAACGAGGCCACGGAGTTTATCCGCTCTTATCTTACGCCTGACGTTATCTTCAGCCGTTTAGGACGCGTGCTTATCGTGCTGTTTGCCCATGTGGCCTGGGCTTTTGTCTATGAGCATACGAGGCGGTATGCAGCCGGCACTCCGCATACAGGCTTGACGGCGCGGATAGGCGACATGGCGGCCCGCATATCGTCATCGTTCAGGCGCGCCGGCTTGCTGAAGGCGAAGCCGTGGACAGGCTTCGCGTTTACCGTCGCGTTTATATGGTGCGCCGTTGTGAGCTATGCCAACAAGGCGGCGTTCGTCCGCCTGATGTCTTACGACAACATCGGAGACGTTGAGCACGAGCTTACGCGCAAGGACTGCGCCGTGATGTTCCACCCGGCTTACCGCCTTACGTTCAGCATCTACGCCAACGGGCTGGCGGCAAAGCAGGTTAAGAAGCTCGTTGCCAACATCGACAAGACGCAGGTAGACAGCTGTTCGTACCGCAGCAAGAACATCGTGCTCATAATCGGCGAGAGCTATAACCGCCACCACTCGGGCCTCTACGGTTACGATATGCCTACGACGCCGCGGCAGGAGGCCCGCGCCGGTAAGGGCAGATTAGTGCCTTTTACCGATGTCGTGGCGCCGTGGAACCTCACGAGCTTTGTCTTCAAATACCTGTTCTCGCTCTACACCGTGGGCGACAAGGGCGAATGGTGTGACTATCCGCTGTTTCCCGAGCTGTTCCGCAAGGCCGGTTACCACGTGACTTTCCTCACAAACCAGTTCCTTCCGCAGGCAAGGGAGGCCGTATATGACTTCAGCGGAGGCTTCTTCCTTAACAATCCGTTGCTCAGCAAGGCCATGTTCGACACGCGTAACAAAAGCCTCTTCCACTTCGACGAGAGCATGCTCGACCAGTATGACCGCCTTAAGAAAGAGAATAAGGAGCACAACCTCATCATATTCCACCTCAAAGGGCAGCACGTTGACTACCGTACACGCTTCCCGAAGAGCCGCCGCCACTTCAATCCCGATGATTATGAGCGCCCTGACCTGAAGCAGCGTGAGCTGCGCATCCTGGCCGACTATGACAATGCCGTGCTTTATAACGACTCTATCGTGGATCAGATAATCAGGCGGTTTGAGGACGAAGACGCCATCGTAATATATGTTCCTGACCACGGCGAGGAATGTTACGGACCGGGAGTGCACTTCTACGGACGCATGCACTCGGCCGAGATAACCGCCCGTCTGGCACGGGAAGAATTTGATATTCCTTTCTGGATATGGTGCTCTCATGACTACGTGGTCAACCATCCCGACCTCTACGCTGACATAATAAAGGCCCGCGGCCGCCGTTATATGACTGACGCACTGCCTCATCTGCTGCTGTATCTTGCCGGAATAGACTCGCCTCACTACCGCGACAGCCTCAACATACTGAGCAAAGACTACAACGAGGCGCGCCCGAGGATACTGAAGAATACAACGGATTATGACGAACTGGATTTTGAACAATAACCCGTGCGGTTGCCTTAAGGCTCCGTACGGCAGTATAAAAAACTTGAGCCGATGAACAAGTCACTGCTGACAATCGCTGAGTCGAAGGCTTTGCGCGGCATTGCCATTCTCGGAATAATGCTGCACAATTACTGCCATTTTCTCGGCTTTGCCGTAAAGGAGAACGAATACACGTTCACATTGGCCAAGCCTATGCTGCTGCTTGACCGTCTGGCCGCACCGGACCGGTATCTGGCAGTTCATCTCCTGTCGTTCTTCGGGCATTACGGCGTGCCCGTGTTCCTGTTTATCAGCGGCTTCGGTCTTGTCTGCAAATATGAGCAGAATATGCCGGGTAAAGTTCCGGCCGCTCCGTTCATAGGTTATCATTACCTCAAGCTGCTGCGTCTTATGTTTCTCGGCTACATCGCGTTTGCCGTCGTCAGCTATCTGCATCCGCACGGATACCACGGTTACACTGTAGGCCGCGTGGTGGCTCAGCTGCTGATGTACATCAACATTCTGCCCTGCCCTGACCATATTATCAAGCCAGGCCCGTACTGGTTCTTCGGCCTGATGATTCAGCTTTACATCGTTTACCGCCTCCTTATATACCGGCAGCGCACGGCCAACGTGATAGCTCTAATCGCCGTATGCTGGATAGCGCAGGCCGTATTCACGCCGGCCAACGACCCGGGAGGCGAAATCCTTAACCGCATACGTTACAACTTCATAGGCGGCATGCTGCCATTCGGCGCGGGAGTGCTCTATGCCCGTTACGGCCAATGCCTCAAGCCGTGGGCTTACGGGACAATAGTCTTGGTGTCGGCGGCGGCCGTCTTTGCCGGCAGTTACGCCTTCTGGCCGTGGCTCTGGGTGCCGCTGTTTATCGTAACGGGTGCCGTAGCCACCGTGAAACTTATCCCAGAGAAAGCTCTCGGACCGTGTGCCTGGTTCGGGGCGATATCCTCCGCCCTCTTTGTTGTCCATCCGATAACGCGCGAGATAATAATTAAGATGTCGTACAGAGGGCAGGTCTACACCGGACTTGTCATCTACATCGCGGCCTCAATATTGTTGGCATGGCTCTTTAAGTTGGCATTCAGATATATTCCTAAACCGAAGTTACGCTCATGAAACGCCCTGTTGAACTGGCAGACATAAGCCGCTACCGCGGCGAACTTATGGGTCTGGCGATGATTTTCGTCATGCTTTTCCACGTGTGGCTGCCCAAGAGCAACCCCATGTACGGCCTCGTGCGCTGCGGCAACGTAGGTGTCGACATCTTCCTGCTGCTCAGCGGCGTAGGCCTTTGGTACTCGTGGACACGCAATCCGTCGCTCAGGCACTTCTTCCTGCGCCGCTATGTCCGCGTATATCCTGCCTGGCTGATAATGGCCTGCTTGTTTTACATCCCCAATTACATCAGCACTCCCGGCGGAGGATACAGCCCCGATGTGCCCAATCTGATAGCAAACATACTGATAGGGTGGAGCTTTTGGCGCGTTGACGACCTTACGTTCTGGTTCATTCCGTCAATAATGATGCTCTATACGTTCGCTCCCGCCTACATGACTCTTATCGGGCGCAGCCCTGCTTACCGCTGGTTGCCGGTGGCTGCAATCATCCTTGCCGTCATGGTTCAGTATTATCCGCCGGTGCACGGAGCCGTAGGCCACCTTGAAATATTCTTCAGCCGCATCCCCATATTCCTCATCGGCATCAACCTCGGGGCATGGGTAAAGGATGGGCACACGCTTGAAGGGCGGGCGATATGGCTCGTGGCGATAGTCTGTGTGATGAGTCTTGCCATGTGTGTGGAGTTTGAGGAGTCGTGGCGAGGCCGCTTCCCGCTCTTCCTCGAGCGCATGGTCTACATACCGCTGACCGTCACCGGCGTGCTGCTTCTTGTCCAAATGCTGCGCCGTACGCCGTCAGCCATACGCCGGGTGCTGGCCTTCGTGGGCACGATAAGCCTTGAGCTGTACCTCATCCACATACAGTTCGTACTGAAATATATCACCCCATACAAATTGGGTTATTGCCTCACGGCACTGCTGATGATTGCAGTGTCACTCGTGTTGGCGTGGATTCTGCACAAGATGACGTCACGGATAAAGGTTGAAGCGTGACGAAGCGTCGCGGCAGAGGTTTGCCTCGGCACCATTAAAGGATAGGAATAACGACTTATGATTAAACCGATTATCAGGCTGATACGCCCGAAACAGTGGCTGAAGAACGTGTTTGTATTCATTCCGATGTTCTTCGGCGGCAGCCTGCTCGACCCTGAAGACATACGCACTTCAGTGCTTACGTTCATCGCTTTCAGCTTTGTCGCATCGTCAGTCTACTGCATTAACGACATCAACGACCTCGAGGCAGACCGCCGTCACCCCATAAAATGTAAGCGTCCGATAGCCTCCGGAGCAATATCTGTCGGCACGGCGCGCTCTCTTACGGTGCTGATGCTCGTGCTGGCGGCCGCCGTTACGGTGATTATCGGTGACCTTGAGCATGTTTTAAAGGTGGGCGGTGTGCTGCTGTTTTATTACGTTATGAACATCTTTTACTGCGTTAAGCTGAAGCAATACGCCATTGTCGATGTGTGCATCATAGCCTTCGGCTTCGTGCTGAGGGTGCTTGCCGGCAGCTTCGCAACCGACATTGTGCCGAGCAAGTGGTTAGTGCTGATGACCTTTCTGCTTACGCTTTTCCTCTCATTGGCAAAGCGGCGCGACGACGTTCTGCGCATGAACGAGACCGGAGAAGCGCCCCGCAAGAACACGATACGTTACAACCTGACGTTCATTAACCAGGCGATTACCATCTCGGCGTCGGTCACTTTAGTTTGCTACATTATGTACACGGTGTCTCCCGAGGTTACGATGAGGCTCAATTCAGATATGCTTTACCTCACATCGGTGTTCGTCCTGCTCGGTCTGTTGCGGTATATGCAGCTGACGGTGGTAGACCGCAAGAGCGGCGACCCTACCAGGATGATGCTCACCGACAGGTTTACGCAGCTCGTGGTGGTGGCCTGGGCACTGACATTCCTTGTCCTTATATATATTAAATAAGGTGAGACGCAGCACCGGAAAAATATAAACAAAAACGGCAAAAACAATCAACATATGACCGTAACACATGAATATCCGTTAGGAAAGATATACGCTTTCGACTTCGACGGCACACTGACGCGGCGCGACTCGTTGCTCGAGTTTATCCGCTTTGCCAAGGGCGGCAAAGCTTTTTTGCGTTGTTTCGTACATTTCTCGCCATTATTGGTAATGATGAAATTAGGCTTTTACCCTAACTGGAAAGCCAAACAAAAGGTGTTCTCATACTGCTTCGGCGGCATGCAGGTTGAAAAGTTTAACGCAATATGCGTCCGCTTCGCCAAAGAGAAGTCGCGTCTGCTGCGTCCGAAGGGCGTTAAGCGTCTGCGCGAAGTGCTCGCTGAAGGCAGCAAGGCGGTGATTGTCAGCGCGAGCATAAACAACTGGGTAGAGCCTTTCTTCGCAGGAATGCCGGGCGTGTTTGTCGTCGGCACCATTGTTGAAGAGCGCGACGGCGCGCTCACCGGGCGTTTCCTTACAAAGAACTGTTACGGTCCTGAGAAGGTGACACGCCTGCTCCAGCTCTATCCCGAGCGATCACAATACTACCTGACGGCCTACGGCGACAGCCGCGGTGACGCCGAGCTGCTCGACTTTGCCGATGAAAGCCACTTCAAACCGTTCAGATAATATATCCCTGTAAGTCCTAAGCCAAGATAAAGACTACTGCCAATGAAATATTTAAGACTGTTCAGAATCAGACGTGACGAGTGGTTGGCATCGGCCGTTATGCTGCTTACCACGATATGTCTGCACGTCCTTGTGATAGCGCGTTACTACGACCTGTTCACCCAGACGGGGCGCGGCCACTGGAATGTGTTTATCAAAAACTTCACCGTGTCAGGCTTCGACCCCATTACTTACTCGGTGGTGACATGTTGGGAGGCTAACTACAACGTTTACCGCCACCCTCTGCTTACGTTCATGGTGTGGCCTTTGTCACAGCTTGACAAGTGGCTTACCGGCCTGACCGGTCTCAACTTGGTGCAGTTTATCGTAGCGGTGCCACTGCTGTTGTGCGCCTTTTACGCCTTTGTGTTCATGTACCGCATCTTCAGAGACATCATGAAGACAGGCCGGTTTGACTCTGCCATGCTCGCGCAGATGCTTTTCAGCTTCGCTTACGTCATGGTTGCGACGGTTGTGCCTGACCATTTTTGCGTCTCGATGTTCCTCCTTGTGTTCACAATCTACGTCTCAGGCCTTAAGATGCAGGCCGGAACGACGTTCAAGATATGGCAGACGGTGGTGCTGTTCTTCATCACCGCCGGCGTAACTCTCAGCAACGGCATCAAGACTTACATATATTCGCTGTTCACTAACAGACGCAGATTCTTCCGTCTCAAGTACTTTCTGTTCGCCGTTCTGCTGCCGGCCGCACTGATATGGGCCTTCGCCCGCTGGGAATACCGCACCATGGTACACCCTAAAGAGGTGGAACGCAACGAGACTGCGGCCAAGAAATGCGCCGAGAACATGCACAAGGCGTTCAATGCCTTTAAGGATACTACATCAGTGAAGGGTGCCGAGAACATACGCAAGGCGTTCAACGCCGAGCAGCAGCGGCGGGCGCAGGCCAAGAAGCGGCGCGACAGTCAGCGCGCCTGGAACCGCCACACGGGCAGGCCTATGGGTGAGGGCGAGTTCATGAGATGGACCGATGCCACCACATCGCGCACCGCCACGATAGTAGAGAACCTCTTCGGCGAGTCGATACAGCTGCACCCTGACTATCTGCTTGAGGACACCTTGCGCAGCCGTCCGGTAATAGTGCCTTACCGTTGGGCGATAAATTACGTTGTCGAAGGCCTGCTCGTGGCGTTGTTCCTTGCCGGGATATGGTGCGGCAGGCGCTCGCGCTTCCTCTGGATGGCGCTATGCGGCTTCGCCTTCGACATGGCAATACATCTCGGTCTCGGCTTCGGCATCAACGAGGTGTATATCATGGGTGCCCACTGGCTGTTCGTCATGCCATTGGCAATGGCCTGTCTCGTGAGAGCCGTGCGCGGACGACGTGCCGCCTTGTGGCTTCGCGGCGCGTTGGTTGTGCTCACCCTGTGGCTGCTGGCATATAATTTTACGCTGTTCGCAGGCTATCTGGCCTGATAAAATATCATTAATTCATGACCGTATCAATACTTGTTCCAATATATAACGTAGAGAAATTCATCGGGCGCTGCGCCGAGTCGCTGTTCAGGCAGACATACGCCGACCTCGAATACGTGTTCGTTGACGACTGCACGCCTGACCGTTCGGTCGACGTGTTGCGCTCTGTCATCGCCCGATACCCCGCGCGTGAGGGGCAGGTAAGGCTGCTCCGCAGCTCTGCTAACATGGGGATAGGGGCCGTAAGGCAGCGGCTTATCGACGAGTGTACGGGCACCTGCCTTACGTTTGTTGACAGCGATGATTATCTGCCGCCACGCGCCGTAGAGCTGCTTGTGGCCGAAATGCAGCGCACGGATGCTGACATGGTTGACGGGGCGTGGCAGAGCATTACACCCGAAGGCCCGTCCGCCGTGCGCCTGCCTTATCAGGGGCACGGCGATAAGCGCTATCTTGCCATGATGCTTAGCCAGAACATAGTGTACCATAACATGTGGGGACGGCTCTACCGCCGCCGTCTGTTCACCGACAACGGCATCCGTCTGCTGCCCGGCATTGATTACGGCGAGGATTATTCAGTGATGCCGCGCTTGCTGTTCTTTGCCCGCCGCTCGTTCATCAATGAGCCGGTTTACTGTTACAGTGAGGAGAACGTCTCTTCGTACACCCACACCGCCTCGCTGCGTCACACCCGTTCTTACCTTAAGTCATGTCGCGTGGTGCTCGACTTCTTCGCTGCCAACGACGCGGCCGGCCGCTATCTTACGCCCCTGCAGTTCGGTATGACCAACGCCCTGCGCACCCTTCGCCGCGCGGGTTACGCCATGAGCGAGGCCGACAGCATACTCGGTTACGTTCCGCGGGGCATCTTTTTCAGGCTGATGTCAGCTCTTTTCCGTGGCAAATGCCCTCTGCGTATCGCCGAGGTGCTCTATCTTGCGGCCCGTAAGATGTATTTCGCCCTGCCGTCAAGGTATCTTCCTTATTGACAAATCTTTCTTAATTCATCCATTCTAATTATTAATTGTCAAGACAATCAGGCCTCGGCATCTTTCTAAGAGGCCGCCTTTTGCAACGTAAAAGGTCATCTCTTGCACGGCAAAAGGCCACCTTTTAGCGCATAAAAGGTGGCCTTTTGGAACTGGTCTGGCGGTCAGGCTGTCAGCGGCGGATGTTTCTCGGGTGGTGTTCCAGTATCTCGCGTCGCAGCGTATGGGTATCGATGTGGGTGTAAATCTCGGTTGTTCCGATGCTCTCATGTCCCAGCATGGCCTGTATCGCGCGCAGGTCGGCGCCGCCTTCGAGCAGTGCCGTGGCGAAGCTGTGGCGCAATGTGTGCGGGCTTATGGTCTTCTGTATGCCGGCATCGCGGCCGAGCCGCTTCACCATTATCAGTATCATGGTGCGTGTAAGATGAGCTCCGCGGCGGTTGAGGAACACGTAATCCTCCTCGCCCGGCTTGATGTTCATCAGGTTACGGTCGGCAAACCAGTACTTAAGCTGCCTTACGGCACTGTCAGATATGGGCACGAGGCGCTCCTTACGCCCCTTGCCGACCACGCGTACGAAGTGCTCGTCGAGATAAAGGTCGGACAGTTTAAGGTTGACAAGCTCGCTCACGCGCAGTCCGCAGCTGAAAAGCACCTCGATGATAGCCACGTTGCGCTGCCCTTCCCACTTCTCCAAGTCTACCGCGCGCTCCATTCTGTCAACCTCGTCGGTGGTCAGCACTTCGGGCAGATGTTCGCCTGTCTGTGGCGACTCGAGCAGTTCAGACGGGTCGTCGGTTATGTATCCGTCAGTCTGAAGAAACTTGTAAAACGACCTTACGCCGCTGAGTATCCTGCACTGAGAGCGCGGACTTATGCCCAAGTCGTGCAGTTGTGTGGCGAAGGCCTGCAGGTCAGCTATGCGCGCGGCCGTAGGGCCAATGCCCTGAGAGGCCAGATAGCGCAGCAGCTTGTCAATGTCGTGCATATACGCGTCAAGCGTGTTTGGGGTGAAATTACGCTCCAGACGCATATATCTCTGGTACGCCTTGGCTATATTAGGCGTCGGTTTAGTCTCGTTTTCCATTTATTTTAGTATTTTTGCAGCGTGGCGCGGCCGCTGAAAGGCCGACGGCCGTGCAGTCATTGCAAAGTTAAACAATTTTATCCGATTATGAAAATACTTATATTGAACGGCCCCAACCTCAACCTTCTCGGCACACGTGAGCCGGGGATATACGGCAGCAGCTCGTTTGGCGATTACCTGCCGGAGCTTCGCCGCCGCTATCCAGATGTGGAGATAGATTACTTTCAGAGCAACATTGAGGGCGTAATGATAGACAAGATGCAGGAGACGGGTTTCACGTATGACGGCATAGTGCTCAACGCCGGTGCCTATACGCATACCAGTGTGGCTCTGTACGACTGCATACGCTCGCTGCGCTGCCCGGTGATTGAGGTGCATATATCCAACGTTCACAGGCGTGAGGAGTTCCGTCACAAGTCGTTAATCTCGGCCGCATGCCTCGGCGTAATATGCGGTTTCGGGCTTGACTCTTACCGACTGGCCGTAGAGGCTCTGGTAATTCATAAAAGTGAATTGTGAATTATGAATTGTGAATTATGAATTATGAATTATGA
>C._urophasianus_2_cecum__coassemble_109_pt1 | contig 23196 bp, 21 predicted proteins | sample C__urophasianus_2_cecum__metabat2_low_PE_008 | metagenome-assembled genome bin C
GCCGTAGGCTTACTGAATGCAAATATAGTGTTTTTTGACAAATACATAAACTTTAGCCTAGGATTATAGCAAAAAAACTGTATCCTCAGGAGGTTTTATGACAGTTCAGTGATTTAAACATGTCTGCATGCCGTTAATTGTCACATTTCTGTCAGTCAGCCTGACGTTCTCAATCAAGCTACATGTCTTTCAATAAAATCTCACGTTGCGTGTCAAGATATTTAAGACGGGTTCTTATTACCTTACGCCAGTTTTCAGAATCAAGCATGTGCGTATCAAATTCTATACTCCATCTGCCCCGAGACTCGAGCCTGTCAATAATTGCTCCGACACTGAGCCTTGACGTTGTCTCAGCAGGCTGGAACATACTTTCGTCCCCTTTCTCATCGCTTGATATTTCCGTTATTACATTGACTCCTGTGAGTTCATATAGCAAATCGTTCACAATTCTGACCGGAATACCTGTCTTCAGCTTAAGTTCTAAGGCCGTGTAGGGCTTTCCTCCTTCCTCAAAGCGTTTACATATCATGCTTGCCAGCATGACACTCAACATCATCCGGTAACGGTGGCTTATGTCCTCGGTCCTTGCACGGAATGCGAAATCTTCAAGATTTTGGTTTGTATAACATAGTTCTGCACCGAAAAGGCATATCGTCCATGAAATCTGTAACCAGAGCATGAATAACGGCAAGGCTGCGAACGATCCGTAAATGGCGTTATAACTGCTTACCCAAATTTGTGAGTGAATATAAACAAACTGAAGTCCTTGCATGGCGACACCGGCAAGTATGCCGGGCACAATAACGCAGACAAACTTGACTTTTGTGTTAGGCATAAACAGATATAAGGCGATAAAAACTGCCGACATAAATATGTAAGGCATCAGGCCAATGAACAGACGCATAACGGGAGCAAGCAGTTCATAGCCCTCAATATTATCCGACAGCGTGGCGACAAATATAGATATTCCGGAAGTTACAACAATAATAATCGGCACAAGCAGAAACATTGCCATATAATCAGTAATCGTTCGGAACACACTACGTGGCTTTTTTACCTGCCAAATGTAATTAAACGTCTGCTCAATGTTGTTGATAAGCATTATAACCGTCCACAACATGAAAATAAGACCAATACCTAAGAACACACCACTTTTTGTATGAACAAGGTACGAATTAACAAAACCTATGATTACATCAGCCACCTGCGGCTGGCTGGCTAATGTGTCTCTGAACCAGGTCTCGATATATTTACTGTAGCCGAAACCTCTCGCAATGGCAAATACAACGGCCATAATCGGCACTATGGCAAGCAGTGTGGAATAAGTAAGGGCTGAGGCCGACGCAACCATTCTTTTAGTTGTAGCACGCTCAATAGCCAACAAAACCTTTTTGATTACACTGTATATAAAATACTGCCAGGCAGAAACCTCTCCGCGCCGGACTTGCCATATGCCCTCTTTAAGAAACCGGATTATGTGCTGTAAACGTTTTTTCATTGCATGAAAGGTAACAAGGCTTATTCTATCCAAGCTGCTAACAGCTCTCAGATAAGCATATTGAGAACAAATACAGTGCCTCTATAAGCCGGGTTCTGTTTCCGCTCAGGTTCGCACATGGACGGACGTCTGTCATTTATCTAATCCGTGAATTGCTCCACGGCTCAAGCGTTCTACCCTCCACCGCTATGCAATAACATATCGGGCGGACAACCCTCAGACGATGGTTTACGCGAACTTGCAGCTTCCAGTTGGCACGGCATGCCAATCACTTGACATCCGGTGGTCTCTTACACCGCCTTCTCACCCTTACCTGCGCATATGCGCAGGCGGTTGTTTTCTTCTGCCTGCACCTGCCGTCACCGACAGCTTCCATTTTCAGGAGTGGAATGTCCTATGCTGCCCGGACTTTCCTCCCGTACCATATCGGTACCGGCGACAGACCGAGGCACTGTATTCTTATTGCAAAAGTAATGCATTTTTTTTGTTTGCCGAAATAAAAGTATTAATAAACTTACATGGCAATGGTAATTCTCACATAAAAAAGCCGTCAAAGCTCCTGACGCGACGTGCTGACAGCATTTCAGACAGTTGTCAACGGCCGCATGACATACCACGGACAAAAAGAATAAAAACCAAAAAGTTTTACATTAAATCATAAATAAATGGCAAATGTCGGGAAATGGCATTATCTTTGTCAGCGTATTTTTCATATAAACCATTTATTTTAAAATTATGACAATAACGATTATCATTTTAGTAGTAGCGGTTCTGCTCGTAATCTGGGGAGTAAGCCTTTACAACAATCTTGTGAAACTGAGAAACAACCGCGAGAACGCTTTTGCCAACATTGACGTACAGCTGAAACAGAGACACGACCTCGTGCCACAGCTCGTATCTACTGTAAAAGGATACGCCACTCACGAGCGTGAGGTGCTGCAACGCGTGACCGAAGCCCGCTCGGCGGCCATGGCCGCAACGAGCATGAACGATAAAATAAAAGCCGAAAATGTGCTCACCAGCGCTCTCGCAGGCCTTAAAGTCTCGCTCGAGGCATATCCCGACCTTAAGGCAAACCAGAATTTCATGCACCTGCAGACGGAGCTTTCTGACCTTGAGAACAAGCTTGCCGCAGCACGCCGCTTCTTTAATTCTGCAACGCGCGAGCTGAACAACGCCGTAGAAACGTTCCCGTCAAACATTTTCGCGAAGATGTTCAACTTCGGCAAAGAGCCCATGTTTGAGGTTCCTCAGGAAGAACGTACCGCATACGACAAGGCTCCTGAAATAAAATTCTAAATCGTAGGGCATTATGAGATATGTAGGAATGTACACCCAAATCAGGCGGAACAACATGCTGACGATTGTTCTTTTGCTGATGTTCCCTGTCATCATCCTTGGCATGATATGGGTGTTCCTGGCCCTGGTTAATTATTTCGGCAACGGATATTATGACCAGTACGGAAACATCGTGAGGCATCTTGACGCCGCGGCGGTGAACTATTACTTCATAAATGCCGTTCCGTGGGTTGTCGTAGGCGTAGGTATATGGTTCGCCATAGCCTACTTCGCCAACACGTCTATGGTGCGCGCAGCCACCGGCGCACGCCCTCTGACGCGTAAGGAGAACCCAAGGGTGTACAACATTGTTGAGAACCTATGCATAGCCTGCAACATGGATATGCCGAAAATCAACATCGTTGACGACCCTCAGCTTAACGCCTTCGCAAGCGGAATAGATAAAAAGAGCTACACCGTGACGGTAACCACGGGCATAATGAACCGCCTGAACGACGACGAGCTGGCAGGAGTGATAGGTCATGAGCTGACCCACATACGCAACCACGACACACGTCTGCTCATCACGAGCATAATTTTCGTCGGCATCGTCTCGACCATTATGAGCATCGTTGTACAAATGATGTACAATGCTTTCTGGTTCGGCGGTATGAGCCGGCATTCAGATAACGATGAAGACAACCGCGGAAACGGCCTGTCGATGATAGCGGTGTTTATCATTGCGGCATTGTGTTGCGCCGTGGCTTATCTGTTTACGTTGCTCACACGCTTTGCCATTTCGCGCAAACGTGAATACATGGCCGATGCCGGAGGTGCCGAGCTGTGCGGCAACCCGCTCGCCCTCGCCTCGGCATTGCGCAAAATTTCAGGTGATCCGGGCCTTGAAAACGTCAAGAGAGACGACATTGCCCAGCTATTCATCATACATCCGCAGCACTTCGCGCCCGGCCTTACAAGCTTCTTCAGCTCACTGTTCAGCACTCATCCGGACACGCGTAAGCGCATAGAAATACTGGAGCAGTTCTGATTAGGGCACGGGTCTGACGACTCAATGGATTAACAACAGGCCGGTACAGACAACTTACAGATACATTTGCCATAGCCGTTACGACACATAACAACGCGCGGAAGAAGCGGCAAATGTATCTGTTTTTTGCTGGCTATAAATATTCTTTCCAACCCGTTTTACGTTAAAATATAAAAAAACAACGTATACAAGATGCAAAGTTTGTATCTTTGCAACTTGGTAAAAAACAGGAACGCTTAATACAAACGGAATAAGCAATAACGCATCACACATAATATTATAATATTAAATGAAACAATTTAAGTTGGTTGACAATATCTTAGGCTGGCTTGCTTTCCTGATTGCCGCCTTCGTATATTGCAGCACCATTGAGCCGACAGCCAGTTTCTGGGACTGTCCGGAATTTATCACCACAGGTTATAAGTTAGAAATAGGTCACCCGCCAGGAGCACCGTTCTTCATGCTCACGGCCAACCTGTTCTCTCAGTTCGCGAGCGATCCGTCGCAGGTCGCACGCATGGTTAACACCATGAGCGCACTGCTCAGCGCCACGTGTATCATGTTCCTGTTCTGGACTATCACACATCTTACACGTAAACTCATACTGAAAGACTGGAGCGCGCTCACTACCGGCAAGATGATTGCCATTGAGGCGAGCGGACTTGTCGGAGCACTTATTTACACTTTCAGTGACACTTTCTGGTTCAGTGCCGTTGAGGGTGAGGTTTATGCCTACTCTTCAGCGTTCACGGCTGTTGTGTTCTGGCTCATACTTAAGTGGGAAGACCATGCCGATGAGCCTCACAGCGACCGCTGGCTGATATTAATAATGTATATGACAGGGCTGAGTATCGGTGTTCACCTGCTCAATCTGCTTTGCGTGTCGGCCATTGTACTTGTGTTCTATTACCGCAAGTTCCCCAACGCCAACCTCAAAGGCTCGCTCATTGCCCTGCTCATTTCGTTCGTGCTTATCGCTGCAATCCTTTACGGCGTAGTGCCAGGCATCGTGACGGTAGGCGGCTGGTTTGAGCTGTTCTTTGTCAACACACTCGGCTGTCCGTTCAATACCGGTGTCATCATATACATCATTCTGCTCGTGGCCGATGTTATCTGGGCTATCTACGAGAGCTATACGGGCAAGAGCTTCAAGCGCAGCAACATATCATTCGTACTCGCCGTTGCCATGCTCGGTGTCCCGTTCTACGGTTACGGCTGGTCAGCATTCGTTATCGGAGTTGTGGTCTTGGCTGTTCTCTGGTTTGTTGTTAACCACAAAGTCGGCATCGGCAAGGCACGCAAGCCGCTCGTCAGCCTTCGCATAAAGAACACTACGTTGCTCTGCATGCTTATGCTTATGATTGGCTATTCAAGCTATGCGGTTATCGTTATACGCTCATCTGCCAACCCGCCTATGGATCAGAACTCACCTGAAGACATCTTCACTCTCGGCAGTTATCTCAGCCGTGAGCAATACGGAGACAATCCTCTTGTTTACGGTCAGGCATACACCTCTCAGGTGAAACTTGACGTTGAGGACGGGATGTGCCGCCCACGCATGAAATACGGCGCGCCAATCTATCAGCGGAAGGAGAAAGCATCGCCTGACGAGAAGGACTCTTACTTCATCGTAAGTCGCAAGCGTGACTATGTTTACGCCCAGAATATGCTCTTCCCACGTATGTGGGACGCCGGACATGCTGACGCTTATGAGAGCTGGATGGGAGGAATCGAAGGCACTCAGGTACCATACGACCGTTGCGGAGAACCCATAACGGTTAAGATGCCGACAATGCTTGAGAACCTAAGGTTCTTCCTCTCATATCAATGTAACTTCATGTACTGGCGTTACTTCATGTGGAACTTCGCCGGACGGCAGAACGATATTCAGGGCAACGGCGAACTTGAGCACGGCAACTGGATAACAGGTATCTCATGGCTTGACAATATGCGCCTTGGCGACCAAAGCAAGCTGCCCGATGATCTTAAGAACAACAAGGGTCATAACGTATTCTACTGCTTGCCGTTGTTGCTCGGAGTTATCGGTCTTTTCTGGCAGGCTTACCGCGGACAGCGCGGTATTCGTCAGTTCTGGGTAGTATTCTTCCTGTTCTTCATGACTGGTCTTGCCATTGTGCTGTACCTCAACCAGACTCCTATGCAACCCCGTGAGCGTGACTATGCGTATGCAGGTTCGTTCTATGCGTTCGCGATATGGTGCGGAATCGGTGTTGCGGCAATCATTGACTTGCTGAAGAGATATATTAAAATTAACGACACTGTGCTCGCCGGAGTTGTGGCTGTGCTCTGCCTGCTCGTACCTATACAGATGGCAAGCCAGACCTGGGACGACCACGACCGTAGCGGACGTTATGTCTGCCGTGACTTCGGCCGGAACTATCTAATGTCACTTCAGGACAAAGGAAACCCGATAATCTTCACCAACGGCGACAACGACACCTTCCCGCTCTGGTACAACCAGGACGTTGAAGGCGTAAGAACAGATGCCCGTGTATGTAATCTCAGCTATCTTGCTACTGACTGGTACATCGACCAGATGTGCCGTGAGGCATACGATTCGCCGTCAGTGCCAATCTCTTGGCCAAGACTCGACTACTGCTCAGGCACTAATGACTATGTCGAAGTAGTACCACAGGTTAAACAACAGATACTCGACTTCTATAAGAGCAATCCCGAAGAGGCCAAGGCTTCGTTTGGCGACAATCCGTTCGAGGTTAAGAATATCATGAAGTATTGGGTCCGCTCAAAAGAGCAAGACTTCCATCTCATCCCGACAGACACTCTCTACATCACAATTGATAAGGAGGCGGTTAAGAAGAGCGGCATGATGATGGCGGCAGACTCCATACCCGACCGCATGGTAATTTCACTGAAGGGCAAGAACGCTCTTTACAAGAACGACCTGATGATGCTGGAGATATTGGCCCGGTGTAACTGGACAAGACCGGTCTATGTTGCCAGCACCGTAGGTTCTGACAACTACATGAATCTGGGCGACAACTTTGTTCTTGAAGGTCTTGCAAACCGCATCACTCCGTTTACTACAAACGCGGCGGGAGCCAAGAACTTTGACTCTGAGCGTGTCTACACCAACATGATGACCCGCTTTAAATACGGAGGCGTTGACAAGAAGAGCATTTATCTTGACGAGACAGTGATGCGGATGTGCTACACTCACCGCCGTCTGTTTGCCCAACTCGCTCTTCACCTCATAGCCGAAGGCAAGACTGACAAGGCAGCAAAAGTGCTTGCATACGCCGAGAAGGCGCTTCCGCCATATAATGTGACGGTCTGCTATATCAGCGGAGGCCTTGACTTGGCCGAGGCTTACATACATCTTGGTAACAAGGCTAAGGCAACAGAATACATAACAGCTGTGTTCAGCAACGCACATCAGTACATGCGTTGGTATAATTCGCTCACAGACAGCCGCTTCAGACAGGCCCAGCAAGACTGCATGATGCACATCTACGTCATGAGTATGTGTATTGACAACGCCCGACTCTTTGACAAAACGCTTGCCGGAAAATTGGAGAAGCAGTTAAACGCAGACCTCACGATATTCCACTCAAAAGGAGGAGTGATACAACAATAAAGCGAACAACGGAAAGTGAAAAGTGAAAAATCCGAATGTAAAAACATAACAAACGGATTTTTCTCTCTTCACTTTTAATTATTCACTTTCATGTACTCAACCTCCTAACTCTAAACTTTTTACTCAGTAATTTATTTTTAAGATGATTATAGAGCAGCCTGCTAAATGGCTTCGCTGGCTTTACCCACGGGCAACATGGCGTATGGGCAAGGGCAAGAAGGATGTTTATCTGACTTTCGATGACGGTCCGATACCAGAGTCTACCCCGTTTATTCTCGAGACATTGGCTGAATATGATGCACGTGCAACGTTCTTCATGGTTGGTGACAATGTAAGAAAGTATCCAGAACTGTTCAGGCAGATAGTCGAGGCAGGCCACCAGGTAGGCAATCATACGTTCAATCACTGGGGCGGTTTCAGGCACACCACGAAGGCTTACAGCGAGAACACGGAGAAGGCTAACCGCCTGATAAATGCCCACCTGTTCCGCCCGCCACACGGCTGGATGCGCCTTGACCAATATATCTGGCTCGGAAGAAAATACCGTATCGTGATGTGGGATCTCGTAACGCGTGATTACAGCAAATGGCTAACAGCTGAAGACGTACTGAAAAACGTCAAGCGATACACAAGAAACGGGTCAATCATAACGTTTCACGATTCGCTAAAGAGTATCGACAAACTGCGCTATGCACTGCCTGAGGCTCTTAAGTGGATGAAAGAACAAGGGTATGAATTCAAGACTTTCGAGTGAGCAAGTCAAAGCCGAGGCTTATGCGCTCGGCTTTTTTGCTTGCGGAGTGGCCAAAGCCGAGGCCGTTGACAGCGAGCATGCCGAGGCATTCCGCCGCTGGCTCAGCGCTGATGGCCATGCCGACATGGAATATATGGCGCGCAACGTTGACAAACGCCTCGATCCAAGACTGCTGATGCCGGGAGTGAAAAGCATTGTCAGCGTCGCGTTAAACTATGCGCCGGCCGAACGGATACCTGAAGGAGAATTACAGTTGGCTGTATATGCCCTCGGCAAAGACTATCACGAAATCGTCAAATCACGCCTGCACACCCTTGCCAAGCGACTTAACATTACATCATACAGAGCCTTTTGTGACACGGCACCGGTGCTTGAACGTTATTGGGCGATGCGTTCCGGTATAGGCTGGATAGGCCGGAATCATCAGCTTATCATCTCCCACTCAGGCAGTATGTTCTTTCTCGGCGAACTGTTTGTTGACATCGAGCTTGAATACGACACGCCCGTCTCACCGCGTTGCGGTTCATGTCATGCCTGCCTTGACATCTGCCCTACCGGCACCCTTTGCCCTGAAGGGCTGTTCAGGTCATCCCATTGCCTCTCATACCTTACGATTGAAAACCGCGGCGACATCCCGCCGGCATTCGCAGAAAAGTCAGGAACGTATATTTACGGATGTGACCGCTGCCAGGAAGTATGCCCACACAACCGTTTCGCAACTCCTACAGACATTCTTGAGCTACGGCCAAGCACAGAGCTGCTGAACATGAAACGCACAGACTGGCAACATCTTACGGGTGAACAATACCGGCAGCTGTTCAAAGGGAGCGCGGTAAAGAGGGCGAAATATGAAGGACTGATGAGGAATATCACATTGTCAATAAACAACATAGAAAAGAACAGGCAATAAACCATAACCACGTATGATTACAAAAGACATCGTTATCGCGGCCATAGTGCGCGCGTTTTTCAAATATTATGTCACGGGATTACTCGAGACACAGACTGACATTGACATAAATGAACGTTTTGAACCACGCAACATTAAGCGCATAATGCTCGACCATTACGAGACAATGTCTCACAATTTCAATACTGAAGCGTTTTATGCCATTTCTCGCGTAAACTATGAACATGAAGAAATTGAGGCCATGCTCAAAGATTTCGTTACGCCTGAGACCACAGAAATGGATCTTGTCCGCTTCGCCTGCCGCTCTGACGAGATGTACAGCGTAATGGTTGAGGAATACAAACGAAACTTCATCAATCTGCTTTCAGGCCGCATTGAGACACAAGATGAACATGTAAACGCGTACACGCACAACAGCAGTCTCGGGGAAATAGACATCGACGTGGCTGAAAACATTATCAATCGCATGGCTGCACGGGCCTACGAATTAGGTAAATCGTTAGCACGGTAATAAAACAGCAATATTGCCGAAAGTCATCTTTTAGCTTGTAAAAGATAACCTCTTGGCTGATAAAAGGTCACGAAACGCATGCCAAAAGGTCACCTCTTGGCAAGTGCCGACAAACCACCTGAAAGCACAATAAATCGCCATGTTCATTTTAGACATGAATTCTTAAGACATCAGGCATAACATCATTTACGCCAAAACTGCATCTGATAAAACAATGGCACAGGCATAAAAAAGAGGAAAAGCCGGCAGACACCTCTCCCCTTTTATTATATCAGACATTATTACATCATCTCCTCAACCACGCCCATAATCTCTTTACCGAGCGCGTCAGCAGCTTCCATTGTCGACGCCTCGCTGTAAACGCGGATAATAGGCTCGGTGTTTGACTTTCTCAGGTGTACCCACTTGTCAGTGAAATCTATCTTCACACCGTCAATATCATTTATCCGCTGGTCAGCATACATACCTTTCACCTTGGCAAGTATTGCGTCAATGTCGGTATCCGGAGCCAGGTCGATACGGTTTTTCGCAATATAATAGTCAGGGAAAGTGGCCCGCAGTTCGCTCACCTTGCATCCTTTCTGGGCCAATGACGACAAGAACAGGGCTATACCTACAAGAGCATCGCGGCCATAATGACATTCGGGATAAATTACTCCGCCATTACCTTCACCGCCGATTACAGCTCCTACCTCTTTCATTTTTGTCGTAACGTTTACCTCACCAACGGCTGCAGCGGTATATTTACCGCCGTGACGTTCTGTAACATCGCGCAGAGCACGCGTGCTGCTGAGGTTGCTTACGGTGTTGCCCGGCGTGTGACTGAGCACATAATCGGCCACAGCTACAAGTGTGTACTCCTCTCCGAACATACGGCCATCCTCACATATAAACGCAAGGCGGTCTACATCAGGGTCAACGACGATGCCAAGGTCAAACTTCCCGCTACGCATACGCTCCATTATTCCACCGAGATTTTTTTCCAACGGTTCAGGATTATGGGCAAAATCACCGTTCGGCGTACCGTTCAATATCTCATATTCAACACCGAGTTCACGCAGCAGATCCGGCAAGATTAGTCCACCGACGCTGTTGATTGTGTCAACACATACACGGAACTTTGCATTTCGCACGGCCTCAGCGTCTACAAGCTGAAGTGCGAGCACAGCCTCAATATGCTTACGGTTATATGTATCATTACTTGCATAATGGCCGAGCGAGTCAACATCTGCATAATCAAAGTCTTCAGCCTCAGCGATAGCAAGCACCTCGTTGCCGTCGTCTTTACTTAAAAATTCGCCGTCAGCATTGAGCAATTTTAAGGCGTTCCACTGACGCGGATTATGGCTGGCCGTTATAATTATTCCGCCGTCAGCCCCAGCCATTGTGACGGCAAGCTCTGTCGTAGGTGTCGTGGCAAGGCCTATGTCGATAACGTCAAACCCGGTGCCCATCAATGTACCGCACACGATACGGCGGACCATGTCGCCTGATATGCGGGCATCGCGCCCAACGACAATCGTGCCTTTGCATGCAGTGCCACGTTGCCTGCGGATAAATGCAGCATATGCGGTGGTGAACTTTACTATATCAAGGGGATTGAGAGTGTCACCCGTATGTCCGCCGATTGTGCCGCGGATACCTGAAATGGATTTTATCAGTGTCATAATAATTATGGATTAACAATCACGGAAAATGAATAATATTAAATTAAGAGTTGATAGCTGAGAATTAAGAAAGCTACATACATCCGTTAATCGTGGATGACACTTCTTAATTCTCAGCTATCAACTCTTAATTTTATCGCCCTCTTTCAAAGGTTATAGTGTAAAAACATGGATAAACACCGGATGAAGCATACTGATGTCCCTGAGTGCTCGGTACAATAAGATTTACTTTTGCAATCTCTTCATCATAAGCACTTTGACGCCCGATATTAATATACGGGAACGGTACAAGCCAACCTGTAGGCACTGAAGTGCTGCCATAGAACGTGTACATCAAACTTGATTCCTGGAGAAACGAGGCTGTAAACGAACCGTTGTTATTGGTAACGCTCATTTTTTCAGGTATTGACGCAAAAGCAAGAACATCGTTTGTAAGCTGTATTGAGTCCGTAAGAATGTTCCGCTCTGTAAAGCGGCAGAGCACAGTTGTTGTCTCACCGTCTCTTATAGGTTCGCCACAACCTTTACGGACAATCTGCATGTAAACGCCTGACGACTGCATAAGCACGTATTCATTGTCGGAAATATCAGTCGTGTAATTCCTTTCACGAAACTCGTCTTCTGAGATTACGTGTATTGAAGAATCGTTGAGAAACCGGCGAATAGCTGAGTTTTCCCTATCTCTCTGTTCTGCGTAAGTCTCTGTATCATCGCAACTTGACACCGCTACTAAAGCAAGCATGGCGATAAATGCGAAAGTTAATTTCTTCATTACTGTTTGCTTGATAATATTACAACGGCCACAAAATTACAAAAAATGCTTTAATTACTTGAACGCGCCTAATTATAATTATGCTACTTTAACGCTGTGAACCGGTCAGGAACTACGTTTAGACATTATATTTAGAACTGATTTACGCCGCCAGACTGCATTATCTTCGCATTATGAGTGCTAAATCTGTTTGTAAAAATAATAAAACCAATACGTGCCTCCATAATTATCTCTGACGTATGATGCCCGTTCACGCTTATCGGCATATCTGATTTCAAGTTTTTGAAAGTCTGCGTAATCCGCATCCATAACCTCGTTATGATAAACCAGAACAGGGCTTGAACGAAGATGGGTGTACAGTGTCAGCGCCTCACGGTAGTGCTTCGGCAACGATGGAGAACTGAGGTTGTAACAGTGCTTTACAAAACTTACAAAAGCGTCAAGGTTCTTATCAAGAAGGTATCCACAGAGGATATAATCAGTAACAGGCTTCATGGCAAGTCCGTTTTTCTCGACATAGAGCAAGTATTCCATCGGCTTCATGCTTCCCTTGCGGCGGATACTCAACGCCCGGACTATCCTGTTTTCCGGATAAAACAGACATCTTACACTGTCGCCACCGGGCAACAATGCTGCCGAACCGCCCGTAACAGGATATTCAAACAGGCGTTCACCAAGCTGCTTCTGATTAGACAGTGCATAAATACGCAGCATGGTCAGTGAGGCGTCAGTATCATCTGACTTGTTGCCTACCTCTAATGCCTTGGCAAAACTGCCGGAACTTAACAGACGTTCAACCCGCAAACGGTAATGGAATGTACGGTTACTGTTGGCACAGATGCAGACAAGTATAAACATAACAGACATCAACAAAAGACCTCGCCACAGCTCCGTTATACCTTGAACAGACGTGTTTTCATGAGGCCGAGACGCATCCACATACCGTAGAAACAGTGCCAACAATACGTAAATGACAAGTAAAGACGGCGTAAGCCATATCCAGACTTCAGAAAAAGGGTTGCCACGGAAATCACTGTCTACCCCGGTCAATGCAGTAAGCAGCAGTAATGAAGGGAAAAAATTAACGGCATATAAACCTCCTTTAAAACTATATAACCGCTTCGCTCCGGCGTAAACAAGATAAAGCACGGCAGTAATCACTATCGCGCCTATCAGTCTGTCGTAATGCGTTGCTCCTCCCGACAGAACATGCTGAACCATAAAAAGCAGGTCTGACTGGAAGAAAAATAAATAAATAAATACGAACAATATGAAAACAATAGCACATGCCGCATGCAGCGATGTGCTATTGTTGCTATTTGAAGCACCCGTCATCTCAGTTTTTCTTTAATACTACTGCCGAACGCGCCGGTATGTAAAGTTTGAGCCATTCCTTATGATCCTTAACGTACAACGGGTCGTAATTGGTGACATGTGTCATGCTGTCGTCAGCAAAACCGTTTCCGCCGAAATCCTTTGAGTCGGTATTAAGGACAACATCGTATGACCCCGTGGGAACAAGGAAGCCGTAATCAGTGAATGAACGCGTTGGACTGAAATTAAACACAAATATCAAGTCTCCACGCATAAAGGCAAGAACCTGATCGCCGTCGTTGTGCCATATTTCCCGAACAGGCGTGTTCTGGAAGTTGCGTACACTCGTTATAACCCGCAGCATGGCCTTGTCGAAATCGCCAAGATAATGATAACATAGCTCATGATTGTCAACAAGATTCCACTGTCTGCGTGCATATTTGTAACTCCAGCCGTTACCTTCGCGGGGAAAATCAATCCATTCAGGATGACCGAACTCGTTACCCATGAAGTTAAGATAGCCACCGTTAATGGCACCCGCTGTAACTAAACGGATCATCTTGTGCAATGCTATACCGCGATGTACGGTCTCATTCTCGTCTCCTTTCTTGAAGTGCCAATACATATCGGCATCTATCAGACGGAAGATGATTGTCTTATCACCTACCAAAGCCTGGTCGTGACTTTCACAATAACTTATCGTCTTTTCATCCGGGCGGCGGTTCTTAACCTCCCAGAAGATGCTGCTTGGTTTCCAGTCCTCATCGCTCTTTTCCTTTATTGTCTTAATCCAATAATCAGGAATGTTCATTGCCATACGATAATCAAATCCGAAACCGCCTTCTTCAAACTTTGCAGCTAACCCGGGCATGCCGCTTACCTCCTCTGCTATAGTTATCGCGTCAGGATTAATCTCGTGTATCAGCTTGTTCGCAAGGGTAAGATAACAGATCGCATTGTCATCCTCATGACCGTTAAAGTAATCTCCGTAATTACAGAATGCCTCTCCAAGCCCGTGGCTGTAATACAACATTGACGTAACACCGTCGAAACGGAAGCCGTCAAAATGAAATTCTTTCATCCAATACTTGCAATTACTCAGCAAGAAATGTATGACATCATCCTTACCATAATCGAAGCAAAGGCTGTCCCAAGCAGGATGCTCATGCCTGTCACCGGGATAAAAATATTGGTTCGGGTCACCTGCAAGATTACCAAGTCCCTCGACCTCGTTCTTTACAGCATGGCTGTGAACAATATCCATTATCACAGATATTCCGTTACGATGTGCTTCATCAATAAGCGCCTTCAGCTCTTCAGGTGTCCCAAAACGGCTGGAAGGTGCAAAGAAACTGCTGACATGATATCCGAACGAGCCATAATAAGGATGTTCCTGTATTGCCATTATCTGTATGCAATTATAGCCGTCGTCAATGATGCGTGGCAACACATTATCCTTAAATTCTGTATATGTCCCGACTTTCTCTGCATCTTGTGCCATACCAATATGGCATTCATATATCAACAGAGGATTCTTATTTGGCTTAAATTTCTTTTTCTTCCAAACATAAGGTTGCTCAGGATTCCACACTTGAGCCGAGAAAATCTTTGTCTGTTCATCTTGAACAACACGCTGCGCCCAAGCCGGTATTCTCTCTCCATGGCCGCCTTCCCAGTAAACGTGCATTTTATAAAGGTCACCATGTTTGATACCTTTCTCTGATATTTTCAGCTCCCAGTTGCCGGTACCTTCAATTCTCTTGGCCTTATACTTGTCCATTTCTTCCCAATTACTGAAATCTCCGACAAGATATATTGCAGTTGCATTAGGAGCCCACTCACGGAACACCCACCCACGTGACAACTTATGAAGGCCATAATAATCATATCCGCTTGCAAAACCTTCAAGCGTATCCTTACCGTTTCGTGTCAACTGGTTCATTTTCCACACGGCATGGTCATGACGGCCTCTAATGGCATCTTCATATGGAGCCAAATAACCGTCATTTGCAACCAGTCCTATATGTTCAGGTTGTTTAGGCTCAACCTTCTTAACAGTTTTCGTTCTTATTGATTTTGGCTTACCTGTTACCATAATATCTGAACATTAAAAACGAATTAATCTCATTCAATTACATTTTTTATTACGCAAGCACTTTAAAGATCGCCTTTTTAATTTCAGGAACATCCGTTATACAAGGTGCATGGCCATCCTGAGGAAAGAAAATAGCAAACTCACCGGGACGGCATGTAACATACGTATCTGCAGCACCGACATATTTCGTTATATCCTTCTCTGCGTTATATTCTGCATCAGGCAGATTACACAACGGCGTATAGCCGTACGTTTCATCCGAGCTTAACGGTATTTGTATATCTATCATTTTCTTATGCGTCTCAAGAACAGCTGCAGCCTTAGTCTTGCCCTTTGCTGTTTGGATATTTACAAACAGGTCGGCACCTTTAATAATATGTTTACCTGCCTCAAGAGCGTTCAAATCATTTGACTTGATAAAATCTACCACATCCTTGAACAACGGATTAAGTGATACATATTTGTCCAGGTTTTCAAGCGTGTCTATTACCATAATAATTAAATTTAAAAGATTATTGAACTTTATTTCCTAATATGTACATTCCTTGTGAGACAATATTGCCATTGCTGTCTTTTTCAACGTACTTACCGTCACGCATATCGTCCTTGTAAGAACCTTCGAAACGCCGCCCGTCCTTGTCTACTTCAACTGCGGCTCCGTTTCTTTTGCCGTTAACGTAAATTCCTTTAAATTTACCGCCGTCAGCAAAATGAATAATAACTTCTCCGTCAAATACACCGTTTTTAAAGTTTCCTTCAAAAACATCACCGTTATTCTTTGTCAGCTTGCCATGACCGTTCTGTCGGTCATTCTTCCAATATCCGCTATAAACATCACCATTCTTCCATTGCAATATGCCATGCCCGTCTTTATCTCCACCGGTAAAATGACCGGTATAACGGTCACCGTTTGCAAAAGTAAAAATGCCTTCACCGGTACGTTTGCCTCTTAAATAATCACCTTCATATACATCTCCGTTCTGAAACTTATAAATACCCTTACCGTTCTGCACATCGTCAAGCCACTCACCGGTATAAACGTCTCCGTCAGCATATTTATTTGTTCCTTTGCCGGCTCTTAGATTATCCTGCCACATTCCATCATACGTTGTGCCATCAGCCCAGTCAAAGAAGCCTTTCCCGTTTTTCTTATCGTCTTTCCATTCACCATTATAGCTGGCTCCGCTACTATATGTATATTTCCCTTTGCCGTTACGTTTATCTTGCCGCCATTCACCGTCATATACATCTCCGTTATAGTAATACATTACTCCATGACCTTGCTGATAATCTCTAAACCACAGCCCTACATATTTATTATTGTTCATAAAATAATAAGTTCCGCGGCCATGCTGTTGGTCTTGAAACCATTCACCGTCATATTTTTCACCATCTGAAAATGTATAAACACCATAGCCCTGGCGCTTACCTTTAACATAATGTCCTTCATAAGTATCTCCGTTTTTATAAACAGTCTTTCCTTTTCCATGTGGTTTGCCCGCCACAATCTCACCTTGGTAAGAACCTCCGTCCTTTGTTTCGCATGAGCCAAGCGTGATTTTTTGCGAATAAGCTATCGCCGGCAACATTAAAATCAGAAATACAAGCAATATATTAGTCTTCACGATTAATCACTTTTTAAATTTATCACCAAAAGTAATAAAATTCCGTCACATGGCAAAAATATTTCTTAAAAATCAAATGCGAGAGCAAATTAATTGAGAAATATTAGTATCTTTGTAAAAATATTAAAATCTTAAAAACAATGAACTTTGTCGGAATTATCCCCGCAAGATATTCTTCTTCACGCTTTCCAGGGAAACCATTAGCCATACTTGGCGGCAGAATGATCATACAACGAGTATATGAACAAGTATCAAAAGTCTTGGCTGACGTATATGTTGCTACTGACGATGAACGTATTTTTAATGCAGTCAAATCATTCGGAGGCAACGCTGTCATGACATCACCTGACCATAAAAGTGGTACTGACAGAATTGAAGAAGCCGCAAGAAAACTCGGGAAAAAGTATGACGTTATTATAAACATACAAGGCGACGAGCCTTTCATTCAAGCTTCTCAAATTAGAGCCGTTTGCGGATGCTTTAATGATCCACAAACTATGATTGCAACACTTGGACGTCCTTTCACTCAAAAAGACACAATCAAAGATTTAGAGAACCCTAACTCACCTAAAATAGTATGCGACAACAAAGGTTTTGCAATGTACTTTAGCCGGAGCATAATTCCGTATTTACGTAATGTAGGAAAACAAGAGTGGATTAACAACTTCAATTTTCTAAAGCATATCGGCCTTTATGCGTACCGCAGCAATGTACTTTCAGAAATTACAGCCTTACCGCAATCTTCACTTGAGATTGCCGAAAGTCTTGAACAGCTCCGCTGGCTGCAAAACGGATATAAGATTAAAGTCGGCATAACTGACATTGAAACAATAGGTATTGACACTCCTCAGGATCTCGAGAAGGCTGAGATTTTCTTAAAATCAAGAAGACATGGGTGAGAAAAAATTGCTAATCTTATCACTTGGCAGCAACTGTGACCAAAAAGAATGTATGCAGGCTGCTTGTACAAAGTTACGTGAGATGTTCGGTAAAGATACTTTTTTCAGTCATACAATGTGGACTAATCCTATTGGAATAGAATCCGAACAGTTTCTCAACTGCCTTGTATTTACACATACTTCACACAAACTTGAATATGTCGACAAGGCCATGAAACATATTGAGCACGCATGCGGAAACCGGAAACGGGCACGCTCTAACAATATTATAAAAATGGACATTGACATATTAAAATACGGCGAGCTGACTCTTCATCAAGACGATTGGAGCCGGAATTATGTCGCTGAAATGATGAAAGAATGCCCGTTCAAAAATATCCGATAAAAACGTTACTAATGATGAACAGATTAATATTACTTTATTTTTCATTAATCATAGCTTTCTCTGCTGAAGCACAGGATTTTAACAAATATTTCACTGACCGAACATTACGTCTTGATTACATATTCTCAGGAAATAAAGAGTCGCAGGAAATAAGTCTTGCCAGTCTTTATTCAATGCCACGGTGGTATGGAAAGACAAAGCGACTTGCCTCAACACCAGTTGAAGGCAATGGCCAGATCATTGTACGACAGCATAAATCTCAAACGATAATATACAAAAATTCTTTTTCAACTCTGTTTCAAGAATGGCTTTCATACGATGAGGCCTCAGGACCGGCCCGTTCATTTGAGAACGTATTTCTTGTACCGATGCCCAAAGACACGGTTGATATTACTGTTGAATTACGCGACAACAGGCGTAATTCAATGGTTTCTTACACTCACACAGTTATTCCTACAGACATATTAATAAGACATCTTGGTGAACATAATGTCACTCCTTATGTCACAATACAGCAAGCTTCCGACACTGCTACTTGCATACATGTCGCGTTTGTGGCAGAAGGATATACGGCCAATGAAATGAACACTTATCTTGACGATGCTAAAGAAGCTACTGAAGCTATTTTTTCTCATGAACCGTTCAAGTCATCAAGAGACCGATTTAATATTATCGCAGTCATGTCTCAATCGGCTGAAAATGGAACGAGCGAGCCCTCCAAAGGAATATGGAAAGAGACAGCACTCAGCTCTCATTTTGACACATTTTACAGCAACCGTTATCTTACCACATTAAATCTCACCGACCTTCATAACCAACTCGCAGGCACGCCTTACGAGCATATAATAATATTGGTAAACACTCCCGAATATGGCGGAGGCGGTATTCTCAATTCTTATGTGCTGTCAATGACTCATCACCCCATGTTCAAACATGTTGTAGTTCACGAGTTCGGTCACAGTTTCGGAGGTCTTGCAGATGAATACGCTTACGATTTTGAGCAAATACCAATGTATCCCCATGACGTTGAGCCATGGGAGCCAAACATTACTACGTTAGCAGATTTTCATGGTAAATGGGAAAACATGATTGAGCCAGGCACACAAGTTCCTACTCCTGAAAGCAGTAATCCTGACACGATAACCACTAAGATCGGACTGTTTGAAGGCGCAGGTTATAGTCTCAAGGATGTATATCGCGGAACTCAAGACTGCAGAATGCGCACAAACGAGACACCAGAGTTCTGTCCGATATGCCAAAAGGCCTTGCTACGCCTTATTGATTTTTATACGAAGTGAAATATTATTTAATCATATTATTGCTTGTTGTTGAAGTTCCTGCAAATTCTTGTTCTAAAAACAAAGATACCATCCCCGATACAAGAAAATTAGAAATTGCCATTGATTACTTCACCGGAGAGAAATACCATGAAGCCCTGATGGCATTCATGAAACTTGACCGACGTTACAATCTTAATCCGAGATTTAAGGCATATATCGGGCTTTGCTATTATCATGAATGTGATTATGCCCGGGCAAGTAAATTTCTTGACGAGGCTATTCCTTCCCTTGGGATTTACTCTCCGGCCGAGCGAAGCCGCTACTACGATGCGGCAGCTGAGAGCCATTTTATCTTAAACGAATACACAAAGGCCATTCCCGTTTACGAAATGCTTTTACTGACCTGTAGGCGAGGCGAGAAAGCAGATGTGCTTTACCGACTCGGATTTTGCTATATGTTCACAGAGCAATGGACTAATGCGGCTGAGTATTTCAGGTCTGCCATGGCTTACTATAATACCTTTCATGGCAGCAACTCAAATGCACGTTTAGCCCAATTAGACAATATGATAAAAGGATGTGAAAGCAAAAATAAAAAATCCGACTGATGACGGATGTCTAAACAAAATAAATCTGTAACTTTGCATACAGCGTTTAGAATTTAAACATTTAATCTTTCAAGTTAATCCATAAACAGCGATGATATTTTATTTATCAGGAACAGGAAATACAAAATGGGCAGCTCAAATACTCGCGACGCTTACCGGCGAACAGCTTGTTGACATATTTAAGACAGATATCGAAGCAAATGTTTATACACTTGCTCCCGATGAGCGGATAGGTTTTTGTTTCCCCGTGCATGGTTGGCGTCCGCCATTGTTTTTACGGAAGTTTATCAGCAGAATGGAAATTAACAATCCTCAAGGCCATTATTGTTATGCTGTATGCACAGCCGGGGATAATATAGGTGAGACCATTGATATCTTTAAGACAGATTTAGCCAAACGAGGAATATCTCTTGACAGTGCTTTTTCTCTGATTATGCCGGAATCATACGTAGGCTTACCGCTTATGAATGTAGATACTCCTGAAAACGAGAAGCGGAAAAAGGATCAGGCAGAAAAAGATTTAGCTGAATTCAGTGAACTGATAATCAATCGCAATAAAAACGTATGGAAGCTGACAATAGGCAAATGGCCGAAAATAAACAGTCGGTTGCTTGGCGGTTTCTTCACAAACTGTCTCATAACAGACAAATATTTCCATGTAAACAAGAATAAATGTATCGGCTGTGGCACTTGCAGTAAGGTCTGTCCCGTAAGTAACATAATCATCAGGAACGGCAAATATCCCGAATGGCTGCACAACGGCTCGTGCCTTACATGCTTCTCATGTTATCACCACTGCCCTGAACATGCCATAGAATTCGGACGCATGACACGACATAAAGGGCAATACTATTTCAATAAAAACTGAAAGACGAAGGATGAGCTTTTTGACCACTGACGATAAGGTCTCAGCACTCATCCTTCGTCTTTAAATATAACAGTAACCGTTTGCCGCTATCTTATAAAGTCAGTACGCGTTAAAGGCTCTGTCTCAGGCAGTTCTACACCGGCCTTCTTTCCGGCTTCTATACATTCAAGAAGCCATGCCATGTTCTGCCCTAACCGCCTCATTGTCTGCATTCCTTCTTCGTCCATAAACACTTCTTCCGGTCTGTTTCCATGTACCTGATTCCAATATATTGATGGAACAGTCGGCATATTGCTGATACCATAATATTTGTTCAGGTCATCAAAACCGGCAGTCGCGCCGCCACGACGGCAACTTACAACTGTCGCTGCCGGCTTGTTGGCATACATCGACTTCTTACTGTAGAACGCCCTGTCCATAAAGGACTTAATAAAACCTGACGGACCGGCAAAATGTATAGGTGTACCAAAAACAAAACCATCGGCCTCGTCAACCTTTTCAAGAAAAGCATTTACCGTATCCTCATTATACCAGCAACGCTTTGTTGCACTGCACTTTCCACAACCTAAGCAGCCCATTACAGGCTTGTTTCCACACCAGAAGATCTCGGTCTCTATTCCACGTTTGACCAACTCACCGGCGACTACTTCCAATGCAGCGTTAGTACATCCGTTCTTTTTCGGGCTTCCGTTAACCAATAAAACTTTCATAAATTCACAATGTTTTTATATGAGACTGGCTGAGATAACGATGCCTGACACAAAAATCAGGACATTAAACCCCGCTTTCTCAGCAAATAAAGTCAATATACTCTCGGGCCAAATATTGCCGTGCCGATACGTACCATTGTACTGCGACACTCAACGGCTATCCTGTAATCATCGCTCATACCCCACGAGCGCTCACAGAAGCAGTCATCGCCAGCAAAATATCCGGCCTTTATCTCGTCAAAGAAAGATGCCGCGGTATTAAATTCATTACGTATTTGAGCCTCATCGTCAACATTTGAAGCCATCATCATCAGACCGCAAATCTTGACATTCGCCATATCGCGCCACTCTCCGCCTGCCAACATCTCACGGCAACCGTCAAGCGTAAAACCGTACTTAGCAGCCTCTTCAGCGATATGCAGCTCAAGCAGCACGCTTATAACGCGCCCGCGTTTAGCCGCCTGCTTGTCGATTTCCTTAAGCAGTCTCAACGAGTCAACAGCGTCTATCATTGAGATATACGGCACAATATATTTCACCTTGTTTGTCTGCAGATGCCCGATAAAATGCCACTCTATATCCTTAGGCAACACTTCTACCTTACGCGCAAGCTCCTGTTCGTGGCTTTCACCAAACACTCTGTGCCCCGCCGCATACGCAGCCTCAATATATTCTCCCGGATGAAACTTGCTTACAGCCACGAGCTTCACACAGTCAGGAAGAGTAGCCTTTATCGAACTCAAGTTATCGGTAACATCCACATTCAACATTATTTTGCCTCCTCCTGACTTTCTACTTGTTCATACTCAGGCTTATCGTCAGTTTCTGTCTTGCCGGCACCTAAGGTTTTATTGTGTTCAAACACATCCATAATCTGTGTTTCGGCAACGCTTGCTATCACATAATCAATCATCGTGCCGCCCATTACCTCGTCTATGTTCTTCACAGCTTCCGGCAAAGAGCTTGCATGTACTAAATAATTGACATTTGAGCGTTTCTCCTTTTCAGTCTTATCGTCTATCGTTATAAACTGCAACTTGGTTTTATACCAGCGGTCTGCCGACGGAGAATCACTGAAGAACACCTCGCCATAAGCGGCTTTCTTAATGTCTCTCACTTCAAATTCGCCGCTTATATATGACGACATTTCCTCTATAATGCTCGCCTCAGCCTCAGTAAAGCTCAGCGCGTCAACAGTATATTGCTCAGTAACTTTTTTCTGAGTGCCGTCTTCCATTGTCTTTTCATAACGAATCTTGCACTCAAACCATGTTGTTGTCCTGCTTCTCATTTTTCTTTTTTATTATGGTGGGTTCTATAATTCACATACCGTAAAGAACGGGTGAACCCAATTTGCC